>SXGT01904881.1_pt1 | contig 34900 bp, 24 predicted proteins | sample 3176221 | NCBI WGS metagenome assembly SXGT01 (sample SAMN11356862, study PRJNA531348) | freshwater metagenome | isolation source: freshwater sample F1-120 | place: China: Fuxian Lake, Yuxi | collected 2017-12-25 | reverse complement strand
TTGATTGCCGACCGTTTGGAATCGCCATTGGGAAGCGGCTTGAAGCGCTCGGGGTCTTCTCCCCCTTCACCCGTGTTGCTCTTGCCGCCGATGCGATTCATGGCGATGGCGAGCGTCTCATGCGCTTCCGCGCTGATGCTGCCAAAACTCATCGCCCCGGTGCAGAAGCGGCGGACGATGCTGGCCGCCGGCTCAACCTCCGACAAGGGAATCGCCGTGGTTCCCTCTTTGAATTTCAACAGGCCGCGGAGCGCACACTTGCGAGTGGCGTCGTCGTTGGCGTGCTTGCTGAACCGCCAATAGGCGTCGGCGTTGTTTTCCCGCGCCGCCATCTGGACGTCGGCGATCGATTCCGGATCCCACATGTGCCGTTCGCCGTCGGCCCGCCAGTGGAATTCACCCAGGTTCGGCAGGATTGGGAGGCGCTGCTCAGCCCGAGTGGGATAGCCGATCTCGTGGCGCCGCAGCGCCTCCTGCGCGAGGATGTTAAAATCCACTCCCTGAATGCGGCTGGCGGTGCCCGCAAAGCAGCTATCGACGACATCGCTTTGCAGTCCGACCGCTTCAAAAATCTGGGCACCCTTGTACGAATGGAGGGTCGAGATGCCCATCTTGCTCATCACCTTGAGCATTCCCTTGGCCACTGCCTTTTGATAGGCATGCACGATTTTCTCGTCGCTGTAGTCCTTGGGGAGCAGGCCGTCCCGCTGGGCTTGCCAGAGAGCTTCAAACGCCAGGTATGGATTGATGGCATCCGCTCCATAGCCGACGAGCAGGCAATGGTGATGCACTTCGCGGGCTTCGCCGGTTTCCAGGAGAATTCCCAGGCGGGTCCGCTTGGCCTTGCGAATGAGGTGGTGATGCACCGCGCCGCACGCCAGGAGCGAACTGAGCGGCACGCGATCCGGGTTGACGTTGCGATCCGACAGCACCACCAACGAAAAGCCGTCTTCAATTGCTTGCTCGGCCTCGGCGGAAATCCGGTCAATCGCCTTCTTCAGGCCCGCTTCGCCATCGCTCCGCGGCCAGGTGATGTCGATCGTCTTCGCCTTCCAGCCGCGATGATCGATGTTCTTGAGGGCGGCCAATTCCTCGTTGGTGAGAATCGGATGCGAGAGCAACAGCCGATGGGCGTGCTCCTCGGTCGACTCCAGCAGGTTCTTTTCCGGCCCGATATAGCACTCCAGCGACATGATGACTTCTTCGCGGATCGAATCGACCGGCGGATTGGTCACCTGCGCGAAGAGCTGCTTGAAGTAGTCGTACAGCATCCGCGGCTGGTCGCTGAGGACGGCCAGGGCGGAGTCGTTTCCCATGGAACCAATGGGATCGCGCTTCTCGTAAACCAGCGGGAGCAGCATGAACTGCATGGTCTCGACGGTGTAACCAAAGGCCTGCATTCTTGGCAGCAGCGACTTGGGCTCAAAACCATGCACCTCTTTCGGCGTGGGCAAATCGCGGATTTCCAGCCGCTGCTTGCGGAGCCATTCGCCGTAGGGCCGGCGCGTGGCGATATCCTTCTTGATTTCGTCATCCGGTATCAACCGTCCCTGCTCGAAATCGACCAGGAACATGCGGCCGGGCTGGAGTCGCCCCTTTTCTCGCACGATTCCGGGGTCCACCGGCAGCACGCCGACTTCGCTCGCCATGATCACCCGGTCATCCGTCGTCAAGTAATAGCGGCTGGGGCGGAGTCCGTTGCGATCGAGGACCGCGCCGATGTAGCGGCCGTCGGTAAAGACCACCGAGGCGGGGCCGTCCCAAGGCTCCATCAAGCAGGAGTGGTATTCATAGAACGACTGTTTGTATTCCGGCATCGATTCATGGTTCTGCCAGGCTTCCGGAATCATCATCATGACTGCCTCCGGCAGCGATCGGCCAGCGAGCAGCAGCAGCTCCATCACGTTGTCGAAAATGCCGGAGTCGCTCGTCGAGAGATCGGTAATCGGCAACAGGCGGTTGAACTCCTTGCCGAACAGTTCGGATTTCATCAGCCCTTCGCGGGCAAGCATCCAGTTCACGTTCCCCCGGAGCGTGTTGATCTCGCCATTGTGTGACATGAACCGCATCGGCTGGGCCCGCTCCCACGACGGGAATGTATTGGTCGAAAACCGCGAGTGAATCATGGCCAGGTGGCTGGTGTATTGCGGGTTCGCGAGGTCCGGGTAATACGGAACCACCTGCTTCGCCGTGAGTTGCCCCTTATAGATGAGAATTCGCGACGAGAAGCTGCAGACGTAATACATGTCCCGCTGCTTCAGGCCGAGCACGCGAATCTCGTGATAGGCCTGCTTGCGGATGAGATAAAGCTGGCGGCAAAAGGAGGTGCGGTCGACGTTGTCGCCAGCCACGACAAAGACCTGCTCCACGACGGGCTCGGACCTGGCGGCCGTGGGGCCAATGTTCGCCTTCTTCGCGTCGGTCGGCACGCGCCGCCAGCCAATCAGCTTCTGTCCCTGGCGAGCGACGAATTTTTCCACCGACTTTTTGCACTGGCCCCGCTCGTTTTCGTCCTGCGGCAGGAAGATCTGACCCACGGCATAAGCGCCGATCTCGGGCAACTCGGCCTTGAAGAGCCTCTTGGCCTCCGCGCGCATGAACTCGTCGGGAATGGCGGTGAGCATCCCCGCGCCGTCGCCAGTGTTCTCCTCGCACCCGCAAGCCCCGCGGTGGTCCATGCTGCGGAGGGCCGCCGCGGCATCCCGCACGATGCTGTGGCTGCGGACACCCTTGACATTGGCGATGAATCCGACACCGCAGCTGTCTTTCTCGTTGGCCGGGTCATAGAGCCCGTGCTTCACGGGAAGGTTGTTTTCAAATTGAATGGTCATACATCACCTACCTTGGTTTCCGCGGCACGAGAGAGCCAAACAGCCCCGCTGCCGCGGGCGCTATGCTTTGACTCGCTTGCCCGCTGCGGCCGTCGAGCCGTTGCCGTTTTCGGCCTCGACTTCAAACGGCGCGGAAATCTCGAAATTAAGGCGATGCTCATCGTCTTCGCCGCCAATCATTCCCGGCCGGGCCAACAGGAGTTGCCGGAACCGCGCGGCCGTTTTGCCGAGCTCTTTGCCGCGGCGTTGCAGGATGCCGATGGGCCGATTCAAGTTCGCGTCGGCCAGCGGCAATGCCACCAGCGCCCCCGCTTCGACCTCGCGATCCACCGTCGGCCGCGGCAAGATGGAAAGGCCGGCATCGATTTCCACGGCCCGCTTGATCGTTTCGGTATTGTCGAATTCCATGGCGACACGGACTTCCGCGCCGCTTTCGGACAGAGCGCGATCAATCTCCTGGCGGATTTCCAGGTCTGGATCGAAGCCAACCATGTCGCATCCATGCAACTCACTCAGCGAAACTTCCCGCCGCTGGGCCAGCTTATGCCGCGGCGAGCAAACGACGACCATCGGCTCCTCTCGCCAGGCGGTGGCGGTGAGGGTGCGGGACGACCGTGGATAACTGACCAGTCCCAAATCGACCTGATCGCTTTCGACCAGCTCATAGACCCGATGCGGATGCTGATACTGCAAGCGGACATTGGCCTTGGGGTGCCTCTGCAAAAAACTCTGCACGAAGCTGTTCATGTGGGAGAGGCCGATGGAATAAATCGAGGCGACGCTCACTCTTCCCGCGACTTCCTCGTGCAGCGTCTTCACCTCTTCTTCCAGGGCAAAGTACCTCCGCACCAGCTTCCGGCAACCGTCGTAATACGCCTCCCCTTCGGGGGTCAGGACGAACGGCCGCTTGGTTCGGTCAATGAGCTTGACCCCCAGATGCTCTTCCAAATGGTTGACCATCTGGCTGGCACCGGACTGTGAAATGCCGTTCTCTTCCGCCGCACGGGAAAAGCTCCGCCGGGAGACGACATCGCAGAACAGCTTGAGGGACTTCAGGTGCATGGAATCTCATAAGGTTTGGCGATAGTTCTGACCCCCAGAATCAGCGCCAAGCATCGCAGGTTAGTCCGAGTCCCCGTTCCTGTCAATCAGGGGAATGCAACCAGCGAAGCCGTACTATTACGATTCGTGAACTTAAATTCCGCCCCAATCGAGCGATTTTGGCCGTAAAATTCCCCTTAACAGCCCATTTCTCACCACGGATGTCACGGAGGGCACGGATTGGACGGTCATGTACCTATAGATCAATCAGGTCATCCGTGTATTCCGTGACATCCGTGGTTCACTTCCGTGCTAACGCCGCAATACAGGCTAGCAAAAAGAAAGCCGAGTCAGATCGACTCGGCTGGGTGAATCTCCAGTGCGGATAAGAGGAGTTGAACCTCCACGACCTTACGGTCACTAGAACCTGAATCTAGCGCGTCTGCCAATTCCGCCATATCCGCGGGACACCACCCAGGGATAATCGGTTACCCCCGGTGGTTCATCCTTTATAGGCGAACGCCGGCCGGAAGCAAGAGGCGGGGGAAGTGGGCCAGATTGTTGCCTTTCGCTCCGCGAAAGGACGTGCTTTCGCGGAGCGAAAGCCGACATAGGGGGCCAACTGTACTACTACCGCAGGTTGAAGTCGCGCTGCGCGGAGAAAAGCTTGAGTTCGCATCTCCCAGCGGGTATTCACGCATGACTTCTCCCCGGATGCGGCACCGGAACAAATCCGACTTCCGTAATCGATTGCCGCATCGCTTCGGGGTTCGCCGCGGCTCGCTGCCATTGCGAGGCCTTCTTGGTGTCGCGGCGCGCTTTGGCCTTCGCCGCCTGGGCGCTCGCCTCCCGCGCGGCCTCCGCCACCATAACGCCGTGCAGATCCTTGTACATTTTGGCAAACAGGTTGGCGAGCTTGCGGTCGGTCCATTGCTCTCCAGAACCCAGGTCTTTGGTCGCTTTCTGCCACTCCCGGATGACGGCGAGCGGCACAGTGCAGTTCTTGCGAACCTGCATCGCGCTCCGCCCGACGTGCCGCGATGCTTCGTACACGCAGTCGATATCCCGCACATCGATCGCATACTCGCGCGCCAGCCCCACGGCACTGGCGACCGAGCGGCCTTCACGAACTTTTTTTACGAGGCGACATCCCAGTCCAAAGTAGTCGACGCTGGGGAGCTTGACCGGCTGAGTTTTCGTACGAGATTGTGTCATCGAAGTTCTCCGTGATTCCTAGCGATCTTCGCCGACGTTGGCGAGACTCCGCAGCTGCCTAAGGGCAAAAGCTCAGCGATCCGGCCCGCGGGAGGCCACGACTGCAACCAGAGTGAGATGGCCGGGTTCGCTGCTGCGCATGGTTAGTTGCCTAGTTCACGTGATACTGACAAACAACGCCTGATTTCGCTCCAAGTATGCCTCAAGGCACTCTGGGAGTGTAGGCGAGCAAGCATGAAAGCGGGAATCAAAAGAACCAAACTCCCCCTCAAGTGCGGTGTCGCAAAACTCCTGCGCAGTCTGAACACATGGACGTGAACGACTCAGCCACCGCTCACCTGCCTCTCGAAGCACCTGCTGCTGACAAATCGCTCCGAGCAAACTCAACGCCTCGATGGTGCCGGCAAGATGCTCTGTGCCTCGGTTCTCGAAGTACTGGAAGTGTCCGCCGTTCTGAACCTCATGCTCATACCAGAAGACAAGATGTGCCGGACGCTGCTTTGGTGACAACTGGTCGTAGTCTTCCATCGCGAGCACATTAACGAAGGCGTTCCAGACGCAGAAAGGCTCTGCCTCCACTTCTTGTTTGGTGAGGGAACGGAGAATCATGACCTGTGCGACACGACATCTATACCATCCTGAATACTGGCACCGTTCGTATGGTACCGCTGCCAAAACGCATAGTCAAATAGGAAGTCCTTTCGTCATTTGATGTTATGTTCACACTGCCAATGGTGGCGGCTGCCCTTGGATCCGCCAGAACCTCCCGAGCCTGAAGAACTAAGTATTTTGAAAAAAATTGGTCCCAATGTATTGACTGTGACAATAGGAAGTGCGTACAAATGAAATATCCGGGCCGAAGGTCTCGCGCGGCATTCCCCTGCACGAGGCCAGGCACGGAGATGTTTGACAATTGGGTTGTTGTCGGAATGGGGCGAGAGAGGCCCTGCGGTCGGCGTTCGGGTTTCGGATTTGAGATTTGAGATTTGAAATTTGAGACTTCGGATTTGAGACTTCACTTCAGGGGGGTGTTGGTAAACCTGGGGGGTTTAACAACACATTCTTCTTGACGGGTCGGGGGGTACTGTTGTTTTACCCGGGGGGTTTGCCAACAGATTCTTCGCCGCCATGCCTGTGCTGCACCGAGTGACACACGGAAACTCCCGGCGTTAACATCCTGCCAAGTTGTTGCCACTTACTTCTGGTTGTATGACTAGAGCACCGGCTCGGAGAAAGCTCGAACACCCATGCTCGCCACTCTCACCTCCATCGATTACGGCATCCTCGCCTTTTTCCTGGTGGCGATGGTGGGGCTCGGCTTTTATTTCAGTAGCGAGCAGCGCACGACGCAGGACTTTTTCCTCGGCGGACGATCGTTCAGTTGGTTCCCACTGGGAATGTCCCTGTTGGCGACGCTGATTTCCGCCCTCTCGTATACCGGCTTGCCGGGACAGTCGTATGAGTACGGCCTGCGGTGCTTGATCTTGCCGCTCTCCGTCTGGCTGGCGCTCCCGATCATGATTGGCGTGGTATTGCCGATTTTTCGCGGATTGGAGTTGTATTCGCTCTATGAGTATCTGGAACTGCGGTTTGACTCCCGCACGCGTCTGGCCGGCAGCTTGATTTTCGTGGTGTGGCGAATGCTCTGGCTGGGGGGAGTGATTTACGCTCCTTGCAAAGTGCTGGTGATTGCTTCCGGGACGGACATTCCAGAATGGGTGCTGATTTCGCTGCTGGGCGCCGTGACGACCTTTTACACATTCCTGGGCGGGATGAAGGCGGTGGTATGGACCGATGTCATTCAGGGACTGGCAATGCTAGGCGGAGTCATGGTGGTCATTCTGGGTGTCTGGTGGAAGACCGAAGGGGGCCATGAACGCGTGACGGAAGTGGCCAGCGGCCTCGGTCGGCTTCAGCCGGCATCGTTTACCTTGGATTGGGGAAGTGCCTGGTATCTGTGGGGCGCGCTGCCGCACTGGTTCCTCGTCAACCTTTCTTTTTTCGCCGCCGATCAACTGTCGGCCCAGCGGTTTCTGTCCGCGAAGAGCGTGGATGTGGCCCGCACCTCGTATCTCGCCAACTGCATTGTGCTGACGTTCCTGATGCCGGGGCTGATTTATGTGGGACTATGCATGCTGGCCTTTTATCAGGACCATCCGCAGGAGATGCAGCCGAACTGGGTCGCCAGCGTGGATAACAAAACTCGCGAAATTGTGAAAGACAAACAGGGACGACTGTTGCTCGACCCCAAGCATCATCCCGAAGAGGAAATCACCGTCGAAACCGTAGACCAGCTCGTGAAAGAGGGACGGATTCTGAAGCCGAATACGCGCGAGCCGTACACGAAGTCGGATGAGCTTGTTGATCGGGATGCCGGCAAAGTGCGCGTCGATAAGCTGTTCATTCGCCGCCCCCCCAACGAGCGCGCGATGAGTGAAGTGGTCATCCGCAAGGGAGCGGCGGAGGAGATGCTCCCGCGCTTTATTGCCGATCATCTCCCTTGGGGAGCGGCTGGCCTGATGATGGCGGCGCTGTTGGCGGCCTGTATGGCGGCGATTGCCGCGGGCCTGAATTCGATTTGCACCCTGCTGGTAATCGATTTTCACCGTCGGTACGGAATTGGAAGGGTCTGGCTGGCGTCGAAGCTGGGGAAGACGCCGGAGTCCCTCACGCCGTCCGATGAGCTCAAGCTGGCGCAGCCTTTGACGCTGGCGGTTGGCGTGGGGGCCACGCTGTTTGCCATCGGCATCGCGCAGGTGCATGACGTTTTCGAAATGATGATTGCCATTGCCAATACCTTCGGCGCGCCCCTCCTGGCGGTGTTCCTGCTCGGGATGTTCACCCGTCGCTGCACGGCTGCTGGGGCGCTGTTGGGGCTAGTGACCGGCAGCCTATTGACGGTCGGTATTACTATCCTGAGTCTGCTTCAGAAGCGTGGCTTTGTGGCGGCGGAAGTCTGGCCGTTTCACGCCATTTGGACTGTCACATTTGGCGTGCTCTTGACGCTCTTTGTCGGCTATGGGGCGAGCTTCCTGCTTGGCAAGCCAAAGTCTCGGACCCAGTTGCGGGGCCTGGTCTGGGGCGTGGGGCATCTGGGCGTGCTGGCGGCCGATGAAGAAATACCAATCCTGGGAGACATTGATCCCGATGCGCCGGGGCGGTGGAAATGAATCGACTGTGGACCTCCGCTTGTGAATTCGTTGCCCAGCCGCTCCGCGAAGCCCGCGAGGAGCAGCTCCAGCATCTGGCATCCGACCAAGGACGCAACCTCGACAGCCAGACCATCGTGATGCTCGTCTCCGTAGCCGTGCTACTGTCGCTGCAATATTACTTCGTCAGCAGCGGCTCCAGCCCGCTCGAAGCTCCCATCAAAGCCTGTTTGGAAGAGTGCTTTGCATACTTTCCCGCGCTTCGCTACGACGACGGCGGAAAATTGAGCCGGCTGGGATACTGGTCGGTTGGCAACTTCGTCCTGTACGTGGCGATACCGGCGATTGTTGTACTGGGCATCTTCCGCCAGCCACTCTCGCAATTTGGCCTGAAGCTCCGCGGCTGGCATCAGAACTGGTGGGTGTATCTAGCGTTTTATCTGCTCTTGCTTCCAGCCGTGGTTCTGGCCTCGCGGTGGCATTCTTTTCAATCGAAATATCCCTTTTATCATCTGGACCCCGCCGAACTTCCCGGCCCGCGTTTTTACGTCTGGGAATTGTTCTATGCCTTGCAGTTCGTCTCCCTGGAGTTTTTCTTTCGGGGCTACATGATCCAGGCGGGCAAGAAGCGACTGGGCCCCTATGTCATTTTTGTGATGACAGTCCCGTACTGCATGATCCACTTCGGCAAGCCGGTCCAGGAAACCCTTGGAGCCATCGTGGCCGGGATCTTGCTGGGGTTCATGGCCCTGAAAACTCGGTCCATTTGGCTGGGGGCGGGGCTGCACATTGCCGTGGCCTGGACGATGGATGCCCTGGCGGTGTGGAGGAGTTGATGGTGCCGGTCAATCCTGTCCGTAGTAGACGAGTGCCAGACCCAGCGCCACAAATGCGATTCCAACAATCCACCCCTGGTCATGCATGGCGGCTGCTTCGCCGTCTTGGCCGCTAAGCCAAAATCCCCTTCACCACTTCCCCTTCCACATCCGTCAGCCGGAAGTCACGCCCGGCGTAGCGATACGTCAGCCGTTCGTGGTGGAGGCCGAGGAGGTGGAGGATGGTGGCGTGGAGGTCGTGGATGTGGACCTTGTTTTCGGCGGCGTAGTAGCCGTAGTCGTCGGTGGTGCCGTAGCGGAGGCCCCCCTTGGTGCCGCCGCCGGCGAGCCACATGGTGAACCCTTCGGGGTTGTGGTCGCGACCGTTCTTTCCCTCCATGACCGGCGTCCGGCCGAATTCGCCTCCCCACCAGACCAGTGTGTCATCGAGCATGCCGCGGTTCTTTAGGTCCGTCAGCAGGCCGGCGATGGGGAGGTCCACTTCCAGGGCGTTCTTCTCGTGGCCGTTTTTCAGGTCCGCATGCTGGTCCCACTGCACGTTGCTGTCGCTGTGGGTCACCTGGATGAACCGCACCCCCGCTTCGGCAAACCGGCGGGCCATCAGGCACATCCGGCCGAAGTTGGCGTTGATCGGATTATCGAGGCCGTAAAGTCTGAGCGTGGAAGCCGACTCGCCGGAGAGGTCTTCCACCTTCGGCAGTTCGGTCTGCATCCGGAAGGCGAGCTCGAAGGAGTTGATGCGGGCCTCCAGCGAAGGCTCCGGGCCGGAATGGGTGAGATGTTCCCGGTTCATCGCGGCAAGGCGGTCGAGTTGCAATCGCTGCATCTCGCGAGACAAATTCGAGTTGCTGATGAATTTCACCTGGGCCTTGTCCGACGGCACGCTGGCGTTCCCCAGTGGCGTCCCGCCATAGACGGCGGGCAAGAACGCGCTCGACCAGTTGTTGATGCCGCCGTGGGCCAGCGTGGGGCAGATGGTGACGTACGCCGGCAGGTTGGCGTTCTCGGTCCCCAGGCCGTAGCTCACCCACGAGCCGATGCTGGGGCGGATGAAGTTGTCGCTCCCCGTATGCACCTTCAGCACCGCCCCGCCGTGAGCCGGGTTGGTGCCGTGCATGCTGTGGATCAGGCAGAGATCATCGACGTGCCGGGCGACGTGGGGAAACAGCGAGCTGACCGGAATGCCGCTCTGGCCATGCTGCTGGAACTCCCACGGCGACTTGAGCAAATTGCTCGTCGCCGCAAACTGCACCCGCGGCTTGGCAAACGGCACCGGCTTCCCATCATCCCGCGTCAGCAGCGGCTTGGGATCGAACGTATCGAGGTGCGACGGGCCACCCTTCATGAACAGAAAGATCACCCGCTTGGCCCGGGCGGGAAAATGCGGGAGCCGGGGAGCAAGGGGATTTGGCTGGCTGTTGTTTGGATTTGAATCAGCGCGAGATTCTTCCGCAAGCAACGACGCCAGCGCGAGCGAGCCGAAACCGACCGCGGTGCGGCGAAGGAGTGAGCGGCGGGAAAGGGGATGGTCGAACATAGTTATAACTGTAGTTTAGCAGGCAAAATCCTCTTGTCCCCCCTCTCCCCGCTTCGGGGAGAGGGGCCGGGGGTGAGGGGGAGGCGGTGAGGGCCTCAATCCACCCCGAGCTCCCGCATCCGTTCACTCACCCGCTCCTCAATCTCTTGGCAAACTCGCTCCGGTTCGCGGATCACATCGAAACCAGAAATCCGCACCACCAGGTAGCCCTCCCTGGCCAGCGCTTCATCGCGAGCCCGATCGCGCTCCTCACCTTCCTCGGTGAAATGTCCCGCTCCGTCGACTTCAAGAATGAGCTTCAGCTCCACGCAGCAGAAGTCGGCCGTATAGGGAGGGATGGGATATTCGCGGCGAAACTTCTGGCGGCAGACTTGCCGATTGCGGACCCATTGCCAGACAGTCCGCGCGAATTCATTGGCCGTGGCGCGCTGGCCGCGGGCGAACTCGATAGCTTCCGGGTCTCGGGCGCGGCTCCGTTTCATAAATTACCCTGCATCAACGACCCCTCACCCCCAGCCACTCTCCCCGAAGCGGGGCGAGGGGAGCCGGAGAGTTGTAAGTGCGGCTGGGCATTCTACTCTCGCGCTTTCCAGGATGCCGCTGGGTTCATCCCGGGTTCATCCCAGCGGAGGTTCACCTTCAGCCTAGAAAACGAGCGCAAAATCGCTGGGATACCCCTCTCCCCGCTGGGGAGTGCAAAATCCTCTTGTCCCCCCTCGCCCCGCTTCGGGGAGAGGGGCCGGGGGTGAGGGGCGAGGCCCCGGCTGGATGAATCGCTACTCGCGCAACATCAAAGCGGCGTATAACGAAGATAAGACTCCCAGAGTTCCCCCATGTCCATCGCCATCGCCGCCGATCCCATTCCGCTTCGCCAAGATGAACGCGGGGTCATCCGGGTTGGCTCCACCCGCGTCACGCTCGATACGGTCGTCGGCGCGTTCAAGGACGGCGCTTCCGCGGAAGAAATCGTCCAGCAGTACGACGTCCTCGAGCTCGGCGACGTCTACAGGGTCATCGGCTATTACCTCCACCACCGGACCGAGGTTGAAGATTATCTCCGCCAGCAAGGGGCCGCCGCGGACGAGCTGCGGACTCGCCTTGAATCCCAGTCGGGAACAGCCGGCATCAGGGAGCGTCTCCTGGCCGGCCAGCGAGGAAAGCCAGGATTCTGATACCAATGCGGAAGGACTCTCGCTTCAATGATCAAGAAGAAGACGGTTTTTATCTTGGGGGCCGGAGCGAGTATGCCCTACGGCTATCCCAGTGGATTTGGCCTCGTCGACAAGTTTAGCAGCCTTCATAGTGACACGGTCCAAGTCCTTACCAAACTGGGATATGACCAAAGTCACTGGGGAACATTTCAAAAAGAACTCAAACGGTCAGTGCAGTCTTCAGTCGATGCTTTTCTCGAACGGCGTGAAGACCTTCGAGAACTAGGAAAGGCATTGGTTGCTTCAGTAATCATCCAGTGCGAAACGCAGGGATTGATGGTGAGCACTGATGACCCGTGGTATTCCATGCTCGTCGATAAGCTCGATGGCCCGTATGACGAAATCGGCAAAAACCCGGTCAGTTTCGTTACGTTCAATTACGACCGCTCGCTCGAACATTTTCTTTCAGAGTCGCTGTGTAGTCGTCACAAAAAGGAATGCCAAGATGTGAGTAAGCAGATTGCGACGCTACCGATCATCCACATTTACGGCCACGTCGGCCGACTTAAATGGCAAGATCCGGCAGGCCGCGACTACTCGCCTGTGATTACCCCCGAAATTGTAAAAGCGGCAGCCAATCAGATTCGGATTATCTCAGAGGGCCGAGACGATAGCCCAGAACTTCAAGAGGCGAGGAATGCAATCTCCGAGGCAGAGCGAGTTTTCTTTCTTGGATTTGGCTTTCACCCGGACAACATGCGGAGACTTGGATTTCCGTATAAGAGAGCAGAAAAACTCCGGGTTGTCGGTTCAGGTTTTGGGCTCACCCACGCGGAGAGCGAGTATTACAAAGACACGTATCTAATCGATCGGCTTGGCGGCAACAACGAAAAAAATGTTGCCTTCCTCCGCAACTGTCGCGAATTCCTGTCGCTTGCGGATTAGGTATGCACTTCTTGTCATTCTTTGGAAGCCGTGCTTGAGACTAGACGCTCTTGCATGCTTAGGAATCGTTTGAGCAGGCCGTTTCGCCATGGGTCGCGCTTAAAGGACTGCGCCAGGCGGGTGATCGGGACAGTGTTGGTTTCGCTTTTTGCCAACCGCCGATATCCGAAGTAGATAATGTTCTCGCTATCCACCTTCCGATCGGCTGCTTTGCATTGAATCTCTAACACCCGTTCGACCCGTAGCCTCTTACGGATTGCTTCATTGATGACAATCCCATCCTTTTCAAGTTCTTGGAGGAGTTGCGCGGCGAGGTCGGCGGATTTCTGGGACTCAGCTCGAGCGCGCACATCGATTACGTCGATTCCCTTGCCTGAACCGATGTCAGCGACCAAGCCAAGGTCCAAGCAGAAATACAGAGCCGCCGTTTCCACTAAGATGGGGTTTGCTGTGGCGAGCACCAAAAGCTGCCGATCTAGCGGCGACAGAGACGGCCAATATGACGCGAGTGTCGGCTGCCGAGAGAAATGACGAAGGCCTAGCGGGGTAGTCTCGCCAAATGCGCGCTGTAGAACGGAATTGAGGTAGAGTCGGACGAACGTCGCGTACTTTGTCTCCTCGTCATGACCCCGCACGGATGGCTGCGACTGTTTGGCGATCAGGTCCGGCATCGCGGCCTCTGTGGGGCCTGCAATACGCCAAATGGGACGGCAGGTTCCGCGATTCAAGTATTGGTAGACGGCCAACGAGTCGATGCTTGCGTACAACTCGCGCCGAGCAACAGTGGCGACTTCGACTGCGGGGAGTGTCTTGAGCACAGAACCTGCTTCTTCTGATTCGGAAATTCGTTTATAAGTCTCGCGAGCTTTGGCCGGAAACTTCCTCCATAAGTCGGACGCAAGCTCAAAGACTTCAGATCCCCGCCGGTGGACTTGCAATTTGCTGGGTACTTTCCAGAAGATCAGTTCGCTTTCTGAAAAAGTTAGTAACAAGAACCAAGGGAGATTGCTCGTGTGCGTGAGCCAAGCAATGTTGTCGTCATCGTTGCCGGTACGACGTTGAAAACCGGCTTCGGGCGTGCGGGCGCCGATCCAGTGATTCCGTGTGGGCGTAGAGAACGGTTGGTCGCCATCGAACCCCACGTACAGTCCGTAGCCTTGGCGCGCAAGCGGTAGCCAACAATTCGCTTCGCCGCATTTGTAGAAGAAATAGTTCAACAGCTCCGCAGATTGCAATTTGTTCGACATTGTGCTGGGCCTCATCGGTGTAGTGGCACAGGCATATCATAACTTTCGTACTCAGCAGTTGGGCCAGATTTCGCCTCCGGCAGGCAGGTCCTCGTGAGAAAACGGCAGAATTTCGCGTTCTGCCATCGGCAACAAATCTTCAAGAAAATGCGACGAGAAGGCTTGCCCGTGCCAACCGGAGTGTATACAATTGTGATGTATTCGGGCGGCGACTCCGAAAGGGGGACGCGCTGCCAGTCCGGGCCGGCGGGAATCCGGCGTTGTTCTTTGACAATTTGGCAGAAATTGGTAGGGAATTGCGGGGGAAGGTGCGCGCGGAGAGGGAGGAGTTTTCAGTTTTCAGTGGGGAAAACTCCTTAGGTAGCCGGCACACTCCGTGTGCCGGCATGTCCGCTCACGGAGTGAGCGGACTACTGAATAAGCCAGCTTACGCTGGCCGCTCGCCTGGGCGGATCCCGTGAATCAAGAGTCTGATTTAGGGGTTAAATCCTGGCTGGGTAATGGGTTGCGACTCCGGCATGAATCAGAAACAGGCTGATTCGGGGTTGAGTCAGAGACTTGCGGCGATTGTCATTTCCTTAAGTCATGTAACTGCAATGACTTAGGTGATTCATCGTCGACGTAACTTTTCGGCGCGAAGAGCGTCGAAATCATGAATCAGACTGCACGTGAATCACACCGAACTCCGTGTAGGGTAATGCCTTACAAGTAGGGCGAACGAGCTGCTACTTCACATATATAAACTCGTTCGCCGCGATCACGGTGTGGCACATGACTCCCCACGCCTTCTGCCGCCGGACCTTCTCGTCGGGTACGGAAGCGATGAGCGACTTGTCCACGGCCTTCAAGAAGTCCAGGTTCCCCGTCACCTCCGCTGCCGAACTCTCCCGGCCGTACACGACGACCGACAGCTTCCGCAGCCGGTCTTCGTCGTTGCCGGGTTCGCTGAGCAGCCGCTCCGCCAATGCCGCGGCGGATTGCATGACCAGGTCGCTGTTAAGCATTAGCAGGGCTTGCGTCGGGACGGTGGTGGTGGCCCGGTCGCCGCTGGGGATGGCCGCGTCGGGGTAGTCGAGAAGGGCGAAGACGTCGTACACGTTGTTACGGACCACCGGCAGATAGAGCGAGCGGCGGCGGCTGGTGTAGTCGGTGAGGTCTTTGGAGGTGTGGTCGAAAAAGTAGCCTCGGTTCTTGATCTTGAGGAGCGAGCCTCCCATCGTGGAATCGACCTGGCCGCTGACGGCGAGCAGCGAGTCGCGAACTTCTTCCGCTTCCAGCCGGCGAACTTTCATGCGGCCATAGTTCTCATCCCGTTCCGCGAGCTGATTCTCCTCACGCGGAGCGTGAGGAGTACTATCCTGCTGCCAGGTGCTGGAACTTAGCATCAGCCGGTGCATTTTCTTGACCGACCAGCCGCCATCCGTGAAACGGAGCGACAGCCAATCGAGCAATTCCGGATGTGTCGGCTTCTCGCCGAGCAGGCCGAAGTTATCGGTGGACTTGACGAGGCCCTGCCCAAAGTGCCACCGCCAAATGCGATTGACCATCACGCGGCTGGTGAGCGGATTCTTGGTATCGGTCATCCATTGAGCCAGTTCGCGGCGGCCGCTTTCCATCGGCGTGAACTGGGGCGTCTGTGGGCCGCGAACGACCGGCGGAACATGGCGCAGCGCGACTTCCCCCAGCTTTTGCGGATTGCCGCGAATGTTAATCGCAACGTCGATGATCTTGTCTTCGGTGACTCCCATCGCGGTCGGCGGCTCTGTGTCGCCGGGCATCTTAGGAGCCAGATCCCAAAGTGGATTCTCATTCCACTTGGCGACTTTGGTGTAATTCTCCATCGTCTTCGTGCTCTTGAAGACCCCCGCCAGCCCGTAGTAGTCGGCCGTCTGGATCGGATCGAACTTGTGGTCGTGGCAGCGGGCACACCCAAGCGTCAGCCCGAGGAGCGCCCGGCCGACGGTATCAATCTGCTCGTCCACAATGTCCATTTGCATCTTGGCCTGATCCACCTCGGCCAAAACTTTCGGACCGATGGCCAAAAATCCGGTGGCAACCAGATTCCGCTGCCGCTCGTCTTCTGTTTCCACCGAGAGCAAATCGCCAGCAAGCTGTTCGGTCAGGAACCGGTCGTACGGCCGGTCCTCGTTAATGGCCGTGACGACATAGTCGCGATAACGCCAGGCGTTGCCGTGGGCGACGTTTTCGTCCAGGCCGTTCGAATCGGCGTAGCGGGCCACGTCGAGCCAATGCCGGCCCCATTTTTCACCATAGGAAGGTGACGCCAGCAACCGATCGATAAGACGATCCGTTGCATCGGGGCTGTCGTCCGCAAGGAATGTCGCAATATCCTCCGGCGACGGTGGCAAGCCTGTAAGGTCAAAACTCAGGCGGCGAATGAGCGTCCGCTTGTCCGCGGGAGAAGTAAGTCCTAAGCCACTTGCTTGCAGTTTCGCGAGAATAAAATTGTCGAGGGGATTGGAGGTCGCGACATCCCCTTTAACAAGCGGAACCGCCGGCTCCTTGGCCGGCTGAAACGCCCAGTGGTTCGGATCGCGTTTACGCCCTGCGACTGCGGAGGCGGCAGGAAACGGCGCTCCCATGTCCACCCACTTCACCAAATCGGCAATCTGCCGCTCCGTCAGCTTCCCTTCCTTGGGCATTTTCAGGTCTTCATCCGTTTGCCGAATCGCCTTGATGAGCAGGCTTTCCTCCGGCTTGCCGGGAACGAGGCCCGGGCCAAAATCGCCCCCCTTCAAAATCGCATCCCGCGAGTCCAGCCGAAAGTTGCTCCACTGCTTCTTCTCGCCGTGGCACTTGTGGCAATGCTCAACCAGCACCGGTCGCACCGCGGTCTCGAAGAACCGCAGTTCTTCCGCGGTGGGCTTCGCCGGTTCGGCGGCCAGAAGCGTCAGCATCAGAAGGCTGGCTAATCCCATCACAACTCCTTGAGTATCCCGAGGTCATGGACCAACCTCTAGTCTTTACGCAAATGGCCACGAATGCAACTCCGTGGGCAGAGATGTCCTCTCACGATGTGAGCGGACTACTATCCGGCGGCTTCGTATCTGGCACTACTCCGGGAGTTGGTGGCGGTGCAAAGGGTGATACGCCGAGATTGTCGCCAAAGTAATTGCCGCTCGGGCCAAAGGGGCTTTCCCCTTCTCCAAAGTATGCGGTCTGAAGCGGATTGTGCGGCAATGGCGGAAGGTAATATTGAAAATGCGGCTTGGGGGGAAAGATGATTCTGGCGAGTTCCATGACCGCAATCGTGACAAAACACAACAGCGGCACCACCAGTGCTCCCAGCCAGTGCGCCGTCTCCTTCATCACCAAAGCCAGAATCGCCAGGATGACGCACGCAGCCGTCATGAAGATGAACATCCCCCGCAGAGTGAACTGATTCCCAGCCGGTCGATAGTCTTCAATTCTCGTTGGCTGGCCGGGAAGGTTTTTCATGGCGATGGGTCCTTGCTCTGCGCCACGGTTCTGGTTTGCTCCACTCTGTTCTCTGCCACGCGCGGCAAATACTGCTTGCTGTCCTCTGGCTCGTACGGGGGCGGCGGATTCTGGTCGGCCTTGGGGCCCTCCGCCTTGCGGCGCATTCCTTCCAGCACGTGGCCGTGCAGGGTGTGAATGACTTTGTGCTCGATCGGCTCCCAGAAGAAGGCCGGCCGCAGCTTGCGCTCGAAGCGCGTCGTGAGCGTGATGCGGGATTGCTTCGTTCCCACCGGCTCAATCTCGAAGCTGCCGTCCTTGAGCTTGGCGTAGTTCTCGCTCCGCATCTGGATATCGATGACGTTGAAAGCCAGTTGGCGAGGGGCATCCACTTTGCTGATCCGCTTCTTGATCTCACCGCAGTTATAGAAACAGGTGACGATCTCCCCTTCCTTCTGCTTGCTTCCTTCGCTTCGAATCGGCTGAGGCAACGCCAGATGCAAGAGCCACGGCGGCGAGTGCTCCACGTCTTCGTAGAACATGATGGCGTTCCAGGCTTCCTGCGGCGTGGCGTCGATGGTCAGCCCCGTTTTGATGACGGCGATTTCGGTTCGCCGCGGGATCCGGTCCTCAAGCTGCTGGCCAATGAGCGGCAGGGCGGCAATCAGCCAGACGTACCAACGGAAATACCAGGCGTGGTCCCAGTTGCCGGCCATCAAAAACAGCCGCAGCAGGACACCGCAGAGCACGCCGACAAACGTGGGGACCAGAAACAGAATCGCCAGCGTGAAGCCGCAAAAAATGCCCGCCAGATTTCCGATGTAAAGCGTAAAGACGACGGTCACGATGGCCAGAATTCCCAGTACGGCAAAGGCCCAGGTCTGCACGCGGCAGGCATATCCCAGGATCGCCCCCAAACAGACCGGCACGGCGATGAACAGCGACCAGCCCATCTCCGTGCCAGTTTGCAGGCAGCCGGCGTAAGTGAGCGTGCCAACCAGCACCGCCAGCAGAAAGCCGGGGAGCCAGAACTTCCACCGCGAGCTGCTGCGGTGTGTGGCATAAGTGTCGGGCCGCGCGAGATCGTACTGCAAACCGCAGGAGAGGCAAATTGCCGGTTGATTGGTGCTGGCCAGCACTTCTCCGCAGCGGCGGCAGTAGGGCGTTGCGGTAGCCACTGTGGTCGTCGGATTCACCGTCGCGTCACTCATGTCAGATCCCCTTTCGCAGCAGCCGAGCGTGTTCGCGGACAACGAGCCAGACCCAGAGCCGGCCGAGGCAGACCGGCACGAGTCGCGAAGTCCAGCGTCCGCGAACGTGAATGGTCAAACGGGTGATAGGACTCGTTGATTCCACAGTCGGCTGTGGCTCAATATTGATCATGAAGACGTGAGGAAAACCCTGCTTGGGACCGCGCGGCGAGAGGTCACTGAAAGTGTACCCGTTCCCTTCTCGCCAGGCGATGATCTTGCCAAACCGCAGGAACCGCCGGCCAAAGGCGTTATGGGACAACACCAGGTCCACACCGACCTCCGGCCGGTCACGCATCAGCGTCACCCGGTCGTGAAAGGGATCAATGGTCAAAAATCGCGGCAGATCGCTGATTAGATTCCAAGCGTCTGCGGCGGAGCGGGCCACGTCGAGCGAAATCTCAATGTCCAGCTTTCGCCCGCTGCTCTTGGACCGGCAGGCCGACGCCGTTACCACGCAGGAACGGCCATTTTTCGGCCGGACCTCCAGCAGCCGCTTGGCATGTTCCGCGCTGAGCAGACACAGAGCCATTCCCGCCCCCAATTGCAGCGGAAAAAGCCAAGCCGCCGAGCTGCCCAGAATCTTCTCCGCGTAACCCCAAGCGGCCGCCAGCAGCCCGGCCGCCGCGAACCACGGCAGGCAAGTCCAACTCCGCGCCGCCAACTGCCCCGCTCCCGGCACACAGGCCGAAAGCAGAAAGGCGGTCCATTTGCTCGTGCGCATCGCGGTCATTGGCGGGTTCGCCAGATTGGGAAAGAAACCGCAGCCCCAATATCATAATAACCGGCTTGCGGACGGGAATTCTCTTTGCCCCGTCGCCGCATGAGTTTTATGAGTAGACCGAGAGTCCGTCCTACAAACGATGCGAGTCCAAACTAAAGTCGTCGGCTCGGCCAGTTTTTCTGGTCGCTGAGATAGCCGGGCTTGGAAAGTGCATCCTTGATGAAATCCAACCTCTCCAAGTACTTCTTATCCGGAGAAGGAAACACAGGCGTTTTCTTTTCACGTTCAATTGCCAGTTCCAAATGGCGAATCGTGAGCGGCGTCTTGTCCATCGCGTAGAATACATACGCGTAGGTGCGAAGCTCATATTCACTGACTTCGTGCCGCATCCGTCCGATCATCGTATCCTTCGCACGCGACCCACCAATTTTCACCAACGCAGCCGCTGCGCCGCGCCCGCTCAAGGAGTGCGGCACTCCCCATTCATCATCGCCGGCGCGGATGCCTTTGCCGATATTGGCGCATAGCGCGAGAATCGATTGTTCCTCATCGGACCGTATTTCCGCAAGGAACCAAGCCGCCCAGGCGGCCTTTTTTTCATCCTTATTTTCCCCGCGAGCGAATTGATTGAGGAAGTGCACACAGCTTGAGCGCGCTACCTCAAGATTACGGCTCAATTTGGACATCTCTTCTGGACTATCCAAGGTAAACGATGCGCGGGGTCTGTTATCTGTCGGCGTGCGAACTTCGGGTGGGATCATTGGGACGAGTGGCTTTGGAGCAGATTTCTCTTGGCCTGAACCAACCGTATGGCAAAAGAACAAAATGCCAATTATCCACACGACAAGCAAACCTATCGGCTTGGACATAACGCCTCCGCTTGACGCCAACTCGCTTCAACGCAAGTACCGATCTCATTCTAACTTGGGAAATTGGACAGCAGGCGAGTAGGCCGTTCTGGCGGCGAACTAGAGAAAGGAAAAACCGCCAGGCTTGAATGGCTAGTCAGGCGAAAGCCCGACCCATTCATTCCATTAGGGCTTTCACCCGCGCCATCCCCTTCGCGACATCCATTCCCTGCTCCTGGGCCCGCTGATACCAAAAGAGAGCCTCCTTCGGGCTCCGCTCCACTCCCTTGCCCAGTTCCAAGCATTCCGCCAATTGCGCCTGGCAGCCGGAGTCTTCGAGCACCGCCCCCTTGCGATACCATTCCGCGGCTTGCGGCAAATCGATCGGTACGCCAATGCCGTTCTCATAGCACCACCCGAGCATTCCCATCGCCACCGGCAACTCATCGACGGCCGCCTTGCGATAGAACTTGATGGCCAGGTGCGGATCGGCTTCCACGCCAATGCCGTGCTCATAGCAGCGGCCGAGAAACAATTGTGCCGGCGGAAACTCCTGCGCTGCCGCCCGCTGATACAGTCGAAACGCCGCGGCCGGGTCGGCTTCCACGCCACCATCCCCGGCCTCCAGGTGCTGGGCCAGATGGAACATGGCCCCCGCGTCCCCACTGGCCGCTGCCGCCTTCAACTCGCCCACGTCGTGATGGCAGTGGTGATGGCCATCCTCTTCGTCTTCCTCCTCCCCGCCCGACGCATCTTCCAGCACCGGATTCTCCAGAGCTTCGGCATAGTGCTCGATGCTACTCTCCAGCGAATTCGCCAGTTCCGCCAATTCCTGGGAAACCCTCTCGCACTTCTCGCTCGCATCGAGCACAAACAGCTCGATCACAAACTTCAGCGTGCCGCCGAGTTGAATTTCCGGCCCCATCGGCGGCAGACCGAGCGACCGCATCTGAATATCCCGCCCGCTGCGAGCCAGATCCCGCACCCACCACGACAAAAACTCCATCGCCACCCAGCCGGCGGCGCTCGGCGCAAAACGGAGGGTCGCCGTTACCAATTTTTCGTTTTCCCGCCCGCCCCCCGACCGCCGAATCGCCACCTGCGGCAAGTCCCCAAACAGGTGCGGCAGCGACAGCGCTTCCAAATCGACATCCGCCAGGTCAATCAGCCCCAGCTCCGCGGAAGTAACGCCATCCAGGGACAAAAGCACGTCATAGAGCTGCTGCACTTCAGGGGGATACTGGGCCACCATCGATTCCTTGTGTGTTGCATTCCAATTGTTCGGGGCCAACATTATATCCACTCTTCCTTCCGCGTCTGGCCCCTGTCTGAGTTTGAAGGTGTCAAACTGTGACGCCTCCGCTCCCCTTTCTCCACGCGCCTTCCTCGAGACGCCGATGACCAGCAAAGCGGCTGGGGGATGCGCGGATGCTATCGCCTGGTTGCGGATGCTTGTTGTCCCGGCGCGCCGGGATCTGCTGACCTTTTTGCCGCCTGCGCGGCCACCATGCTGGAAGGGATGCCCATGCGACGCCTGCTCACCACTTGCGGCCTGGCCGCCACGCTCGCCCTAACCTCGGCGGCCCAAGCCGGCGACTTCTGGTATCGCAACAAGGTCGATTTCCATCGCAACAATGCCTGGCCGGAACCCTTCCAGTCCGCCGACCGGGCCCTCACCCGCGACTTCTGGCAAATCCAGGTCAACAACGGATGGCGGCTGCAAAACACCGTTGGAAACCTGTTTTACGAAGAAGGAAGCAACGATCTGACCCGGGCCGGCGAGCTCAAGATCAAGCAAATTGTCACCCAGAATCCCAGCCATCGCCGGACTGTTTTCGTGCTCATGTCCGAAACCCAGGCCGTCACCGCCAAGCGGGTGGAGGCTGTACAGCGTGCCGTTTCCAAATTCATCCCCGAAGGTCCGCTGCCGCAGATCCTGCTGACGGACGTGGATGTGGACGGCGGTTCGGGCGAATACTTCGACCGCATCGACAACGCTTATCGCCAGTCCATTCCCGCCCCTCGGCTCGACAGCGGCAGCGGTGGCGGCAGTAGCAGCGGTTCGGGTGGCGGAAGCACCGGCGGTTCCGGCGGCGGCAGCAACTAGCGGCGGAGCTTAGCCCCCGCGGCCACCCGGCGAAGCTCTGCTAGCACCCGGTCCTTTCCGCGAGCACCGCTTTTGACGCTCATTTCGATTGTAGCGCCTTCCCTCGCAGCGACGATGTAGGACTAAGCCTGCTGCGCAAACACAAGTTTGAAGCGCAAGCGAAGGACGGCTCGGCCTCAACAAAAAGTCGGTACTTTCCTTCGCTTGCGCTTCAGGCTGGTGTCTCATTCAACGCCCGGCAGTCGCCCCACGTTCAAGCACAGGGAAGTGCGACCATGAAGCTTAAGAGCCAACTGCAATTCGTTCTGGCCTGCGGAGTCACCTGCGGCATCCTGGGGTGCAAATCCCCCTCGACCTGGTTTTCCAAACCGGCTCCCCTCGCCACCACCGCTCCGGAAGTGCATTACAACGGCATGGCGGGCTACTCCACCGTCAAGCAGAATCCCGGCACTGAAATCGTCAGCGGCGCGCAGCCCGAAGGGGCGATGACCAAGGCTTGGAATTCCACCACGGGCGCGGTCTCGTCCCTGTTCGCGACCGGCTCCAAGGCCAAGGACGCCACATCCCTGAACTCCAAACCCGGCAAGCTCGACGGGGATCTTTATTTGCGGGCCGCTCATATTGCCGAGCAAGGTGGCAACTTTCAGGAGGCCCAGGCCAAATATCAGCAGGCCCTGAAAGTGGAGCCCAAGAATGTAGATGCCGTTCTGGGCCTTGCCCGCCTTTACGATCAGCAGGGAAATTCCCAACAGGCCCTGGCCACGTATCAGCAGGCCGTCAAGCTCCATCCGAAAAATGCCAAGGTCTATAATGACTTTGGCCTCTGTTACGGACATCGCCGCGAGTTGGCCCCCGCACAGCAGATGCTGCAAAAGGCGGTGGAGCTGGAGCCGGGCAAAACCAGCTATCGCATGAACCTGGCGGTGGTGCTGGTGGACCTGGGGCGGCCCGCCGACGCTTATCAGCAATTGGCCGCCACCCAGCCGGAAGGGGTGGCGCGCTACAACATGGCTTGCCTGCTAGAAGAACGAGGCCAGCAGCAACAGGCCGCCGATCAGCTTCGGCTGGCCCTCGCCAAGGATCCCGGGCTCGCTCCGGCCCGCGAGCTGCTGGCTCAGCTCGAAGGTGCGCCGCAGAACATGCAGACCGTAAGTGCCAACCTGCCTTCCCGCCGGGACGACTCCCGCGCCCCGCAGGGAAGCTCCCCAATTCAGGCCGAGCAACAGGAGTTTCAGCCTCCCGTCATCAACTACGGCCCCGTGGCTCCGGCGAATGAGCAGCGGCCCGTTTACCAGTACCACGAAGACACTGCTCCCGCCCCGCCGCAATACCCCGGCCGCCGTACTTCCCACGAAGAAATCGCGGACGACGAAAACGCCGAGCCGACCACGCCAGCCACCGTCCGCATCAGCGACGACGAGTAGCGTTACTTCGCCCCCAGCACCTTGGCGCTGATCACGATCCAGGTCTGGCTCGGGTCCTTATCGCTCCGTTGCCCGCCGGTAATCACCGATTTGCCGGCTGGAACGCGGAGCGTGGTTTTGGCGGACATAGTCGCCGTTTTGGTGAGGGCGAAACCACCAGCCTCTTCCTTTTCAGCGCCAGCCTGGCTGCCGGGAACGAGCCTGGTTTGCTGCACGCTGAGGAGCAGGACGACCGAGCCGTCCTCCTCGACCCGTGGCGTCGCCTCGATGATCGTTCCCGTTTCTGTATACCTGTAGCTGACAGCCGACGGGCCGCCACCAGGCCGACTGGTCGCGCCAGCGGGCACTGGCACGGTTTCGCCAAATTGTACCTTCGCCGATTGCATGTCGAGCGTCGCCAATTGCACGCGGGTTGAGCTGGCCAGCTTTCCTTGCTTTGCCAGTTCGAGAATCTGCTCCGCCGTCGGAACGCCCGTCTCCGAGTCGGTCACCGACGCGAAGTTGGCGATGAGAACCTCGATGGAAACGCTCTTGCCGGGAGTGGGCAATTTGACCTCGTCTTCCGCCCCAGCAACCGTGGAAAGTACAAACACCAACGCCAAACCGCAAATCAAGTGGAAGCTGCGCATACCCGAAACCCTCATAAAACAGGAAAGACGTCCGAGCCCACGACACCATTTCCCCCGCCCGGTATCTTAACGCCTCCACTTTCAAATCTCAATTTCCAGACCTCACAATCTCTTTATTTCCATTATTCTGTCACCCATTATTCTGTCACCACTCGCCTTTGCTACGATGACAATCGCACGATCCTGCGATTTTCTGTGAGGGCTATCCATGTTTCGCTGCCTCCCCCTGCTCGCCGTTCTTGTCGCTTCTTCCTCCCTCGCTGCCGACGGCAATCGCCTGGCCTATCTCGATGAGCCGCTGAACCCGTATTACCCGCACTGCAACTTCCCCAAGCTGATAACGCCGCAGTGGGTCGGCGAAGAAGGTGTCGACTGCGTCGTCACGCTGGCGATTGACGACATGCGCGACCCGGCCAAGTACGAGGCGTTCCTCCGGCCGATTCTGGACCGCCTGAAGAAGATTGACGGTCGGGCCCCCGTCAGCATCATGACCTGCCAGGTCAAGCCGGACGACCCGCAGTTGCAGACGTGGCTCAAGGAGGGGCTCTCCATCGAATGCCACACGTTCGACCATCCCTGCCCCTGCCTCAAGGACAGCAGCCTGAAAACGGCCAAGGAAACCTACGACAAGTGCGTCGATCTCATCAGCCAGATTCCGAACAACAAGCCGGTCGCCTTCCGGATGCCTTGCTGCGATTCGCTCAACACCCCCAGCCCCCGGTTCTGGGCCGAGGTGATGAACAAGACCACGCCCGCTGGGAACTTCCTGCAGATCGATAGCTCGGTCTTCAACCTCATCACGCCGCTCGACAAAGAGCTGCCTGCCGAAATCACTCAACTTCCATCCGGCGAAGCCCGGTTCCAACGCTACATCCCCTTCAAGAACTTCGTCAACACGATTGAGGACTATCCCTACCCCTACGTCATCGGCCGCATGTGCTGGGAGTTCCCCTGCGTCGTCCCTAGCGACTGGTCCGCCCAGCACGTCCAAAAGCCGAACAACCCCGACACGGTCCGCGACCTCAAGCTGGCCCTCGACGCCGTCGTCCTCAAAAAAGGGGTCTACAACCTCGTCTTCCACCCTCACGGCTGGATCCGCTCCGAGCAGATCGTGGACCTCATCGATCACGCCGTGACAAAGCATGGGAAGAAGGTGAAATTTTTGACGTTCAAGGAGTGTGCGGAAAGGCTCAATGAGAATTTGCTGGCACATCATGCACTACGCGATGCCACGGGCAAACTGGTCTGTATCGATTTCCGCGATTTGACTCGTCCCGAGGACGGTATTCTGGATGTTGAACTCTCCTTCGGCGTTGGGCATTTTTGGGCGCGCAGATGGAGTTTAGCCAAACGGATGTGGGAGGAGGGTAGTAACAAAGATTCGGGAAAAACGGAATTGTATAAAGATCTCGCCGTAATTCGTAAGAACATACGATGGATTGAGATTGAGGTTCGCAAGCCCGGTATTTATGCGGAGTTCATGCCAGGGAAGAAATCCACGCGACTTAGAACGCGGAAACCAAAAACTTCCTCGCTCGTCCCCGTGCTCGAGGACGCTCCGTTTCAATTCCCTACCGCCGTAATGTTTCATCCGAGCGACGATCTCGGTTTGCGCCTCATTGACGTCAACTCCGACGGCAAACTCGACTGCCTCTTCTCCAACTCCGACCGCTATTGCCTCTACCTCTTCAAGGACATGAAAGAGGGCTGGGCGACCAAAGTCTTTGACGAGGTCCGCGGCAAGGAAACGGGGACCGCGCCGGTCATTCCGCCGTTTGTCCGGGCTGATGGGACCAACAACGGCGCGTTCTTCCACTCGGGAGCCCTCTGCGTCATCAACGAAGACACCGCGCGGCTGCCGAATCACGTGCAGATCATCACGTTCGCGGAGATGCTGAAGAAGGCAGGAGTCAGGGGTCAGGAGTCAGGGGTCAAGAGTCAGGAATCAGGGGCGAATTCAAAGCCTGGCCCACAAGACGACCGGCCGCCTCCTCTCTCTCCCGAGCAGGCTCTCGCCTCTTTCACCCTTCGCCCCGGCATGAAGATCGAGCTCGTCGCCAGCGAGCCGTTGATTGTCGATCCGGTCGCGTTCGATTGGGGACCGGACGGGCGCTTGTGGGTGGTGGAGATGCGGGACTATCCCAATGGCCTCAACTGGAAGAAGCCCGGTGATCCGATGGGGAAGCCAGGAGGCCGAGTGAAAGTGCTGACTGACACCGACAGCGACGGCAAATACGACGATGCCAAAATCTTTCTCGACGAAATCCCGTTTCCGACCGGCGTAAAGGTCTGGCGGAAAGGGATTCTCATCACCTCCGCCCCGGACATTCTCTACGCCGAGGACACCGACGGCGACGACAAGGCCGACGTTCGCAAAATCCTCTACCACGGCTTTGGCGAGGGGAACCAGCAGCACCGGGTGAACGGGCTCCGCTGGGGGCTCGATAACTGGCTCCACGTCGGCAACGGGGACAGTGGCGGCCAGATCAAATCCGAGCTGACCGGCGAGCAAGTCAACGTTGGCGGGCGGGACCTGCGGATTCGCCCCGACGAAGGGAAGCTGGAAACGACCAGCGGCAACACCCAGTTCGGCCGCGAGCGAAACGACTGGGGGGACTGGTTCGGCAACAACAACTCGAACCCCATCTTCCACTACGTCCTCGACGACCACTACCTCCGCCGCAACCCCCATTCCGCCCCGCCCTCCGTCACCCGCCACATCCAGGCCGCCCCCGGCGTCGCCCCCGTCTTCCCCAAAAGCCGCACGCTGGCCCGGTTCAACGACCTGCACACCGCCAACCGCTTTACCAGCGCGTGCAGCACCACCATCTACCGCGACGACCTCCTCGGCCCCGACTTCATCGGCAACTTCTTCGTCTGCGAGCCAGTCCACAACCTCGTCCACCGCGAGCCGATCACCGCCGACGGAGTTTCTTTCCGCGCCGAACGGGCGGCCGACGAAAAAGAGAGCGAGTTCCTCGCCTCTAGCGACAACTGGTTTCGTCCCAGCATGGTCCGCACCGGCCCCGACGGTGCCATCTGGATCAGCGACATGTACCGCTTCGTCATCGAGCATCCGACCTGGATTCCGCCCGAGACGCAGAAGAAGCTTGATTTGCGAGCGGGGGACGACAAAGGGCGGATCTACCGCGTATATCCAGAGAACGGCAGGCTTCGCAAGGTTCCCAGATTCGACAGGTTAAATGCCGCCGAGCTTGTTGCGCAGCTTGAATCGCCCAATGGGATCATTCGCGATCTCGCGCACCAGATGCTCGTGCTATATAGCTTCGAGACCGCCGACAAATCTCTTCAAACGCTTGTCAAACAGAGCGCGATGCCGCAGGCCAGGCTGCAGGCCCTCTGCGCCTTGGACGGATCGCTTCAACTTGACGAAGAGACGCTGTTGATCGCGCTGGGGGACGAGCATCCCGGCGTCCGCCGCCACGCCATCCGTCTGGCGGAGTCGCGCCTGAAGAAGTCCACCAAGCTCTCTGCCGCGGTCCTCAAGCACGTCGAAGAAGCCGAGCCGACGATCCGTCTGCAACTGGCCTACTCGCTGGGGGAATGGAATGACCCTCGGTCGGCCCAAGCCCTGGCCAAAATCGCCCTAGCGAGCCAAAGCGATCCGTATATCACGGCAGCAGTGCTGAGTTCGCTGAACAAAGAAAACGTCGGACCCGTCCTGGCCGCGGTGATGGGAGGGAATGGAAAAGGGCCGCCTCCCGAGCGATTGGTGGACCGGCTGCTAAGAATCTCCGCGGCGCTTGGCGACGATGATGCACTCGTCAAGGCAATTGCCGCGATCACACAATCCAAAGACGGCAAGTTTGCCGCCTGGCAATTCACGGCGCTCGCTGGCATGCTCGACGTGACCTCCCGCCGCAAGCAATCCTTGGATCAAAAACTGGACGACAAGCTTCGCGGCCAGGTCGTGGAGACGTTCCAAGCCGCCCGCGACGCGATTGCCGCCGGTCGTGGCGATGACAGACTAGCACAGGCAAAACGATTGGCCGCGATTTCGCTCCTCGGCCGCGGGCCGGATTCGCAAGATCAAGACTTGGAGGTGTTGGCTGCTCTGCTCGCACCCCAGGAATCGGCAGAAGTGCAATCCGCCGCCGCGATGGCGCTCGGCAAACTCTCCGGCGAGAACATTCCCGAGTTTCTGCTGGCCGGTTGGCAGTCACATTCGCCGGTTCTCCGCAGCCAGATTCTCGATTCGCTGATGGCTCGGGAAGTTTCCATCCTGGCGCTTCTCGACGCAGTCGAGAAGGGAGCCGTCCCCGCTTCGCAAATCGATGCCCGCCGCCGACAGCAGCTCCTGACGGATGTCAGCGAGAAGGTCCGCACGCGAGCCGAAAAAGTCCTCGCCGGCGCGGTCGACCCCAACCGGATCAATCTCATCGAGCAGTACAAACCCGCGCTGACGGCAGCGGGAGACAAAGAGAAAGGAAAGGCCGTCTTCGCCAAGCGCTGCGCCAATTGCCATCGTCTGGAAAACGTGGGGCATCTGGTCGGCAGTGATCTGTCCGCCATGACGAACCGCAGCCTGGATGTCTACCTGATTGCCATCCTTGATCCCAATCGGGCGGTCGAAGACCGCTATCTCGATTACGCGGCTCTTACCGACGACGGGAAGACGACCAGCGGCATCCTCATCAGCGAAACCGGCAACAGCATCACGCTCGCTCAGCCGGAAGGGAAGCAGGTGCAGATTCTGCGGAGCGAATTGGAACAACTGAAGAGCACCGGCAAGTCGCTGATGCCTGAAGGGGTCGAGAAGGACATCACCGTCGAAGAGATGGGCCATCTGCTCACCTATCTCCGCGGCAGCGGAGCGCCGCCGAAGCAATTCCCCGGCAACAAGCCAGAAGTGGTCCGTCCGTTTGTCGATGGCTCCATCCGGCTCCTCGCAATGAACGCCCGCATCTATGGCCCGACCATCGTCTTCGAAGAGCAATACCGCAACCTGGGCTATTGGTCGAGCCAGGAGGATCACGCCGCCTGGAACTTGGAAGTGGAACAGGCCGGCGAATACCGGGTGCAACTCGACTATGCCTGTGAGGACGGGGCCGCCGGCGATAGCTACGTCATCTCCGTTGCCGGCCAGACCGTCGGGGGCAAAGTGACCGGCACCGGCAACTGGGATACGTACAAGTCCCTCACTGTCGGCACCGTCAAGCTCGCAAAAGGCCCCGCGGAACTGTTCATCCGCTCGGACGGATCGATTAAGTCCGCCCTGATGGACCTGCGCGGCGTTCGGCTACTGCCGGTAGGGAAGTAGGGGACAGGAGACACCTGCTCGTGTCTCCGGCCTCATGTCGCTGACTTGGCAATCGCTTCCTTCGCCACGGCGACGCAAGCTTTCATTTCTTCGATTGGGTTTTCGGGGTTGGCTTCGTATTCCAGAGCCAGCGAGCCGTCGGCGGGGAATTTGATTTCGCGAAGTGCCTTGAAGAGGCCGACGACGTCGAGCTTTCCCTTGCCAATGACGACGTTCTTGCTGCCGCGGCCAAGTTCCACGTCGTCCTTGATGTGGGCCCCGAAGACCCGCGGGCCGAGAGTTTTGACGGCTTTGACTGGGTCTTCGCCGCTGCGGAGGAAGTGACCGCAATCGACGCAAGCCCCGACCCACTTGTGCCGGCCCTTCACCGCCTGCACCACGCTGTCGATGCTGTCGTAGAGCTGTCCTGGCCCGTGGTTGTGGATGGCGATTTTGATGTCGTACTCGGCGACCAACTTGTCCAGGCTGTCGAAGGAGTCCTTTTCCGGGTTGGCGGTGATGACCTTCACGCCGGCTTTCTTCGCGAACTCAAACAGCTTCTTGTTGGCCTCGTGGTCCTTCGTGAAGCCGTGCACACCGTGACCAGCGAGCTTGATGCCCGCCTCCTCCAGGAGCTTGAGCGTCTCCTTGATCTGGTCATCGCTGGCCTTGGTATCCAGATGCTTGCCATAAAATTCGGCGTAGTGCAGCCCCATTCCCTTGATATGGCGAATGGATTCGACCGTGCCAAAATTCCGCAGCGAGTAACTCTGCACGCCGAGCGGAAAGCCCCCAAACGGATCATCCGCCAAATTCAGCCCCGCGGCCGACAACACACGGGGAGCATCAAAAAAAGTGGCCCCCGCGGCAGCAGCAGCGGAGAGAGCGAGGAAACGGCGACGGGGGAGGGAGAGGGTCATGGGAGATTCCTGGAATGGATGTGTGGCTGAAGGCGACTATTCTAAACTACAAAACGGCAGATTGCATCGCCTTGTACCCTCCCTGCCAGCCGGTAAAATTACAAGGTTATCGTTTCGTGATCGAATCAGGCGAAGGTTTATCTCCATGTTTGACTGGATTGGTGGGCGAGTTTTCAAATTCGTCCACGGCAACAACCTCGTTTACAACACCTGCTGGGAAGATCCGCGACTGGACCAGGTCGCGCTCAAGCTGACGCCGCAGGACAACGTGCTGGTGATTACGTCCGCCGGGTGCAACGCCCTCGATTACGCGATTGCCGGGCCGAACCACGTTTATGCCGTCGATATGAACCCGCGGCAGAACGCACTCCTGGACCTGAAGATCGCCGGCATTCGCCATCTCGAATACGAGGACTTTTTCCGGCTGTTCGGCTACGGCCACCACCCCGACGCCCGCAAGCTCTATAAGGACAAGCTACGCACCGGCCTTCCCGCGTGGTCCCGCGCCTACTGGGACAAATGGATCAAGTTCTTCCATACGCCAGGGAAGTCGTTCTATTATCGCGGCACCAGCGGCTCGTTCGCCCGGATGATTTGCCTCTACACCGACCGGGTCATTCGCGTCCGCCCCTGGGTCGATGCCTGCCTGGAAGCCAAGAGCGTGCAGGAGCAAAAGGAAATCTACGACAAATATCTGCGGGAGAAATTCTGGTCCCGCACCATGAAATTCGCCATGAACCGCGACACCACGCTCTCGATGGTCGGCGTTCCCAAGGCCCAGCGGCGGCAGGTCGAGATGCAGTATCAGGGAGGCATCATCAAGTTCGTTCAGGACTGCCTGGAAGCCGTCTTCTGCAAGCTGTCCCTTTCCGATAACTACTTCTGGCGCGTTTACATGAAGGGTGAGTACAGCCGCAAGTGCTGTCCGGAGTACCTGAAAGCAGACAATTTCGAGAAGCTCAAAGCCGGCCTCATTGATCGCGTCTCCACGCATACCAATCACGTCCAGGGCTTCTTGGAGCAGCATGACGGAGAGATTTCCCGCTACGTCCTGCTCGATCACATGGACTGGCTATCGGATAAGTTTTTTCCGCTCTTGGAATTGGAGTGGCAGGCCATCGTCCGCCGGGCCGCCCCGGGCACGCGCGTGCTGTGGCGCAGCGGCGGCCTCAAAACGGACTTCCTGAACAAGGTGAGCGTCACGGCCGGCAACAAGCAGCGGGCCCTGCCCGATCTGCTTACCTATCACGAAGGTCTCGCCACCGAGCTGCATGAGCAAGACCGTGTCCACACCTACGGCAGCTTCTACATCGCGGATCTGGCCGTCTAGCTCGCACTGACTCGCTTCAACTCCACGCCCACGCAAAGCCGTGGGCGTGCCACACAACACACCTCACTTTGCCTTTCTTCGTTCCCTCTGTTCCCTTCTGTTCAACCTCTCTTTCCCGTCATGGGCGTCCTTGCCGACCTTAAGATTCTCTACCACCTCACGCTCAAGCCGGTTCGGGGCAAGGACCACGCTGCGCGGATGGAGAATTTCTATTCGGGACAGGCCGACGCCTACGACGACTTCCGCAAACGCCTGCTCAAAGGGCGGCAGGAGATGTATTCGGCGGTGCAGATCCCCGACGGCGGGACTTGGCTGGATATGGGAGGTGGCACCGGCTCGAACCTGGATTATCTCGCGGATCGCATCGGTAAGTTGAGCAAAGTCTATGTCCTCGACCTTTCGCATTCGCTGCTGGAAGTCGCCAAAAAGCGGATCGCCACCCGCGGCTGGAGCAACGTCGAGACCATCGAAGCGGACGCCACGAGCTTTCAGCCAGCCAGTGGTCCGGTGGACGTAGTCACGTTCTCTTACTCGCTAACCATGATCCCCGACTGGTTCGGGGCGATTGAAAACGCCCTGGCGATGCTGAAGCCCGGCGGCACCATCGGCGTCGTGGACTTTTATGTCTCACGTAAATTCCCCGCCGGCAACTTGAAGAAGCACCGCTGGCTGACCCGCACTTTCTGGCCGACATGGTTCGGCTTTGACAACGTGTTCCCGTCACCGGATCACGTTCCGTTTCTCCATCGCCACTTCGAGCCGCTCCGCTTCGAAGAGCACCGGGCCAAGGTGCCGTACATCCCTTTCGCGAGGACGCCGTATTACGTGTTCGTCGGACGGAAGCGGACGTAACTATCCGCGCTGCTTCAGCAGGGGCGCTGTCAGCGCCGACAGCGCCACCTTCTGCCGACCGCTGTCGTCAAAGTTGTTCGGCTCCAGCCATTGCTGAAATACTGCTTGAAGAGACGGCCATTCCTGATCGATGGCGGCATACCAGGCAGTGTCGCGGTTTCTCCCTTTGACGACCGCGGCCTGGCGGAATAGTCCCTCATACGACAATCCCAGCCGCTGCGCCGCTCGCCGCGAGGGTTCATTGAGCGAGTTGCACTTCCACTCGTACCGACGATAGCCCAGTTCAAAGGCTCGTTTTATCATCAGGTACATCGCCTCGGTCGCAGCGGGTTTTCCTTGCAAAAGCGGCGAGAACTGCAAGTGCCCCACCTCAATGCTGCCGTGCCGCGGATCTATCCGCAGATAGCTCGCCACTCCGACTGCCTTTCCCGACGCCGTGTCGATGATGGCGAAAAACATGGGATCGTTGCTGTCCGCGGATGTGCTCACCCAATCTCGATACTCGGCGAAGGTCGCAAACGGCCCGTAGGTCATGTACGTCCAGTTCCGGTTTTCCGCATCCAGCGAGTTAGCCGAAAACAGCTCGCTGGCATGTCGCTCGGCGTTCAGCGCTTCCACACGGCAGAATCGCCCTGCCATCGCTTCCTTGGACGGCAACGCCGGCGGCTGCCAATTCGGAACGGGAAGGCCGATGGGCTGGCCGAGTGGATTGAGCTGGGTGTGCATGAATTCTCCCGGCAATGAGCATTGTGAAAACAGCCCGTGTGCCGGGCGTGATTTTACCGAAAGTCCCGCGATGTGGTGCGGAGGTCGCCGATCTTCGCCGACAAATCTTCAATCCGGCTGACGAGGACGTGAATGACTTTTTCCCGGCGCTCCAGGCGGCCGTGGGCGAGCCAGGCGGAACTCTGGCGGGCGACGGTGTAAAACTGCTCCCAGATTTGCTGCTTGACGACGAGGTTGACGATGCCGCTCTCGTCCTCCAGCGTCACAAAGGTGATCCCTTTAGCCGTGCTCGGCCGCTGCCGCAGGAGGATGATGCCGGCCACGCGGAGGAACCGGCCGTCGGGCATTTCGAGAAGTTTTTTCGCGGGTGTGGCCTTTAGTTGTTCAAGCTCTTGGCGGAAGAAAGAAATCGGATGGGCCTTGAGCGATAGCCCCGACGTGCGGTAGTCGGCAAAGACTTGCTCCGCCAGGCTCATCACTGGTAAATCCGCGACTCGCTCTTCCTCTTCCAAATCGGCGAACAACGGACGGGGCTGTTTCCTCTTCTCTTGTCCGAGGGCATGCCAGAGCGCTTTCCGCCGATCGAGTTCCAGCGAGCCAAAACAATCCCCCTCCGCCAGCTTCGCCACGATCGGCTGGCTCAGCCCCGTACGGCGGACGAAATCGTCGAGCGAAGTGAAGCGCAAAGTTTTTCGCGCTTCTTCGATGGCTCGTGCTGCAGCTTCGGGCAGACCGGAGATGAGCCGGAGGCCGAGGCGGAGGGAGGGGGCTGGGGGCTGGGGACTATGGGCTGGGGAAAGGCAGATTTGAGATTTGAAATTTGAGATTTGAGACGGAAGAGTCGGAATTTGAGATTTGAGATTTGAGATTTGAGACTGGGGATTCGCAACATCTTGCTTTGTTTCCGGATTCTCAAATCTCAAATTTGAAATCTCAAATCCTTCCGCTCCTGTCTCCTGACCCCTGTCTCCTGACCCCTGTCCCCTGACCCCTGACTGCAGCCCGCAGTCCCATCCGCTCTCATTCACATCCGCCGGCAGCACCTCCACGCCATGGTCGCGGGCGTCGCGAATGAGCTGGGCGGGGGCGTAGAACCCCATCGGTTGGCTGTTGATGAGGGAGGCGCAGAACGCGGCTGGATAATATCGTTTGAGCCACGCGGAGACGTAGACAAGCAGGGCAAAGCTGGCCGCGTGCGACTCCGGAAAGCCGTACTCGCCGAAACCTTTGATCTGGTTGAAAACCTGCTCCGCGAATTTGTCGGGTAGGCCGTTCGCTTTCATCCCTTCCATCAGTTTGACGCGGAATTTTTCAATGACCCCCGTCTTTCGCCAGGCTCCCATCGCCCGGCGGAGCTGGTCCGCTTCTCCCGGCGTGAAGCCTGCGGCCACTACCGCCAGACGCATCGCCTGTTCCTGAAAGAGGGGCATTTCTTGGGTG
>SXGT01621867.1_pt1 | contig 34919 bp, 31 predicted proteins | sample 3176221 | NCBI WGS metagenome assembly SXGT01 (sample SAMN11356862, study PRJNA531348) | freshwater metagenome | isolation source: freshwater sample F1-120 | place: China: Fuxian Lake, Yuxi | collected 2017-12-25 | reverse complement strand
GCCTTTGAGCGGCAGGATCGCCTGGAAACGCCGGTCGCGGCCTTCCTTGGCCGAGCCACCTGCCGCATCACCTTCCACGAGGAACAGCTCGCTCTCGCTCTTGTCGTCGCTCTGGCAGTCCGCGAGCTTGCCCGGAAGGTTGCCGCTGGCGAGCGCCGACTTGCGCCGCACGAGGTCGCGCGCGCGCCGAGCCGCTTCGCGCGCCGCCTGGGCGTTGATCGCCTTCAGGACGATCGATTTTGCAGTCGCCGGGTGCTCCTCGAGGTAGCGCGCAAACACGTCGCCGACGATGGAGTTGACGACGCCCTCGACCTCGCGGTTGCCGAGCTTGTCCTTCGTCTGGCCCTCGAACTGGGGGTCGGGAACGAAGGTCGAGATGATCGCCGTCAGGCCTTCGCGGAAGTCATCGCCGGTCAGCTGGATCTTGTCGCTCTCCTTCACCAGCTTCTGCTGCTTCGCGTAAGCGTTCAGCGTGCGCGTCAGCGCGGTGCGGAAACCAGAGAGGTGCGTGCCGCCTCCGGGCGTCTTGATGTTGTTGACGAAGGTGAAGACGCTCTCTTGGTAGGCGTCCGTGTACTGGATTGCGATCTCCGCTCGATACTCGACGCTCGGGTTTTCCTCGGCCACGCCGGTCTTGTCGAGGTGAATGACGTCGGCGTGCAGCGGCTCCTTGTTCGTGTTGATGTGCGCCACGAAGTCACGGATGCCGCCCGGGAACGCGAAGTGGTCGCGATGACCCGTGCGCTGGTCGACGAGCGTGATCGAGAGGCCACGCGTACCCATCAGGTAGGCGGTCTCGCGCAGCCGGTTGGCGATCGTTTCGTAGTTGAAGTCGACCACGCGGAAGATCTTGGCATCGGGCTTGAACACGACCCGCGTTCCACGTCGAGCGGATGCGCCGCGTCCCACGAGCGGCGCTTGCGCCGCGCCGCGCTGGAAACGCATCCAGTGCTCCTTGCCGTCGCGTTCGACGGTCACCTCCAGCCACTCGCTCAGCGCGTTGACGCACGACACGCCCACGCCGTGCAGGCCGCCCGACACCTTGTAGGCGCCGTGATCGAACGTGCCGCCGGCGTGCAGCTTGGTGAGCACCAGCTCGACGGACGAGATCCCGTAGGGCTGCTTGATCTCGGTGGGAATGCCGCGACCGTCGTCCGTCACGGAGAGCGAACCGTCCGTGCGGATCTCGACATCGATGTTGCGGCACGGGCCATTGAGCGCCTCGTCGACCGAGTTGTCGACGACCTCCCAGATCAAGTGGTGCAAGCCGCGCACATCGGTGTCGCCGATGTACATGGCCGGACGCATGCGCACCGCCTCGAGACCTTCGAGGACCGTGATGGATGCTGCGCCGTATTCGTTCGTCGTCGTCGTTTCGCTCATGTGGATCGTTCGAGTCGGAAGACCACCTTGCGGATCCTCTCGGAGCCGAGCTTGCGGTTGGCCTTGATGCGGTACTGCTCGCCAGTGAAGGCGACGAGCTCTTGGAGATGGGCCGAGGACTGCACGGTGATCTCGAGGACACCGTTGTCGTAGGCGACGGGACGGGCGCGCTGCGCGAGCACGATGCCGACGGCATCACGCCACGCCTTGAAGATGGCGACGTTGCGCAGTCGCGAGCGAAGGCCGGTATCCCGCAAGAAGCGCCCGAGCGCCACCTGCATGGGCGTGAGGCCGCCTCGACGGCGCTCCGGCTCGCTCGCGTCCGAGGTCACTACGCGTCGATCGTGATCGGCATCACGATGTAGATGTAGTTTTCGCCGAGGTTGAACTTGCCTGGCGAGGTCTTCTCGTTGAACTCGAGCTTCACGAGACCATTCTCGCTGTTCTTCAGGCCATCGATGACGTAGTCGGGGTTGAAGGCGATCTCCGCGTCTTGACCCTTGTACTCCACCGGCATGTAGGCCCGAGCTTCGCCGCGACCCGCACTGTGTCCAAAAAGCTCGAGACGGCCATTCGAGAGGGAGAAGCGCACGGCGCGCGCTTCCTCGCCCGTGACGTTGGCCACCAGACGGATCTTGCGCTCGAGCAGCGCGGCGTCGGCCTCGCAATAGTTGCGGGACTCGGCGGGGATGACCGCGGCGTAGCGCGGGAATTCACCGTCGAGCAAGCGGGCGAAGATCTCCGCGTTGCGCGTGCGGACGCCGATCTGGCTGTCCGTGAAGGAGAGCTTCACCTGGTCGAGCGGATCGCTCATGACGCGTGCGATGAGCTGCGTCCCACGCGTCGGGACGATCGCGGACTTCTGAGGCTTCTGGCCCGACTGGGTGTCCATCGGCGCATTCGCGAGCGCCAGCCTCCGACCATCGGTCCCAACCATCTTCAGCAGTCCGTCACCGATCTCCACGAGCACGCCGTGCATCGCGTAGCGGCCTTGCTCGCGCGCGGCCGCGAACTGGGTCTTGTTGACGAGCGCCGTGAAGGTTCCTGCTTGCAGCGAGAAGGCTCCGTTCTCGTCGAAGGGTCTCACCTCGGGGAACTCGTCCGCGTCGGCGGTGACGAGCTCGGCCGAGTCCTCCCCGCTGCGCACAACACAGTTCTGCTCCTTGGTGTCGATCTCCACCGTCTCACCGGAAAAGTCACGGACGAAGTCATGCAGCACGCGAGCGGACACCACAACGGTGCCGGGCTCGATCACCTTGACGGAGTCTTGGATGCGAAAGCGCAGCGAGACGTCGAGGTCGGTGCCGACCAGCTCGAGCGAATCACCGGCAGCGGTCATGCTGACGTTGGTCAGCACGGGCTTCGGGCTCTTGTTCGGGATGACGCTGTTGGCGAGAGCGAGACCTTCGCGCAGCTTCTCGCGAGAGCACAGGACCTTCATGTGAGACTTCCAGACGGCTTGGGGTTGGACTAGGTGCGAAACAAGCAGGCTCGGGGGTTTTCCCTCTTCCAGAGGGATTAAGATTTCATAGTCATCATAACGGGGAGCGAAGCTGTTAAGAACGCCGAGGTCGATGGATGTATGTGGTTGTCAGCAAGGGATCTATGTCGTTTTGCGAGCGCGCGCGGCGAGGCGGAAAAGTGTGCAGAGGAAGTGGATGGCGGTGGGGGTTTGGCACAGCCCTCCACGGGGAGAACTTGGGGACAGGCAAGCGGCCATGGTTGTGCCCACCAGTCCCCGGTGAACACGCGCTTCGTACGCTCTCTTTCCCCAGCCTCTTGACGTAGTTCTCGACAGGAGCCTGGGTAGCTTCAGAGTGGCGAAAGTCGGCGCTAGGTAAGAGCGAGGCGCTGCCCGAAGCCAACGGACTCCGGACAGCGCCCATGGAAGCAGGCAAGTAAGAACGGGCAGCGTGAAGCGTCGGTCGTGCGAGCTGCCGCGCAGGCGTCGCGACGAGGTGCCGCTCAGCGCTGCAGCTGACCGAGCAAGCTCTGGATCGTTGCCCGGAACCGATCGTCCGACTTCCTCTGCTTCTCGATCTGTTCGACGGCATACAGCACGGTGGTGTGGTCGCGCCCACCGAAGAAGCCGCCGATCTCCTCGAGGGAGTGGCGCGTGATCGAGCGCGCGAGGAACATGGCGATCTGGCGCGGATGCGCGATGGCCTTGGTGCGTCGCCGCGACTGCAGCTCGGTCACCTTGATCTGGAAGTGCGACGTGACCAGCCGAAGGATGTCGTCCATCGACGGCTGGCCCTTCGGCGACAGGAACACGTCGCGCAGCACATGGCGCGCGAGATCCGGTGTCACGTCGACACTGTTCAGCCTGGCGTAGCCCAGCAGCCGGTTCACGGCGCCCTCGAGCTCGCGGATGTTCGTGTCGACATGCTCGGCGACGAGTTGCGCGACGCTTTCGGGAAGCTCCTTATCACGCTCGCGGCTCTTGCGCTTGAGGATCGCCATGCGCGTCTCGTAGCAAGGCTTCTCGATCTCCGTGACGAGGCCCCACTTGAAGCGCGACACAAGGCGGTCCTGCAGCGTAGGGATCTCCTTCGGAGGCGAGTCCGACGAGAGCACGATCTGCTTCGACGCGTTGTAGAGCGTGTTGAAGGTGTGGAAGACCTCCTCCTGTGTGCGCTCCTTGTTGGCGAGCAGGTGGATGTCGTCCACGACGAGCACGTCGACGTTGCGATACTTGTTGCGGAACTTCTGCAGGTCGCCGTTCTCCAGAGCACTGATGAAGTGGTTGATGAACGTTTCGCAGGAGAGGTAGAGGATCCGCGTCTCTGGGTCGCGCTCGAGGAGCGAGTAGCACAGCGACTGGAGCAGGTGCGTCTTGCCGAGACCTACCGACCCGTGGAGGAAGAACGGGTTGTAGGAGCGGCCCGGCGACTCGGAAACGCCGACGGCCGCGGCGTAGGCGAAGCGGTTGCACGGACCGACGACGAAGTTGTCGAAGCGGTAGTGCGGGTTGAGCGCGACGTCCGAGCTCCACAGCAAGCCAGCTTCGGTCGGCGCGCGTCCCTCCCGTGCCGACCGCGGAGTCGCGGGCACGGACGGTGTGGCCGCAGGGCCCGAGCGCGGCGTGGCCGCCGGAGCCGGCGCAGCGCCGGGACCCGCGGGCGTCAGGCTGCGAGCGCGGATCACGAGCTCGGGGTCGACGACGATCTGCACCGGCCAGGCAGCGCCAAACACGCTGCGGACGGCGGTCTCGAGAGCCGTCATGTAGGCAGCCGAGCGGAGCCAGTTCGACGTGAAGGAGTTCTGCACCACCAGCACGACCCCTTCCGGGCCCGCGGAGCGCAGCAGCGCGGTGCGGAACCAAGTCTCCATCTGCTGACGGTTCAGCAGCTTGCGAAGCTCTTCGAGCACCTCTTCCCAGGCGCGCGCGAGGGCGCCGTTTTCGTCGCGGGAGCCGTCTCGGTTGCGCGCCGTTTCGGCCTCGGCGGAGCCCTGAGGCTCGTGAGCCAACTCGGCTTCGGGGCCGGCTTGGGGCGGCGCGAGTCCCTCTCCGTCGAGGCTCGGATCTTGGTCAGGTTGCATGGGGGCTGCGTTCGGCGTCACGCCTCGCTCGGAAGCGGGGCGCCGGCGGGGTCGTGGTGGGACAGGTTGACTCCGCGAGACACGGGCGTGCAGGCCCCCTCAGGGGCTGCCGACCGCCCAGCTGGAGGTGACCAGATGGGAGCCGAAGGATCTTTATATGAGCCTCAAATGCATTCCTTCTTCTTCTTTCGAACCCGGTGTTGAACGCAGGGTGCGGAGGCAGCGGCCGAGGGGGGCCGAGCTCGAAAGGAAGAAGGAAACGGGTTCTTAGAGGCGCAACTGTCGATCGGAACGACGTACGGACGCGGAGGCGCATTCGACGGCGAACCCTCGACGCTGTCAACGGGCGCAGGGCAATCTATCTACTAAGAGCCCACAAGCCCCTGCCCTGAACGCAATTTACGTCCGACTCTTCAGGGTTCTCCACAGGATCTCCACCAGCCTGTGGACGTCTTCTGAACAGGTCTCGCGGCCGCAGGACAGCCGCAAACCGCTGCGGGCTTCCTCATCGCTGCAGCCGATGGCCTTGAGCACATGGCTCGGCTCGAGGGAGCCGCTCGCGCAGGCCGAACCAGCGCTGGCGGCCACGCCCTCGAGGTCGAGCCGCATGACGATCACCTTTCCCTCAAGCTCGGGCGACAGCACGTTGAGAGTTCCCGGCAGTCGCCGCACATGCTCGATGGGAAGGCCGAGCAGTCGCAGGTGGGGCAGCTTGGAGACAAGTTCTCCCCAAAGGAGAGACCCGAGCGACCTCAGTCGCTGACGGTGCTGTTCGAGCTCGGCCACGGCGAGCTCGATGGCGCGGGCTGCTGCCACGGCGCTGGCCACGTTCTCCGTCCCCGGTCGCAGACCGTGCTCCTGCTCCCCGCCGTACATCAGGGGCTCGAGGACCACCCCATGGCGTCGATACAGGAGGCCGATGCCGACCGGCGCTCCGACCTTGTGGAGGCTGAAGCTGGCGAGGTCGACGCGCAGCGCGCGGAGATCGAGGGGCACGCGACCGAGCGCCTGAACCGCGTCCATGTGCCACAGCGGCCGTTCGGAGGACGCATCGAGGGCGGCGGCGATCTCCTCGAGTGGGCTGCAGGTGCCCAGCTCGTTGTTGGCGGCCATGACGCTGACGAGGGCCGTCGGGCGGTCGGCAACGGCGTCTCGCAGGGACTCCAGCCTAACGCTGCCGGACGCGTCGACTTCGAGCAGCCGCAGGGGGCGCCCCATTCGCTGCAGCGCACGGGCGGGGCCGAGCACGGAAGAGTGCTCGATCGGCGAGATCGCGAGCCCGCGACGGGTGGGGAGCGGGCGCAGCGCCCCGAGCAGTGCCAGATTGTTTGACTCGGTTCCACCGGAGGTGAAGACGAGCTCGTCCTCGTGGACGCCGAGCGCCGCAGCGATTCTCTCCCGAGCCTCGTCGAGCATGTGGCGCGCGACGCGCCCCGGGCCGTGGAGGCTGGAGGGATTTCCGCTCACGCGCAGCAGCGCTTCCCCGAACGCCTCGCGCACTTCCGGCCGCATGCGCGCCGTCGCGTTCGCGTCGAAGTACAGCGGCTCGCTCACGGTCAGGAGCCCAGGACGCGTAGGTAGAGCGCCTCGTATTGCTTCACGATCCCGGCACGACTGAAGCGCCGCACCGCGCTTTCGCGCGCGGCCGCGCCCATCTTGCGAGCGCTGTCAGGGGCGAACAGCAGCGCCGCGAGGTTGGAGGCGAAGCTCTCGAGATCGTCCGCGGGCGAAAGGAAGCCCGTGACGCCGTGCTCGACGACTTCGCCCACCCCGCCGACGTCCGTCGCCACGACCGGCGTGCCGCACGACATCGCCTCGAGCGCGGACAATCCGAAGGACTCGGAGGAGCTCGAGAGCGCAAAGACGTCCGCCGGCGCGAGGAGCTCGGGCAGGACGTCGCGCTCTCCGAGGAACAGCACGCGCTCCGCAACGCCGAGCTCGCGGGCGACGGAACGGCTCTCCAGCTGGTCGGGGCCGTCACCGACGAGCACCAGCGTCGCCGCACGACCCTTCAGTGATGCCGCAAAGGCTCGCACGAGCCACGGCACACGCTTCACCGGCCGGAAGTTGCTCACATGCACGATGCTCGGTCCGTCCGGCCGTCGGCACGCGCTGGCTTCGCGTCGAGAGCTGGGCGAGAACCACTCGGTGTCGACGAAGTTGTGAATCACCTCGACGCCGCCGGGCAGGACTCCATCGAGGCAGAAGCGCGCTCGCGTCTCTCTCGCGAGCCAGTGGGAGACGGCGGTGACCGCATCGCTCGCGCCGATCACGAACTGCGTCAGAGGCGCGTAGGAAGGATCATTGCCGATGAGCGTGATGTCGGTCCCGTGCAGCGTCGTCACGATGCGCGGCGCCGGACGACCGCGGTCGCTCTCAGTGGCCGAGCGCGCGAGGAATGCCGATACGGCGTGAGGCAGCGCGTAGTGCGCGTGCAAGATGTCGATCCCGCTCGCGCGATGGATGTCGAGGATTGCTGAAGTGATCGCGAGGTCGTGCGGCGTCGAGTGGAACAATGGGTAGGGCACGCCCTGCGCACGGTGCATCTGCACCAGTCCCGGCGAGCGTGCGAGACGCGGAGGCACCTCGTGGCTGAAGACGTGGACATCTTGCCCGGCGTCCGCCAAGGACAACGCGAGTTCACTTGCCACCACGCCGGAACCGCCGTACGTGGGATGGCAAAGAATCCCGATGCGCAGCTTGCGAGACACGGGGACTAGTCGGCAGCACCTTCGAGCAACACCGCGTCGGGCGGCAGCTCGGGCAGCTCTTCTTCCTTCACTCGCTCCGGCGGGGCCATGGTGCCCAACCGCGGGGTCAGCTCCACGACCGCGATCGGAGCTGGCGCGCACGGCAGGGGTTCCGGCGTGCGAGCTGGGGCCTTGCGCGGCACCACGGTGCGCGGCCCGGGTGCGGGCAGCGGCTCGGCGGCCTTCGCGGGGTAGCGCGCGGCAAGCTCTGGATGCACCGATTCCTGAGCCATGACTTCGGCCGCAACGAGCTCGTAATCCTGGGCCCCGGAGGACTCGGGCGCGTACTCGAAGATCGTCTTGCCGTAGCTCGGTGCCTCGGCGAGTTTGACGTTCTTCGCGATCGCGCGCGTGAACACCCTGCCGGGGAAGTAGGAGCGCAGTTCCGCGATCACCTCGCGCGCGAGCTTCGTGCGGTTGTCGTACAGGCACGGCAAGAAGCCGGTGACCTCCAGACGCGGATTGAGTCGCCGCCGCAGCAAGCTGACGACGTCGACGAGCTTCGTCATGCCCTGCAGCGCGAAGAACTCCGTCTGCACCGAGACCACAGCTTCGTGCGCGGCGACGAGACCGTTGACCGAGAGCAGGCCGAGGCTGGGCGGGCAGTCGAGCAGCACGTAGTCAGCCGGGGACACGCCGTGCTTTTCGCGGTGTTCCTTGTCCCAGGTGTCGATCGCATCGCGCAGGATCAACTCGCGGCCGAACGCGTTGGCGAGCTCCAGTTCCGCTCCAGACAGGTCGATGTTCGAGGGCAACAGGCGCAGGCCGGGCGTCATGGTGTCGCGCAGCGCGTCGCCGAAGGCGCAGTTGCCGAGCAGCACCGAGTAGGACGAGGGTTCGCCGCTCTCGAGCTGCACATCGAAGTGCAGGGAAAGGTTGGCCTGCGGGTCGAGGTCGATCACCACGACACGTCGCCCGGCGAGCGCGAGGGCGGCGCCGAGATTCACGGTGGTCGTGGTCTTGCCCACGCCACCCTTCTGGTTGATCAGTGCGATCCGGCGCATTCGAGACCGGATTCTATCGCGCGACGGCGCGAGCCGTGCGCTTCGCGCGTCCCCAGCGCGGAGATTTCCGGCGCTCGCGGCGCGCTAGAGAAGTCGCAGGGGATCGGCGATCGGGATCGGGCCGAGTGCGAGCAGCGGCTCTCCCACTCGAGCGCCGATGCGCTCGCCGAAGAACCGGGCACGGGTCTCCATCCGGGCAAGGATGTCGGCGCCGAAGAGGAAGTGCTGCCCCTGATCGGCCGCGTGCGCGGGCTCGAGTTGGCTTCGATAGCAGCGCACCAGCTCCACCTTGCGCTGCCATACGGGCCCGATGTCGACCACCACGGCCGGCTCGAACGGCACGTGGCCCATGAAGTGGTAGAAGCGACGCGGCCGGCGGGCCGGCGGGCCCCCGTCCTGCTCGGCGAGTTTCGAGAGGCCGCTCAGATACCACGCTTCCCGCGCCAGTCGGCCAGTTGCGGCGTGGTCTGGATGCAGGTCCTCGACGTGCTGAGCCAGGACCACGTCGGGGGCGTGCTCGCGCAGCATGTGCGCCAGTCGCTCCCTTGCCTCGATGCTGGCCACGACGCGTCCGTCGGCCAGCCCGAGGTTGCGCCGAACGGAAAGCCCGAGGCACCGATTCGCGGCCTCGGTTTCCGCCTCGCGCTCGGCTGCCGTTCCGCGGGAGCCCATCTCCCCGCGAGTCACGTCGATGATGCCGACCTTCCAACCGGCGTCCACCAGACGCAACAGCGTGCCGCCGACGCAGATCTCCGCGTCGTCTGGGTGGGCGGCGATGACCACGAGATCAAGCTTCAAGCGGTGGGCTCCACGTCTTGCTTGGTTGCCGGCAGCTGGACCACCAGATGCCCGGTGGCCAGCGGTCCCATGAGGTCGAGCAGATCGGCGATCCAGTCTGTCCCGTGACTGGCGATGAAGGGGAGTGCGAGCAGGACGCGCTCCTGCAGCTCTCCGCGCGGGCACAAGGCGTTCGTCACTCGACGCACGAGTCGGCGTCCGCGTCCCGCACGGTTGGCGTGGACACGCTCGGCCTTCTCGCACAGCTTCTCCACCAGCAAGCGGATTTGGTCGCCGGTGCGGGGAAGGTTGGCGGCGAGGCCCCGATCAAGTTCCGCGAGCGCCGACTTGCGCGCCGCGAGCTCGCGGGCAGCGCGGAGCGCGATCTCGCGCAGCTCCACCACGACGGTCGGAGCGGGCTCTTCCTGCTCCAGCGCGAGCGAGGCCCCGCGCGAGGTGATGACATCCGACACGGCCACGCCCAGCGTCGCGGCCGCTTCACTGGTTTCCGGCTCGACGATCGTGGCCGACCAGCGGGGAACGGCCGCCGTGCGAGCGACGCCGACCGCATCGCGAAGCGATCCCAGTTGGGCGAGGTAGTTCAACTCGCCCCAGCCGCCGACATAGGCGACCGAGGGCAACACGCTGTCTTGCAACACAGGCCGAAGCAGCGCGCCCGCGGACCATCCCGCGGGATCCTGCACGATTTGCGCGGCGAGCTCCGCTCCCGTGCGCGAGCCGTCCTCGCCGTCGTAGCGGAAGCCGTCGCCTCCAAATCGGAGCGCATGCCTACCACTCTCGTCCACTCGGTAGAGCATTGCAGCGGAGGCAGATTCGATGGCCACCGGAACGCCGTGCTCCCGCAAGCTTTGCTCTCCGGCGACCAGCGCACCGGCTAGCTCCGGGCGACTCACGATGCGGGCGAGGTTCCTCGAGAGTGGCTCGCGTATCCAGTCGGGCTCGAGCACCACGAGCCCATGAGGGCCGAGCAACTCCGTCATCGCTCGCGTGAAAGCCGTACCCAGCGTCTCGCCATCGCGCGAGAGGAACATCTCGATCGCGCTCTCGCCAAAGGGCTGACGCCCGTAGAGCTGTCGCAGCGCTTCGCGCACCACGGACATGCGCTGCTTCTCCTCTCGAAGGACGATGCGCGAGACGGGCTGCTTTCCCGAGGACAGTCCGGCTAGACCGAGTCGTTGTAGGTCGAGATTGTCGTTGAGAACCCAAGCGTGGTGAACCTCGGCGACGTCATGGTCATCGGCGTGATTCCAGAACAGCGGCACGACCGGGCGCTCCCAGGCCTGTGCGAGGGAGCGCGCGAGCCGGATCGCGTGCAAGGCCTTGAGCAACGAGTACAGCGGGCCACCGAGAAAGCCGGGCTGTTGCCCGGTCACGACGCAACACGCGCCCGGAAGCGCGAGCTGCCGCGCTCCATCGAGCACGGCGACGTGCGGTTGGTGGCGCGCGATCTCGCGCTCGATCGCGAGCGAGAGCTCCATCCGCTCCTCGGGCAGCCACGTGTCGTCCCGCGGCAAAAAATCCTCGAGCGTCCGCGGCACTACGAAGCGCGGAACGCGGCTGGCGTGCGCGGCGAAGGCGTGCGGTCCCAGGGACTCCGCGGGGACGAGGGACGAGACGAGCATGGCAGGCGCGCTCAGCGCAGCGCAGAGAGGGCGCTGCCGATCTCGGCGACCATCGTGTCGAGCGAATCGCGCGTGGCGTCCTTCCAGTGCATGCCGGCGTGGGCCTTGTCGCGCCACGCGAACGTGATGCCGCGCGAGGAATTCACCAGCGCGCCACAGGGCGCGCCGCTGGCGGAGAACTCGAACGCACCGAGAACGTCCTGCGCGCCCGCGCCCTGAGCTCCGTAGCCCGGCAGCAGGAACGGCGTGCGCGGCATGCGGGCGCGAAAGTCACGCAGCTCCGCACCATGGGTCGCGCCGACGACCGCACCCACGCTCGACCATCCGCCATCGCCGACGAGGCGTCTCCCCCACTGCACGACCTTGTCCGCGACGAGGTGCGAGAGCTCCGGAGATCCGTGGCGCTGGAAGTCGGCGCTGCCCTTGTTGGAGGTGCGCACCAGCAGGTACAGACCCTTGCCGGTTCGAGCACACGCGTCCAAGAACGGCTCGACCGAGTCCGAGCCGAGGAATGGATTGAGCGTCACGGCGTCGCAGAGCGAGGGCCCATCCTCGGCGTTGGTTCCCTCGAGGAATGCTGTCGCGTAGGCGGCGGCGGTCGTCGCGATGTCACCACGCTTCACGTCGCCGATGACGAGCAGCCCCGCAGCGTGCGCGTCGCGGACGACGGACTCCCATGCGGCCGCACCGTCGGCGCCGAGCGCCTCGAAGAATGCCGACTGCGGCTTCACGGCCGGCACCTTGCCTTGGATGACCTCGATCACCTCTCGGCAGAACTGCGCCAGCCGCTGGGCTCGCTCGCGCCGGGGCCGGTGTGCGTCGCGCACATCCGCGTACTCGGGAGGCAAGAGCTCAAGGTGCGGATCCAGGCCCACGAGGCAGGCATTGCCGCAGCGTTCGATCGAGCTCTGGAGTCGGTCCGCGTAGTTCACGAGCAGGGGCTTCCGATGTCGACAGGAGACGCCGTCGGCGCCCGGCCCGCGCCGACCACCCGACCTCTCAGCTGCGGATCCTAGCCCACCTGCTCGACGGGCGACGGTCGGTTCGACTGACCGAGGCGAAGGAACTCGCGCGCCACCGCGTCAGCGAGGGGCCAGCCCTTTTGCGTCAGCCTCCAACGCTCGCCGTCCAGCTCGAGCCAGCCGTGGTCGCGAGCGGTGGAGGCTACCTCCAGCGCGGGGTCCCGATCCGCTGTCCATCCGCTCAAGCCCGCGCGCCGCCAGGCTTCTTCGGGCGCAAGGCCGTCGGTCAGTCTCAATCCCAACCACCAAGTCTCACCAAGCCGCGACCAAGCTGAAGGCTCCTCGCTCCACGCTTCTGCGCCCACGTCAGTGGCCACCCGGCGACGGTACTCGCCGAGATGGCGAGTGTTTCCAAAGCGCCGGAAACCGATCTTGCTGACCGCGGAAGGCCCGATCCCGACGTAGGTTCCGTTGCGCCAATAGTTGACGTTGTGTAAACAATGAACACCACTTAGAGAGAAATTGGATATCTCATAAGCGGCTCTGCCCGCGACGGCCAGCCGCTCCCTCGTCCACCAGAAGAACTCCAGCTCGGTTTCATCCGAGAGCGGTCTTAGCCGGCCTTGTTCCAGCCACCTTCGGAACAACGTTTCTTCTTCGAAGGTCAGGTTGTACGCCGACACATGGTCAGGCCCGAGCGCCAACACACGTTCAAGGTCGTTCTGCCATTGCTCTAGGGTCTGCCCAGGGTTGGCGTAAATCAGGTCCACGTTCAGGTTGGCAGCGCCCGCCTTTCGAGCGGCTTCAAAGGCGCGGAAGCTCTGCTCGACGCCGTGGACTCGGCCAAAGAGCTCGAGAGTCTCTGTGCGAAGGCTCTGGAAGCCGATAGACAAGCGGGTGACGCCAAGGTCCAAGAGAGCCCTTGCCTTGTCGTAGTCGAGGCTCTCCGGGTTGCACTCAACGGTCACCTCGGTCGCGTGTTCTCGGAAACCGCTGGCGAGCTGCAGGACACCGAACAGCCGCTCAAGTTGCGGGATCGTCAACAGGCTCGGGGTTCCGCCGCCGAGGAATACCGTTTGAGGCGCCCATGAGGCGCGTCGCCGGATCTCCTCCTCGATCGCAGCCAGAGTTCCCTCGATGTCTTGGCCGTCGGCTGGAACCGAGAAGAAGTCGCAGTAGTGGCATTTAGCCGCGCAGAAGGGCAGGTGCAGGTAGATCGGCGTGGAGTGCGGAGCCCGTTCGTGCTTTTGAGCTCCGCTTGCGTTCATTCGTGATCACTGCCCATGGCATCATAGAGCTTCCGTAGGGCCTCCCGCTCGATCTGTCGCACGCGTTCTCGTGTCAAGCCGACGACGCGCCCGATCTCCTTGAGGGTCATGGGCTCCTGTCCTTCAGCCCCGAGGCCATATCGGAGCTTGAGAATGGTGGCTTCTCGTTCGTCGATCGCCCCGAGCAAGTCTTCGAGACGCCGCAGCAAGTCCTCGTCCAGCAGGACTTCTTCCGGCAACTTCGAGGCCTCATCCTCCACCGTGTCCTGCGACGCCGTGAGCAGGTCCAGCGACACCTGAGAACTCAGGCTTGAGGACTGAATCGTGCGCTTGAGCAGCGGCCAGCTTTCTTCGGGGATACCGAGCTCGAGTGCCACCTCCTCCACCGAGGGCATGCGTCCGCGCCGGAAAATGAACTCCTGGCTGACACTCCTCCACTTGGAGATGTTCTCCGCCATGTAGCTCGGAACACGGACCGACTTGACGGTGTTCACGAGCGCTCGCCGGATCGCCTGCTTGATCCACCACGTGGCGTATGTGGAGAAACGGCAGCCGGCGTCAGGATCGAACTTCTCGACCGCCTTCAGCAAGCCGAAGTTGCCGTCGGCGATCAGGTCCTGCAACGAGAGCCCGCGGTCCACGTACATCTTGGCGATGGACACCACGAGCCGCAGGTTGGCCCTTGCCATGTGTTCCCGAGCCTGCGGATCCCCTCGGCGAATGCGATGTGCCAGCTCCTTCTCCTGTTCGGCGTTGAGCAGCGGCGTCTCGTTGATTTCGAGCAAATAGGTTTCCAGACAGCGTTCCGAGCTAATGGCAGGCTCCTGGGCACAGGCCCGTGGGGTTTACTCGACGAGCCCTGATCGGTCGGCGAGCGAAGCCCGCTCGAAGCAAAAGCATCTTCCTAGTGGACAGCCCTTGAAGCCGTTTCCACCCGCGTGGCCGCTCTGCTATGGTCTCCCCGTGTCCGCCGACCGCCCCCTCGAAGAAGTTGTCGTTGAGCCCGCCTTTGCTCCCCTGCTGGGACGGGAAAGCCAAGCTTTCTGTCGGCTTTCGAACACACTCCGTTTGTCTCCCTCAGGTCCTTGGTCCAAGGGCATGTTCCAGAGGCTGGCCCACGAGGGCAACCGGCTCGAGTCGTTCCTCGACGATCACGGCGCTCGGTTCAACCGGAGCTTCGCGCTGACTCGCGAGCTGGTTGCGAGTACCCGTTGGCTGTCCCTCGCCGGCTTCAGCCTTTCGCACCTGGCGGCCCGTTTCGACACCTATGGGTTGGCCCAAGCCCTGTCGGGTGAGGAACAAGAGCGGCTTCGTCGCACCCTCGAGGCGGCCCGCGGCTTTTTGCGCGGTGGCATCGAGAGGCTGCTGCAGAGCCAACAGGAGGAATTCCAGCGACTTCTCGTGGGATGGGATCCGGGCGTGATCTCCCCCGACAGTGCGTCCCTGAGCGCGGTGCGCCGACGGCTACCTAGAAACCTCGGTCAGGAGGAGCCTGCGGACGACAGCCAGCGCATAGCGGAGATCGCCTCCAAGTACCTCGCTGCCTGCACCATGCTGGAGGGTCTGGAGGTCCGCGCCGTTTCGGATTCACTCACCCGCCGCCGCCGCCTTGCGGCGATCTGCAAAGAGGAGCAAGCCCGCGTTTACGAGGCCACGGTTCACAACCTCCAATCCACCTACGACACGCACATCAAGAACACGGTTGTCGAGGCTCAGGATGAGCGGCTTCCTCGCCTTCGCGGGCTCCTTTCCGCCGCCCTTCACTTGCTCGAGACCGTCACGGTGCTCGCACACTTCGTCGAGCGGCATGAGTCGGAGGCGAGAGGCGTCTCCACCGGGCAGGCCATCGCCTGCATCGTAGACGGCGATCAGGTCCGTGGCTTGATGCTCAACGATCTTCTGGTCTGGGCAGAACTGCTGATGCAGCGCGGGCGAGCCACCGCTGAGGACCTGCTACCCAACTACATCGAACTGCGAGAACTCAAGGTCGAGCTGCCGCCGTCGCTCAAGCTTCATGCTCGTCCGGCCGCTCTCATCGTGAATATCGTCGCTCACCATGGGACCCCCGTCGAGTTCGAGATCGGTGGACATCGGTGCAACGCCGGCTCGATCTTGGAGATCCTGATCGGGGTTGGGTCGCATCCCGAGGCTCGTCAATTCGTCTTCCGAGGGGACATTCATCCCTTGAACGACATCGGCCTCCTCTTTGAAAGCAACCTGGGCGAGGACGGTCTGGGCAACTTGCCGCCCGCTCTCCAATACCTTCGAGAGCGCTAAATGCCTAGGTAGAGACGGTCGGCGAGCATGGATGGCAGGCCGGCGCGTCGGATCCGGGTCGCCTCTCGTTCGATGTCGTACTCCTCGCGCAGGATTTCGACAGTGCCAGACTCGGCGTCGAAGAGCGCGAACGCGGTACGCGGGTCCTCGTCTCTGGGCTGGCCCACACTGCCGACGTTCACCAACGCCCCGCAGCAGTCCGCGAGGTCCAGGGTCAGGTCGGGGCTGTGGGATGTCTGGTTCGGCGCTTCCGTATGTCTGAGGATCGTGATTGGTACGTGGCTGTGCCCGACGAAGCACACCGGCAGTCGGAGCTCGTCGAGCGAAGCCTCCGCGTCCCCTACTCCCAAGATGTAGTCGAAGCGCTCCGGTCTGTGCAGCGCACCGTGGGCGACAGCGCAGTGTTGAAGCTCGAGCACGAGTGGTAGCCCGCAGATCCAGTTCAGCTCCTCCCGGCTCATCTGCTGACGCGTCCACAGAACCGCGTCCTTGGCGTAGGAGTTGAAATAGGTGAGCTCGAGCTTCCCAGCAACGGCAGCGTCGTGGTTGCCCTGAACTACATGCGCTCCGATTTCCCGGAGCAGCGCGATGCACTCTCGAGGCGCCGCGCCGTACCCCACGACGTCTCCGACGCTGATGAAGCTCTCGGCACCAAGGCACTTCAGGCGGCGAACGGCAAGCTCGAGGGCCGAGAGATTGCCATGGATGTCGCCTAGCACGCCGTACTTCATGGGTCTGAGCTTGGCAGGTAGAAGCCGGGGTGGCACTTGAAACCTACGCTGCGACCCCCGCGAGCAACGCGGGCAGCACCCAACACCCTAAGAGGAGCACCCCCCATTGCGCCGAGGGGGCCACATCCAACCGGCTGAGGCCCCAGGCCATGAGCGGGGCAGCCCACAACTGGCCTTGGGCGAAGGAAGCCAACGTCCCTTGGTTAGCGAAGAGTCCGGCGAGGTAGGCGCTCGGCGGAATGAGCATGCTGGCGGCTAGCCCCACTTCGTCGCGCCATCGGCAGCGTTCTCGGCTAAGCCAAAGCGAGCGATACCGGCATTCGAGGCCTGTAAGGGCGACCGCGAGGCCGACTACACCCGCCACCTCCGCACCCAGAGCCCAGCCGGCCAAAAGAGCCGCGACCGAGGCGAGTGATGGCAAGAAAGTAGGTCCGGAGAGAAAAACCAAGATGTGCCCGCGACTTTGGGTTGAGCCGTAAGTCTATAACGCTTGGGATCCTACGGAGCACGGGGATCTTAGGGCGACTTCCTAGTGTTGGCAGAACGGCAAAACACGATATCTTGTGGCCGTTGATCATGTGTTCCACGTGGAACATTTCGAAGGAGACAGAGCGATCATGGAAAGACGACTTGGCAAGGGACTCGGCTCCCTTTTGGGGAGCAAGACCGATCCGGCGCCGAGCCACGAGGTCGCGCTGTCGCTGATCGATCCCAATCCGTTCCAGCCCCGAGTCACAATGGACCCAGCCGGACTCGAGGAGCTTCGAGATAGCATCAGCAACCACGGCGTACTCCAGCCCATCGTTGTTAGGAAGATGGATGGAAGATATCAGATCATTTCGGGCGAGCGGCGCTGGCGTGCCGCCCGGCTGGCTGGGCTCGAGCGAATTCCCGCCGTCCAGCGGGAGGTTGTCTCGGACAACGAGATGCTCGAGCTTGCGCTCGTCGAAAACGTGCAGCGCCGTGATCTGGACCCTCTCGAGCGCGCTCGGGGGTTCAAGGCGCTGATGGATGGACTTGGAATCACGCAGGAGGCCGTTGCCGTCAAGGTCGGACTCAAGCGAGCGACGGTCGCCAACCATCTGAGACTGCTGGAGTTGCCCGAGAAGGTGCAGCAGGCGGTGGGTAAGGGCCTGCTCAGCATGGGCCACGCGCGGGCCCTGCTTGGCCTGTCGACACCGGAGCAGATCGAGGGCTTGATGGAGCAGTGTGTTCGCAAGGACCTGTCCGTCCGTGACGTCGAGCGACTCGTGCGCGATCAGGCCCAGCGGACTAGCGGCTCCGAGACAACGGAATCGCAGCCGACGCCCCCGTGGATCGCTCAGGTTGAGCGTCGCCTGGGTGACGCCTTGGGGACCAAGGTGACGATCTCCACCGACAAGGACTACGCCGGACAGATCCGGGTGCAGTTCTTCGACAAGGAACAGCTCAACCGGCTCATCGACCGACTCGCTCCGCAGAGCGAACTTAGATAGCCCGCACCGATGCCAGGCGGTGCGGACAATGGAGGGGGCGCCTCGGAACCCGAGGCGCCCCCTCGATCTTTGTCCCCAACAACAGCGCGGATCAGAGCCGATCCATGCCCGTAATCATGATCGGGCTTTCCGGGCGCCCAGAGCCGTCGGTGGCCTGCGCCGCGGACGCGATTTGTTGCACGATGTCCATGCCAGCGGTCACGACGCCGAAAACCACACGCTGGCCGTCCAGATCTTGCCGGTCCTTCGTGAGAATGGAGAACTGGCTGGTGAGGCTCTCCTTGCGGGTGGCGCCCACAGCAGCGCTGACGACGCCGGTGAAGTGGTAGAGCCCGGTGTCGACGTAGCTGGTGACCTTGTCCTTGCCGCCCTGGCCCCACTGGGCGACCTCCGCCGCGGCAGAGTTCGGGTCGCCGCCGTCGACGCCCAAGTCAGGGTCGATTCGATGGAACTTAGTATCCTTATAATACCCAGAAGCGCACTGTTCGAGGAAGGCGGTTGCATGCTGGGAGGCCTTGTCGGCGAACAGCGTGATCTCCACATCGCCGAGACTTGTGTGAACTACGACCCGCGGTGAGCCCGCTGCCGGCGCAGCGTTGGCGAACAGCTCCGAGTGCGACGCCTCCCACGCGGAGCGAGCCGCCAAACCCTTTCGCAAGGCGTCCGCGAGCGAAACGCTCTCGCCGCCGACCGTCCACTGGTCAGCGACGAGCGGGTGGCCGGGATACTCCGCCTTCAGCTTGTCGAGAGCAGCCTGGGCTTCGGTGAACTTGCGCTGGTTCAGCAGGGAGTTTGCTTCGAGCCAACGGGTCCAAGGGCCGACATCCGTCCCCTTGAGCTCCGCCGCGAGTCCTTCGAAGGCGGACGGCTCGGCCTTGGGAATACGCCGCGTCATGCCGTCCAGTGTGGAGGCAGCAGCCAACTTGTCCCACGATTCGGCACGGCCCTTGGCCTGCGTCTGCGACTGTTGGAACTGGAAGACAACCCAGCCAGCCACCGCAAGGAACAGGATCAACCCGTAGGTCCAGTACTTCGAGACGAAGACGGCAAAGGTCGACTTTTCCGCGACCGGTGCGAGCGTCACGGAGGTTGCGGACTTGTGGGTGGAGTTGGCCATGGGGGACCAGGGTGGGGCGGGAGGCGGGCGAGGCCCGTTCGCGAAGTGAGCGCGAAACACCGAGCAGCACGCGCCTATCGGCAGAGGAGAGCGAAGGTCCGAAGTATAGGGACGAGCCAAGACCCTACAAAGAGAACGAACAGAGGTGGTACCGAGGGTGGGCCGGGGCGACGTTAGCCTTGCAGGGGCTAGCACGGTCCCCAACCCTCCTACTGACCTCCGGAACCATGGCAATCCTGCACGTTCTCGTTCTTGGGCTTCTGGCCCAGCCGAACACCCTTCGTCCCGCTGTTTCGCTCTCCACCTGTGTCCGGCAGGAAGATCGAAAGGCGGAGTTCGAGAAGCGGCTTGCGGCTGCGGAGGGCAGCGCCGAGAAGCTGTGGAAGCTCTACGAGTGGTGCAGCGCCAACGCCATGGAGAAGGACGGCCGCAACGTGCTGCGAAAGATCGTCAAGCTCGACGAGACCGATCGCCGCGCGCACGAGCTCCTCGGCGAAGTCGAATATGACGGCAAGTGGTTCCCGAGCGAGAAGAAGGTCGATGAGTACAAGAAGAAGAAGCTCGAGGAAGAGGCCAAGAAGTCCGGCAAGGTCGTCTACAAGGGCGAGCTCGTGGATCCGGCGGATGTGCCTTTCTTGCAGAAGGGTCTCACGAAGACGCAAGACGGGCGCTGGATCGACGCTGAGGAGCAAAAGAAGCTCGCGGAAGGCTGGGTGAAGCAGGACTTCACGTGGATCCCTCCGACGGAGACCCCGAACGTCGAGAAGAACCTCTGGAAGTGCGACGACAAGTGGCTGTCAGAAGTCGACGCCAACAAGTTCCACGCCGAGCTCGACAAGTGGTGGAAGATCCCGAGCGACCACTTCGTGCTCTACACGACCTGTGATCGTTCGTTGGCGATGACCGCTCGCGACGAGTCCGAGCGCGCGTTCCGCGAGGTGAACCGCATCTTCGGCAAGACGCCGACCTCGCCCGTTGCGATTCTGCTCCTTCGCAGCGGTGCGCAGTACGGCGAGTTCGCCGGGCAGCGCCAGACCGAACTTCGCGGCTTTTCTTCGCTGCACGGAGCGAGCATCGCGGAGATCTGGCCCGAGCCTCTCACCGTGGGCATGACGAGCGCAGGTTTCTGCTACTGGGACGCTTCCAACCAGAAGGACAACGCCTTCGGCCCGATGTTCGTGCGCCACGCGGCTGCGCAGTCGCTCGTCGAAGCGCTCGACCCGAGCCCCAAGACGCTCGGCGACATCGTGGCGCAGAAGCAGGTGCCCGCGATCGACAAGGCTTGGTGGGACGAGAAGAAGCTTCCGCAGTGGCTGCGCTATGGCGCCTGCGCCTACGCGGAGCGCTACCTGCTCGACGCCTTCATCAAGGCCGGTGGCGATCCGGCTTGGATGCGCAAGTGGTCGCTCGAGAACATCGCCAACAAGGGCGGCATCGATCCGCTCGACACGATCCTCAGCCTGCCGCTGACTCTTGAAGACACCTCGAAGTCCGGGAAGTTGATCAACCAAGCCGGCCTGATCGTCTCGTTCATGCTCGACGGCAAATGCACGCCCGTCGTGCAAGCTCACCAAGCCTTCAAGGATGCCTTCAAGAACGGCAAGGACCTCAAGCCGAGCCTGAAAGCTCTGGAAGATGCGCTGCGCAAGAACGAAGCCGAACTCCGCAAGTTCGCTGGCATCTGAATTCGCAACGTGCAGCTCTGGCCAACCCCTGTGAGCCCGCGGCTAGCCCGACGAGACCGACCCGTCCCTAGCGAGATATCGCCGTGATCGTTCCGCTCCTGCTAGCGTTGGCGCAGGCCACGTTCGGCGACGACGTGCTGGTCCTGCATCCGCCGACGCCCCATGTCTTGGTGGATGTGCCGGATGTGCCGAAGCTTCTGGATGCGTACGCGGCAGCGCCCGCGATGTTGCTCGCATCCGATCCCGTCGCGCGCGAGGCCTTCGCCAAGCTCGAGGCGAAGCTCGAGCTCGACATGGCGAGCAGCTTGGCCGGAGCGCTCGAGCTTCTCGGGCTTGAGGCCGGCGCGAGCGCCGAGGATCTCGCCAACCTCGCTCGCCGTGCCCGTCGCGTCACACTCTCCTACTCCACGGATGAGATGGCTCGCGGCGAGCTTGCCGCTGATCTTGCGCGCATGCGCGAAGCGCAGCTCGAGGCGCTCGACATCGAAGAACAGCTGGAGGCCAGCCCGGAAGCCGCTCTGGAAGAAGCGTTTCGGAGTGACCCGTGGGGGCGGGCCTACGACGTGATCCGCTCGCCCGACGGTGCTGTGGAAGCGATCTCCCGCGGCTCGGACGGCGCACTCGGTGGAGCCGGGAGCGCAACGGACATCCACTCCGAGTTCGATGTGGCCCGCTGGCTGGATCAGGAACAGGAACGCCGCCGTGCCTTCCTCCTGACCATCGAATTCGCCAGCGAGGAGCTTGCTCGCGAGAGCTGGACCTCGATGCGGACGTCGCTCGGCTTTGAAGCCGATCCGGCCCCGCTGTCGTGCGCGTTGATGGGCGCGAACGGGACTCTGGAGCGTCTTCGCGCCACAAGATTCGAGGACACCGATGCTTGGTCGTGGCACGCGGACCAGCTGGTGGTCGTGTCGCTCGGCGCCACGACACTGGAGGCCGTGCAAGCGCGAGCGACGCGAGCGGCACAGTCCTTCGCCGACGAGCCCTCTTGGCGCGAGCTTCTGTCGCTCGCGCTGCCGACGGATGGCGCAACGGTGGCGCGAGGCGCGCTCGACACCGACTGGCTCGCTGGCATGGTGTCGGACGCCATCGATCTCTTTCCGAGCGCGGACAACGAGCTGAAATTTGTCACGGCTCGTCCAACAGCGTTTCGCATGCAGCTCATCGGCGGCCGATTTCACACCGACATGGTGCGGCCGCCGGCTGACGATTCCTCTTGGTGGGGTGCCATCGGAAACGGTGCGCCGACCCCTTCCGCGCGCGCGAGCATTCCTTTCGATGCCGCGGGCGCGATGGTGACGCAGTTCGACGCGGCGAAGCTCGAGCGTCAGTTCGTTGCGTGGGCAGGGCTCGATGGCGCCGCCGCCGTACGGCTTGCGGAGATGGAGCAGAAGCACGGCTTTGAGCTGCGACGCGATGTGTTCGGCAGCATGGGTACGGATGTCTCGATGTTTGTGATGCCCGTGAACTCCATTGGCTTGCCGAACGCGGTCGCGGTCATGGAGCTGCGCGATCCCAAGGCCTTCGAGCGCGGCATGCAAGGACTCGCGAACGCGATCTCCGAGGCTGGAGGGAGTGCGCTGTCGATTCGCGCGGCGCGCTACCGCGAAGCACCGATGTGGTCCTTCGAGATGGAGCGTGCGGAGCAGGGATCCTTGCCGTTCGAGATCACGCCGACGCTTGCGATCGTCGGTTCGCGCGCCGTGCTCACGACCACGACGCTCTTCGCCAAGCGCGAGATCAAGCGTCTCGCCGCGGAGGTAGCGATGAGCGAGGCCCCGGCACCTCTTCCGGACATGCCGGCGGGCGCGACGCTCTTGGGCTCGATGGACTGGCCGACGATGATCGCGAGCCTTTATACGTCGTTGCGCGGCGCGGCGGCTCTCGCCGGCAGCTTCGCGGACCTTCCCATCGACCTTGGCGCGCTGACGGCCGGGTTGCCGGATCGCCCCGAGACGTTCACGCGCTTTTTCTCGAAGACGCAGATGTCGGGCGCGCCGCTCGGTGAACGCTTCCACATTCACATGGAGTCGTCCTTCGGGCCGGAGACGTGGCTGGCCCTGGTGGGCTTCGCCACATCGGCGATGCGCTCGATCAGAGCGCCTGACGAACCTGCCGCCGTCTCCGAAGCGCCCGAGGCGGGCACTGCGACGGAGAGCGCAGCCAGCGCGAGCCTGGAGAAGACACGTTCCGCCCTCGATCGCATCGGAACCCGACTGCTCGTGTACCAGATCGATCGCGGGGCTTACCCGACGGCCCTCGAGGAGCTCGCGCAACCATCGCAGAACTATCCGCAGGGCTATCTCGATGGGGAGGCCCTGCCCGTGGACGGGTGGGGGAGAGCGTTCGCTTATCGACGCAGTGACGACGGCGGCGAGTACCGCGTCTGGTCGCTCGGCTCGGACGGCCAAGATGAGTCCGGGGACGAGATTGTTCCCTGAGCGGAACCGCGGCATGCCGGTCGATGGACAGCTCGTGCTAATGCACAGGTGTACGGCGTGAACGCTCGAAGGACGTTCAAGCGCGCGCGTCGACGCGTCGGAGGCGCCCTGCTGCGGATGTGCGGACCTCAGGTCCTCACGTGGCTTTCGAGCCAGTGGAAGTACGACATCGCGGGCCTCGAGCACCTCGACAAGGAGCTCGAGCGCAAGGGCGCTCTGATCGCCATGTGGCACGGGCGCATGGTCGTGCCGGTGCATCCGTTCCGGAATCGCGGCTGGCACGTGCTGGTCAGTCCGAGCGAAGACGGCGACCTTTCCGAAGGCATGCTGCATCGCTTCGGCTTCAAGGTGGTGCGAGGCTCGTCGAGCCGCGGCGGCGCGCGTGCGCTGCGCGAGCTGCTCGGTGTACTCGACAACGGCGGTGTGGTCGCGATCACTCCCGATGGACCGCGCGGCCCCATGCACGACGTCAACCTTGGCTTGGCATGGATGGCGCGCGCGACGGGGCGCTCCGTGCTGCCTTTTGGCTGCGTGGCCGATCGAACCTGGCGTCTCTCGAGCTGGGATCGATTCACGATCCCCAAGCTAGGCGCGCGCGTCGCTCTCACCTACGGACCGGCCGTCGCCGTCTCGCGCGAGGGTGGGGATGCGGAGCTGGCCCGAGCTGCCCGAGCGATTCGCGACGGCCTCTTCGCGGCCGAGCGCGCCGGGTTCGCGCGCCTTGGCGCGGAGCCCGACTTTTGATCCGCACGGGCACCGCGGGCTGGTCCTATCCCGACTGGGAAGGCGTCGTCTATCCGCGCCACAAGGGCGCGAACTTCCATCCGCTGCGCTACTTGTCGCACTACGTCGAGTGCGTCGAGGTCAACAGCACGTTCTACGCGCATCCTTCGCGCGAAGTTGTCGCCGGCTGGTCGCGGGCGCTCGCGGGACGGCCGAACTTCCTGCTCACCGCGAAGCTGCACCGCGACTTCACACACTCCGAGGCACTGGTCAAAGATGCCCAGCTGAGCGCGACGGCGTTTCTGGCGGCGCTGGACCCGATCGCAAGCACGGGCAGGCTGCATGCCCTGCTGGCGCAATTCCCAGTCGGCTTCCAGTACGGCGCGAGCGAGGTCCGCCGTCTTTCCAGCCTGCACAGCCTGTTCAGGTCATTGCCTCTGGTGCTGGAGCTGCGCCACGCGAGCTGGTTCCAGCCGCCTGCGCTCAACGCCATCCGAGGCCTTGGTTGTTCGCTTGCCCACATCGACCTTCCCCCGGCATGGAACCATCCACCGACATGGTTTCCGTCCGTCGGCAAGCTCGGCTACTTGCGCCTTCACGGACGCAACAAGGGGGCCTGGTTCGATGCCAAGGCGGGCCGCGACCAGAAGTACGACTACCTGTACTCGGAGCCGGAGATGGGCGAGATCGTGACACGCACGCTGCGCATCGCGAAGGAGCACGACGAGACGTTCGTCATCACCAACAACCACTACACAGGCAAGGCGCTCGTCAACGCGCTCCAGCTGATCGCGCGCCTCCGCGGTCAGCCAACTCTGGCACCCGCGGAGCTGGTGCACTCCTATCCCGAGCTGCAGAAGTGCACGCGGCACGAGGGCCAGCAGGAGCTGTTCTGAGCGCGGCGCCTTGTGGTCGCTCGCGCCGGTCGCTGGAATGCAAACCATGCTGACCGCATGCCGTCGGATCGCGCTCATGGCGCTCGCGAGCTTTGCCCTACTCGTGATCGCGGAGCTTGTCGCGCGCGCAGCCGAGCCGGGCCGGTTCCGCTGGTACGACATCTCGCCCTATGAGAAGGTCGCCAGCCTGCCCCACGTGCATCGCCGCAACGCTCGCGTCCAGTGGGACGGCTCGTCCTACGAGATCAACTCGCACGGCTGGCGTGGCCCGGAGTTCACGCCGGACTATGGCGCGGACGAGCTGCGCGTCGTGGCCATCGGTGACTCCTGCACCTTCGGCAAGAGCGTCGAGGAAGCGGAGACTTGGCCGAGGCAGCTCGAGCGCGAGCTGCAGGCCCGGCTCGGCCCTTCGCGGCGCGTGCGCGTCGCCAACCTCGGCGTGAATGGCTACTCGTCGCGCGACTATCGCGAGGTCCTCGAGACCCAAGCGCTGGCTCTCAAGCCAGAGGTCGTCATCGTCGGCTACTGTCTCAACGACTTCCCCAACGAGCTCAAGCAGGTCGACGCCGCCATCTACCAAGGCAGGGACACGCTGCGCGCGCAGCTCTCGTGGGACCTGCGGGAACGGCTCGGAAAGCTCGCGCTCTTCCGCTGGTTGCGCGCGACCTACTACGAGATCAACCGTGAGCGCGACCTCGAGCAGGTCGAGCGGCTCTCTGAAAGGCTGACGGGCGACTTGACGGGCGCTGCAGCGACTCTGGAGCGCGAGAGCGAGCGCCTTGACGCGATGATCGAGCTGTGCGGCAGCGTGAACGCCCAGTTGATCACCATGCTCTTCCCGTACGAGAGCCAGGTGTATCTCGAGCGGCCCGTCGAGGGTCCCGGTCCGCGGCTGCGCACGCTCATGCAGGAACGCTCGGTGCTCTTTGTCGACTTGCTCGGGGAGTTCCGTGCGAGCGCGGCGGCGAGCGAGCCGCCTGCGCGGCTGTTCGTGCGCGGCGATCGCTATCACCCCAACGCGGCTGGCTACGGAATCGTCGCGGAAGCTCTCATCGGTCATGCGCTCGGATCGCTCGACGTGATCGAGGCTCGCTGATGGTCGTCGAGCTCGTGCTCGTTGCCTGTGCGGTGGCGCTTGCGCCACTTGCGCTGGTTGCGTGCCATCGAGTGTGGTTGCTCGCGTGCTTTCGACCCCGAGAGCAAACTGACTTCCGGCCGGGGCGCGCGCTACCGCCCTTGACCGTGCAACTTCCGCTCTTCAACGAGAGCGCTGTCGCAGCACGTGCCATCGCGGCCCTCGCAGCGCTCGACTATCCGCGCGATCGATTTAGCCTGCAAGTGCTCGACGACTCGACCGACATCACCCGCGAGATCGTGGACTTCGAAGTCGAGCGCTGGCGTGCGACGGGTGTGAATATCTCGATCGTGCGTCGCGAGGAGCGAGCGGGCTTCAAGGCCGGTGCGCTCGCAAACGGGCTGCGATCCGTGACGACGACGCTGATCGCCGTGTTCGACGCGGATTTCATTCCTGCGCCGGGCTTCTTGCGGGAGCTGGTGGGAGCGTTCGAGGACGAGCGCGTCGGCATGGTTCAGGCGCGCTGGGAGCACCTCGATCGCGACGCGAGCCTGCTGGTTCGCGCACAGGCCGCGCTGCTCGACGGACACTTCGTGATCGCCCACAAGGTGCGGCGCGACGAGGGGCGCTACACGCACTTCAACGGCACCGCCGGCATCTGGCGGCGAGCCGCGATCGACGCGGCCGGTGGCTGGCAGTCCGACACGTTGACCGAGGACCTCGATCTCTCCTATCGAGCCCAGCTCTGCGGTTGGCGCTTCGAATACGCGGTGCAGGTCGTCGCTCCGGCCGAGCTGCCCGCCACGCTCGACGCGTTTCAGGCTCAGCAGCGCCGCTGGGCGCGCGGCACCGTGCAGTCCGCTCGCAAGCTCTTGCCGGCCTTGTGGCATTCGAGCTTGCCGTGGGCGACGCGCATCGAGTCGAGCGTGCACCTGCTCACGCACTTCGCGCATCCCGCGGTGCTCGCCCTCGCCGTTCTCGCGCCGTTCGCGGTGCGAGCTGCCGGTGCGAGCTTCGAGTGGCTCGTGCTCGCGACCGTTCCGTTCGGAGTGGGCGCCCTGTGGATCTTCTACGAGCGTGCGCAGGCAGCCATCGGCCGCTCCTTCGGCCAGCGCGCACTGGATTCGACAACAGCGCTCCTGTTGGGCGTCGGCATGAGCCTCAGCTTGTCGCAGGCAGCGCTGCGAGGACTCTTCGGCGAGATCGGGGAGTTTGAGCGCACTCCGAAGAGTGGGCGCGATGGCCGAGCGAGCTACGCCGTGCGAGCCCCGCGCCTGCGGGGCATGGAGTGGCTCCTTGCCATCCATGCAGCGTGGGGTGCCGCGATGGCCGCCGAGCGCGGCTTGCTCGGGAGCGCCACCCTGCTCGTAGTGTTCACTCTGGGCTTCGGCTGGGTGGGAGCGTTGTCGATTGCGCCGACCGTCTCGTCCCTGCGAAGCACGGACCGAAAGGAAACATGGAAGACAAGTTCGAACGGGCGCGCATCGAGCTCGTCACACTCGACTGCTACGGCACCCTGATCGACTGGGCTGGAGGCGTGCGCGCGGCGCTCGAGCGGATCGAGAGCCTCGAGGGCTGCGATCTCGACCTGCTCGTACGCGATCGCGAGGCCTGCGACGAGCTCGAGGTGCAGGGAGGCTATGCACCCTATTCCGTGAAGCTCGCGTCGAGCCTGCGGCATGCGGCCGCGCGTCAGGGACGCGACACGAAGCCGGACGAGGAGCGGGCCTTCGCCGAGAGCATGGCGACGTGGCCGCCGTTTTCGGAGACGCGCGAGGCGCTCACGAGGCTCTCGAGCCTCTATCAGGTCGCGGTGCTGTCGAACGTCGAGACGCGCGTGCTGCGCGCGAGTCTCGACCTCCTCGGAGTGGACGTCGACTTCATGGTCACGGCCGAGCAACTGCGCTCCTACAAGCCGGCGCGCGCGCACTTCGACGCCGCGCTCGAGCGCAGCAAGCGCGACAAGTCGCGCGCCCTCCACGTGGGCGCGAGCATGTTCCACGACATCCGCCCCGCGCTCGACTATGGCTGGAACGTGGCCTGGGTCCGGCGGGAGGGTGAGCCAGTCCGCGCCGACGTGAAGCCGAGCCTCGAGGTGCGCAACCTGATCGAGTTGTGCCAGGCGTTGCGTTGCTGAGAGCGGGACGGCCCGACATGCGACGCGGTTGCGGGGACGAAGCGCGCGAACAACTCGCGAAGGCCCGAGCGTTGGCGCTCGGGGCCAGCCTCTCGTTCTCGGGCATGTACGTGTGCGTCAAGCTGCTCTCGCCCGGAGTTTCCTCGTTCGAGGCGCTCTTCGCGCGCAGCACGATCGGCCTGCTAGTGTGCTTCGTGCTCCTGCGCCGCGCCGGAAGCGCGGTGCGCTGGGGCTCTTGGAAGCTCAACCTCGCGCGCGCCACCTGCGGCTTTCTCTCGATCGGGGGGCAGTTCATCGCGCTCCACGAGGGCGGCTGCTCGCTCTCCACGGTGGCCTTCCTTCGGCACGCGGCGCCCGTGTGGATGCTGCTCTTCGTCGGTCCGCTGCTGCACGAGTGGCCCGACCGGCGCGCGAAGCTCGCCGTCGCCGTCGGAGTTGTCGGCACCCTGCTCGCGTTGCGCCCTCAGGGTGGAGAGAGCACGTGGGGCCTCGCCGTCGCGGTGTCCTCGGGCTTCACCGCAGCGCTCGCGCTGATTTCGGTACGCAAGCTGACCTCGACGGACCATCCCCTGACGATCGTCACGTTTTTCATGGCATTCGTGGCGTTGGTGACGGGTCCGATGGTCGCAGCGCGCTGGGCGAGCGTCGGCCCCCAGTGGACCCAGCGCGACCTCGCCTTGCTTGGGATCACCGCCCTGCTCGGCACGCTCGGGCAGCTCCTCAACACGCATGCGTATCGTCACGGCAGGGCCGTCGCGATGGCCGTCACGGGCCTGTCGGAGGTCGTGTTCACGCTGCTGCTCGCGTGGACGCTCGCGGGCGACGCGCTGCCGCCGTGGACGACGTTCCTTGGTGGGGGAGCGATCCTCGCGGCCGCGTGGATCGCGACACGGCCGCGCGCCCGGCCCGACGCAGCCGCCTAGTCCGCGGGCTCCATCGTCGCGACCAGCGGAAAGCCGCGCGGTCGCGCCAGGGAACGCACCTGCTCGAGGTAGAGCTCGGCGCGCTCGAAGGAGGTCACCACGACGAGCGCACTGCCCGACCGGTGCACCTCGTAGGTGAGCCTTGCGGCCTCGACGTGAGGCTTGCGGAACAGCGTGATCAGCAGGTCGATCACGAAGTCGAACGTGGTGACTTCGTCGTTATGCAGGATCACCTTCCAGCGCGGTGCGAGCCGCGTGGAGTCGCGGAGCTCGACCTCGGGCTCGAAGGTGGTCTCTTGCGCCATCACGGCGCACCGCTCACTTCTTCTCGATGTTGCGCGTCAGGTAGTCGACGAGGTCCATCTTCGTGACGATCGCCTTGAGATGCTGCGATTCGTCGACGACGAGCGCCACCAAGCCCTCGGCGAAGAGCTTGGTGAGCGAACCGGCGTCATCGGCCTCCGACACGGTGCGGACCCTGCGGAACATCACCTCGGCGACCGAGCTCGACAGGCTCGCGCGGCCCTCGACGAGCTTTCCGAGCAGGTCCGACTCGGTGACGATGCCGATGAGCTTGCCGCCCTCGAGCACCGGCAGCTGGCTGACTCCCTTCTCCTTCATCAGGAGCACCGAGTCCGCCACCGTATCGGAGCTCGACGCCACGTGCACGTCGCGCCGCGGCATCGCGCGCACGAGGTCGGCGACCGTGTTGGTCTCCCACAGGCTCTCGCTGAAGCCGTTGGCGCGCATCCACTGGTCGTCGAGGAACTTGGTGATGTAGTTGCGCACCGAGTCGGGCAGGATCACGACGATGCGCTTGCCCGGGCCGTACTTCTTGGCCATCTCGACCGCCGCCCAGGCCGCCGCACCGCAACTGCCGCCGCACAAGAGGCCCTCATGCCGTATCAGGCGCCGCGCCATCAGGAACGACTCGCGGTCTTCGCTCTTGACCCACTCGTCGACGAGCTCGCGATCGAGCACGTCGGGGATGAAGTCGTAGCCGATGCCCTCGACCTTGTAGCTGTGGATCTGCCCCGGACCGGCGAGGATCGAGCCCAGCGGGTCGACACCGACGATGCGGACGTTGGGGAGCTTCTCCTTCAGCTTGCGCGCGACGCCCGTGATCGTGCCGCCCGTGCCCGCGCTCATCACGACCATGTCGAGCTTGCCATCGGTCTGTTCGAGGATCTCCTCGGCCGTGCCGTGGTAGTGCGCGAGCGGGTTGTCGGGGTTCGAGTACTGGTCGAGGACGTGCGAGTTGGGGAGGATGGTCTTGAGCTGCTTCGCGACGCCGATGTGGCTCTCGGGTGCGTCCCAGGCCGCTTCGGTTGGCGTGCGGATGATCTCCGCGCCGAGTGCCTCGAGGACGACCTGCTTCTCGCGGCTCATCTTCTCGGGCATCGTGATGATCATGCGGTAGCCCTTGACGGCCGCCGCGAGCGCCATGCCGATGCCCGTGTTGCCGCTGGTGGGCTCGATCAGAGTGTCACCGGGCTTGATGCGCCCCTTGCGCTCGGCCTCCTCCACCATGCGCCGACCGATGCGGTCCTTGATCGACCCGCCCGCGTTGAAGAACTCGCACTTGGCGAGGATCTCGCACCCCGTCTTATGGCCGACGGTGCGCAGGCGGACCATCGGCGTGTTGCCGATGGCTTCGAGGATCGAGTTCATGATCTTGGCCATGGGAGTTCCTTGAGCGAGGTTTCGCGGGTCGCGGAGTCTACGGCGTCGGTTCGGCGAGCACGATGCGGCCCTGCGCATCGGTCGAGACGGCACAGCGCTTGAGTTTTTCGAAGCCGGGCAGGGGGACGCCGAACGGACCGAGACGCACCCCGCTGCGCAGATCGTAGCGCCAGCAGTGCCACGGGCAGGTGACGGCGCCGGAGCCGACCGAGCCTTCAAACAGCGGGCCCTCGAGGTGTGGGCAGAACGCCTGAGCGCAGATCAAGTCTCCGCCGTCGAGGTACAGAGCCATCGCGCCCCACGGCGTCTCGACGAAGCGGGGCCGTTGCGGGTCGAGGTCGGCGCGCACGAGGCCGGTCGGAAACGAAGCGGGCATCGAGGCAGAGTCTAGCCCGTGCACTGCGTGGCTTTCGACCGCCCTCGCGGCGTGCCACAATCCAGCCGTGGCCCAGAAGACCCTCGTCGTGAAGGTTCCCCCGTCGCGGGCCGCGGACATCGAGCGCCGCCTTGCCGCCGGCTCGTTCTCGTTTCGCTCCACGCCCCACGCGCTGCTCTCGGTCAAGGGCGAGGGCGTGGTCGCGGTTCTCTATGAGTCAGGCAAGCTCGTGGTGCAGGGCGAGGACCCCGACGGGTTCGTGCTGGCCTATGTCGAAGGTGCCGCTCCCGTACAGAGCGCGCGAAAGCCTGCCACCCCGACCCCCGACGCCCCGGGGCTGCACGCCGAGACCGTCGTCGGCAGCGACGAGTCCGGCAAGGGTGACTACTTCGGGCCGCTGGTGGTGGCCTCGGTGCGGCTCGAGCCCGAGGTCGCGCGCAAGCTCGCGAATGGCGAGGTGCGCGACTGCAAGCAGATGAGCGACGAGGCCGTGCTGCGTGTCGGCGCCGCGCTGCGCGCGCACGTTCCCCACGCGATCGTCAAGCTCGACCCGCCCCAGTACAACGTCGAGCACGCTCGCTGGCGCAACCTCAACCCACTGCTCGCATCGCTGCACGCGCGCGCGATCGGCCAGCTCTCGAGCCCCGGCATGCACGTCATCGTCGACCAGTTCGGCAACGAGAAGCTGCTCGAGGATGCGCTGCGGCCGCTCGACATCCGTCTTGAGCAGCGCCACCGCGCGGAAGAGCTGCTCGTCGTCGCCGCCGCGAGCGTGATCGCACGCGAGCAGTTCCTGCTCGGCATGCGCGCGCTGTCCGAAGCCTGGGCCTTCGACCTCGCGAAGGGAGCGGGGCACCCGGTCGATGCTGCGGCGCGCCGCTTCGTCGCCTTGCACGGCGCCACGAGACTCGGCGAGGTCGCCAAGCTGCACTTCAAGAACACGCAGAAGCTGGGCCTGCGATGAAGCTCGTTGTGATGGCCGGGGCCGGCAACACGTTCGCCGTGCTCGACGCGCGCACTCAGCCGCTGCCGGAGGACATGCCGGAGACCGCGCGGCGACTGTGTGCCGAAGCCTGGACCGGCAAGCCGCCGACGCTCGACGGAGTGCTGGTCGTTCTCGCCGCAGAGGAAGGCGGCGCGTGCCGCATGGTGATCTACAACGCCGACGGCTCACGCCCCGAGGCCTGCGGCAACGGCCTGCGCTGCGTTGCAAAGTTCGCGCGTGAGCAGGGCTTCTGCGACAGTGACCGCTTCCGCGTCGAAACGGACGCCGGAGCGCGCGAGGTCGAGCTCTTGCGCGAGGGCGGTGCGATCGTCGGTGCGACGGCACGCATGGGCGCGCCGCGCAAGGTGGAGCGCAAGGTCGCGCTCGCGACGAGCAAAGGCCGCAAGCAGGCCACGCTGGTCGACATGGGCAACCCGCACGCGGTGCTCTTCGTAGCCGACGAGCGCAAGGCGCCCGTGCACGAGCTCGGTCGCGAGCTCGAGTACCACCCGCGCTTCCCCAGTCGCACTAACGTCGAGTTCGCGACGCTGCGCGATGGCCGCATTCACCTGCGCGTGTGGGAGCGCGGCGTCGGCGAGACGCTGGCCTGCGGCACGGGTGCGTGCGCGACCGCAGTGGCGGCCGTGGTCGAGTCGCGCGCGACCGCTCCGATCGAGATCGAGGTGCTCGGCGGTCGCCTGAAGGTCGACTGGGATGGCGCGGGCGATGTGATCCTCGCCGGTTCGTGCGAGAATCTGTGGAGCGGCGACGTCCGCCTGCGGGAGTAACGAGCGATGAGCGACATTCGCGTGGAACACAAGCTGGGCCTGCAGGGCGCTGTCGAGCGCTTCCAAGACCTCGCACGGCGGCACGACCTCAAGCTCCACTCGACCGACGGTGGGCACAGCGGAACGCTCGAGAAGAAGCTGCCGTTCGTCGGCTCGGCCCAGGGCCGGTTCCTCGTCACGGACACCGCCGTCGAGATCACGATCGACAGCGCGCCGTCGTTCCCCGGACCGGAGACAATCCGTCGCATGGTGTCGGAAGAGCTCGCCAAGGCCCTCGCCTAGGCTCGGAGCGCTCGCGGCGTGACGTACCTGCTGCACATCGTCGTCGCCCTCTCGCTGGTGATGGCGGAGGCCGAAGACCTCGGCCTCGACGTGCAGGTTCCGTGGGCCGTGGCCGCGCTCGCGCTCGTGCCGCACGCGCTCGCGTGGCTCGTGCGCAAGCTCGGCATCGCGGGGCACTTCTCGATGGGCGGCTGGGTGCTGCTCGCGCTGCGCCACTCCGCGCTTGGGTGCTTCGCTCTCGCGGCGCTCGCGCTGGGCTGGTCCTCGAGCGTTGCGCAGTGGAGCGGCACGCGGTTCGACCTCCGGAGCTGGCCCGGGCTCGAGATCCTGCTCGTGCTCGTGCCGTTCCTCGCGTACACGCTGCTCGCCATCGACGCGCGCGTGCGGTTGCTCGACCGTCGTCCCGAGCAGCGATCCGACCTGCGACGTCTGGAGCTGCGCTCACTGTTCGCGTCGTTGCTGCCGTTCGTCGTGATGATCGCGGCGACCGCCGCGCTCGGTCTCCACGAGCCGTTGCGGGTGCAAGTCGAGCATGTGGGCCTGTGGAGCGCGCTGTTCGCGGCCGGACTGCTCGCCGTGCTCGTGTGGCTCCTGCCGTGGCTGCTTCGGCACGCGTGGAACACGTCTCCGCTGCCCGCGGGGCGCGCGCGCAGCACGCTCGAGGGACTGGCGAGCAAGCTCGGCTTCCGCTGCCGCGAGCTCGTCGTTTGGCACACGGGCTTCCAGCAGGCCAATGCGGCGGTCGTCGGCATCGGACCCGCGCGCACGGTGCTGTTCTCCGACCTGCTGCTCGCCCAGCTCGGCGAGCGCGAGCTCGAGGCCGTCTTCGCGCACGAGATCGGCCACGTCGTGCGCCACCACGTGCTGGTCTTTGCTGCCGGGTCGCTCGCGCTGCTGCTCGGAGCGGACCTGCTGATCGACTCGCTCGGCTTTGGCGACAGCGTCGAAGGTCTCGTGCTGCTCGGGCTGACGTTGCTTCTGTGGTACTTCGTCTTTGGTTGGCTCTCGCGCCGTGTCGAGCTAGAGGCCGACTGGCACGCCCTCGAGACGACGGGCGACGCGGAGGCGCTGATCTCCGCGCTCGAGCGTGTCGGCGGGACGCGCGGGCGCGGGCGCGATTCGTGGCGTCACTTCGGCACCGCGCGGCGCACGGAGTTCCTGCGCAGCGCCGCCAGCGATCCGTCCATCGGCCGTCGTCTCGCGCGCAGGCTGCAGCGTTTTGGCATCGCAGGCGGCGTCGCGGTGGCCTTGGTTCTCGCCGTGCAGGCACGCGGGCTGCTGAAGTCCTATCCGCGCGATCAAGTGGTCGCCTCGCTCGCGTCCGGCCACTACGCGCAGGCCGCGGACTGGGCCAGCAAGGTGCCCGCTCTCGAGCCTGAGGTCTCCGCGCTCGTGTCCCGCGCGCTCTCGACCGGAGAGTGCGCGCCATCGACGGAACGTCTCGTTGAACTCGCACGGGAAGCACAGGTGCGGGACGCACGGATCGAGGCGCACGAGTACTTCACGCTCGCGTACCTGCGTGGCGAGCGCAGCGTCGACGTCGAGCTCGAAGCGCTCGAGGCCGAGCTCAAAACTGGAAGTAGATGAACGGCTTCACCGCTGCGTTGGTGAAGGCCAGCGCGAGCGGCACGAGGATTCCGAGCGCGGTCGCGTAGCTCCACGACGGCATGCACTCGCTCGTCCGTTCGAGCCAGCGCTTCGAGCACGCCCAATGCAGGAGCGCGAGCGCCGCGAACGTCGCGAGCGGGACCCAACCCGTCGAGCGGGGGCCGGGGCTGTCGAACAGCACGAAGGAGCGCACCGTGACAAGCGCACCTTCGAACGTCGGCGCGCGGAAGAAGATCCACGCGAGACACGTCCACCAGAAGGTCGCGAGCAAGCCAAGGAGCGCAGGCAGTCGCAGCCCAGCGCGCTCCCACTCGCGGTGCGCGACGAGAGCGCCACCGTGCAGGGCGCCCCAGATCACGAAGTTCCAACCGGCGCCGTGCCACAGGC
>SXGT01354507.1_pt1 | contig 34926 bp, 22 predicted proteins | sample 3176221 | NCBI WGS metagenome assembly SXGT01 (sample SAMN11356862, study PRJNA531348) | freshwater metagenome | isolation source: freshwater sample F1-120 | place: China: Fuxian Lake, Yuxi | collected 2017-12-25 | reverse complement strand
GATGAAGCCGGGGCAGACCGCGTTGACGCGGATTCCCTTGCGCGCGTAGTCCATCGCCATGTTGCGGGTCAGCAGCACGACTCCGCCCTTGGAGGCGTTGTAGGCGCTGCCGCCCTCGGTGCCCTCGAGGCCTTCGATGCTCGCGATGTTGACGATGCTGCCCCCGCCGCGCGCGAGCATGGCGGCGAGTGTGTGCTTGCAGACCAGAAACGTGCCCTTGAGATTGATATCGAGTACCCGATCCCAGTCTGCGGCCGCCACCAGATGCACCGGACCGCCGCCGGCGACGCCTGCCGCGTTGACGACGATGTCGATCCTGCCGAAGCGCGCCAGGACCTGCGCGACCGCCGCCTCGACCTGAGCCTCGTCGCGGACGTCGCCGGGAAGGAAGGTGGTCTCGGTGAGCCGCTCTGCTGCCTGCCAGTCCTCGAGAGGCGTCGCGCTGATGTCGAGTCCGGCAATCCGCGCGCCCTCCGTCGCGAAGCGCAACGCGCAGGCCGCGCCGATGCCCGAGCCGGCTCCAGTGATCAACGCGATCTTGCCCTCGAGATGTCCCATGGCGTCGCTCCCCCTTGTGCACTCGACCGCTGCAGAGAGGCTCGCCGCGGAAGGAAGGCCTTCAGTTGTCGGAATTGGATTTCGTTCCCTTGACGGTGGTCGCCGCAGCAGGTGGTCCGCTGCTGGGTCCGCCGAGTCGCTCGCTGCTGTTGGACTTCGACGATTTGACCGTGGTCGCTGCGGCTGGCGCGCTACCCTCTGGTCCGCCGAGTCTGTCCTGGCTGTTGGACTTCGACGATTTGACCGTGGTCGCCTCGAGGGGCTGCCCGCCGTGCCCGGCCCCTTGCGGTTCCCCCGCCTGCACAACACTGGCAGCACTCAGGCTCACGACGAACGCACCAAGAATCGGGAGCGGCTTTCGTTTCATCTGAGGTCCCTCCTGCTTGCAGGGCATTCTTCGGATGGCCGTGGCCCATCCACGGCACGGGGCTGGCATAGCCCCTTCGTGACTTCGAAGGTAGGGACTTTGGCCGCGTCCGGTCGCCGCGTTCCTGCCTTCCTTGATCCACTGCTCTGCTGCCCCGCGCACGGCCGGCGTTGTCTGCTAGCAGCCCGCGGATGATCGAGGCCCTCTTCGAGCGCGTCGCGGTGGACCGTATCCGGCCCACACCTTTCGCGCGTGGGCCGTGGTCGGCTGGCGCGCTGCACGGAGGGGCGGTCGCGGCCCTCTTTGCCGGCGAGCTCGAGGCGCTGCCCGCGCCTGGCCCGATGCAGCCCGCGCGGCTCACCGTCGAGCTCGTCCGACCGGTGCCGCTCGCGACGCTCGAGATCCGCACGCGCGTGGTGCGCCCCGGCCGCAAGATCGACCTCGCCGAGGCCGAGTTGATTGCCGGCGACCAGGTCGTCGCGCTGGCGCGCCTGCTGCGCATCCGCAGTCAGTCATTGCCGCTGCCGCCCGGCGTGGCCGAACGCACGGCCGATCCGCTGCCGCCACCGCCCGAGGATGCTCCCCCGCTGCCGGGCACCCTCGGTGATCGCGGCCCGATCGCCTACCACTGGGCCGCGACCGAGCACCGTCAGGTCCAAGGTTCGTGGGATGGACTCGGCCGCGCGACCGACTGGATCCGCTTGCTCGTGCCGGTGATTGAAGGTGCCGCGATCTCGCCCTTTCAGCGCGTTGCCGCTGCCGCCGATTTCGCCAACGGCATCAGCGCCGAGCTCTCCTTCACGGAGTGGCTCTTCCTGAACCCGGATTTGACCATTCACCTCCAGCGTCAGCCGGTGGGCGAGTGGGTCTGTCTGGAGGCCCGGACGCTGCCGGGCGAGACGGGAATCGCCACGACCGAGAGTGCGCTCTTCGACCGCATGGGCCGCATCGGCCGGACGATGCAGAGCGTGCTGCTCGAGCGACGCTGAGGGTACGGCCTGTCCCGCGGTTGCCTCCGGCGGGGCGATGGCCTAACGCGGCGGGGTGTCGACCCGCCGCGGCCTGTCGCGGACGGGGACCGAGGAGAGCAAGCCATGGAAGTGCGCGAGAGCCGAGCTGCCGATCCCTCCATCTCTCGTCGCGGCGTGCCCTTCGAGGCGACTGCTCTCGCGACGGTGTGCGTGCTGTGCAGCCACAACTGCGGCGTACTGGTCGATGTCGAGGCCGGGTGCATTGCGAAGGTCCGTGCCGATCCCGCGAGCCCGATTCGCGAGGGCTACTTCTGCAACAAGGGAGCGACGATCGGGCATTACGTCGACCACGCGCAGCGCACCCGGGTGCCGCTGCGACGGCGCGCGGATGGCTCGTTCGAGGAGATCTCCTGGGAGACGGCGATCGCGGAGATCGCCGAGCGGCTCGACGCTATCCGCCGCCAGCATGGCCCGCGGTCGATCGGGTTGGTCGGGGTCGGCGGGCAGGGCAACCACATGGATGCGCCCTGGGCCCAGGGCTTCATGAAGGCGCTCGGCTCGCGCCGCACCTTCAACGCCTACGCTCAGGAGAAGACCCAGCATCATCTGATCGACGCGTGGATGTTCGATGCGCCGCCGAACGTCTTTTTTCACGCCGATCAGGAGCATTCCGAGTTCATCCTGTTGATGGGGACGAACCCGCGCATCTCGAACCGCGGCCATAACGCCACCGATTTCTTTCTCGCACTCGCGAAGGATCCGGCGCGGACGCTGGTCGCGATCGATCCGCGCGAGACCGAGACGACGCGCGGCGCCGACCGTCATCTCAAGATCAAGCCGGGGAGCGACGCCCAGCTTCTGCTCGGGCTCGCGGCCGCAATCGTGCAGAACGAACTCACCGACATGGCTTTCCTCGCCGCGCGGACCTCGGGCTTCGAGGAGGTGCGCGCACTTCTCGGGCGAGTCGAGGTCGAGGCGATGGAGGAGCGCGCCGGGTTGGCGATGGGCACGCTGCGGCAACTCGCGACGGACATGGCCGGAGCGAAGTCGGCGAGCATCTTCTTCGATCTCGGCGTCGAGCAGCAGCCTTTCTCGACGCTGATTTCATATCTGATTCGCCTGAACCTCGTGCTCACCGGCAATGTCGGCAACCCCGGCGGCAATCTCTTCCTCGAGAACTTCACCCCGCCGCAGCGCAGCCCGAATCGCTTCGAGGAGCCCGAGCGGGCGCTCGCCTCGGGGATTCCCGCCATCCGGGCGCTTGGTCAGACGGGCCTCTTCTCGCCGACGTTGATCCCGGAGGAAATACTCCTCGACCACCCCGAACGGCTGCGCGCGCTGATCGTCGAGGGGGCCAACCCGTTGCTCTCCTACTCGGACACGGGCCGCTGGCGCGAGGCGGTGGGCGCGCTCGATCTGCTGGTCGTGATCGACCCGGCCTTCACCGAGACCGCGCGGCGAGCCGACTACGTCCTGCCTACGCCGACCGGTTACGAGAAGTGGGAGATCTCGCTCTTCCCGAAGCGCCATCCCGAGATCCACACGCAGCTCCGCCCGCCCGTCGTGCCGGTGCGGGGCGCGGGTCTGCCGGAGGCCGAGATCTACGTCCGCCTGCTTGAGGCGATGGGACTCGCGCTAGCCGCGCCCGAGGCGCTGGTCCGCCTCGGTGACGATCCGGGTCCAGAGGCGCGGGCTGCGTTCCTCCCGGCTGCACTCGGGGAACTCGGCCCGGTGCTCGAGCGCGGCCTCGACCCGGAAGCACAGATTATGGCCTGGGCCTACCGCACGATCGGGCGTCATTTCGATGCGCCGACGCTGGTCGCGGTGTGGACCCTGTGCCAGCAGAACGCCCTGGGGCGGCGCGACTCGGTCGTGCGCGCGCTCGGCGAGGAGTGGCGCGAGCGGGGGGCAGGGGAGATCGGCGAGGAGATCTTCCGGCGCTTGCTGGCTCATCCCGAGGGCGTGGCCGTGGCGCGCACGTCCGAAACCGCCAACCTCGAGGACAATCTGGGTTGGGCGGACGGCCGTATTCGGCTCGCCATCGAGCCGATGCTCGCCGAGATGCGTCGGGCTCTCGCGACGACGAGCTCGACCACGCCAGAATTCCCGCTGGTGCTGGGCAGCGGGCTGCGCACGCGCTGGACGGCCAACACGATCCAGCGCGACCGTGCCTGGCGCAAGGGGCGCGGGCCGCATTGCACGCTGGCCCTGCACGGCACGGATGCAGCAATGCTCGGCATCGGCGAGGGCGAGCGGGTCCGCCTGACCACTCGCGCCGCGAGCGTCGAGCTGCCGGCTGTGATCGACGACCGTCTGCAGCCGGGCTTCGTCGCGATGCCCAACGGCTTCGGGATGCAATACGACACCGCCGCGGGCGGCGTCGAAATCGACGGCGTCAACATGAACGAGTTGACCTCGGTCGAGGATCGCGACCCCTTCACCGGCTGCCCGTATCACCGCTGGATGCCGTGCCGGGTCGAGCGCATCGCGGCCAACGAGAGCAGTCCCCGCGAGCGTGCCGCTGGCGGTGTCTGAGCCGTCGAGCCGCGGCGGGTCCCTCAAGCGGCCTGTGCGGGCGGGGCCTGCGCCTGTGTCGGCGCGGATGAAACCTGTGCGCGGCGGCCGGAGAGCGCCTTCCACGCCATGCGCAGCGTGACCTTGATGCCCTCGACTCCGAGGTAGGGGAAGGTCAGCGGGATCAGGATCACGTAGAGCATGAGCGCGAGCCGCTTCATGCGGTGGCGGATGATCCAGCGGATGGCGGGCTTCAGGAACTCGGGGCTCTTGGCGTAGACCGGCGTGATCTTGGCGAGCGTCTCGGCCAGTTCCTTGTGGGGATGCCGCAGGATCGACTCGTGGTGGTAGCCCGAGATGCCCTGGCGCACCTTCTCTTCGCCCTCGGCGTCGAGGTAGCCGAGGCGCACCGAGTGTTCGTACATCTTGGTCCGCGGGAAAGGATAGAAAACGTAGGCCGAGGACTGCGTCGGCTTGATCCGGTCGACCATCTCGAGCGTCTTGAACATCTGCTCGGGCTGTTCGCCGGGGTTGCCGTAGATGCAGGACGCCTGGAGTCCGATGCCGCCGTCGATGATCGTGCGCGCCGCCTTGTAGATGAGATCGTCGGTCATCGGGCGGTCCATGAACTGCCGCCGCACCGTCTCATCGCCTGAATCGACGCCCATGAAGATCGTGTGGCAGTTGGCTGCCTTCATCGCCGCGACGAGCTTGGGGCGGATCGTCGTCGGGTAGCCGAAGCAGTACCAGGGCAGGTTGATCTCCTTGCGGTACGCCTCGCAGAACTCTTCGACCCACTTGGGATTGGTCGTGAAGTTGTCGTCGTGGACGGAGACGTAGCGCGGGTCGTACTTCTGGAGATTTTGCTTGAGTTCCTCGATCACATTCGGGATCGAGCGCTTGCGCAGGAAATCGCCCGCTCCCTTGAAGATCTCGCGCTGGAAGTGGATGTTGCAGAACGTGCACTTGAAGGGGCAACCCCGTCCGGTGAAGACCTCGAGGTTGTCCTTGAAGCAGCCGTAGTCCCACCAGAGCTGCTTCTCCGGGAAGGGGAAGTTGTCGAGTTCGTTCTCGAGCGGGCCCATCGCGTTGCGGTGAATGAGGCCATTCTGCTTGACCCAGAGCGTCGGGATGTCGGAATAGTCCTCGCCAAGCGACATGCGGCGGGCCAGCTCGAGCATCGCGATCTCGCCCTCGCCGGTGCACACCATGTCGATGTTGGGGTCGTTGGTCAGCAGCCATTCGGGCAGGGCCTGGGCGTGGTGGCCGCCCATCAGGATCGGCACCTCGGGCATGGCCTGCTTGAGCATGGCGGCCATCTTTTTCGCGAAGGGGTAGAGGTTGGTCAGGCAGCCCATCGCGATGAGATCGGGCTTGAAGGCGGTGGCGCGCTCGAGCAGTTCCTGATGGCGGTTCAGCCAGGCGAGCTGCGGGAACTTGATGAAGAGGTTGTCGTCGAGGCCCGGGTCGAAGATCAGGTCGATCTCGTGGCCGTGGGCCTTGAGCATCGACATGCAGTAGCCGACGCCCAGATTCTCGATCCCGCGGTAGTAGAACAGGACACGCATCGCCCCCGAGGATCGGGGAAGGGCGCGCTCTGGTCAAGGGAATATCCCCCCAACAGGGGGGAATTGGGGGCGGAGGGCGCCGGCGCAAGGCGAACGCTTGGTCGGGCTTCCCCACGGGGCCGGGCGAGCGCAACGGCGCGCGGGCAGGGCCGCATCGTGGGGGGACGTCGGGCTCTCAGGCCGGATCGCCACCAAAGCCTGGGCCGCGCTCCCAGAACCCGAGCCGCATCTTCCACGGCGTCACCATCGAGCGGGCGATCTCGGCTTTCGAGATCTTGGACGCGCCGGCGCGGCGATCGGTGAAGACGATCGGGACCTCGACGCCGCCGAGGCCGGCCTGGACGACACGGTACTTGAGCTCGATCAGGAAGGAGTAGCCGCTGGTCCCGATCGCCGTGAGGCCGATGCGTTGCAGCGCGCGCCTCGTCAGGCACTGAAAACCACTGGTGCAGTCGCGAAAGGGCAGGCCGGTGATGGTGCGCGCGTAGGTGTTGGCGATCGTGCTGAGGATCAGACGCGAGAGTTCCCAGTTCACGACGCTGATGCCGTTCAGATAGCGCGAGCCGATCACCAGGTCGGCCCGCGCCGCGGCCTCGACCAGGGCCGGCAGGTAGCGGGGGTCGTGCGACCAGTCGCCGTCCATCGAGATCACGGCGTCGTAGCCCTGCTCGAGCGCCCAGGTGAAGGCCTCGCGATAGGCCGTGCCGAGGCCGAGCTTGCCGGACCGGTGGCGGACGTGGAGGCGGGGCTCACGCGCGGCGAGTTCGGTGGCGAGTCGGCCGGTGCCGTCGGGCGAGTTGTCGTCGACGATGAGGTAATCGGCGCCGACCGGCGAGCCCAGCACCGCTGCGGCGAGAGCCTCGAGATTGTCGCGCTCGTTGTAGGTGGGCGTGACGACGAGGACGCGCATTCGTTCGGTCTAGCCGAGAGCGCGAGGCAGGGCTATCGGCGCGGGCCCGCGATCGCGCGGGGCCCGGCGGTCGCCGCAGGGCCCCGCGCCCGAGAGCACGCTACCAGCCGATCCCGAAGCGCTGGTGGCCCAGGTAGGTGCCGCGCAATTGCTCCTTGGGGTACGAGGCGGCGAAGCAGGAGCCACCCTCGCCCTGGAGTTGGATGTGCAACACCGCGTCATCCCGCGCCGGTGCGAGCAGGGGATCGGCAAAGCCGTAGCGGGCACGGACGATCGGTTGGCCCTGTGCTGTGACGATCAGGTCATGCTCCCCGAGCTTGACGTAGTCGAAGCCATCCTGTCGGCCGCGCTGGTCGCGGTAGACGTACGCGCCGCCGCGCTGCTGCCAGCTCGAGTTCCCCGGCAGGCGGAGGTCGAGGATCGGCAGCTCGTCCCAGAAGGCACAGAGGGCAAGGTCGTCGCCGCTTTGCGGGTTGAGCCCGCCGAGGTCGGCACCACCCCGCCATCGCCAGCTCAGGCGGGGGTGCCACTGGAACTCGGGACGTTCGTCGGGCGCACCGATCAGCTTCCAGCGCGCGCCCTTGGCGTCGGGTCGTGTGCAACTCGTGCGCGCACCGATGACGCAGACTCCCGCGTCGCCGCAGCGTTCGCAGAGATCGCATTGCGCGTCCGTCGAGCAGTCCGGGCTGTTGCCGTCGAAGCGTGCCACTGCGACACGGCGATCGCGATCATTCCACGGGCCGATCTCACTGAAGCCCGCGACCAGGAGATCGCCGTCGGGATCGGCCGCGACGGCCAGTCCGCCGCTCCAGCCATGAGAGGGGCCCGGATGAACGGCAGCCCGGCCTCCCCAGCCGAAGTCTGGATCGACTTCTCCGTCGCTTGAGAGCCTTGCTGCGCCGATTGCGCCCCAGTGACCCCACAGGAAGCCGCTCGTGGCGACCGCGATGCGCCCCCCGGGTGCCGTTGCCAGGTCGAAGACGACTCCGGGCGCGTCGGCAAGCCCAGCGATGCCGTAGCTGACGTCGAGCTGACCATTCGCATCGAGGCGCAGAAGCTTGCCGACGTAGTACTCGCCGGTTGACACCGTGGCCGAGACGATCAGGCGCTGGTCAGCGAGGAGGATCACGTCGTTGGCCTGGTTCGGACCCGGCCACGCCAATCCGGCGATTCCACCGACTCCGAAGGTGCCGTCGATGCTGCCGTCAGCCAGAAGCCGAAGCAGCATCAGCTCTGGCGCTGCCGCCTCACCATGTCCGCCGGCCAGCACGATGCGATTGCTGGTATCTACGGCGAGCCCGTAGGCCCATTCGCGTCCGCCAAGATCGATCGCGACCATCCCGTCGTCGCCGAAGCTGGGATCGGGCGTCCCGTCCGAAAGGAATCGGCCGACGAGGACATCGGCCGCACCGGTGCCGGCCGCAAAGCTGTAGCCGACGAGCACGATGCGGCCGCTGCTGTCGAGCATCGAGTCCGTCACGATGGCTCCGAGATCGCCCCCGCCGGGAGGTGGCCCGGCCACAACCATCCCGTCGTCGCCGAAGCTCGGATCGAGCGCGCCAACGCTGGATTGTCCGGTCAGAATCCACCGCGATGACGAACCCGATCCCCGGGTCCCCGCCATGATGCTGCGGCCATCCGGAAGCAGCAGTACTTGCTCGAGACGGGCGATACCACCGACCTCCACCCGCGCGATGCCGGCCTCGCCGAACACCGCGTCCAGCACTCCGTTCGTGGTGAGCCGGTAGAGGTCGAAGGTCGAGGAGTTCTCGCCGCGGGCACCGACGAGGAGATTGCCGTCGTCCTGCAGAGCGGCGTCAATGGCGTAGCGAGGCTGGTTGTCCGCGGCGACGAAGATGCCGTCGGTACCGAATGACGGGTGGGGATCTCCCGCGGCGCCCGAGGCGGGGGAGGAGAGGGCGAGCGCGGTTGCGAGCGCCGACAGGCAGGACCACACAAAATGGATCGGGTGGCGAAGCGCAGGCATGGGGAGGGTCTCCTGAGTTGATCGAAACTGTTTTTGGTCGGCCGGGGCGATCAAGATGGGGCAGGTTCCCCGGAGCCTCCAGCTTCATTGAGAACGTGGGACTACCTTCCGGCGCTGGAGACGTGAGATTAGCCAGGTCTTCAGGAGCCTTTCTAGCCCCTGGGCTCGTTGCAGCGGAGGCGCTCGAGCGGGCTCGGCCGGCGGGTCGAGACGGGCCGGGATTCCAGGCCCCGCCCTTCCCGCATGACGCCATCCCCGTCACGAGCATCTTGGGGTTGGGGCCGGCTCAGGTGCGGCGTGCGCGCAGCACCAGCGTCGACCAGCGCGCCGGTGGCAGGAGCTTTCTGGCCGCCCGCTCACACCAGTCAAGGAACTTGTCTGTCAAGGCCAGCCGGCCGAGTGCGGGCAGACCGAGGTCCGGATGAAGCAGGGCTCGTTCGATCGGCAGGGGAGCCAGCGCGCTTTGCTCAATGCTGGTCAGGGGCAGATCGGCGACCAGGGCATGCAGAAAGGCGGCGTCGAGGCGGGCCGCGCCCCGTTCGGCGGGCACCAGTGCCATCTGCAAGCGAATCAGCGGGTTGCGGGCGTTGGGTTCGAGCAGGACCAGACGGCCGTCCGGTGCCAGCACGCGCACCGCCTCGGCGACGGCCTGTGCCGGGTTGGGCAGATGATGCAGGACGTCGCGGATCAGGACCGTTCGGAACGAAGCGTCGGCGAAGGGCAGGGCGGTGGCATCACCGCACGCGAAGCGTGCGCCCGCGAGCGTTCGCCGGGCTGCACCGACCCGCGCGGGAAAGGCATCGAGGCCGACCAGCGGTCCCGCACCGCCGTCGCTGGGCAGCGCGAGCAGGTGGAAGAGGTTGCCGCCCTCGCCGCAGCCGAGCTCGAGCAGCGGGCGGGTGAAGGGTGCGAGCGCTTGCGTCAGCAGGCGTGCCTCGCGCACCGCGAAGCCCGGGCCACGCGTCTGCCAGACGAAGTGGCGGTTATCGGCGCGCTCGAAGTGCGCGCGCTGGATCTTCTCGAATTTGCTCCCGGCCACGCGCGCTCGGGTTACCATGCGATCGGTCCGGGCCGAACCCGGGCTCGGGCGTGGCGGGACTCGGCTGGCAGCGCCGGGGATCGAGGGCGGAGCAGCTCAGAATGATGTGCGTTGGCGCATTGTGGCCGCTCGATTCTGGAGGCCCCCCAGGTGCAGACGGCGGCAGTGCCATTCCGGGGGCCCACGAATCAGCGCGGAGAGGGGGGAGCATGGCCATCGCATTGGACACGCTTGCGTACGCGCGGAGACTGAGAGAAGTTGGTTTGAGCGCGGAGCAGGCCGAAGGGCAGGCAGTCGCGTTTGCGGCGGCGATGAGCGACTCTCTGGCGACAAAGCAGGATCTGAGCGAGGTCGAGTCACGCCTCGATGCGCGCTTTGCTTGGGTCGACATTCGCTTCGCAGAGTTCGAGAGAAGACTGGAGATGCGCCTCGACCTTCGTCTTGCCGAGCAGGATGCTCGCAACGAGCGACGGTTCGCGGACCTGGAGCGTCGTCTCACGGTCCGGATGGGCGGCATGATGGTCGCAACGGTGGGGGCGGTCTCCGCTCTTGCTCGGCTGCTCTGAGCCCAGGGTCTCGTCAGGTCGGGCTGACAAAGCTGTCGAACCCGGACGTCCCTGAGGCTCGGACCTCGATCGCGACGACCATTCCTGGTGCGGCGCCCCGCCCCGATCTCGCCCAGGCGCGCGGCGGCCGTCAGTTGCATCTCGGCTGCACCAGCGCGTAGCGTTGCCGGATATGGCGCGACGACATGCAGAGTTCCTCCCGGTACGGCCGCTGGCGGCCTTGGTCTGCTTGATGGCCGTGGCGGCGTGCGGCTCGGTGTCGGATGGGGGGGCGGTGCTCGAGGCGGTCAATCCGGCCGTCGAGGGGCCGGTCGCGGGCACGCCCTGGTTGCAGTCGACGCGCTTCGATCTCGCCGCGGTCGGCTACCGGCAGAGCGAGTTCTTCCTCACCGGAACCGCGAGTGGCTTCGTCAGCGATGTCCCGCTCGGCGTCGATGGCCGCTGGGTGGCGCGGCCCGAGGGGAGCGCTCCTTACCGCACCCGGGTCGTCGTGCGACGGCCGATCGACCCGGCGCGGTTCAACGGCACGGTGTTGGTCGAGTGGTTCAACGTCAGTGGTGGCCTCGATGCCGCCCCCGACTGGACGCTGATCCACACCGAATTCACGCGCGAGGGCTATGCCTGGGTCGGGGTCTCGGCGCAGTTCGTCGGCGTCGAGGGCGGCGTCACGGCGATTCCCGGCGTCGGGGGCCTGCATCTCAAGGGCTACAACCCGGCGCGCTACGGCTCCTTGAGTCATCCCGGCGACAGTTTCTCCTACGACATCTTTTCGCAGGCGGCCCAGGCTGTGCGCCGGCCGCGCGGTGTCGATCTGCTCGACGGGCTGCGGCCGAGCCGGATGCTCGCCATCGGCGAATCGCAGTCGGCGTTCCGGCTGGTCACCTATGTAAACGCGGTACAGCCGCTACAGCGCCTCTTCGACGGCTTCCTGATCCACAGTCGGGGGGGCACGGGGGCCTCGCTCTCGCAGGCGCCGCAGCCCGTGATCACGAGCCCGCCCGGGACCCGCGTGCGCGATGACCAGAGCGAGCCGGTGCTGACGTTCGAGACCGAAACCGATTTGATCACGCTCGGCTTCCTTGCGGCGCGCCAACCGGATTCCGATCGCTTCCGGCTCTGGGAGGTGGCGGGTACGGCACACGCCGACACCTACCAACTGCAGATCGGCCCCGACGATCTCGGCGACTCGCCCGATGTGGCAAATATCGTGATCAGCGCCGAGCCGATTCCGGGTATCATCAGCTGCGGGACGCCGATCAACTCGGGTCCTCAGCATTTTGTGCTCGATGCGGCCATCGCGGCGCTGGATCGTTGGGTGCGCGGCGAGGGCGCGCCGGCCCCGGCGCCCTTGCTTGAACTTGCGGGGACGCCGCCTGCCTACGTCACCGACGAGCACGGCAACGTGCGCGGCGGGATCCGCACTCCCTGGGTCGATGCGCCGCTTGCCACGCTCTCGGGCCTCGGTCAGACCGGGGCCGGGTTCTGCGGCATCTTCGGCACCTCCGTGCCCTTCGACGAGGCGATGCTGGCCGAGCTCTACGCGTCCCACTCCGACTATGTCACGGCGGTCGAGGTCTCGACGCGAGCCGCGGAGGCGGCAGGGTTCCTTCGTCCCGCGGACGCCGATCTGATCGAGGATGCCGCGGCCCAATCCACCATCGGCGGCTGAATTCGATTGCGAGGTGGCAGGTGTCCACCTCGATGGCGGCAGGGCGCTGCCGCCATCAGTCGAGATCGAATTCGAGCGGGGACACGGGATCGGGGTCGTAACTGCAGAGGCGGCCCGTCGTGATCTGGCGTTGGAGGTGGGATCCGAGCAGCGGTGACACGACCGCGATGTCGCGCAGGGCGGAACGGATCCTGCGGGTCACGTTGACGCGCGCACGCTCGTCGGCCGACGCCATGCCCCGCGCGCGGCCGCCGAGACCGAGCGAGCGGGAGAGTTGTTCGACCAGGATCTCGTGCTCGGCCCGCAGCGTCTCGGCGCGACCGAGGTCGGCCGACTCCTCACATGCCGCGAGTTCTGCGCCCAGTTTGTGGATCCGCCGGCGGATGTCGGCGCGGGCTCGATCGTCCAGCATGGGTTCGGCGGGCGAGCCGAAAGCCGCGCCGAGTCCGTCGCGAGCGCGACTTGTCTTGTCGGCGCCAGATCCTGGCGCCGATTCCCAGAACAGATCGCGCGCCAGCAGGGCCACTCCTGGGTTCTGCAGCAGCCGCTGGATCTGGGCCATTCCGCGCGAGTCGCGGACCATCCCGTCCTGCCCCCGGAAGGCGATCCACCAGGTGGCGCCGGTGCGGCGGAGGCTGGCCGTGCGGTTCTCGCGGCGAGCGGGCGAGTCGCCGGCGGTGGATCCGGACGCGGTGGCCGGCCGAGCCGCGGCTGCCGCGGACTCGATCTGGGCGATCAGCCGGGGCAGCGTATGGGCTCTCCCAAATTCGAGGCTTTCCGCCAGCATTCGTTCGGCTCGGCGTTGCTGCGTGGGCGAGTCCTCGGTTTGGAGCGCACGCGCCAACAGCACGCGGTCATGGGCCGCCCAGAGCAGGTTGCCGCTTGACCTGTCCGCCACCAGAGCCCTTTCGAAGCTGGCGATGGCTTCCTGTGGCCGTTCAAGCGTGTTCTCGAGGAGGCCGAGGAAGCGATGTACCGAGCCCCAGCAGTCGGCGCCGGAGATCACGACGACGTGTCGTTGGGCATGTGGCGCGAGGAGGTCGTGGAGTTCGCCGGCCGCGGCCGCAGCGCCCAAGGCCGCGGCAATCTCCGCCCACGTGGCCAGCGCGTTGAGCCAGGTGCCGTTTCGTGGCCGCGCGGCAAAGCCCCTCGCGTGGGCGAGCGTCAGTGCCTCGCGGGCCTCGTCAATCCGGCCTTCATCGAGATGGAGGAGGGCGTGGAGGGGCTGCCAGAGCGAGGTGTCCGGAGCCCGTCCGGCCATGATGGCGACCTGCGTCTCGCGCTCGGCGGCGCGCTGCCATTCGCGCAGGATAGCGAGGCGCTGCGCGAGGAAGCATTGCTCGCGAACCATGACGTTGCCGTCATCCATGCCTTCCAGGTCGAACTCGGTCGCCGTGAGCCGGGCATCGGCGGCGTCGAGGCGCCCCATCATGATGTCGCGGTTTCCCTCGGCCAGGCGCAGTGAGGAGAGGCGGGTGGGGTGCAGCCCCGCGCCGCTCTCCGCCTGCCAAGCCTGCAAATTGGATTCATATTTGGATTGCGATCCCGCAGCGAGGGCGTCGAGGGACTTCCAGACTCGGGCCTGATTGAGGAGTGCTGCACTGCGGGGAGCTGCGTTGGCGAGATCGAGTAGTTCCGCGGAGAGTCGCTCCTGGGCCGGGACGTCGTCAGGACCCCAGACCGCGAGGCGGAGGGCGGGCAGAACCGAGCGAAGATGGAGGGAGTCTCCCAGGCGACGTGCCTCGGTGACGGCACTCTCTGCCAGTGCGCGGCAACGCTTGGTGTCGGAGGAGAAGGAGAGCAGGGTCGAGACTCGTGCGCGCAGTGCCGAAACCAACCGGATATTTGCTCCGTCCGCCGCGCCGAGGGCTTCCGCGAGCAGGTCCAGTTCCTCCCAGCGCACGCTGCCGTCGATGGAATGGGGAGCTGTCGTTGCAAGGGTGGCCCGCGCGAGGAGATCGGAGTCGCCGGCGGCACGGGCGCGTTCGACCAGGGCAGCGCAGATCGCCGTGCCCTGTCCCCGATCGCCCGTGTAGGTACGGGCCTGGGCGAGGTCGAGAAGCAGATCTGCGGGACACGGGGTGGTCGGCTCGAGTTCCCCGTGGCAATCGACTGCCGTCTGGAACCAGTTCGCCGCCTCGACCGGGTCGCCACCTGCCAGTGCCGCCGCGCCGGCGCGGCGCGCCCAGCGCTCGAGCTGCGTCGCTCCGGAGAGCGGTAGCGCCTCGCGGAGATGGCGGGCGATCTCGATCGGCGAGACCCCAGCCGCGGGTTCGTCGGCCGCGTAGCCCAGTTTCTGTGCTGCCTCGAGATGCAGGCGCTCCCGCTCGGCGTGGGGAATGCGCGCGAGCACGGCCTCACGCAGGAGGTCGTTGCTGAAGCCAACCCTCGGGGTGAGGCCGGGCAATCTCACGAGAACGCCGTCGGCCACGGCGGCGTCGAGGGTTCGTGCGAGCCGGCCCTGATCGCCGGCGAAGTGGGAGTGGAGCCGTTCCTGCGGAACTTCTCGACCGAGAATGGCGAGAGTCGCCAGCAGGGATCGCGTCTCGGGAGGGATGCTCTCGATGCGTGCATCGAGAAAGAGCTTGCCGCCAAGGCTCGTGGTCGTGTGCCCGGCGGTGTCGGAGGAGCCCTCCCGCCGGAGGAGATCACAGAGCAGAAAGGGATTGCCGGCCGTCAGCGTCATCAGCCGATGCACGGTCGCGGCCGCCGTCGGGCGGCCCATCGCTGCGAGCAGCTGCTGTGCTTCGTCGTAAGTGAAGGGATCGAGGGCGATGGGCAAGGCGTTGCGCAGCAGGCGCTGGAACACGGGCCGGCGCGGTCCCGATTTCCAGATTTCGGCCTCGCGTGCCGTCGCGATGATCAGCAGGGGCAATTCGGTGGCGACATGCAGGAGCCGTTCGAGGACAGCGAGTGAGGCGTGATCTGCCCAGTGGAGGTCGTCCAGCACGAGGAGTGTCGGGCCGCAGGCTCGTGCCAGCCCGGCGATCGCACGGCTCGTCCCGAAGCCGGCGGTCATCAGATCCTGCCCCGCGATTTCCGCCAGACCCTTCCCGGCGGCGATCTCTTCCAGATCGTCGCGCAAGGGGACGGCCCGGTTGGCGGCAGTTGTCGCAGCGAGCATCTGGGCCACGATCTCGTGCCATGGTCCGCTGCCGGGGGAGGTGTCCTCTTCCGAGCAGGCAGCCCAGGCCACGACCAACAGGCCGCGTGCACGCTCGGCGAGCTGCCGCGTCAGGAAGGTCTTGCCCACGCCCGCTTCGCCCGTGATCAGAGCTGCCGCGCCGCTACCGCTGCTCGCCAGCTCGAGAAGATGGCCGAGAGCGCGCAGCGGTTCGACCCGCCCGACCAGGACCGAGTTCGGGGGAACGGGCTCGTGCCTGTGATCGCGCATCTTCAGACTTCCGCCGTAGCGTCCTATATCGGATCGTCGGGGAGTCCAAGAGCCACCGTGATAATGTCACGCTGGGTGCATTCTCGATGGCGCGGCGGGGACCGAATCTCCGTGGCGCTGGTCGCCGGACACCAGGAGGGGCCCCGCCGAGCCCGAGAACTTGGCAGAAGTGCGGCCACATGCGAACCGAGCCCCGGGAGGATCTGCAGATGGTCACGGTCGCACGCCCCTACCTCGTCTACGGCCTCGAGCGGTCCTACTTCACCCGCAAGATGACGGGCTACCTCGACTACAAGGGTATCCCGTGGCGCTGGCGTCGCGCGGCGATGATGAACCCCCGCTTGCACGCCGCCGGCTGGACCGGTGGGATGCCCGCGATCGAATGCCCCGACGGGCAATTCATGTGGGACACGACCGCGATGATCCTGCATCTCGAGGAGCGCTTCCCGGAGCGCAGCGTGCTGCCTGCCGACCCGGTGCAGCGGATGCTCTGCTGGCTGATCGAGGACATGTCGGACGAATGGCTCTACCGGGTCGCCGTGGGCTCGCGCTGGCACTATCCGGAGAACTCGCTCGCAGGAGGATTCGAGCTGGCGCGCGACTTCACCCACGAAGCGCCGGCGACGGCCGACGAGGCCCACCGCTTTCTTGGCGCCTATGTGCGTTCCGGTTGTCCCGGACTCGGGGTCACCGCTTTCACGATCGGGGCGTGGGTCGAGGAGGTGCTGCGGCCCTGGACGCGCGTGCTCGCCGCCCACTTTGAGCATCATCCCTTTCTCTTCGGCAATCGGCCGTCACTGGCGGACTTCGCGATCTTTGGGGGTTCGATGGCCCATTTCGCGACCGACCCAGTGTGCCGGCGCTGGGCCGACGCCGACGCCCCGGCGTACATCAAGCATCAACAGCGACTGCTCGAGATCGATGCCTGCGAGAGCGGCGACTGGCTCGAACCCGGCGACATGCCCGAGACCCTGCTGGCGATCGCGGGCGATGCCGCGCGGCTCTACCTGCCCTGGCTGGTTGCGGCGACGGGAACCAACGCGGCACAGGCCGAGGTCCGGTTCGCGAGCGGAACGAGCGCGGCGATCACGGTGACGCCCTTTCTCCGTGAGGCGCAGGCGCTGCTGCTCGGTCGCTACGTCGCCCTGCGCAGTCCCGCGGTGGACGCGATCCTCGAGCAGGCCGGCGTGCTGCGCTTCTTCGCCGGCCAGACCCATCAGGGCCGGCCGGCGCCGAGCCCGAGCGAGCCGCCGCGCCCCGCCCTCAATCAGCCCTATCCGCCCGGGGCATTCTGACTTCAGCGTCTGACGCGGATTTCAACAGTCTGTCAGAGCGGCACGCCGAGCTTGCGGGCGGCACGCCACGAGGTCTCGAAGATCAGCCGCCAGAGGATCTCGGAGCAGCTGCCGAGGCCGAGCCAGGGAGGCAGAAAGAAGGGCACCCAGGCGATCGAGACGAAGATGAAGGCCATCACGCGCGCTGCCCCGAGACGCACGGGCGCGGCGATGCCGCTGAACAGGCGCGACCGCCGCGGCCCGGCGTTCCACCAGCGCGCGGCGAGCACACCGAGGCCGTTGGCCAGACCCCAGAGCACGAAGCCCATCCACGCCGAGGGCGGGTAGCTGCCGAGACCAAGGACCTTGAGTGCGCCCCAGACGTGCCAGAGGCCGCTCGCGAGGAACACCGCCAGTACGTTCAGCGCGACGTGACGGCGGTTCCCGCCGAGTGGGATGTACACGTAGTTGCGCAGCCAGACGCCGAACGAGATGTGCCAGCGCCGCCAGAATTCGGCCACCGAGCGCGCGCGCCAAGGGCGATCGAAATTCTCCATGACCGCGAAGCCGAGCAGACGGCCGAGCGCTACCGCGACGTCGGTCCAGCCCGAGAACACCAGGTAGAACTGAAAGTAGAGCTCGAAGACCCAGAGCCAGAGGCGCTCGACCGTGACGCCGGCACCACCGGTGGCGAAAACCAGATCGTTGGCGCGGCCGAGGTAGAAGCCGCCGATCATGACCTTGAGGCAGCCGAGCAGGACACGTCGCAGCAGCGGCGCTGAGCTCCGCAGCCAGTCGCGCAGATCAGCCCAGCTGTCGACCGCGGGACCCGGGCCGCGGCCTGCCGCCATTTGCTCGGTCGTCTCGATCGGGCCATTGACGAAGGTCGGGAAGAAGAGCGTGGCGAGCAGGAACTCGCGCAGCGTCCGCGGCGGCAGGCCGCGGACGCGCCGGTCGACCAGATAGGCGACGCAGCGCAACCACCAGACGTTGGTCGCAAACGCCCAGAATTCGCGGATATGACTCGTGTTGCCGGCGAACCAGGCCTCCGGCAGAAAAGCCGGGTAGGCGAGAAGCAGGAGTGCGAGCGCGCCCGCGGCGAGGGTTCCGGCGCGGCCGGGCACGCGCTCGATGCAACCAAAGAAAGCCAGCGAGAAAGCCAGCGCGACCGCCGTCACGGGCAGCGAGCCGCGCAGGGCGAGGCTCGCCACCGAGAGCCCGACCAGGCCCCATTCGCGCCCGCGTCGGTCGAGCGGCGCCAGGGCTACGCCGAGTGCAGCCGCGAGCGCGCCGTAGAGGACGACGCGAGCGAAGAGGGTGTGGCGGGCCTCGAAGATGCCGACGCCGAGATCCCACATCTCGCCGCCGAGAGCCGCCATGACGCTGGCCCAGGTCATAGGCGATGTCCCCGCACCACGTCCGCGGGCCAGAGGTCCTGCGCGTCGAGCAGATCCCAGAGCGCGTGGCTCGCCAGAAAATGAGCATCCCGGCCCCAGCGTCGCGTGCCCGGGGCACAGAGCTCGGTCCCGTCGCTGCTAGCCGCATGTTCGGCGAAGACCGCCGTCAAGTCCGCACACGGTGCGATGGCGGCCAGGGTCGTGCAGAGGTCTTCGTCGGGGGCCGATTCCAGACGCGGGCAGGGCGGCGCGATCAGGATCGCGAGCTGCGCGTTCTGCGCCGCTGCGGCAGCGGCGAGTCCCGCGAGCTCGCGGGCCAGTTGCGTGCGGGCACGCTGGCGCTCGGCAGGGGCCACGAGTGGCGCGGGCCGCTCGATGCGAACCGCTGCGGGTCGTGCCGGCGTCTCCTCGCTTGGCGTGCGCCCGGCGGGATCGACCGGGCCGCTGGCCGGCGGCAGCAGGTCCTCGCCGTCGGCGGGCACTGGCCGGGCCCGTGGCGGTGACACGGTCGCGGCGAGGTCGGCTTCCGGATCGACCAGCACGACGACCAGAGCAGGGGCTGCGCGCGGGCCGCGTGCGTCGAGCCAGCGGCGCTGCTGGGCGGTCGCATAGCCGGGGATGGTTGCGTTGATCGCGGCCACGCGCCGGCCGAGCGTCCGGTCGGCGAGCAGGGCGATGCGCGTCGAGAGTCGATCCTCGCGCGCCACCATCAAGCCATCGCCGGTCTCGTTGCCGAGCACGAGCACCCGCACCTCGTCGGCCCGCGGTGTCGCCGGCCAGGGTTGATCGGCCTGGCCCTCGGCATTGATCCGCAGCGGCGTGGCGAAGCCGCCGGCACAGGAGCTGACCTGGGCCGTGAGCCCCGGCGCGAAGGTCCAGCCCACGTCGTCGCTCGCGACCAGCAGTGCGCTGTCGTCGCCGACGCAGAGCGGCGGACCTTCGAGGTCGGAGATCAGTCGCGCCAGCGCCAGAGCGGCGACGAGCCCGAGCCCGGCTGCCACGAAGCGCGGGCCACGGCGCCGTGCTCCCACGAGGCGTGGGCCGGCAAGCGAAGATGTCGGGTCCATGGGCATCGGATCAGAGTCGTCTCCGCCGGAGTGTTTCCGCGATCGCGGTCCGCAAGGCAATGCCGGCGCGGCTCAGGGGCCCGGGCTCGGGGGCGGGCCGATCTCCACCCCGGCGAATGATTGCGCCAGCGGTTGATCGACCCCCGTCTGCTCGAGCGCGATCTCGAGCCGCCAGCGGCCGCGCGCCGCGGGCGGGGGCAGCAGGAGCAGCGACGCCGCGCGCCGACTGTGTGCCGGGACATCGAAGTAGAGCCTCGACTCCAGCCGTGTCGGTACGACTCGTCCGTCGGGTCCGTGCCAGCGATGTCGCAGCACCACCAGGCCCTCTGGTCGCGCGTCGGCTCCGGGCAAGGTGCAATCGCTATTATTGACGATGGTCAGGGGCACGCGCACCGCGACCGGGATGAGGCTCAGGCGCTCGGGCACCACGACGTCCGCCAGTTCGATGTTGCGGCGGCAGGCCGCGGCCAGGGGAGAGCGTGTCGTGCCCTCGAGCGTGTCGTCGTGCAGAACCGCCGAGCGCCTGGCCAGCTTCACAGCGAGGTCGGGATCGGCCCGCGTCCCGTCGTCAGTGACGCGCAGGATCCGGTCGCCACCGAAGGTTTCGACCGCCTCGAGCCGGCGCGGCAGAGGTGTGGTCCAGCGCGCCGTCTCGGGCGCGGTGAGAGCATCCGTCCGAACCAGAATCCAACGCAGCTGGGTCAGTGCGACCAACCGGTCGAGCGCTTCCGCGTCAGGCAGGTCACGCACCGCGGCCGCGATCAGTCCGGCGGCCGGCGGCGGATAGGCGGTGTAGCCATTGAGCAGGGGCCAGAAGCCCAGCGTGCTGGCCACCATGGCGCGGGCGTTGCGGAGGTTGCCGATCGGATCGTCAGCGCCCGTCGGTCCGGGAATCTCCAGCACGGCTTCGCCTGCGGCGTGGCGCGCGAGCCAACGATGGGCTGCCGCTGCGGAGGCGCCGAGTCCTGAGGTCGCTACCGGCGCGGGGTGTGGAGCGGCTCTCCAGATGCAGGCCAGCGCCAGCGCCGCGGCCACGAGCAGACGGCCAGCAGGCCGCAGCCGGTGGAGCAAGGGCGCTGCGAGAAGCCCCGCCAGCGCGGCGAGCATCGACGCGACAAGCAGCGAGAACCGCACCGGGCCCCGCATCGACGAGAAGCCCGGCACCCACGCGTGCAGGAGCTTGTAGGGCAGGGGCAGGACGCTGCCGCCAGGGAGGAGGAGATCCGGCCCCGCAGAGAGCACGACCCCGACCACAGCCACGCTGGCGAGAGCCAGGGCAGGCGAGAGCAACTGGCCACCGTCGACTCTTCCATCGGAGCGCGGGCGCACGGTAGGTTGCCCGAACCTGCGTCCGACGAGACCGATCGCCACGACGAGCAGCGTCACCGGCCCGGCCCGGCCGACGAACTCGAGCGAGACGTACTGCCAGGGCATCCACGAAAACGCCCGAATCCATTCCGAGGGGAAGGATGGAATGCGTCCTTGTCCGCGTGCGGCGAGGTAAGGCAGTGCTGTGGGCAGCAAAGCCAGCGAGGCCAGCGCTGTCGCAAGGAGCACGCCTGCGCCATCGCGCCAACGGCGCGGCGCTCCGAGGAGGCGGGTCGCGGCATAGACGGGTACCGCGATGAACGTGAAGAAACCGAGATAGACGCACGACAAGGCCTGGAGCGCGAGCGAGGCCGCGAGCCCGAGGAGCCAGCGCCGCTGGCCGCGCTCGAACCAGAGATCGATGGCGAGGAGTGCCGCCGGCAGCCAGGCGGTGCCGAGGTACTGCGGTTGCGGCAGCGTCTTCACGCGCAGTGGCGTGAAGGTGTAGGCCGCTCCGGCCAGCAATGCCGCGGCGAAGCTCCCGGTGTGGTGGCGCACGTAGAGGAACATGCCGAGCCCGGCCAGCGCGAAGCTCTCGACCAGGAAACCCTCGAACATGGCGAGCGCGTCGCCGGTCAGTGCGAGCAGCGGAGCCGTCAAGGGCAGATGGGCCAGCATGTTCTCCGAGCCGAGGATCGCGCCGGGCAAGGGGTGGTAGATGTTGCCGTCAAGGAGATGGGACGGATCGTGGAGGGCGGACCACGCGGCCCAGGCGAGAATCCACAGGTTGAGCAGGAGGTCGGCATTGGCCATGGCGCCGATCGGCCCTGGCGAATGTGGCAGTAGCCCTGCAGAACCGAACCAGGGGCGCAGCAGCCAGGGCACGGCAAGCGCGTAGAACGCCAGTGCGGCCAATGCCTCGCCGAGCAGACGCGGAGCGCCGCTGCGGGTCTGCCCGGGCGTGGCGTTCGGCCCGGAAATACCGGCTGCGTTGGCCGCGGGCCCTCCGCTGCTGGTCCCTGTCGCGCTCATGTCAGTTGGTGACATAGCCGAGAGCCTCCAGCCTGCGGCGAACCTCGGGGTCGTGGATCCCGGGCCGGGCGAGGGGCGTGTCGCCGCGCCCCCTCCAAAGACAGAGCTTGATCCCCTTCAGGGGGGCCGGGCAGGACGGTGCTTGCGTCGTTTCCAGACGCGGGTCGCGGAGATCGACCTCGATCGTGCCAGCGGTGGCCGTGCGGGGCGGCGCGGGCGCCGCCGCGAGTTGGCTCGCACCGTCGCCGAGCTCGACGACCAATGGCTCAGTCATCGCTTCCTCGAGAGCTACCTCGACCAGGTCGCGCGGACTCTTGCCCGACGGATCGATGGTGCGATCGAAGCGGAACCCCGCCGGACTGTCGGGGCCGGTCTCCGCACGCGCGCTCAGAGTGGCACCGTCGGGCGAGAGCGAGAGGTGGAGCGGGTACGCGCCGGGATGCCGATCGAGCGTGACGAAGCTGCCGCTATGCGGCCGACTGCGTAGCGTCAGCGCCACGCGCCCCGGCTTGGCGGCGACCCACCGGGCCTGGACCCCGCGCTCGCGCAGCGGGGCGCGAGCTTGCTCGAGCACCGCTGCCGCAGCGGGCCCGGCCGTGGCACTCTGATCCGGCGGCTGCGCCCGCTTTTCGGTGGGATCGGTGCTCAGGTCGAAGACCTCGCGCGTCGCGCTGTCGAGACTCTCGATCAACTTGAGATCGCCGACCCGACTCGCGAAGCGCGCCGGGTACTGCGCCTGCGTGGCGGTCGCGACCCACGGGTCGGCCGGCAGCGCGGGGTTCGCGAGAACCTGGGCCAGCGGCCGGCCCTCGAAGCCCGCGGGGCTCGGGAGGTCAAGCCAGTCGAGAATGGACGGGGCCAGATCGAGGGTCTGCACCGGGCGCTCCACGACCCGGTTCCGCAGGGCTGGGTCGGATCCGGGCAGGCGGACCACGAGCGGCACGTGCAGCAGTTCCTCGAAGAGACTCTGGCCGTGGAAGAAACGGCCGTGCTCCCAGAATTCCTCGCCGTGGTCTGCGGTGATCACGATCAGCGTTTCTTCGAACCGTTGGTGCACACGCAACCAGTCGAGGAGACGCGCGAGCTGGGCATCGATCGAGCGGATCGCCGCGTCGTAGAGATCGACGATGCGGCGGCGGTCCCGCGCGTCGTAGCGGCCGGTATCGGCCCCCTCCACGTCGCCGAAGGGTACCTGTACCGGGCCCGTGTAGTCGGCCTCGGCGAAGGCATCGATCCACTCGCGGGGTGGCGCGTAGGGGGTGTGGGCATCGAGGTAGTGCAGGTAGAGCGCGAACCGGTCGCGCTCGTGCGCGTCGAGCCAGCGCAGTGCTGCGTCGGTGATCTGGCGGGCATCGAGTGTGCCGGAGAGAAGCCGGTCGAAGGTGCGCGGTGGCTTGCCGTGCAGATCGCTCGCCAGCCAGAGCGGTATCCAGGCGTTGTTGACGATGGCGGCGCTGGCGATGCCCTGGCGCGCGATGGGCTCGGTCAGCGTGGGGTCGCGTGGGCCGGGGAGCAGGCGCGAGGTGAAGAGTTGCGGGATCGAGGGCAGGGTCATCGGCGCGTTGGCGTGGGCGGCAGCGAAGCGGATGCCGTCGCGGGCGAGAGCGTCGATGACCGGTGTGGTGTCACGCTCGTAACCGTAGCTCCCGACATGGTCGGCGCGCAGACAGTCGATCGTGACCAATAAAAGATTGGGTGCGCTCGGGCGGGTCTCCGCGAGGCGCAGGCGCGTGGCGCTCCACAGCAGCGCGACCGGATGCTCGGGCGCGGGCGCGCCGAGGTTGCGCGAGCGCAGCACGATGCGGCCGCGGCGCCCTGCCAGCGCGCTGAGGTCGAGGCGTTCGTCCCACCAGCGGCGATCACTCTCTTGTCCGCGCAGGTCGATGCGGCGCCGGAGCAGAAGCGTCTCGTCACCAGCGTCGTCCGGGACGAACGCGATCTCGACCTCGAGCGGTTCGGCCAGTCCCGGCAGCTCACTCAGGAAAACCATGGAGGACGCGGCGAAACCGGTATCGAGCCAGGCTCCCGCCGGCATCTCCAGCGAGGGCAGACGGATCTCGGACCCCGCGGTCGTGGCGAGGACCGCGCGAGCTTCACCGTGAGCGCCGCGAATCGCGAGTTCGCTTTCGGGTGGCAGGGCAATCCGGCCGTCGCCGGCCGCGACGAGGAGGTCCAGGGGTGGGGGGCTTGCGGGGGCCAGGGCTCGCGTCGGCGGAGAGGGGCTTCCGGTTGCCGCGACTGGTGGGGGCGAGCCTGGCCCGGGTGGTGCCGCGAGCGTCACGCCGGCGCCGGCGAGCATCACGCTCGGGCGGGCCTTCTCGACCAGCGCCACCAGATAGACGCCCGCGGCGAGCGGCGGGGGCAGGGCGCGAACGACGACCTGTTCCGGACCGGCTTCGAATTGTGGTGGGTCGGAGAGGGGTACGCTGCCCGCAAGCTCGCCCTTGCCGGTGATCCAGTGCAGCTCGAGCGGGCCCGGCTCCTGCGCCAGCTTCGCGGTGCCCGCCGGTGTCTGTACCAGTGGCAACGAGGCGCCCGAGCGCGGCAGGGGCGGGGCTCCACGCGAGAGGATCTCGTCGGCGATGAACGTCGCGTCGAGCAGGACCAGTGTGCCGGTCGGGCCGAAAGCCTTCTCGTAGGGGAGGATATCGACGAAGGCGCGTCCCAGCGGGCGGCTGCCGTCGTGCGTCAAGAGATCGACGTCATGCGGGCCGTCGGCAAACGGGACTCGGGCGTCGAGCCAGGTGCGGAGGCGGCCGCCGGGCGCGACCGCGAGCGGCAGCAGGGCGCGGGTCTCCTCGGCGAGGACGATACGGCCGTCGGGCGCGCGCCACACGAGCCGCACCGCCTGGGGGGCGAGAGGCCTGGCCAGGTCGCCTCGGGCGGTGTCGCGGCCCGCGCTGGGCAGAGCCCCAGTCCCCGGCGGCGCGGCGCGGCCCGCCAGCGCCGGGTGCACGAACAAGCGAGACCAGGTCTCCTTTGCGTCGACCATGAATTCGATGGGACTACGGCGTGAACTGCCGGGCAGCAGACGTTTGCGCCCGTTGCTGCCGGGCGCGCCTGGCGCGGCCAGAGTCGCGACCTCCGAAGTCTGTGCGGGCGCCGGGCCGAGCGCCCAGGTTTCGACTCGCCCTGCCTGACCGAGCGACGTGAGACCGCCGGCCCGCACCGCCGCATCTGACCAGCGTGCGGCGAGGTCCACGCCGGGGGTCGCTGCAACGAGGTCGCGGCGGAGCGCGACCGAGCGGAAGCCGAGGGCGCGCAGTGCCTGTGCGGCTGGTGCCGCGGGCAGCTCGTTCGCCAGGGTCTCGACCTGCTCGACCACGGGCGAGCTGAAGGAGTTGTAGCAACCGGCGAGCGGGTTCCGGGCCCACGCGGCCAGCAATAGATGCTCGGCCACGTCGAGTCGCTGGGCGCGCGGCTCGTGGACCGGCAGCGGCAGATCGACGATCGGGCCCTCGGGTAGCGCGCGCCACAGGGCGATTTCGGCGTCGGGCGGGCGGGCGTCCCACGCGCGCAGGCGCAGCGTGCGGCCCCAGATCGGCCGGGCGAGGGTGCTCGAGAGCGCGCATGCGAGCAGGGCGAGAGCGGTGCCTGCGGCGACGAGGTGGCGCGTTCGTCCCTGAAAGAATTCCAGCAGAGCGAGCGTACCGAATCCGGCCAGCGTGGCCAGCGCGAGGTCAAAGCCCTGCCGCAGGTTGGCCAGTCCGCGCACGGCCGCGAGCCCCGGCACGAACGGGGCGAGCGCCACCAGCGGCGAGGGCAACGCCCATCCCGTGCCGGGGACGACGAGCGTGCGCAGGGCGCACCACAGGCAGAGCAGCCCGCCGACGACCCAGGCGAGACGCGGGTCGGTGCCGTCGCCGCAGGGGCGCGGTCCACGGAGACGGTCGCCGAGGGCGACCAGAGCGAGCGTCAGGACGATCGGTCCGGGGAACCCCTCCGCGCCGGGTCTCAAGGTCGCCGGATCGAGCAGAAGCGACGCCCGTCGGCTCAAAATCGGCCAGCTCGCGGCGGTCTCCAGGTAGGGGCCGTAGAGCCAGCCGGCCGTGGCGACGACCGGGAGAGCCGCCAGCGCGAGCAGAGCGAACGTGCCGGCGATGCCGCGTCGGCGTTGGGGCAGGAGAAAGAGCGCGTACACGCCCCCGAGCAGCAGGGTGGCGAGGACGGGGTAGAGGCTCTCGCCGAGCGTCAACACGGAGACTGCAGCGAGCCCGAGAGCCTCGCGCAGCCGCGCCCGCACCACGCAGCGGTGCAGGAAAAGCAGGACGAGCGGCGCCCACAGGTCGCCGTGCACGAAAGGATGGGTCGGGTCGGCCAGCCGGTCGGGCACGAGCAGGAAGGCCAGGGCAGCGATCAGCGCCGCAACCACCGACCCGGTGAAATGGCCGATCAGTGCCAGCATCGCGAGGCCGGCGATCCACAAGGCCAGCACGAGTGCTGTGTTGAAGGCGAGGATCGGCTCGGCGCCGAGTGCCCACGCGGGCGCGGCGAGCAGGCCGAGCCCCAACATATGCTCGCCGAGCGTCCAGGCGCGCGGCATCGGAAAGCACGGGCCGTCTGCGTCGCGCAGCGAAAAAGGGTCCGCCAGGATGAGGCGTGCGTTGCGGGCCACCGTCGCGACGACCATCTGCTGGTCGAAGTGGTCGAGTCGGTCGAGCCCGGGCACCGTGTGCTCGGCGAGACGAGCAGGCCAGGGCAGGAGCCGCACCGGATCGGGCAGTACGTCGCGCACCACGATCAGTGCCGTGGCCAGCAACACGAGCGCGGCTGCGACCCAGCGCCACGCCGCCGTGCCGCGCGCCGGGTGCGCGCTCACTCTTTCTCCGCGGCGGCGAGCTGCGAGATGCCCACCAGCGGCATGCGGTAGGGCAGCCGATCCAGCAGCTGCGCGAGCGGGAGCGGGGTCACGTTGGGAAAAAACAGGCCGCAACGTTCGTGGCGATCGAGCCGCCCGCACGCGGCCCGCATCAGGCGGCGCAGGTGGCCCGGACTGAAGCGCAACGTGCCGCGTTCTTCGGGCCGGGTCAGCGCCAGTACGAGATGACCGGGGTGGATGCGGTTCGGCTCGAACACGACGACGCGACGCCGTGCCACGCGCCACATCTCGGCGAGGGCCCGGCACGGGTCGTCGAGGTGGTGCAGCAGCTCCCAGCAGGTCACGAGGTCGAAGGCGCCGCTCTCGAAGGGCAACGCTGTCGCTTCTGCGCGGATGCGGCCCCGGACGGGATTCGCGGCGAGCATCCCGCTGGCATAGTCGGAGGCGACGACCTGGATCCCCGGAGGATAGAACGCGCTGGAGAAGCCGCTGCCCGCGCCGACGTCGAGTACCCGACGCACGTCGCGCAGCAGGCCGTGTGCCGCCAGGTGCCGGATGCGCTGCCGGGCAAAAATTTCGACCACCGGATGCGCGGCCGGCCGGTAGCGTCCGCCTGCTTCCCAGAATTCGCTCTGGGCGTTACTCATGCGTTCGCGTCGTTGCCGGGGTCTGTGCGGCGGGCGAGTTCGGCGCGCAGGAGAGCGACTTCCTGTGCGAGCAGCTTCACCTGGAGGCTCATGCCCGAGAGGCGGACGGCGTAGTTCAGCGAGACCACGAGCAGGAAGAGCAGTCCGAAGAAGAAGAGCGTCGAGCTCGGCGTCCACGCCCCGACCAGCCGGGTCAGGAAGCGCACCGAGTCGAACCACACGATTCCGACCATCATGGCGACCGCGACACCGGTCCAGATCGGGGTGTACTCCTCGCGCAGGCGCCCGCGCTGCACCAGCCAGAGCACCGCGGCGAGGAAGGTCGCGCAGACCACCAGGCCGACGATGCGGGTCGCGGTGCCCTCGGGCTGGCTCAAAGCCAGTGCGCGCAGGTTCTCCGGGCTGAGCAGAGCGGGCTTCATGAACGGGGTCTCCCTTGCCTCGTCACGGGCGCAGTGCGCTGGCGGTGAGCCGCCAGGCCCGCACCGTCGCAAGCAATATCTTGTAGGGATAGTAGAGCGCCTTCAGGCCGGCGTGCATCGTCTTGCGGCCGGGCGGACTCGGGGCCATCGTGACCGGCACTTCGACCAGCCGGAAGCCGCGCCGATGCAGCAGCAGCAGGACGTCGATGTCGGGGAAGTCGCTCGGATAGAAATCACCGCAGCAGAACTCGACCACCGGCCGCACCAGCGCCTGCAAGCCCGAGGTCGGGTCGGCGATCCGCGGCCCGCCGAAGGCACGCAGAAGACGTTGCAGGAAGAGCCTCCCCGCATTGCGGGCGGCGTCCATGCGGTAGCCCGAATCGGCGAGGAAGCGTGAGCCGATCACGAGATCGGCGGTGCCCTGGCGCAGGGGTTCGAGCAGCTTCGGCAGGAAAGCCGGATCGTGCTGGCCGTCGGCGTCGAGCTGCACGACCCAGGCGTAGTCGTGCGCCAGAGCCCATTTGTACCCGGTCTGGAGGGCCGCCCCGTAGCCAAGGTTGAACGGATGCGAGGCGACCCGTGCGCCGGCCTGCCGCGCCAGTGCTGCGGTCTCGTCGTGCGAACCATCGTCGATGACCAGCACGTCGAGCGCGGTATCGGCGGCGCGCACCGCGGCGACGACGCCGGTGATCGAGCGGGCCTCGTTCAAGGCCGGGATGATCACCAGGGTGCGGGGGGACTGTGCGGACGCGAGCATGAAAGTCGAACGGGCGAAGCCAACCCCCGTACCACGATCGTGCCCCGGGCCGAACCCGGAAGATCACCACGGCCCGGTCTGGGTTGGCCCGGTTCGACCTGCAGCCCAGCCGGATCGATCAGCCCGCTGCGGGACTCGCCGCCGATTCGTGCCGGGCACCGTCCGGTGTGGCCGGCCGGTCGGCCGGGGTTCCGTCCGGCAGGCGGGGCCGCTCGCCGATCTGCCGGGCCGGTGCCCCGCCCACGATGGACCAGGGCTCGGTGTCGCGGGTGACCACCGCGCCGGCGCTCACGACGCACCCATCGGCGATCCGTACCCCTGGCAGCACGACGGCGTTGGCGCCGATCCAGACATCGCTGCCGATGGTCACCGGCGCTTCGACGTGGCCGAGAAACATCATCGGCACGCGCGGGTCGTCGAAGCGGTGCTGTGAGGTCACAATCACCACCCCGGGGCCGATCATGACCCAGTCGCCGATGGTGAGGCCGCCACGGCCGTAGACGAAGGCACCGGCGTTGACCATCAGGTTGCGCCCGGCGGCGATGCCGTACGCATGGGAGAGGCGGGCGCCGGGATAGAGGTAACAGAACCCGTCAAGCCGACGGAAGATGAGCTTGTAGAGCGCGTAGCGCATCGCGAAGCCCTCGACGCCGGGCCATGAACGCAGCAGCGTGCCGAGGTACTCCTCGAGCAGGACCTTGACGATGCGTCCGGGCGAGACCGAGCGACGATAGTTGCGCAGGAGTTGCGCGAAGCTCGCGCGCGGAAAGGGGGCGGGGGCGTCGGCCGGCACGGCGCGATGCTGGCACGCGCGCGCCGCCGCGCGCAACGTGGAGTGGGTGCTCGAGGGTGCCCCGAGGAGCGTGGGCCGGGGTTGCTCCGTCGCCGTGGGATCACTCACTGCCCACGCGCTGGCTGCGGAAACTTGGCTCGCGAGGGCTGGCCTTGTTCGGTCGCTAGGTGACGAATTGACTCCCAAGCACGGGCCGCCGACCAGCCCGTCACCGGGGGCCGTGGCTCTTCACTAGCCGTGCGATGACTTGCCGCCCACCGGCTGACTGGCGACGCGCTGGCGCGCGGGAGCCTCTGCGGCTTACTCGCCCTGCGGGTTCGTGTGCTCGTCTTCGTCCGCACCGGTTTGCGCCACCGCGGTGGCCTCCGATAGCTAGCGCCCCCGTGCGCTGCGGATGTCGTTGGCGGCAGTCCCTACGCGCGGTGCTGGGTGCCGTGGGCTTGGGGGCTCTCGTGTTGTTCCAGCCAATCGATGCCTTGCCCGGGGGCGTGCCCAGGCCACCCGTCGATCCGCCACCCGGTGCATCGTCCGAGGCAGCGTTCGCTGCGGCGATCGAGGCGAGCGACAAGGCGCTCACGCTGGGTGCCCAGGTCGGCCTGTCGGTGGATGTGCGCGCTGCGCTGGAGAGTTGTCGCCTCCTCCGTGAAGCAAAAAAGAAAGATGCGGCACTCGAAGCCTGCTCGCTGGCGCTCCGGCAACTCTTCGACGAGACGGCGCGGGAGCGCCCGGACCCGCTGCGGCGGGCACTCGCCGGGCGTCTCGGCTCGCTCGCGGCCGACGCCGCAGCCCGCATCGGCCGGCTCGCGCGCCGCCAGGACGGTACGGGTCCGGGGGCTGTCACGGGTCGAATCGACGCACGTTTCGATCTGCTCCCGGATCGGCGCACGCTGCGTGTGCAGCCGCTCGTGCCGCTGGTTGCCGGGCGGCGCTACGGTCTCGTCGTCGAGCGCGGCGGCCGTCCGGCCGAGGTGAGCGACGTCTTGCCGCGCGGCGAGACCTCGCCCGAGGTGCCGCGCGGTGCCTTCGCCGAGTTGCTGGCCGGGGCGCTTGTGGGGAACCAGCTCGGCTTCGAGCCCGATGCGGTCGCTGAGCTCGCGGCCCGGCTCGAAGCCGAAGCGCATGGCGGGCCGGGCTTTGACGTCTTCGCGGGATTCGTCGTCCGCCTCGCCGAGCCTCTCGAAGCGAGCGAGATCGGCTCGCTGGACGCGCGCTTCGTCCCCGCGCGGGCGTTGCATGAAGGCGAGGCGGTGCACGTCTTTCGTACCGTTGACTGGCCGCGCGGTCTCGCGCCCGCAGTTGCGGCGGCGCGGCAGCTCGGGTGTGTCGATGTGCCGTCGCGTGAGATCGGCATCGACGGATTTTTCTGGCGACAGGAGCCGGGCGTGGCCAGGCTGGTCGAGGGACATTGGCTCGCCCCGGCGCCGCCAATCGATCCCGCGTTCGGGCCGATCGGCGGAGCCGCATCTGCGCCGGCTCGCAGGCCGAGCCCGACGCCCGGTCCGGTCGATCTGCGCTGGCTCGCGGCGTTGCCCAAGGACGCCGGCCCGGCGACACCCGTCGTGCTGACGATCGATGGTCATGCCGGCCGAGCGGAGCGGATGCTGCGCCGTTTCGCTTCCGCCCTGACCGAGCGCGGTATCGCGCTGGTCGCGATCGATCTGCCCGAGCACGGGGCGCGCGGCAACGGCGGGGCCGGCTTCTTCGAGCCGCTTGATCCGGCGCGCCTCGGCGCCCGTCTGCTCGAATCGGTCGTCGATGTGGTGGCTGCGGTCCATGCCCTCCACGCTTGCGGCCTGCCGCTCGCGGGGGGAGCGTTCCTGCGTCCCGAGCGCGTCGGCTATCTCGGTTACTCGCTCGGCGCCATGGTCGGCGTGATGGCGCGTGCAGTAGAACCGGCGCTTGGCGCGATGGTGGCCCTGGCACCCGGCGGCGACGTCACGGGCTGGCTCATGCTGCACATTTCCTCTCGTCTCGGAGCGTCCTTCATGACCTGTCTTGACGGGCCCGAGCACGGTCGCAGTTGTCAGATGAATGGGCGCTGTGCCGCGCCCGGTCTCTGCGCGGTCGATCCCTTTCAGTGGGAATTTGCCTCCCGCGTGGCCATGCCCTACGCGCTCGCCGGCGGTGGTGTCGACCCGCTGGCCTTCGCCAGCCGGCGGACCGGTGCTGTGAGTCACGGCCCGCTGCTCTTGATCGGCGGTGGTCTGGATTATGTCATCTACCCGAATTTGATGGGACATCTTGCCGACGGTCTCGGGCTGCACCCGGCGGCACGGGGTGTGTGGCGCGGGCCTCGCGCGCGGCGCGTGCAGTGGCCCGAACTGGGCCACGACCTGGTCGAGCAGCCCGCAGTCCGCGAGCAGGCCGTGATGTTTCTCGCGGAGCGGATGCGTGCGGCCACGCCGGGCCGCCGGCGCGACACCCGGTCGCACTCGCGGATGGGTTCAGCGGACACAACAGGCCTGCCGGCCCGAGGCGATCGGCGGGACATCGGCACGCAGTCTCGCGCGAGTCTCGCCGACGGACCGTGCGCGCTGGCGCCTGTCGGCAGGAGTGCCGGCGGGTTGGACAGCTGCGGCGGGGAAGGGTAGCTCCGCCGAGCCCGATGCGCCGAGTCCAACTCGAAACTTTCCTGCTCGCCCTCGGCGTCATCCTGCTCGAGGTGAGCTACACCCGGGTCTTCTCGTTCAAGCTCGTCTACTACTTCACCTATCTGGTCATCGGTGTAGCCCTGCTCGGGCTCGGCTCCGGGGGCGTGCTGGTGGCTCTCTCCGAGCGGCTGCGGCGTGCCTCGGTCGAGCAGGTGATCATCGCCTGCGCCGCCATCGCGAGCCTCGGCGCGCTGACGAGCTATGCGCTGGCGGTCCTGGTCCCGCTCCACCTGCTGCATATGGTGATGTTCTTCGCGCGGGGCGAGCGCGTCTTCCCGGCGCAGGAAGCGATCAAACTCGCCGTCGTCGTGAGTGCGGTCTTCGTCCCCTTTCTGGCCGCCGGAATCGCGCTCGCCAAGATCTTCGCCAGCGAGACCGAGCACATTGCCAAGCTCTACTTTGCCGATCTCGTCGGCGCGGCCCTGGGATGTGCGCTCGTGATCCCGGCGCTCGTCTTTCTCACCCCTCCCGGGACGGTCTTTCTCTCGGCGGCGATTCTCGGGGCTGCGGGATTGCGTTTCGCTGCCCGGGCCGGGGCCTCGCGCCTGGTGGTGGTCGCGGCCGTGGTCGCGCTGGCGAGTGTGGCCGTGGTCGTCGCGGATCGATTTCCTGATCCGGTGCGCGACCGGGTGAAGGGCGGGGCCAGGGTCGAGGCCCAGTTCTCGGCCTGGAGCCCGGTCTTCCGTGTCGATGTCGTGCCGGTCCCTTCGACGAGTCCCGAGACCAAGTTTCTGGTGCACGACGGGCTGATCGGCTCGTCGATCCTCGGCTGGGACGGCGACGTTGCCTCGCTCGGCCGCTACGACCGAAGCGATCGCAGCTTTCCCTTCCGTCTGCTCGCGCCCGGACCTCGGGTCGCGATCGTGGGTTCGGCGGGCGGCAACGAGATCCTGGCGTCGCTGCGCCTCGGGGCCTCCGAGATCACCGGCATCGAATTGAATCCGGTGACGATCTCGCTGCTCACCGATCACTTCGCGGACTTCACCGGGCATCTCACAGAGAATCCAAAGGTGAGCGTCGTCAATGCCGAGGGACGCTCGTACCTCGAGGGATCGGGCCGCGAATTCGACCTGATCTGGTTCGTCGCGCCCGACAGCTATGCCGCGATGAACGCCGCCACCTCCGGCGCTTTCGTCCTCTCGGAGAGCTACCTCTACACGCAGGAGATGATCGAGACTGCGCTCGAACACCTCTCGGGCGAGGGCATTCTCGCGGCCCAGTTCGGCGAGATCGATTTCGACGTCAAGCCCAATCGCGTCGTGCGCTACCTCGGTACCGCGCGCGAGGCGCTGGCTGATCTGGGAATCGGCGACTTTGGCGGGCACGTTCTGGTGGCGGTGTCGCCCGGCTTCGGTCGGCTCGAGACGGCGACGATCCTGCTCCGCCGGACGCCCTTCACGCCGCCCGAGGTCGCGGCGTTCCGCAAGCTGGCCGAAGAGTTGCCGGGCACGCGCGTGATCTGGGCCGGGCCGGGCGCCGCGCGGGGCGGCCTGGTCGGCGATGCGATCACGCTGGAAGGGGCCGAGCGCGAGCAGTTCTACGCGCGTCAGCCCTACAAAGTGCATCCCATCACCGACGACGCGCCTTTCTTCTGGCACTTCGTGCGCTTCCAGGATGCATTGCTGGGGGGCAGCGGGACGCAGCGCTACAACGTCGAAGAGGGCGTGGGCGAGCGCCTCCTGGTCGTGTTCCTGGTCCTGGCCGGTCTGCTGGCGGCGGTCTTCCTGCTGGCGCCGCTCATCCTGGCGCGGCGATTGTGGTCGAGCGTGCCTTTCAAGCTCGAATCGGGCGTTTATTTCGCGGCGCTGGGTCTCGGCTTCATGTTCATCGAGGTTTGCCTGATCCAGAAGCTGACGCTCTTCCTGGGTTACCCCACGTATTCGCTGACCGTCACGCTCTTCTCGTTGTTGATCTCGACCGGTCTCGGCAGTCTCTTCAGCGAGCGACTGGTGGCCGAGCGCAACCGGGCCTATGGCGCGCTGGGACTCGTCCTCTGCGCACTGGTCACGTTCTACGAGTTTGGCCTAGATCCCCTGGTCGACCTCGGGATTGGCTGGCCGCTGGGGCTGCGCATCGTGGCCACGGTGGTGGTGCTGGCGCCGCTCGGGATCTGTCTCGGTACGCTCATGCCGCTCGGACTGCGCAGCGTGTCGTTGCTGGGGCCGAACGGCGAGGCGTACGTCGCTTGGTGCTGGGCCGTGAACGGCTTCTTCTCGGTCATGGCCTCCGTGCTGGCGACCATCCTCGCCATGATCTTTGGCTTTGGCGTGGTGCTCGCGCTGGGGCTCGTGATCTATCTGCTCGGCATCGCGGTGTTCTCGCGCGTGCCCGAGCCTGCCTGAGCACGACGGCGGCAGGGCGGCGATTCTCGCGCGGCGTGGCGGGTGTCGCCGTGCGCGCGCGGGCGGGAGTCGGTGCGCTTCAGTGCGGTGCGCGTGCTCCCCAGACTTCGTGCAGGCGTTGGTCGCGGCCGCAACTCGTTCGGTAGAAGCGGTACCGAATCGGGTTCTTCGCCGCGTAGTCCTGGTGGTACTTCTCTGCCGGATAGAAGGTGGTGGCGGGCAGGATCCCGGTCGCGATCTTCCCGGGAAGCGAAGCCGAGTGCACCAGCGTCTCGCGCGAGGTCTCGGCGGCCCGGCGTTGGTCGTCGTCATGCACGAAGATCGCGCTGCGGTACTGCGGGCCCTTGTCGCAGAACTGACCGGTGCCGTCGGTCGGATCGACGTTGTGCCAGAGAACGTCGAGGAGCTTCTCGTAGGAGATCCGCTCGGGATCGAAGACGATCTGCACCGCCTCGAAATGGCCCGTCCCGCCATCGGAGACCGCGTCGTAGGACGGATCCTTGACGTGTCCGCCGATGTAGCCCGAGGTCACCGAGACGACCCCATCGAGAGGCTCGAAGGCTTCCTCGACGCACCCGAAGCAGCCGCCGGCGAAGGTGGCGAGAGCGGGCGCCGGGCTGGCGACAGACTCGGGCGCAACGGCGCTCGGCTGGGCGGTCGGGGCCGCGGCCTGAGTGCCGGCGGGAGAAGCCGCGGGGAGTGCGGCGGCACGGGTTGCGACGAGTGCCAGGGCCGCCGCGATCACGGCGGTCACAGGTCGATTGTTCATTCCTTCTCCCGTAGCGCGGGCAGAGCCTCGCCCGTGGGAACGAAGCGCAGCGCCACACCGTTGTTGCAGTAACGGAGCCCGGTGGGCTTCGGGCCGTCGTCGAAG
>SXGT01549366.1_pt1 | contig 34938 bp, 31 predicted proteins | sample 3176221 | NCBI WGS metagenome assembly SXGT01 (sample SAMN11356862, study PRJNA531348) | freshwater metagenome | isolation source: freshwater sample F1-120 | place: China: Fuxian Lake, Yuxi | collected 2017-12-25 | reverse complement strand
GGCATGTGAACGGGAGAATCGCCTCTCGCAGGGTCTCCCGGTTCAGTCGTGCGTTCTCGAGGCGAACGACGCGGACGCCACGGGGCGCGAGGATCGTCGTGCGCCTCGCATCCCGTTCGGCCCGCTCCGCGTCGTCGTGGACGGCGCCGTCGATCTCGACGACGAGCCTGAAGAGCTGTCCAAAATTGCGCGCGCCCTCTCCCGTTGACGTTGACGAAGGGCAGCCCCGGGCAATTGTTGGACAGCTCTTGAGCGCGCGTAGCGCGCGATTTGGGGGAGACCGACCCGCGAAGCGCGGCGAGTGGGGGCACCCCTTCTCTTGCGCTGGATCGCCCCTAACCGAACGGCATTGCACCTAGCCCCGGATCACGCCCGCCCGCCGGAGGCCCCACCGCAGGACCAGGAGGCACACGACCCCCATCGCGCCCAGGTACGCGTACGACTCGAGCGTCATCCATGGCCCGAGGTTCATGAAGAAGCGTTGCCAGGTCCACTGGGGGTACGGCCACGCGTTCGCCCCGTCGGGGAGCTTCCCGAGAGGCGGGGACTCGAGCGAGATCCACGCGCGCGACGCCACGATCCCGAGGCAGGCCACCACGACGGGGAACCACCCGTGCCCACCGCCCGCGCGCCGGTCGAAGGCGAGCGACACCGCGGTGATGCCGACCGGCAGGAGCAGCATCAGGTGCCGCGACTCCGAGTCGATGCCGAGGACGATCAGCGCCGCGTACGCGGCCACCGCGCCCGGCCCGAGATCCCACAGGAGCTCACCGATGGGCTTCCGGAGGAGCCACATGAGGAGGATCAGCGGCCCGAAGAAGGCGAAGCTGGCCACGACCGACGCGAGCGGCCTCGCGATCGCCGTGAGCAGCACGACCCTCTGGTGCGCCTCCGGCGTGACGTCGAGCACCGGCGTGGCGACGCGGTCGACGATCTTCGGGATCGCCCACGCGATGCCCGCGATCACGGGCAGCCACCGTAGCCGCACGCTCGACCACGCCCCGCGCAGGGTCGGGATCCGCGCGAGCAGCGGCCCGAGCGACATCCCGACGTAGAGGGCGAGCGCCGCCGCGCTCAGCGGCACGAGCTGCGGCACGACCTGCTCGGCGTCGTTGGTGATGTGCCCGCCGGCGTCGTGAAAGTCCCACGCGCGCTTCGCGAGGACGAGCCCGAGACCGAGCCCGAGACCGAGCCCGAGCCACGGCCAGGTGGCGCGCCGCGGCGGGACGTCGCGCGGAAAGAACATGAACACGCTCCCGAGGAGCGGGAGGTACCCCGGTATGACGAACCCGCCGACGAACGCGAGCGGCGCGAGCGCGATCGTCCACCGCCGCAGGTACAGCCAGAACATCGCCGCGCCGATCAGCATCCCCCACGGATCGAGCAGCGGCGGGATGTAGTGGAAGAAACGCAGGCCGGAGAACGACGCGTACAGCAGCGCGAACCCGAGCCATGCGGCGGGCCGCCGGAGCCGGAGATCCCGCGCGATCGCGCCCCACAGGAGCGTCGTCCCCACGAAGCAGACGCCCATCGCGACGGTGAACGCGAGGAGGATGTTCCGATCCGTGCGTTCCACGTGCAGCGCGCGCATCGCGTAATGGATGACACCCGCCGGCAGCGACTTCTGCACCTTGTAGTGGTCGAGCTTCGTCTCGAAGATCGTCTTCGACCAGTGACGCGCCCACACCAGGAACCCCTGGCCGTCCCACCCGAAGCCCTGCCCGATGGACGTCTTCTCGCCCCACAGGCGGTAGCCGACCTCGTAGCCACCCGCCAGGAGCGCCATCGCGAGGCGGTCGAAGGACGCCGTCGCCAGCCAGGCGAAGCGCCGCGAGAGCAGGCGGTGCAGCAACACGGCCGCGAGGACGGCGACGCACGCATAGAGCGCCTTCTCGAGGTGCGGCGCGAAGGAGGCCCACAGCGTCGTCATGCCGGAGCCCGCTGTTTATACGCATTTACCATCCCCGGCTACTCCGGTAGGGGTGACCCGTGGACCGGCTCGCGTGGCTGCTCCGCGGGCTCGCGCGGGGCCCCGGCTTTCTCGTGCGGCTCGTGAAGGCCGCGCCGGGGCTGCTCACGTTCCTCGGCCTGACGATCCTGTTCGGGCAGACGCAGCGGCCCATCGGCGACCACATGATCACGGGCGACGGGCACTACACGTACCTGTGGGGCCGGAGCTTCGCCTTCGACCGCGACTTCGATCTGCACAACGACTACCAGCTGTGCGGCGACTTCTGGAACCTCGGCAGGGGGCCACGCCTGCTCAACTACTGGGGCGTCGGCGACGGGATCCTGCGCGTGCCGTTCCTGTGGATCGGGAAGCTCGTGCACCGCCTGCCCGACAGCGCGACGGCCTCGTGGAAGGCCGGCTGCTTCGGGCCGATCGCGCACACGGCCATGTTCGGCTCGGCGGTGTTCGCGGCGGCCTCGGTGTGGCTCGGGTTCCGCCTCGCGCGGCGGTACACCGGCGACCGGGCCGCGTGGATCGCGATGCTGATGGTCGCCCTCGCCTCGCCCCTGTTCTTCTACGCGACGTTCTTCCCGTCCCTCAGCCACGCCTCGTCCGCGTTCGTCTGCGCGCTGTTCGTGGAGCGGTGGGACCGGCACCGCGGGGCGCGGCCCTGGTACGGATGGATCCTGCTCGGCGTGATCGGCGGCCTCGTCGTGTGCACGCGCGCGCAGAGCGGTATCCTCGTCGCGCTCCCGTTCGCCGAGTGGTGCGTGACGGCTGTCGGGCGCGGCCGCGCGCGGGCGTGGCGGGCGCTCCTCGGGCACGTCGGCTGCGGGGTCCTCTTCGCCGGCTTCTTCCTCGCGGCGACCTTCCCGCAGCTCTGGGCGTGGCACGTCACGACCGGGCGCTGGATCGGCGAGAACCACATCGGCGCGTACATGAGCTGGGGCTCGCCGGAGCTCGGGGGACCCTTGTTCTTCCCGTACTCCGGGCTCCTCTCGAACAATCCGCTCCTCTGGATCTCGGTCCTCGGGATGATCGGCGGAGTCTTCTCGGCGCGGACGCGCGCGATCTCCCTCGGCTCCCTCTTCTGCTTCCTGGGCACGCTCTACGTCATCGGCAGCGCGTGGGACTGGTGGGGGGCGGCGGGATACCCCGGGCGCCGCTTCTGCGAGGACACCTTCGGGTTCGTGCTCGGCGGCGCGATCGGGATCCGCGCCATCGAGGGGTACGTGCGGCGCCGCCCCGGCCGCGTCACGGGCGCGGCGCTGGTGGTCGCGGCGCTCGTCGGGGGCCTCTGGAGCAAGACGTTCCCCATCGCCGAGTACGGGCCGCACCCCGCGAACGAGCTCCACGCCGTGTGGGTGGGCTCCGCGTCGAAGGCGATGCACGACCAGGTGGGCAACCCGTTCTCGTACCCGGGCGCGCTCCTGTTCGCGCTTCGCTACGGGACCCACCCGCGGCGTTACGACGCGATGGTGCCGTTCATCGTGACGTACGAAGCGCCGGAGGGCCCCGAGCTGCAGCGCGCGTCGATGACCGCGGACCTGCCCGAGCACGCGCTCTTCTTCGAGCGCGGCTTCGGGAAGGCGAACGAGCTCGTCCAGGGGAAGAACGCGCGTGTATTCTGCAACCAGGGGCGGCTCCTCGTGCCGCTCTTCCGCGGGAACATCCGGTCCATCACGGTCACCTGGGCGTTCCGCCGCGTGGAGCGGGAGCTCACGTGGGAGCTCGCGTGGAACGGCGCGCGCCACGGCGTCGCGGGCGCGGGCGGGTGGGCGGACACCGTGATCGAGCTCGCGGCGGGGACCACGCGGAGCGGCGTGAACGTGGTCGAGCTCCGGGCGCCCGAGATGTGCGTGGCGATCCGGGAGATCCGGTTCGCGAAGTAGGCCCGGGCGCGCCGGGCCGCGGCCCCGGGCCCGGGGTGGCCGAGTTTCCCGTCGATCGTTGCGAACCTGGGGATCGCGTGGTATCGAGCGCGCCATCATGAGCAAGCTCAAGGCGGCCGTCGTCGGCCTCGGCTACTGGGGGCCCAACCTCGCGCGAAACTTCCAGGCCAGCCCGGACTTCGACCTCGTCGGGCTCTGCGATCTCGACACCAGGCGCGTCGAGAAGGTGGGCGCGAGCTACCCGGGCGCCCAGCGCTTCACCGCGCTGGCCGACCTCTTCCAGACGGCCAAGCCCGAGATCGTGGCCGTCGCCACGCCCGTCGCCACGCACCACGCGATCGCGAAGGCCGCGCTCGAGGCGGGCTGCCACGTCCTGTGCGAGAAGCCCCTCGCGTCGACCGTCAAGGAGGCCGAGGAGCTCGTGGAGCTGGCCGAGAAGCGGGGTCGCAACCTGTTCGTGGACCACACGTTCACGTACACGGGCGCGGTGCGCGCCATCCAGGGGCTCGTGGAGAAGGGCACCCTGGGGGACCTCTTCTACATCGACTCCGTGCGCATCAACCTCGGCCTCTTCCAGCCGGACGTGGACGTGATCTGGGACCTCGCGCCGCACGATCTGTCGATCCTGTCGTACGTCGTGGGCAAGCGCGTGACCGGCGTCCGCGCGATGGGCACCTCCCACAACCCGCGCAATTTCAACGACGTGGCCTACCTCGACCTCGAGTACGAGAACGGCCTCACCGCGCACCTCCACCTGTCGTGGCTCTCGCCGGTCAAGGTCCGGCGCATGATCTTCACGGGGTCGAAGTCGTCGGTGATCTTCGACGACCTCGAGATGAGCGAGAAGCTCAAGATCTACGACCACGGTGTCTCGTTCGACGTCTCCGACGTCGAGAAGCGCCGCCAGGTTCTCGTGAACTACCGGCGCGGCGACATGCGGGCCCCGGCGCTCGACAACAAGGAGGCCCTCGGCACCGAGCTCGCCGAGATCGCCGCCCACATCCGGGGCACCGGGAAGGCCGCCGCGCTAGGGGCCGACGGGCTCGAGATCGTGCGGGTGCTCGAGGCCTCGCAGAAGTCTCTCGCCAAGGACGGCGCCAAAGTCTCCACGTGATCGCTCCCCGCGAGCCCGGGCCCGAGCCCGAGCCCGCTCTTCCTACAGGACGCCCATGATCCCGTTTCTCTCCCTCAAGCAGCAGACCGCTTCCCTGAAGGCCGAGGTGATGGCCGCCCTCGAGAAGGTCGTCGACTCCCAGGGCTTCGCCAACGGCCCCGCCGTCGACGCCTTCGAGAAGGAGTTCGCGGCGTACCTCGGCGTGTCGGACGTCGTGTGCGTCAACACCGGGACGACGTCGCTGCACGCCGCCCTGGTGTGCGCGGGCGTGAAGCCCGGCGACGACGTGGTCACCGTCTCGCACACCTGGATCAGCACGTGCTGGGCGGTGAGCTACGCGGGCGCGACCCCGGTGTTCTGCGACGTCGACGCCTCCACCGCCGGCATGGACCCGGCAAAGCTCGAGGCCGCGATCACCCCGAAGACGCGGGCCATCCTGCCGGTGCACCTCTACGGTCACCCGGTGGATCTCGACCCCATCCTCGAGATCGCGAAGAAGCGCGGCATCCCCGTGATCGAGGACGCGGCGCAGTCGATCGGGGCAAGATACGAGGGCAAGCAGACCGGTTCGTCCGGCCTCGTCAACGCGACGAGCTTCTACCCCGGCAAGAACCTCGGCGCGTATGGCGAGGGCGGCGCGATCATGACGAACGACGGCGAGATCGCGGCGCGCGTCCGGCGCCTCCGCGACCACGCCCAGAGCGGCCGGCACAACCACGTCGAGATCGGCTACAACTGGCGCCTCGACGGGTTCCAGGGCGCCGTCCTCTCGATCAAGCTCCGCCACCTCGACGCGTGGAACGGCCGCCGCAAGGAGATCGCGAAGAAGTACATCGCCGCGTTCCAGGGCTTGCCGGGCCTGTCGATGCTCGGCCAGCACGCCTGGGCCGACCCGATCTGGCACATCTTCCCCGTGTTCCACGCGCGGCGTGACGACTTCCGGGCGGCGCTCGAGAAGATGGGCGTCCAGAGCGGCGTGCACTACCCGAAGCCGGTGCACCTGCAGCCCGCCTACGCGCACCTCGGCGTGAAGCAGGGCTCCCTGCCGGTGGCCGAGCGGCTGGCCGCGCAGGAGATCTCGCTCCCGATGTTCCCCGAGCTGACGGACGCGGAGGCGGACGTCGTGGTGAAGGCCGTGACCGAGGTGGCGAAGGAGCTGGCGTAAGCTCATGGGGATCAAGGTCCCGATCACGCGGCCTGCTCTCGGCGACGAGGAGGTGAACGCCGTCGTCGGCGTCGTGAAGAGCGGCTGGCTCACGCAGGGCCCGCAGGTCGCCGCCTTCGAGGGCGAGTTCGCGGCGACGGTCGGCGCGCGCCACGCGGTCGCCGTCTCGAACTGCACCGTGGCGCTCGAGCTGGCGATGCGCGTCCTCGGCGTGGGACCGGGCGACGACGTGATCACCGCGAGCCACAGCTTCATCGCGACGGCCAACTCGATCGTGAGCGTGGGCGCCCGCCCGGTGTTCTGCGACGTGGAGGCCGACACCTACGGGATGGACCCCGTGGCCGTCGAGGCGTGCGTCACCCCGACGACGAAGGCCATCATGGCCGTCCACCAGATCGGGATCCCCTGCGACATCGTGGGGATCCTCGAGGTGGCGAACCGCCACGGCATCCCGGTCGTCGAGGACGCCGCCTGCGCGATCGGCAGCGAGGTCGAGGTCGCCGGGCGCTGGGAGCGCATCGGCAAGCCCCACGGGCGCATCGCGTGCTTCTCCCTTCACCCGCGCAAGATCGTGACCACCGGCGATGGCGGCATGCTCACGACGAACGACGAGGCCTTCGCGAAGCGCCTCAAGCTCCTCCGCCAGCACGCGATGAGCGTGCCCGACACGGTGCGCCACCACTCGGACAAGGTGCTCTTCGAGCACTACGCCGAGCCGGCGTACAACTACCGCCTCACCGACCTCCAGGCCTCGGTGGGGCGCCCCCAGCTCGCCCGCCTCGACGCCATCGTGAAGGAGCGCCGCCGCCTCGGCCAGATCCTGATCGAAGCGCTGGAGCGGAACCCGATCCTCGCCCCGCCGCGCGAGCGGCCGAACGCGCGCACCAACTGGCAGAGCTTCCCGTCCCACATCCGGCCCGAAGCGCGGATGTCGCAGGTCGAGATCCTCCAGTTCCTCATGGACGCCGGGCTCGCGGCCAAGCGCGGCATCATGAACTCCCACCAGGAGCCCGCCTACGCGCGACCGGGGAGCTACCTCGCGCCGGGCTCGCTCGCGCGGAGCGAGCAGGCCCGCGACCGAACGGTCGTGCTGCCCCTGTTCCACGGGATGACGGACGACGAGATCGGCGCGGTCGTCTCCGCCCTCGACCTTCTGGGGAAGCGAGCGAACGCGTCATGAGAGACAAGGACGCCGATCAGAGGAGCTTCATCCGGTTGTCGCCCGACGTCGAGCTCGGCGACGGCGTGCGCATCTTCAGCTTCGTGAACGCGTACGGCTGCAAGATCGACGACGGCGCCCAGATCGGCGCGTTCGTCGAGATCCAGCGCGGCGCCGTGATCGGCAAGCGGTGCAAGATCTCCAGCCACACGTTCATCTGCGAGGGGGTCACGATCGAGGACGAGTGCTTCGTCGGGCACGGTGTCATGTTCATCAACGATCGCCACCCCGCGGCCGTGAACCCGGACGGCTCGCTGAAGGGCAAGGACGACTGGACGTGCGAGAGCACCGTCGTGCGGAAGCGCGCGAACATCGGCTCGGGCGCGGTGATCATGTGCGGGATCGAGATCGGCGAGGGCGCGCTCGTGGGCGCCGGCGCCGTCGTCACCAAGAACGTCCCCGCGGGCGCGACGGTCGCCGGCGTGCCCGCGCGTGTGATCCCGCGAGGCTGAGATCGAGGTAGGACCATGAACGTCAAGGACGCGAGCGTGCTCATCACCGGCGGGGCGGGCTTCGTCGGCTCGCACATCGCGGATCTGTGCCTCGCCAAGGGCGCGCGCAAGGTCGTCGCGATCGACAACCTCGTGCGCGGGTCGAGGAGCAACGTCGCCGAGGCCACGGCCACCGGCCGCTTCGAGCTGGTGGAGGGCGACATCCGCGATCGCGAGCTCTGCGACCGGCTCGTCGCGGGCTCGGACTACGTCTTCCACCAGGCGGCGCTCCGCATCACGGCCTGCGCGGCGAACCCGCGCGAGGGCCACGAGGTGATGCTGGACGGCACCTTCAACATCCTGGAGGCCTGCGCGAGGCACGGCGTGAAGAAGGTGGTCGCGGCCTCGAGCGCGTCGGTCTACGGCGAGCCGGATCTGCAGCCCATCGACGAGACGGCCGCCTACAACAACCGCACGCTGTACGGTGCCGCCAAGATCGCGCTGGAGCACTACTTCCGCTCGTTCAACGAGATGTACAAGCTGCCCTACGTGGCGCTCCGGTACTTCAACCTCTACGGCCCGCGTATGGACATGACCGGCGTGTACACAGAGGTCATGGTCCGCTGGATGGACCGCATCGACAAGGGCGAGCCCCCGCTGGTCTTCGGCAAGGGGGACACCGCGATGGACTTCACGTACGTCACCGACGTGGCGCGCGCCAACCTCCTCGCGCTCGAGAGCGACGTCTCCGACGACGTGTTCAACGTGGCGACCGGCGTCGAGACGTCGCTCCTCGATCTCTGCCACATGATGCTCGAGATCATGGGCAAGCCGGGGCTCTCGCCCGAGTTCCGCGAGGAGCGCGCCGTGAACCCGGTCAAGAACCGACGCGGGGGCACGGCCAAGGCGAAGCGGCTGCTCGGCTTCGAGACGACGACCGGCCTCCGCGAGGGCCTCGAGGAGCTCGTGGCCTGGCGTCGCACCGTGAAGGACCGGACGTGAGCCTCTTCGACAAGCACATCCCCCTCATGCGCCCGTGGACGGGCGAGGAGGAGGCCGCCGCCGTCCGCGAGGTCATCCTGAGCGGGTGGGTGAGCCTCGGACCCAGGGTGGCGGAGTTCGAGCACGCGGTGGCCACGATGCTCGGCGCGAAGCACGCCGTGGCCACGACGTGCGCGACGACGGCGCTCCACCTGTCGCTCGAGACGCTCGGCCTCCGGCGTGGCGACGAGGTCATCCTCCCCGCGTTCACGTGCATGGCGAACGCGAACGCCGTGATCATCGCGGGCGGCGAGTGCCGCTTCGCGGACATCGAGCCGCGCACGTTCAACCTGGATCCGGACGACGTGGAGCGCAGGATCACGCCGAAGACGCGGGCGATCATGATGGTGGATCAGATCGGCCTGCCCGCGGATCTCGACCGGTTCAAGGCGCTCTCGGCGAAGCACGGGCTCATCCTCGTGGACGACGCCGCGACGACGTTCGGTGGCAAGTACAAGGGGGGCTACCTGGGTAGCCACGGCGTCACCACGTGCTTCAGCTTCCATCCGCGCAAGATGATCACCACCGGCGAGGGGGGCATGCTGGTGACCGACTCGGTGGAGCAGGCCGATCGGGCGAAGGTGCTGCGCTCGACGGGCGCGAGCGTGTCGGACCTCGTGCGGCACGCGGCGAAGGGGGCCCTGTTCCAGCAGTACTTCGTGTCCGGGTACAACTACCGCATGACCGACATGCAGGCGGCCATGGGCCTCGTGCAGCTCGGCAAGCTCCCGGAGATGCTGCGCCAGCGCACCGAGCAGGCGCGGCGCTACGACGCGTGGATCGCCGCGGAGCTCGGCGGCGAGGTGCTGCAGCCGTTCGTCCCGGACTACGCGACGCACGCGTACTCGTCGTACTGCATCACGTTGACCGAGAAGGCGAAGGTGGCGGCGGACGACGTCGTGCACCGCATGGCGGCGCGCAACGTGTCGTGCCGGCGGGGGATACAGCCGCTGTACCGCGAGCCGTACTTCGAGGAGCACATGAGGGGGCTCGCCTTGCCCGTCACCGAGGACGCGGCGAGGCGCACGCTGTTCCTGCCGATCTTCCCGGGGCTCCTCGAGGAGGAGCAGCGGCAGGTCATGGACGCGTTGAAGCTGTCGCTGGCGGCGTAGGTCCAGGATGGGCGAGCGGCGCATCATCGTCGGCGCGGGGGGGCAGGGGCGCGTGGTGCTCGAGGTGTGGCGCGCGCAGCACCCGGACGACGACTTCGTGTTCCTCGACGACAACGCCTCGATCCACGGGAGGCACATCCTCGGAGCACGCGTCGAGGGCGGCGTGGCGCTCCTCGCCAGGCGGGACGGCGAGGCGCTGCTCGCGCTCGGGGACAACCCGCTGCGGCTCCAGCTCGGCGCGGCCTGGAGCGCCAAGGGCGTCACGTTCGGGCGGGCCGTTCATCCGACCGCGATCGTGTCCCCCACCGCGGAGATCGGGGCCGGGAGCGTCGTGTTCGCCGGCGCGATCGTGAACACGCAGGCGCGGCTCGGGAACTTCGTGATCGTGAACACCGGTGTGATCGTGGAGCACGACTGCGTGCTCGAGGACGGCGTCTCGGTGTCACCCGGCGCGGTGATGGGGGGGCGTGTCGTCATCGGGAGGGGCACGTTCGTCTCCACCGGGGTCACGCTCGCGGCCCGCGCGAGCGTCGGGAAGGGAACCATCGTGGGCGCGGGGGCGGTCGTCGTGGGCGCGGTCGGGGACGACGTCGTCGCGCACGGCGCCCCGGCGCGGAAGGTGCGGGCCGCGTCGCGGGAGGACTTCCGGAAGGTGCTGTGAGCGCGGCGGCGGGCATGAACGAGACGCCGCTCCGTACGTAGGTCGCGCGCGTGGCGTACGCGGTGAAGAAGCACCACCCGGGATCGCGACGACGGAGCAGTGGTTTCCCGCCCGAGGTCGCGGACACGCTCCGCCGCTCCCTCCCCGCGGTCGGCATGAAGCCGAAGGATCTCCTCCGCATGGTGTTCGGCGGCGCGCCGGGCGACGACGCCGATCGGGCCGGGGATCGATCCGACCGACGCGCTCCGGGCACTGAAGCGCGAACACCTGCGCGGGCGCTACTTCGACGGGGGCTTGCTCGCCTCCATCACGACGTGGAATCGCTCGTGGAACGCGTGGAAACGCGCCTCGAACTCCGGCCGCCCCTCCTTCTTGCAGGCCTCTCCGAGCGCGACCGCGTCCCGGACGAGGTCGGCGTCCTTCGTGGCCTCGGACCTCTCACGGAGGACGTCGGCCTTGGCGCACGTCGCGTCCACCCGGCCCGGGCCCTTCTCGGCGTGCCACAGCGGCGCGAGCACCCCGTGGAGGTCCTTCAGCGCGGGGGGGAGCGCGTGCCCGTGGGCGTGATCCTTGTGGCCGCCCTCGTGGGCGTGCGCGCTGGTGGAGGTTTCTGCTCCGTGCGCGGCCGGAGGGGGAGAGCCCCCGCACGCGGCAAGGGAGAGCGCGGAGAGGAGGCAGGCGAGGCGAAGGGTTCTCATGGGCGCACCCTAGCGAAGTTCCCCGCGGGCGGCGAGAGACCCCTCGCGGCGGAGACGCCGCACACGGGGGCCGGTCGCGGCGGCCGACGCAGGGTGTGGCGGCGCCGAGCGGGGACGCGAGCGGGAGCGGGAGCGGGGCCTGCCCTTGACTTCTATGCACTCAGCATATATGCATGATGTATATATGGCACACCGCCCTCCCCCGCCCCCAGCCCGACCCCGACGGAGGCCCCCGAGGCCTCCCGGCAAGCCTCCCTCCGGCCGCTCGAGGGACACCGAGGAGGCCTTCCTCGCCGGCTACGACCTCGCGGCGTTCCCTCGCCCCAGCGTGACCGTCGACGTCGTCCTCCTCACCGTCGACAGGACGGTCCCCACCTCGGCGCCCCGCCTCCACGCGGTGGCGTACGAGCGCACCGAGCACCCCGACCGCCACAAGCACGCGCTCCCCGGCGGGTTCGTGCGGCTCGACGAGTCGCTCGATCAGGCCGCCGCGCGCATCCTCCGCGACAAGGCGGGGCTCGAGGGTCTGTTCGTCGAGCAGCTGTACACGTTCGGGGCGCCGCAGCGCGATCCGCGCGGGCGCGTCCTCACGGTGGCGTACTACGCCCTCGTCGGCCCCGAGCGGCTCGCCGATCTCGCGCTTCGATCGAGCGCCCGTGTCCACCTCGTCGACGTCCCCTGGGCGGGCGAGACGGGCGGGCCCGTCGATCTCCTCGCCGGCCCCGGGGAGCCGCTCCCGCTCGCGTTCGACCACGCCGACATCCTGGGGATGGCGGTGAAGCGCCTGCGCGGCAAGCTCGACTACACGCCGGTCGGGTTCCAGCTGCTGCCCGCCGAGTTCACGCTGCGCGCCCTGCAGGACGTCCACGAAGCCGTCCGCGGCGAGACCGTGAACAAGGACTCGTTCCGCCGGCGCATGCTCGCGGGCGGAATGCTCGAGGCGACCGGCGAGCGCGAGCCCGCCACGTACCACCGCCCCGCCGAGCTCTACCGGTTCGTGAAGCGATCCTCCGTCTGAGAAAGGAAGCACCCATGGCCACCCTCACCAACGTCCTCTTCCTTCGCCACGTGCGGGGCGAGCCCACCGCTCACCTCATCTTCTTCCGGGACGGGAAGGTCCGTCGGAGCGGCGTCGGCCTCGCGTTCTGGTTCCTGCCGCTCGGGGCGAGCCTCGTCGAGGTGCCGCTCGACGACCGCGAGCTGCCGTTCCTCTTCCACGGGCGGTCGAGCGACTTCCAGGACGTGACGGTGCAGGGCGTCCTCACGTACCGCATCGCCGCGCCCGCCGTCCTCGCGCACAGGATCGACTTCACCCTCGACACCCGGACGGGCCTCCACCAGCGACAGCCGCTCGACAAGCTCGCGGGTGCGCTCACGCAGCGCGCCCAGGAGCTGGCGATCGGCGAGCTCGCGCGCGCGCCCCTGCGCGCCCTCCTCGACGCGGGCACGGCGCGCCTCCGGGACGCCATCCACGCGGGCCTCGTGGGAGACGCGGGGTTCGGCGAGATGGGCGTCGAGATCGGCGCCACGCGCGTCACGAGCCTCAAGCCCACCGCCGAGATGGAGCGCGCGTTGCAGATGCCCGCGCGCGAGGCGATCCAGCAGCAGGCCGACGAGGCCACGTTCGCCCGCCGCGCGCTCGCCGTCGAGAAGGAGCGGGCCATCGCGGAGAACGAGCTAGAGAGCAAGATCGAGCTCGCCCACCAGGAGGAGCGCCTCATCGAGCAGCAGGGCCAGAACGAGCGGCGGCGCGCCGCGGAGAGGGCCGAGGCCCTCCGCATCGAGGGCGACGCCGCAGCCGCGAGGCGGCGCACCGAGTCGGTCGCGGAGGCCGGGGCGATCAAGGTCACCGAGGAGGCGCGCGTCACCGCGGAGCGCGACCGCATGGAGATCTACCGCCACCTCCCGCCCGCGGCCCTCATGGGCCTCGCCGCGCGCGAGCTGGCCGGGAACCTCCCGAGCATCCAGCACCTGTCGCTCGCGCCGGACGCGATCGGCCCGATGCTGACGCGCCTCCTGCAGTCGGGCGCCGACCGGCTCGAGGGGGGCAACGGCTCGTGACCAGCACCCTCCCCCCACGCGCGGTCGTGGTCACGCGGCCAACCGAGTACGAGGAGCTGCTCCACCACCACGCCACGCGCGCCATGGCCGCGTTCTTTCTCTCCACGCGCGGCCGTCGCGTCGAGGACGTGGAGGAGGCGCACCGCGTGGTGCGCGGCGCGGTCGACCTCGTGCTCGGCGCGATACCGCTCGCGTGGCGGCGGGCGCTGGTGGCGCGCTCGGATCTCGACCGTTTCCTCTTCGAGCCCGAGGACGTGGTGGTCACCGTCGGGCAGGACGGCCTGGTCGCCAACGTCGCGAAGTACGTGAAGGGCCAGATCGTGATCGGCATCAACCCCTCGCCCGCCATGTACGACGGCGTCCTCGCGCGGCACCGGCCGCGCGACACGGCCGATCTCGTGCGCGCGGCGACGCGGGAGACGGGCGCGCGCCGTGGGATCGAGGAGCGCACGATGGTCGAGGCGGCCCTCCCCGACGGGCAGCGCCTGCTCGCGCTCAACGAGGTCTACCTGGGCCACCGGACCCACCAGTCCTCGCGCTACGTCCTCTCCTACGGCGAGGCGAGCGAGCGGCACTCGTCCTCGGGCATCGTCGTCGCGACGGGGACGGGGGCCACGGGCTGGGCGCGCTCGATCCACGGCAGCCGGAGGTCCTCGGCGCCGCTCCCCGCGCCCACCGCCGAGAGCCTGGTGTTCTTCGTGCGCGAGGCCTTCCCGAGCGTCAAGACCGGAACCACGCTCGTCGACGGCACGGTCGCCCACGGCGCGGCGCTGCACGTCGCGTCCGAGATGAACGAGGGCGGCGTCGTCTTCGGCGACGGCATCGAGGAGGACCACCTCGACCTCCCCTACGGGCAGACCGTCGACGTGCGCGCGGCGAACGACCGCCTCCGCCTCCTGGCGGCGTGAGGGCGCACAAGTCCGCCCGATGTGGTAGGAGAACCCTTCCCATGGCCCCGCGCTACCCGGCGATCACGCTGTCCGTGGTGATGCCCGCCTACAACGAGGAGGGCAACATCGAGAAGACGCTCCCCCGCGCGGTGGCCTCGCTCCGCCGGCAGGTCGGCGCGTTCGAGATCCTCCTGATCGACGACTGCAGCAAGGACCGGACGGCCGAGATCGCGGACGCCCTCGCCAAGGAACACCCGGAGATCCGCGTCATCCGCAACGAGGTGAACCTCCGGCAGGGCGGCACCCTCAAGAAGGGATTCCCGCTTGCGCGCTACGCGTACGTCACGCACAACGCGATGGACTACCCCTTCGACTTCGACGACCTGCCGCTCCTCCTCGAGCACTTCCCCCGTGCCGACGTCGTCGTGGCCGGGCGGCGGACGTACCCGGGGATCAGCGCGCCGCGGCAGTTCGTGTCCTGGGGCAACCGCACGCTCCTCACCCTGCTCTTCGGCGCCAACATCAAGGACTACAACTTCATCCAGATCTACAAGAAGAGCGTCCTCGACGCGCTCCCGACCTTCTCCGAGGCGACGAGCTTCATCACGCCCGAGAAGATCATCCGCGCCCACCACCAGGGGCTCTACGTCGTGGAGGTGGACGTCGAGTACCACCGCCGCGAGGTCGGCGTCCCCTCGTCCGCCAACCTGAAGAACGTCCGCCGCGCGCTGGTGGACATGGGCCGTCTCTTCATCGAGCTCCGGGCGCAGAAGCACGGCTGAAGCGTGGCGGCAGGCTCGCGGTACCGGACCTGGCTGTTGCTCGCGGTCAAGCTGATCGTGGCGGTCGGCCTGCTCACGTGGCTCGTTCGCGGCAAGGCGCTCGACTTCGGGGCGCTCCTCGTGCTCGCCCGCTCCCCCACGCTGATGGCCGCCAACGCCGCCATGTTCGTCACGTGCTCCCTCGTCATCACCACGTCGCGGTGGCGGCTCCTCCTCGGCCTCGCAGACGCGTCGATCCCGTTCGTGCGCGCCGTACAGCTCCAGATGGTGGGCGTCTTCTTCAACGTGGTCATCCCGGGCAACATCGGCGGCGACGTGGTGAAGGCGCTCTACGTCGCGCGCGAGCAGACCGCCGAGAAGCGAGCGACCATCCTCCTCATCGTGTTCGTCGAGCGTGTCATGGGGCTCATCGGGCTGATCGCGATGGCCACCTTGGCGATCGTCGTGCGCGGCCCCTTCATGTGGGCGAACCCCACGATGCGGCCGATGATGACGATCACCGGCGCGCTCGGCGCGGCCACGCTCCTCGGCGCGCCGCTCGCGATCTGGATCTTCGTCCGTGCCTCGGGGCGACTCCAGCGGCTCACGACGTCCGATCCCTCGAAGCCCTCGCGGCTCCTCGGTCTCCTGAACAAGCTCGTGACGAGCGGTCGCCTCCTCGTGGCGAGGCCACGCGTCCTCCTCGGGACGCTGCTCCTGTCCATGGCGAACCACGGCGTCGCCATGAGCTACTTCACGCTGCTGACCCGGACCCTCACGAACCAGGACGTCGACTACAGCGCCGTCGCCACGGTGTTCCCGCTCGGCCTCCTCACGCTCGTCCTGCCGGTGTCGCCGGCCGGGATGGGCGTCGGCCACGTCGCGTTCGACCGGCTGTACCAGGCGATCGGCCTCTCCGGCGGCGCGACGATCTTCAACGTGTTCATCATCGGGCAGATCGTGCCGTGCGTGCTCGGGGTGTTCCCCTACCTGCTCTTGCGATCGCGGGGACGGATCCCGGACGAAGCGGGGTGACACGACGAGGCGTTCTGGGGTGAAACGCAGCCCAGGACCATGGTAGAAGCCAGGCCGTGACGGTGGACGCGGACCCGGTGGAACAGCGGCGCTCGCCCATCGGCGCCCTCGTCGTCTTCTACCTGCTCTCAGGCGGTGTCGGGCTCGTGTACGAGGTCGCCTTCTCGAAGTACTTCGCGTTCATCTTCGGCGCGACGGCGTACGCGTCGAGCGCGGTCCTCGTCGCGTTCATGGGCGGGCTCGCGCTCGGGGCCTTCATCGCCGGGAAGATCGAGCACGCCCTCGTGCGGCCGCTCCTCGCCTACGGCGTCGCGGAGATCCTCATCGGGGCGTTCTGCATGCTCGCGCCCCGCCTCTTCGCCGGCGTCGAGGTCCTCTACGTGCGGTTTGCGGAGAATTCGACCTCCACGGCCTCGCTCACGCTCGTCCGCGGCGCCATGGCGATGCTGATCGTCGTCGTCCCGATGGCCGGCGCGGGGGCGACGCTCCCCCTCCTCGCGCGCTTCGCGGGATCGCACGACCCGGTGCGCAGTCGGCAGATCCTCGCGCGGCTCTACGGCGTGAACACCGCGGGCGGCGCGCTCGGCTCCCTGCTCTCGGCGTACGTCGTCATCCCCTCCGTCGGCCTGGCGTGGACGATGCGCGGGGCGGCGTCGATCAGCCTCTCCATCGGCCTCCTGGCGATCGTGCTGGGCTGGAGCCTCCGCATGCCGGCAGAGCTGTCGTCGCGCTCAGGCGACGATCCCCACGTCGCGCCCGACGCGGCCGCCTTTCGAAGGGCGCTCGCCATCGGCGCGGGGTCGGGCCTGCTCGTCTTCGCCTCCGAGGTCGTGTTCGTCCACATCCTCGCGGTCGTGGTGGGAACGAGCGTGTACGCGTTCGGCCTCATCCTCTTCGTCTTCCTCGTGTGCCTCTCGCTCGGCACGCCGCTCGCGACGTGGCTCGCCAGGCGGTACGGCCCGAACGCCCTCGCGATCGGGCTCGTCGGCACGGCGCTCGCGCTCGCGCTCTCCTCCGTCCTCTGGGACAAGATCCCCGCGGTGTTCGTGGCGCTCGGCCCGGCCGTCCGCGTGTGGCGTTCGCGCGAGCTCGTGCGCATCGTCTGCTCGTTCGTCTCGCTCTTCGTCCCCGTCGTCCTCATGGGGACGACGTTCCCCCTCGTCCTGCGCGCGGCCCGGGCCGAGTCGACGGGGGCGGACGTCGGGCGCATCACCGCGGCGAACACGCTCGGATCGATCGTCGGCTCGCTCCTCGGCGGGTTCGTCCTGCTGCCGCACCTCGGGTCGCAACGGAGCTTGCTCTTCGTGGCGGTCTCGTACGCCGTGCTCTCCCTGGTCGCCGGCGGCGCGCGACGGACCCTCGCCACGCCGGCGCGGTGGGCACCCGTCGTGGGCGTCGGCCTCCTCGTGCTCGCGCTCCCGCGCTGGGATCTCTCTCGCCTCACGAGCGGTGCCAACGTCTACTTCGACGCGGGGGTCGTCCCGAAGGGTACGCTCGAGTGGATCGACGAGGACATCCACGGCGGGGTCACGACCGTCGTCCTCGGCGACGACGGCCAGCGCACCCTGTTCACGAACGGCAAGTTCCAGGGCAACGACTCCGACGAGATGCGCCAGAACCGCGGGCTCGCCCACCTCCCCGCCATGTTCACGAAGGGCCGCGACACCGCGCTCGTGATCGGGCTCGGCACGGGCACGACGACCGGGACGCTCGGCGCCTACGACTTCCGCCACATCGACGTCGCCGAGATCTCGCCGGCGATGGTGCGCGCTGCGAAGACGACGTTCCGCGGGGTGAACCACGGCATCCTCGACGATCCGCGGGTGCACGTCCTCGTCGAGGACGGACGCAACGTCCTCGCCACGAAGAAGACGCAGTACGACCTCATCACGGTCGAGGTCTCGAGCATCTGGTTCGCGGGCGCCGCGAACCTGTACAACAAGGAGTTCTACGACATCGTCTCGAAGCGGCTCGCCGCGGGCGGCGTCCTCCAGCAGTGGCTCCAGCTCCACCACACGAACCGCCGCGTCGTGACGACGATCCTCGCCACGGTTCGTTCAGTGTTCCCCCACGTCCTCGTCTTCGTCAACGGCCACCAGGGGCACATCGTCGCGAGCCACACCCCGCTCACCGTGTCTCGCACCCACCTCTTCGAGCTCGAGAAGAACCCGCGGCTCAAGGGCACGCTCGGCGGCGAGCACCTCCTCGATCACGCGCGCGGTATCGTCCTCGACGAGGAGCGCCTCGCGGCGATGATCGCCGACTCCGCGCTCGAGCTCGACATGCCCGAGCAGGACTTCGTGTCCACGGACGACAACCTCTTCCTCGAGTACGCGACCCCCAAGGGCAACGTGCCGGGCGCGGACGACATCCCCAACACCGTGGGGTACCTGGCGTCCTACCGGACGAAGCTCTTGCTCCTGGCGCACCTCACGTTCTGAGGAGAGCGGGCCTCACGGCTTCTTCTCCATGTCGCGAACGTAGCCCCACCGCTTCATCCCCGCCTGGAGATCTCCGAACCCCGTCGTCACGCCGCCCGGGCCCGCCTCGAGCGCGCCGGCGGCCGCGCCGTCGAGCCGCGGGGCGGGCTCCGACGAGAAGAGGACCTCGCCGTCGCGCGGCCGGCTCCGGGACGGCGCGGGCAGCACGCAGTTGTGGTGCGCGGTCGCGAGGTCGAAGCGAGGCCGCTCCGGCGACAGGACCTGCAGGGGCAGGCGGTTCGCCGCACAGCGCAGGACGAGCGGAGCGGCCGCCCCGGCCCCGGAGACCTCGACGATGCCGACGGGGTCCTTGCCCTCGACGATCTCGATCCGGGTGCCGTGCACGGACACCGCGCGCGCCGGCTTGCTCGTCACGCGCGCGCCGTCGACGAAGGCCTCGAACGCGTGCGGCGCGACGAGCGATATCTCCGTCGGCCGGGAGAGCGCGAGGACGTACTTGCGGCGCGGGTGCGACGGAGGATCGTGGTGCGCCGAGATCCAGTCGTTCGTCCGCTGTCGCATCGCCACGAGGCGATCGAGGTTCTCGGCGGCGACGTTGTGCAGCTCGTAGCGGTCCTTGGCGACGTCGTACAGCTCCTCGGCGGGGATCCCGTTCGCGGCGTTGTCCGTGCCGAGCATCACCTTCTGGTGCCCGGCGTCGACGGTCCAGATCGGCGTGACCGTGAGGCGCGGGTTCGCCGAGCGGTACGCCCACCCGCCGCGCAGGAGCCGGATCGCCCCCGCGTTGCCCCAGGCGACCATCCCCCCGTCGTCCCACTCCGGGAAGGGATCTCGCGACGTCACGAAGAAGGGCACCCGGTACGTCGACGTCGGGGGCATGCCGAGCTTGATGTCGAACGCCTCCTCGAGCGCTTGCCACACGACGAGCGCGGACGACGGCGCATCCCATGAAGCGGGGTGGTGGGCCTTCCGGCCGCGATCGTACAGCACGGCGAAGGGGACCTCGGACTCGTCGCCGGAGCCGAAGATGCCGTGCGCCGCGCCGGTGTTCATCCCCGAACGTACGAGGCGACCTGCGCGCGGGTACATGCCCCGGGTGAAGCCCGAGCCGTGGTCCGAGCCGATGTACCACAGGCGGTTCGCGCCCGGCGCGACCTTGCGGAACGCCTCGCGCGACGCCAAGAGGAGCTCGATGTCCTCGAGGAACGGGGCGTAGACCCACTCGAGCTTGGACATCATGGCATCCTGGGGCGCCAGGCCCGCGGGCACGCGCGGACGCCGCCCCGCTTGCCGGGCAGGATCGCCAGGGATCCCGTGCGTGTTCGAGTACCAGAAGAGGGAGAGCGAGTCGTCCCGGGGATGATCGGCGACCCACGCCTCGAACTGCTTCGGGATGGAGGTCGTGTGAAGGTCGAGCTCGGTCTGGTAACCGCCGTCCCAGCCCATCCGCTGCGAGTGCGGCATGACGATGATGTTGTTGACGAAGAGCTCCGTCTGGAAGCCCTCTGCGGCCATGCGCGCCACGAACGTGGGGACGGCCCTCGGCGGCGTCTCGTCGATCCCGAGCCCCGCGAGCACGGGTTCGCCCTCGGTGCGGAAGAAGTCGTCCCGGAAGAAGCGCCTCACGTACGTCGACGTGTTCATCCCGGGCGAGTGCCCGAAGGAGAAGTAGATGCCCTGATCGGCGACCGCCTTCGCGAGCCAGGCCGTTCGTGGATCGTCGGAGCCCTCCTTGAGCACCTGCCGCATGAGCGGGTGCATGATGGCGTCGGCGATCCAGAACACGGCCTGGCGAGGGGCGCGCTCGACCCGCTTCATCACCAGGGGGTTGCCGAGGACCAGCGATCTCGACCCGCTCGCGCGAAACGACACCCTGAGCTTGCGCTCCCGCCGCTCCGGGAGCGGGACGCGGACGTGCGTGAAGTATCGCGACGCGATGTCGACGATCGGCGCGCGCTGGAGGCCGACGCCCTGCGTGGTCCCTGACCACGCGCGGCTGTCGAGCTTGCGCGGGGGCGCCGCGACCGTGAGCTCGTGCACCTCGAGGGTGGCGGCCCACGGCCCCTCGAGCGCTCCGAGGTACACGTCGAGCTCGCTCGCCTGCGGTGCCTCGGGGAGGTTGAACGCGTACTCCTCACCCGGAGCGAGGAGCGCGGCGCGGCGCACGAAGGCCTCGGTCAGCAGGTTCCCCCACCTCGCGTAGCCGCCGAGGTCGCCATCCGGCTGCACGTCGTTCAGCCACCCGAGGGCGTCCTTGCTCTTGATCTCGCACTCGGGGACGAAGCAGCGATCGAGCGCGCGGTATTCGACCACGTACGCGTGCTCCGCGGTGTCGGGCGGGAGCGGCATCACCATTCCTCCTCGGGGGGCATGGGCGGCCGGGTGATGAAATAGTCGCCCACCGCGAGCACGTTCGGGTGGCGGAGCACCGCCTTGCGGAGCGCAGCCTTGAGATCGGCGGCCTCCCGCGGGTACTGGGCGGCGACGTCCCGATCCTGGAAGGGGTCGTCGTCGAGCTTGAACAGGCGCCACGCGACGCCATCCGAGCTCGGCTCGTAGTCGAGCTTGTACGGCCAGCGGAGCGCCGCGCGGTGCTTGCTCGCACGGATGACCGGATCGTACTTGGGATCGATCTCGATCCGGCCCTTCTCCAGTCGCGCGAGTCCCGTGATGAACGGATACTCCATGCGGTTCTTCGGGACGGCGTTCGTCGTCCAGAGCCACTCGCCGGTCTCGGCGGTGAAGGTGCGCGGGAGGGGGGGCCGCTGGAGTCCGGTCGACGCGAGGAGGGGGACGCCCTCGTGCGTCACGATCTGCGGCTCGCCGAGGAGCCTCAGGATCGTCGGGTAGATGTCGAGCTGCGAGACCCATGCCTCCTCGACCGTCCCAGGCTTCGCGTCAGGGAACCTCGCGGCGGGCAGGGCGAACGCGAGGGGCACGCGCAGCGTACCGACGCCTCTCAGGTTGTCCCCGTGGCCGAGGCACGTCGAGCACTCGTAGAGGCCCTCGCCGTGGTCGGAGGTCAACACGACGATGGTGTCAGCGAGCTTGCCGCGTCTCTGGAGGCGCTCGAACAGCCTCGCGATCGCGGCGTCCGTCTCCGCGAGCGCGCCGCGGTACAGCCCTTCGAGCTGCCGCCTGTCCGCGTCCCGCTCGATGACGACCTCGTTCGACACGTCGCGGCCGTAGCGGATCTCGTGGCTCGCTCCGGGGACCGCGTACCGGTCGTAGAACGGGGCGTTCGACGTGTAGGGGAAGTGCGGCTGCGAGTAGAAGAGCAGCGCGAAGAAGGGGCTGGTGACGCCGTCGCGCGTGTCCTGGTCGAGCACGGCCAGGAGGTCGTCGTCGATCACCTTCGGGTGGGAGAAGTTGGCCATACCCCGGATGAGACTTCCGATGGGATCGCCCAGCCAGGAGCGCTCGTCGGGCCCGAGCCGGTAGATGGCCCCCGCGTGGGCCAGGACGAGCGGCGCGCGTGAGAGGAGCATCTGCCCCATGATCTCGGCGAGCTCGACCTTCGGCACGCACTGGATCTGGAAGCCGAGGTTCACCCGCCCGAAGAACTCGCCTGCGTACTCGGACGCGACCACCGTGCGGTAACCGAGCGATCCGAGGTGGGCGGGGAGCGCTACCTGCGACAGGCGTCCGGCGGCCTCCGTCGGGAACATCGTCTCGACGCCGTTCGACATCGGCTCGAGCGAGGTCATCTGGGCGATCCACGACGGCCCCGTCCGCGGCTGCGTCACGAGGGAATTCGGGTAGTAGACGGAGCGCGCGACGAGGGCCGCGAGCGTGGGTGTGTGAACCGGATCGATCTTGTCGGGACGGAGCGAGTCGACCGCGATCCAGAGGATGCTGGGGCGCTTGTGCGCCGAGGGCGCTTCGACGGGCTTCGGGAGTGTGCGGTCGGGGTAGAGATACGGCGCGATCACGAGGCGGGTGCGCACGCGCCACGTGTTGAGCCCCACCACGAAGGCGATGAGCCCCGCGACCACGGTGAGCGCGACGCGGGGACCGCGCGTCCCCTTGAGCACCCAGAGGAGCGAGCCCGCCACGGCGGCGACGGCGAGCACCGGCGCCACCAGCCACGCGACGTGGATCCAGGCCTGGAGCAGGCGGCTGCCGCTGAGGGTCTCGAGGAAGAGGCCGGGCGAGCGGTTCGCGATCATGCCCCAGTAGCTCGCCGTCACGAGGGCGCACGTGCCGATCTCGCCGATCCAGCGAAAGAACGGGCCGCGGGCGCGCCCGTGGAACCAGTAGAACAGGGTCGCGACGCCGAAAGACGCGGCCCACACGAGCGCCATCTCGCTGAGCATGACGAGGCCCATGTGCGCGCCGACCCGCCACAGGAACTCGCTCGTCCGAGACACGGCCTGCTCCGCCACCGCCTCGTTCTTCACGCCGAAGAAGCCGGACTCGGCGAACGCGACCGACAGGAGGGACGGCACGACGAGCGTGAGCACGGTCGCAACGAACGCGCGCTTCGACACCTGGACGGCCTCGCGCCCGGACATCGCCGGGTTCTCGGAGGTTCTCACGGGGCGTCTGTTATCAGAAATTGCGCCGGGAGTGAGGATCTCCTGCAGCGGGGCGGTAGGCGGCGACCCGGCCGGGGCTCCCGCTGGAGTATGCTCGGGGCATGGAGAAGAAGCGATGAAGGCGATCCTGATCGCCGCCGGCCGCGGGCGCCGCCTCAACGCGATGACCGACGACAGGCCGAAGTGCTACGTCGAGGTCGCGGGCCGGAGCATGCTCGACTGGACGCTCGGGGCCCTCCACGAGGGCGGCGCTACGGAGACGGTCTTCGTGGGCGGGTACCTGATCGACCGCGTGCGACGCGACCATCCGGGCTTCACCTTCATCGAGAACGCGGCGTGGGCGACGAACAACATCCTCGCGAGCCTCTTCTGCGCGGAGGCGCACATGGAAGACGGCTTCGTCTGCTCGTACTCGGACACGCTGTACCGCGGTGACGTGGTGGCGCGCGCCATCGCCCACCCCGGCGACATCGTGCTCTGCGTGGACACGGACTGGAGGCGGCGCTACGTCGGCCGCACGGAGCACCCCGAGTCGGACGGCGAGAAGGTGATCGCGGAGGGCGATCGCGTCGTGAAGGTGCACCGAGACATCGCTCCCGAGGCCGCGACCGGCGAGTACATCGGCGTGGCGAAGTTCACGCCGCGCGGGGCCCGCCTGCTGCGCGAGCACTACCACCGGGTACGCGAGGCGCACGCCGGGAGGCCGTGGCGTGAGGCCGCCGTCTTCGAGAAGGCCTACAAGATCCTGCTGTACCAGGAGATGCTGGAGCAGGGCGTCACGATGCACATCGCGACGACGAGCGGAGCGTACATCGAGGTCGACACCGAGCAGGACTTCGCCTACGCGAACCGCGTGTGGCTGTCCGAGCTCGCGCGATGACCGCCCGAACGACTACGGCGTGCTGTTCCCGACGAGCGTCGTGGGCTCGATGCCGCGGCCCGCGTTCGTGCTGGACCTGATCTCGGACGGCTCCACGCCGAGCGCGCAGGACTACCGGCGGCGGATGGCGGCGGCGGTGCGGTACGTCGTGGCGCTCCAGGAGAACGCGGGCCTCGACGTGGTGTCCGACGGTGAGTGGTGACGGCGCTCGTACATCGGCGTCGTCGCGGAGCTCGCGCACGGGTTCGCGCTCTCGACGAACCCCGCCGACGGCCGGCCCTGGACCGTGGTGGTCGACCGGCTCGCGCCGAAGACGCCAGGGTTCATCGCGCGGGAGGTCTCGCTGTTGCGGAGCCTCACGGGGAGGATGGTGAAGGCCACGCTGCCGGCGCCCGCGCTCCTCGGGGAGCGCATGTGGGATCCCGAGCGATCCCGGCGCGCCTACCCCTCGCGCGAGGACTTCGTGCGCGACTGCGTCCCGGTGCTCCGCCGCGAGCTCGAGCTCTTGCGCGACGAGGGGGCGACGATCGTGCAGATCGACGATCCCCACCTGTGCCTGTTCGTGGATCGAGACGTCCGCGGCACGTTCGAGGGTCCGGACCGCGCGGCGGACTTCGCGGTCGACATGACGAACGCCGTGGTGGAGGGATCTCCGGGCTGAAGCTCGCGGTGCACCTGTGCCGGCGTGCAGGCGCGCGCCTGCGCGGCGAGAAGAACCACGCGGGGACGACGATCCGATCCTCGCGCACCTGAACCGGCTCGCGGTGCAGCACCTGACGATGGAGTTCACCGCGCCCGGCGCGGGGGAATTCCCGGTGCTGCGGAGGCTGCGGAAGGACCTCGAGATCGGGCTCGGCTGCGTGAGCTGCGTGCCCGGCGAGGTGGACTCGCCCGAGGTCATCGTGGCGCGGGTGGAGCGCGCGTGCGAGCACGTCGCGCGGGAGCGGATCACGCTGAACCCGGACTGCGGGTTCGCCCCTGGCTCGGGGGCCACGGTGTCGATCGACGAGGTGTACGCGAAGCTGAAGAACGAGGCGGAGGCGGCGCGGAGGTTGAGGGGGGGGTGAGTGCGGACGGTCACTCCCTCCCCCGCTGCCTCCAGATCAAGACGGTCGACAGCGCCCCCACGATCGCCGCCGCCCCGAAGATCCTGAACGTCACCGCGTACCCCGACGTCTTGATCAACCTCCCCGCGCCCCACCCCGCGAGGCTCGCGCCGATGTAGCCGACGGCGTCGATGAACCCGGCCGCACCGGCCGCGCCGCGCTTCTTCCCGAAGTCCTGCGCGGCGTGCCCGACCATCAGGATGTGCGGCCCATACGTGCAGAAACCGACGAGCGCCACCACCCCCACGACCACCCCGGTGTCGTTCGGATCGAGGCTGGCGAAGACCCACGACGCGAGCCCGAGCACCGTGAGCAGGATGGCGATCACGGGCGCGCGGCGCCCGCCGAAGAAGCGGTCCGTCGCCCAGCCCGCGGCCACGACACCGAGGGCGCCCGACAGGGGGTGGATCGCGAGCTTGGTCATCTGCTTCAGCTCCGCGATGCGCGCGGAGGAGCCCGGCGCCGCGTGCTTCGCGAGGTAGTCGGGCATCCAGTTCATGAAGCCGTAGCGGTTGAGGTCCAGCATGAAGAACGTGAGCGCCACGCACCACAGGTAGGGGTTCCGCAGCGTGTCGAGGACGTTCGTCACGATCGACCGCACCGCGCCGCCTCCGGCCGCGTGGCCGTCGGCGGCGTCGACCGGTGGCAGGCCCACGTCCTCCGGCTGGTTGCGGATCAACGCGACGAAGAGCACGCCCACGCCCGCGAAGAGCGCGGACGGGACGAGGAACACCATGCGCCAGTCACCTCCCTCCGCGGTGCGCGACCCGGTGAGGAACGACGCGAGCAGGAGCGAGGCGGCGCCGCCGAGCTGGTAGCAGGTCCCCAGCCACCCCATCGTCTTCCCGCGCCGCGCGAGGGGGAACCAGTGCGCCATGACCCGCACCATCGGGGACCACCCCATCGCCTGGAAGAACCCGTTCACCCCCCAGAACGCGATCAGCCACCCGAGCACGTGCGCGTCGCCCCGGCCCGTGAGGAGGACGAGCAGGAACACGGCGAGATTCATGGAGACCGAGCCCACGACACCGACGAAGGTGACGGTGCGCGCGCCGAAGCGATCGCCGAGCTGGCCGTTCACGAACTGGCCGATCGCGTAGAACACCGTGAGGGACGTGAGGACCTTCCCGAAATCCTCCGTGCTCCACCCGTACGCGCGCGACAGCGGGGTCGCGGCCACGGTCATGTTCAGGCGGCAGAGGTAATACGCGAAGTACGTGATCCACACCGTCGCGAAGATGCGCGCTCGCCACGCGCGGGCGTGGGCCTCCACGGCAGCCGTCACCGTGGGCTCCGCGCCGGGAGGCTGTCACGGGGAGCCAGCGGGGGCCTCTCGGCCCCCTCGCAACCTGACGGGCGGAGGGACATGTCTCGACGTTCTAACCCGAACGTGTTCCGGGTGGTCGAGAACGTCGAGCCCACGCGCCGGAGGGTCGGGAAGGGCGCTCATGCGCACCGTTTCTTGGTAACATCGCCGCGATGGATCCCTGTCCTCACTGCGGTGCCGCGATTCCCGTCTGTCCCACGTGCGGCAAGTCGCTGTCCGACCACGCTCCCCACGCGGCGACGAACAAGCGCCCGGATCGCTACGACGGCGATCACCGCCTGGAGAGCCTCTCGCAGGCCGCCGCTCCCGATCTCGACCTCCAGCTCGAGGTCGAGTTGCGCCCTGGCCTCGGTGCCCCAGCCCTCTCCAGCGCGAGCGTCCCCTCCTCCGGAGGCCTCGCGGCGGAGAAGCCGATCTCCTTGCGGGTGGCTGCCGCGGGCGGGACCGCTTCGGGGGGCTCGCTCGCGATCAAGCCGATGTCGAGCGGCCATGCGGCGAGCGGAGTTCCCGTGTCCACGAAGGAGCCCGCCATCGCGAAGGCCGCCGTCGGCGTCGGCGCCGTCCCGGAGACCAGGAGTATCCTCGACGTCAAGGCGCCCGTCATCGACGCCGCGGAGGCGAAGATCACGGGCCGCTTCGGCAAGCCACCCGACAAGCTCTGGGAGCTCCCGGCGTACTCGAGCATGGTGCGCGCCCGCATCGCGGAGATCGAGGTGACGATCGAGGCGAAGGACGTCGCGCTGAAGAAGGCCGAGGAGGCGCTCGCCGAGACCCTCGTGAAGATAGCGCGCAAGGCCGCGCAGGTCGTGCCGACCCTGTCGCGCGTCGCGAAGCAACCGTACATGGCCACGCTCGAGACCCTCCGAGCCGCCGAGGAGGCTCTCGCGGACGCGCAGGGCGCCCAGGCGGCCGAGTCGACCGCGCGGGCCGAGAAGCTCAGGAGCATCGATCGTCGCATCGCGGAGTTCAGCCGCGAGTACGACGCCGCTTGGGAGGATCAGCGCCAGGCGGGCGATCGCGCTTCGCCCGAGGTCAAGCGCGTCGTCGAGGAGGCGCGCACCAAGCTCCAGGCCGCGAAGGACGAACGCGACGCCGTGGTGGCCCAGTCCTCCCCTGCCGGGAAGACACCGGGCTCCGAGAAGGCGTGGGGGGAGCTCTGCGAGGTGGCCGCGCGCTTCTCCGAGCACGTCATCCAGGACGAGATCAACTTCGGCAAGGAGTTCCACCCCCTGCGCGACGAGGTCGTCCGCAACGTGCGCGGCGTCGAGTCGGCCCGGCGGGAGGTCGCGCTCTACCGCGCGGCGCTCGCGACGCACGACAGCGCGGCGGTCACGAAGGGGCAGCTCGTGGTCAAGGGCGCGATCGGTGGAGGCGTCGCGTTCCTGATCCTCCTCCTCGTGATCGTCCTGCTGAAGTGAGCAAGCGCACCTAGAACAACACCGGCACGTCGATCTGCACGATGTGGTGGTTCGGCGTCGACGCCGCGAGCGGCTTGTCGAGCCCTCGCTGGTAGGACACACCGGGGCGCAGCCACACGCCACCCAGCTTCACGTGCGCGCGTGGCCCCAGCGCCATCGTGAGGTTGTCGCGTGTCGCTCCGGTGGCGTCCTTCTCCACCGCGAGCGGCGGATTGAGCCAGCGCTGGTACCGCAGCTCGGCGCCAAAGGAGAGCGCGGGGATGAAGAAGTAGCCGACGTGTGCGCCCGTCGTGAAGTTCGTCTTCGTCGCCTCCTGCTGCACCGCCTCACCCCGGACGCGGATCAGGTGGAGGACGGTCGCCTCCACCTGCACGGTGAGCCCGCCGCCGACCCACGCCGCGGCGAGGCCGGGGATGAGCGTGAAGTCGTTGACCGCGAAGAGCGCGTTGTCGAGCTGCGCTCGGGCGTTCGCGCCCTTCGCGCGGCTGTTGGCCGAGCCGCGATCGGGGCTGTCTCCACCCCCGCCGCCGACGGGGACGGTGGCGCCCAGGAAGGCGCCGAGGCGCAGCTCATCGATCCTCGCCGCATAGCTGACGCCGACGAGCGGGTTCACGAACGTCGCGCCGCCGCGGGTGCGCTCGCCGGGCGGAGGATCGTCCGTGACCCAGGCCAGGCGGACCACGGGCGCGACGCCGGTCAGGTCCTTCGCGTCGCCGAGCCGGTAGCTGGCCGTCAGGACCGAGGCCACCGTGGTCCCGGCGTTCCCGGCCGCGTCCTCGTAACGTGCGATCGACGTCTCGGCGCGCACCACGCGGGGCGCGATGATGGGCCGGAGCTGCCACGGAAGGGAATAGGGCGCGCTCCGCGCAGGCGGTGGGGGGGTGGGCGGGGTCGTCTCGTCCGCGCCCGCGCGGCGGCAGATGAAGAGGCTCGCCAGACCGCACGCGACCGCCCAGGACGCTCTCGGGATCCTCATCCGCCTCGGGCCCATGCAGGCGCCGTACCGGTCGAATCGCGACGATCTCGGGCGCGATCAAGGCGGCCAGGGCGCATGTTCTTCGTGCCCCCGCACGGGACGCGCGCGCGCATGCGCTGCTGCCACGAGGCCCACGGCATCCTGTGGCTGGCGCCCACGCGCGCCGCGGGTGCGCCTATGGTTTACGCCTGCGTCGTCGGCTACCCTCGCCGCGCGGCGCGCGTCGCGCCGGCGAACGGAGGCAATCCCCATGACCCAGCGGCACACCAGGTTCAAGGCCTTCACCGGAGAGCTCGCCGAAGACAAGGCGCTCGGATCGATCACCGCCGACATCGAGCGGTTCGTGCGCGAGGCGAAGGTCTCGCCGAAGAGCATCGGCGTGGAGTATCTTGAGGGCGCGCGCAAGATCGTCATGACACTCGGCTACCGCGACGACCAGCCCGCGCAGGACGTCCGCGTCAGCTGCGTGAAGCTCGGCAAGATGGATCTCGTGAACGACCTCGCGGGCCTCGAGCAGGCCATGACGAGGGCCGCGGAGGCGCAGGGTGACGTGATCTGCCACGAGCTCTACATCACCGAGGACGGCCAGTTCTTCATGGTGTTCTTGGCGACGGTCGGACCGCCTACCTGACGGCGCCCCCACCAAGATCCTGCGCGCTGGCGGGTCACACTTCGCGCCTGACGGGCGACCACTCCTTCGAACCCGAGGAAGGACCCCCATGCGCATCTTCACCACGCTCGTGCTCGCGGCCTTCGTGGCCGCTGGGAGCGGCTGCACCCGCTCGAACAAGACCCCCGCCGGCCAGAACGCTCCCGCCGCGCAGAGGACCCCCACGGTGTCCGTGGCCGGCGGCGACGAGGCGACCGAGGCGCCGCAGCGCGCGCAGCCGCCCTCGGTCGCGCTCGCCGCGCGCCCCGACGCGGCCGCATGGGCCACGTCGGCCGTCGACGACCGGTCGTTCGGCGCGCCGACCGAGATCGCCAACCGCGCCGTCTACCCCGTGACCTCCCGCACGCAGGTCGACGTGGGTCCCCTGCTCGCGCTCGACGCGGCCCTGGAGGCCGGCGCCGCGGAGGTGCGCGAGCGGGAGGGCGGAGGCTCCGTGAACCAGCTCATCATCGAGAACAAGGGCAAGGTGCCGCTCTTCGTCCTCGCCGGCACGGTGGTCAAGGGCGGCAACCAGGACCGGCAGATCGGGCAGGACTTCATCATCGAGGGCCAGAAGACAACCCCCGTCGACGCCTTCTGCGTGGAGCACGGGCGATGGAACGGCCAGCGGAACGGCCAGGCGACGAACGCCCAGTTCAAGGCGTCGGACGCCGTGGCCACGTCGAAGGTGCGCGCGGCGGGCCAGTACAAGAAGAGCCAGAGCGAGGTCTGGTCGAACGTCTCCTCCACGAACGCAGCGCACAACAAGGCCCCGGCCTCGGACACGCTCCTCGCCACGATCGACGACGCGGAGATCGCCAGGGAGCGGACCGCCATCGCGGCCCAGGTCGACGGGGCGCTCGCGCGCGTGAACCCGCAGGGCGATCTCGTGGGCATCGCGTACGCGATCGACGGCCGCGTCCGTGGCGCGCGCTGGTTCTCGCACAACAAGGTGTTCGAGCTCGCCCGCAAGAAGATCATCGCCGGGATCGCGCTCGATGCGGTCACCGCCCGGGCGGAGGCCCGCGCCGCGGGCAGGCCGCTCTCGACGACGCCCGCGCCGCCGGCGTCGGCGGTGGACGCCTTCGTGAAGGCGGTCGAGGCGGCGGCGGTCGCCGAGAAGCGCAACACCGCGGGCGGCAACGTGAACGAGTACCAGGAGTCGGGTCAGGGCTACGGGTCGCGCACGATGATGAAGGGTGGCTCCACTTCGCCGGGAAAGCCGACGAAGCCGGTGAGCGTGGACGTGCTGTCGAAGTGACCCGGCGCCCCGGAGGCTCTATCGGCGCGGCACGCCATGGAAGAAGTACCCTCGCCCCCGCGGGAAGTACCTGAACGTGCCGTAGGTCCAGCGCCACGAGGCGCCGAACGGCGCGACCATCTCGCGTAGCTCCTCCTCCGTGTACATCCGGAGCGCGCTCACGACGCCGTCCCACACGGAGATCCCGAGCGCGGCGGGCGTGAGGTAGGTGAAGGCTGCCTTCCACGCCCGATCCTCGGGCGACAACAGCGGGTTCGCCAGGAGCGCGGGAAGGCCCGCGAACGCGAAGTTCAGGAACGAGACCGGGTTGCGCTCGAAGGCCTCGGCCACGAACACGCCCCGGCCGCCGCGCACGGCGTCCTCGAAGACGCCACGCGCGAGAACGGGCGACAGGTGGTGGAGCACATTGATGATCGTCCGCGCGCGTCCGCGCCCGATCGCGTCCGGGATGCGCGTGGCATCCACGGGGTCCTTCACGAAATCGATCGCGCCCGGGAGCTCGGCCCGCGCACGCTCCCACGCGGTCACGTGAGGGTGGAGATCCGTCAGCACGAACACGGGCGGCGTCGACGTGCGCGCGATCGCCCGCGCCAGGATGCGGGCGGGACCGCCCGCGCCGGAACCGATGTCGAGCACCTCCTTCACGCCCGCGTCGTGGACGAACGCCGCGAAGGGCTCGACGAGGCCGTCGAGGACCCGTCCCCACTCGAGCGTCCGGCTGAGCGTCTCGACCACGGTGTCCCGCACGAAGGCGGGCGCCCCGGGAAGGTCGTTGAACTCGAAGAGCGCGCGCCGCTTCATCGCTCGAGCGTGGAATCTGCCATGGGCCACCTCGCGCGAGGCTAGCACGGCCAGCTTCTGCTGGGCCGCGAGCCCCGGGCCGGGTAGGGTCGTCCTCCTCCCCATGGACCCCACCGCCTCTCGCCTCCTCGAAGTCTGGTTCGGCCCCCTGGGATCGGAGCCGCCGGTCGGGCGCTGGTTTCGCAAGGACCCAGCGTTCGACGCCGAGCTCCGCGCGGCCTTCGGCGACGATCTCGACGCCGCCGCTCGGGGCGAGCGCGACGCATGGATCACGGCGGAGGCCCCCGCGCGGGGCCTCCTCGCGCTGGTCATCCTCCTCGATCAGCTCTCACGCAACGTCTTCCGCGACACACCCCGCGCCTTCTCCCAGGACGCACGCGCCCTGGCGCTCGCCGTCCGCGCGGTCGACGAGGGGCTCGACCGGGCGCTCCCGTGGCTCGAACGCTACGCGCTCTACATGCCGTTCATGCACGCCGAGGATCGTGGCGCGCAGGCACGCGGCATCGAGCTGTTCACGCGCGCCGCGGACGAGGCCGACGCCGGCGGCGCGCCCGAGGGGACCCGGAAGCTCCTCCGCGGGGCCGTCGACTACGCGAAGCAGCACGCGGTGATCGTCGAGCGGTTCGGCCGGTTCCCCCACCGCAACGCGATGCTCGGACGCGCGTCGACCGCGGAGGAGCTCGCCTTCCTGGAACAGCCAGGCTCTCGCTTCTGACCGGCGCTCGCCCTACAATCCCCGGCCCATGTCCGCATCCACGCCCGCCTTCGATGTGGCCGTCGTCGGCGGCGGCATCGTGGGCATGGCGACCGCGCGCGAGCTCCTCCTCCGCCGCCCGCGCCGGCTCGTGGTGCTCGAGGCGGAGACCACGCTCGCGGCCCACCAGACGGGGCGCAACAGCGGCGTCATCCACTCAGGCCTGTACTACAAGCCCGGCTCGCTGAAGGCCACCCTGTGCGTCACGGGTCGCGAGGCGATGTACCGCTTCTGCGACGAGCACGAGATCCTCTCGGAGCGCTGCGGCAAGGTGGTGGTCGCGACCCGCGCCGAGGAGCTCCCCGCGCTCGCGGAGCTCGAGCGCCGCGGCGCGGCGAACGGCATCACCCTCGTCCGGTGCGGCCCGGAGCAGCTCCGCGAGCACGAGCCCCACGTGCGCGGGATCGCCGGCCTCTTCGTCGCGGACACGGGCATCGTGAGGTACGCGCGCGTGGTCGAGGCGATGGCCGCCGACGTGGCACGCGTCGACGGCTGCGAGGTGCGACGAGGCGCCCGCGTCGAGCGCGTCGACGTGCGCGCGGACGAGCTCGTCGTCACGACCGCGACCGGGGAGCTGCGCGCAAGGAACCTCGTGAACTGCGCGGGCCTCCAGAGCGATCGCGTGGCGCGCATGTGCGGCGTGGAGCCTGGCGTCCAGATCATCCCTTTCCGCGGCGACTACTACGATCTCGTGGAGGCGCGACGCGGCCTCTGCCGGAACCTGATCTACCCGGTGCCGGACCCACGCTTCCCGTTCCTGGGTGTACACTACACGCGATCGACGGACGGCAGCGTCGAGTGCGGACCGAACGCGGTCCTCTCGCTCGAACGCGAGGGCTACGCCAGGACGAGCTTCAAGGGCGACGACGTCGCCGACATGGTCACCTATCTCGGGTTCTGGAACATGGCGGCCACGCACTGGCGGATGGGCATGTTCGAGATGCACCGCGCCTTCAGCAAGGCGGCCTTCGTGCGCGCGCTCGGGGCGCTCGTCCCCGAGATCGCGGAGGCCGACGTCGTCCCCGCCCGCGCCGGCGTGCGCGCGCAGGCGGTGCTACCCGACGGCAAGCTCGTGGACGACTTCGAGATCCGCCGCGCCCCCGGGATGCTCCACGTCCTGAACGCGCCCTCCCCCGCGGCGACGGCGTCGCTCGCCATCGCGGAGCACATCGCGCGGGCGGCGGAGGAGGTCTTCCGGTAGCGCGAGCGGGCCGTCCGCTCTTGACAGCGTGGAGACGCCCGCATAAACGGAACGCCGTCACGGGCGAATAGCTCAATTGGTAGAGCAGCAGACTCTTAATCTGTTGGCTCAGGGTTCAAGTCCCTGTTCGCCCACCACCGCGCCCCGGTTTTCTCGCGGGATCGCCGTTCCGCTGGGACGTTGCCTGGGACAAACTCCCCCCGCTTGGGCCAAACCAAGCCCTCGGGGAGCACAGGGAACGGACGCCCCACGCCCTCGGCGGTGTGGTCGTCGGCGGCCTTCACGTAGCCCGCCGTGGTCTGCAAGCTGTCATGGCCCGCGCGCCGCTGCATCTTCAAGACGTCGACGCCCGCGAGCGCGAGCCAGGTGATCCCCGTGTCGCGGAAGCTGCGGAACGTGACGGGCATCACGGTCGCGTCGTCCGCGTAGAGCCTCGCGCGCTCGACGCCCGCGGCGCGCAGGTGCGCACGGAGGAGCTTGGTGGACGCGCGCTTGCCGCTCCGCTCGAGCGCCGGGACGATCTTCGCGTCGCCATCCTTGCCGGCGATCAGCCTCGCGAGGAGCGGCTTCAACGCCGGCTCGATCCTCACCTCGCGCACGCCGTTCCGCGTCTTCGGCGCCCCGGCCTCGCGCTCGAGCCACTTCCACGCCCGGGTGACGTGGATCAGGTTCGCTGCGAGGTCCACGTCACGGACGCGAAGATCGTAGAGCTCCCCCGGGCGAAGGTACGTGTACGCTGCAACCGCGTAGAGCTCGCGCACGTCGAGGGGAACGCCCTCGTGCGCGAGGAGCATCGTCACCTCACGCGGGTAGAGCCATGGACGCTTGCGCGAGTCCGTGACGTCCGGGGGGAGCACGTCCTTGCACGGGTTGTCCGCCCTCACGCGCAGCGTGGCGTCCTTGGCGTTGTGCGCGGCCTTGAACGCCGTGGTGAGGATGCTCCAGATGTTGAGCGCCGTCTTGCCGCGGATGCGGCGCGCGCGCGGCCCCTTCGCCGGCCCGTTCACCACGAAGTCCCGGATCGCGCGATCGAGCGCGTCCCGCACGCGCTCGACGTCGGCGCGCGTGACGGCGGCGATCGGGATCTCCCCGATCAGCGGCGCGATCCACTTCTTCCAGCGGTACCACGGCGGCCCCTGGGGGTGGATGCGGCGCGCGGTCAGGAAGCGCGCGTGCCACGCGTCGCACGTCTCGCCGTCGTGAGGCGCGCGCGTCTTCGCGGCGAGCTCGCGGGCCGCGTTGCGCTTGTCCGCGAGGAGCAACCCCTGTGCGTCCTCTTCCGCCTGGACGCCCGCGACCCACCTCCGCGCTTGCGCCTCGGTGAGCCCTTGCGGGACGTCGAAGCGCTCGCCCTTCGTGCCGTCCCCGAGGCGCAAGCGCGCGCGGAAGCGCGGCGAGCCATCGGGCCACGACCCCCCGGGTTCGAGCATGCCCGCGCGCGGGCGTCCGCCGGTCCTCTTGAGTGCTACGTTCTTCGCCATCGGGGAGCCTCACTCTCCGGTCATGGCCCCGGCCGTTGGAGCGGCGCGGGGTCGTTCTTCGTTCAGCGCTTCGG
>SXGT01049564.1_pt1 | contig 34944 bp, 33 predicted proteins | sample 3176221 | NCBI WGS metagenome assembly SXGT01 (sample SAMN11356862, study PRJNA531348) | freshwater metagenome | isolation source: freshwater sample F1-120 | place: China: Fuxian Lake, Yuxi | collected 2017-12-25 | reverse complement strand
CGCCCAACCGATCGCAATCGCCTCGGTTTGTTTGGGATTCTTTCCTCCTTGATGCACCGCGAGCAGACTTGGAATTCCCATTCCTTGCAAATAACGCTCGCGCAGAGCTGTTCCTGGTCCCTTTGGAGCAACGAGCACAATCGCACGATCTTTCGGAGGAACAACTTGTCCAAAATGCACAGAAAACCCGTGCAAAAATCCCATAACTGCGGTCGGTTTCATAGCCTCGAATAAGTTCGGACAGACGACCCCATGGACTTCGTCCGGAAGAGAGACAATTACAAGGTCCGCCTCGGCAACGGCTTGGAGGTGATCGTGGGATTGGAATCCATCGGCGAGAGCCTGATTGCAGGAAAAAGAGCCAATTCGACCGCCGACAACGACAGAAATTCCACTCTCCCGAAGGTTCAGCGCGTGGGCGCGACCCTGATTCCCATAGCCAACAATGGCAACTCGTTTGTCAGAAATGACTTCCGCCCCATAAAGGAGATCAGAATTTGCAACAATTTCGCTACCAAGCACAAAAAAAATCGTATCAGAGAAGAGATCTATTTGCATTGGTGTAATTCAATGCCATATTTAGAGTGTCTATGCGTTGTGTTTGCATAATTCAAGAATCCATCAAATACTGGACGATAACAAAGTGACAATGGTCGGAACACTCATCCATGAAGAAAATCGCCGTGCGGCAGACAGATTTGCCCCGATGACTGGATATACACGGGTGATAATCGCTCCCGAACAAAAAGCGCCAGAACATACCGAATTTGAGGGTCATGCCTATGACGTTTCGCTCAACGGCTTGCGCTTCGAACTCGACGAACCCCTCGAAGAGGGTTCGAGTGTGGATATTGAACTTCACCTTCCTGGTCTTTTGAGCTCGATTCGTTCGAAGGCTCGTGTTGTGCGAATCTTCGATGAAGATGGCGACCATGGCCCGCGCAGAATGGCCGCAACTTTTCAGAGTTTTCATTCGCCGCTCGATGCCTCACGATTGACGAACCATCTTGGGAGTGGTTACTTCGGCCCCGAGAAGTAATCTTCGATCCTCGTGATCGTTTGCCCCCAATTTTCTGATTGCTTTGACACTCTTCAGAATGGTGTTGCATTGGAGACTTTCAATTGACCATTGACGATTCAGTACGACAGCAGGTCCAAAGCGCCGTGGGGCATATCTTTGCAGATCCATCGCTGATCAAACGCGCGTTGACGCATGCTTCATTCGTTTCGCAGCGAATTGAGAGCAATGAGCGACTTGAGTTGCTCGGAGATAGTGTGCTTGGCCTCGTGGTCTGCGATCACTTGTATGAGCGTTATCCAGATGCAGACGAAGGTGAATTGACCAAGATCAAGTCGTATCTCGTCAGTCGTTTGAAGTGCGCTGAGTATGCCAACGAAGCTGGCGTTGTATCACTCGTTGTCTTGGGAAAAGGATTCGCAGGTTCTGTGATCCCTTCATCGATCGCGGGATCTGTTTTCGAAGCGCTGATCGCCGCGGTCTATCTCGATGGAGGTATGGAGTGTGCGCGACGATTCATTCTTCGATTCGTCGAACCTCATGTTGACTTGACCGAACGGATGGGGCATCAGATGAATTTCAAGAGTGTGCTTCAACAAGTTGCGCAGTCGATAGACGATGGAACGCCGAACTATTTGGTGATTGATCAGAAGGGGCCAGATCACGCAAAAACCTTTGAAATATGCGTGGAAGTGGGGCGTCGGCGATTTGCCAGTTGTTGGGGAATGAACAAGAAAAGCGCGGAACAAGCCGCCGCACTCTTGGCGCTTCGTGAATTGGGATATGCCGATGGCGAAGAGCCGAATGTCAGAATCAGTTGGGGAATCGCGCTTGCGAATCAGTTGAAAGCGAGCGCGGCAATTGCGGCGCAGACAACCGCAGGATCGGATGATCCATCGACCTCCGCATCCGCCAAGGTGGAATAGAAAACGAGTCGTTCTTGTGCAAGTTGAGCGAGCTCCTCGGCAAGTGGATGTTCGGTCAGCGCTGCGCGATCCCCCAAATCAATGCTCAGTCGCTTCACAAGCACATCAATCGGTGAAGTCATCAACACAATCCGCCATCCAACTTTTCGCGCATCTTGAAGCAGTCGCAAAGAGGAAGGATTTGCAGGAGCGCCACCCCCCACAGCAAGAATCGGTGGTGTATGGATGCGAGAGTCTTGGGATGGTTTCTGTTGCAGTCCAGCGGTCTGAAAATATTTGGCAAGCGCGGCAGTTTCAGCTTCGCGCCAGATTTGTTCGCCCTGAGTATGAAAGACATCGCGAACTGATGATGCACCCAAATAGTTCAACGACAAAGCGTCGAGATCGTCAAAGGATGATTTGAAATATTTCGCAACCAACTGACCAACAGTGGTCTTCCCGACACCGCGCATTCCGATGAGGACAATTCCTCGCAGAGGCGCAGCGGGAGAGGGAATCACCGAGGGTTGATGCGACGACCAAGCCGTCGCTTGCGGTTGATGATCTTTCGACCAGCGCTCGTCTTCATACGAGCGAGAAATCCGATTGCTCGAACTTTCTTTCTTTTGCTGACTTTATGTGGGTAATGCATGGCGAGCCAAGAAGTCTAGACGAAATTCCATAAACCGCAAGCCCCTTGACCATACCCCTCGCCAATGGAAGGGAAATCGGCAAGAAATTTGCAATAAATCTGCAAGAACTATGGGCGAAAATTGCGTATCAGTCCGGTTGATGTCGTACGACGCGACCTTCAATCAGGAAGATGACATCGTCCGCGACGTGCGCGGCAAGATCCGCGATTCGCTCGAAACGCTGGGCAATACTGAGGAATTCGATGGCCATCGACGCAGACTCGGAACTCTTTGGGATTTCCTCTCGCGCCCACACCAGAACAGTTTTGTGAATGTCGTCAATGCGTTGGTCGGATCGCCGAACTTGACGACAGAGTTGCGCATCTTCGCTGCCCATCGCAGAAAGGACATCTGAAAGCATTGTTCGCGAACCGAATGCAAGGTCGATCAGCGACGACGGCAATTCGACTGCGTCGACTTGGCTCAACTTGATGATTCGCTTGGCGATACCGCGTGCCAGATCGCCGATGCGTTCCAACTCGCCGCTGATTCGAATGACGGCAAGCACAAATCGAAGATCTGTTGCCACAGGATGCGCCAGAGCAAGCAAGCGCATGCACTGCGCTTCAATAGATACTTCCATCTGATCGATCTCATCATCACCGTTGCGAACGGCTTCCGCGGTCGCGAGATTTGAGTCGATCAACGAATCAACAATATCGTTGACGCGTTGTTCGACAAGCGCGCCCATGCTCAACAGCGAACGACGCAGTTCAATAATGTCATTTTGTAAATTGACTCCCATCGTGTTCTCCTTTGAATGAATCAGCCGAATCGACCGGTGACATAGTCCTCGGTTCGGCGTTCCTTTGGTGTCGTGAAAAGGACATCGGTCGGGCCAGTTTCGACCAATTTTCCCTCATAAAAGAAAGCTGTGGTGTCGGAAACACGAGATGCTTGCTGCATATTGTGAGTGACGATGACGATGGTGTATGTGGCGCGCAATTCGCGAATCAGTTCTTCGATGGATGCCGTCGATCGAGGATCGAGCGCGGAGCATGGTTCGTCCATAAGTAGAAGTTCGGGGCCAACTGCAATTGCGCGGGCAATACAGAGTCGTTGTTGTTGACCTCCAGAAAGTCCAAGCGCGGAACTCTCCAGGCGATCTTTGACTTCATCCCAAAGCGCAGAGGCGCGCAAGGATTCTTCGACCAACTCTTCCAGATCTGTTCGCGAATAGATGCGGTGCAGTCGAGGTCCGAAAGCGACATTATCGAAAATGGACTTTGGAAATGGATTGGGCTTCTGAAAAACCATTCCGACTCGGCGGCGCAGATCGACAACATCAAGAGTTGGATCGAGCAGGGAGACGCCGTGCAATAAAATTTTCCCATTCGCGCGCGCTCCAGGAATCGTGTCGTTCATTCGGTTCAGCCAGCGCAGGAGAGTGCTCTTGCCGCAACCAGATGGTCCAATCAATGCGCAGACTTGTTTGGCGGAAATATCCAAATCGATTGCGTGCAGAACTTGATTCTTGGAATACCACGCGGACAAATTTTGCATTTCGATTGCAATTTCTGCACGCGGAGCAACTGCCGAGCCCATGGCGGGCGCGGCAGATTGTTCGGCAGAAGTCGAAGTCGTTGTTGGTTGGTCCATATTCGTCTTGGGTAAGGGTATGGTCTTCATGACTGAAGCGGTCTCTGGAGTTTCTGGCGGATGATGATCGCAATCGAATTGAACGCAAGCAACACAATTAGTTGGACAATGATCGCAGCTGCGGCGATCTGGTGAAAATCAGTTTGCGGTCGTCCAGCCCAGTTATAAATTTGCAGGGGAAGGACTGTGAAATCGCTCATCAGATTTGTGGGAGTTTGGAAGACAAGCAAGAAGCCTCCGATGACGAGCAGAGGGGCGGCCTCGCCGATTGCGCGGCTCATCGACAGAATCGCACCTGTCATGATCGTTGGCAGAGCGGCTGGCAGAGTCACGTGCCACACAACTTGCCACTGTGTTGATCCCAGCGCGAGGGCCGCTTGCCTGAGTGATTGCGGAACAGCTCGCAGAGCTTCTTGACTGGCGATAATCATGATTGGCAAAACAACCAATGCCAGCGTCAGTCCACCTGCGATCACGCTGGGTCCAAATGGAATTTGAAGATAAAAAATGCTCTCCGCATTTCCAAATGTCCACGGGTCGTCCGCCGATCGAATGCCAAAGAATCGCACGAACGCGACGAGCGCCAAGATTCCATAGACGATGCTCGGCACGCCAGAAAGATTTGAGATGTTCAGTTGGATCAAGCTCTTGAGCCGTGATCGGCGTGCATATTCTTCCAGATAGATCGCAGTTCCAATGCCGACGGGAATTGCAACGACTGCACAAATTGCACAGACCCAGACTGATCCCATAAGCGGCGCAAGGATTCCTGCTTGCGCGGGTTTGCGCGATGCAAATGATGTCAAGAATGACCACGAAAGTGCGCCTGTTCCTTCGATCGCAATCGTGATCAACAGCGCAGACAGAACAAGCACGGCGATTGTCGTCGCACCAAGACAGGCCACCAACATCAACCTGTTGGAGAGCATTCGCCTTGACTGGGCAATGGGTCGTCCAGTTTTCATTCGTATTCCTCGCGGTATCGCTTCAAGATGATCGCGCCCGTCCAAGTCATAATGAAGGTGATTAGAAAGAGCGTGAATGCAACGGCATAACTTGATCGATATTCCACTCCTGCGGCTGGAGCATCGCCGAGAAAAATCTGCACCATATACGCCGTCATTGTTTGAACTTGTTGGCTTGGATTGGCCGTCAAATGAGCCAAGCCTCCTGCGGCAAGCGCGACGATCATCGTTTCACCGATCGCGCGAGTCAATGCGAGAAGAAACGCGGCGACGACTCCAGAAAGTCCTGCGGGAATGACAACTTTCGCCGTGACATCGGACTTGGTCGCTCCAAGCGCATAGGCGCCATCGCGCAGTGATTGTGGCACGGCGCGCAGAGCGTCTTCGGAAAGTGAGCAGACGATCGGCAGAATCATGATGCCCACTGCAATGCCTGCGCCCATCGCGTTGTATGTTCCAAATGATGTGGAAAGCGGTTGCAAGAGATATGGCGTGATGAATGTGAGCGCGAAGAATCCATAAACAACAGTCGGTACGCCGGCGAGAACTTCAAGCACTGATTTGAGAATCGTTCGTGTGCGCGGCGAGGCATATTCACTGAGAAAGACCGCGGTGAGCAGTCCGACGGGCATGGCGAAAATGCCGGCGATTGCCGTGACCAGAAGAGTTCCAGAAATAAGCGGCAGAACTCCAAAGAGAGGTTTGGCTCCAAGCAGTGGGCTCCATTCGGTGCCAGTGAAGAAACTCCAGATCGAAATTTCTGGATGATCAGACATCGTGAAAAATCCGATGGTCTCTTCGATTAAGACCGCGATGATTGCAATTGTTGTGAGAACGCTCAGCAGTGTGAGCGCGGTCAGGACGACTTTAATCGAGCCTTCAAAAAAACCTTGAAACGCGGCAGAACGAAGTCGTCCGCGCTGGGAGATTTCTGCTGCGTTTCGAGCTGCGATCGAGGTCATATAAAGCTCCCACTCAAAGACATTTTACTTATAGATCGTTGAAAAAGATCCATCGACTTTTTTGTCGTCCTTGACGAACTGCGTCCCGAGTCGTCGAGCCTTCCAATTCGCGTTGCTCTTGGCGAGAATGTCAGCAGGCAGCATGACATAGCCCACTTCGCTGACAAGATCGTCGGCTTTGTCAAGATAAAAATCGATGAACGCGACAACTTCGGCTTTGCTTGCGCTCTTCGAGTTCACATAGATGAAGAGTGGTCGCGAGAGGGGATATGTCGCATCGTTGACTGTCGATGCTTGTGGGGCAACTGGTGAACCAGCAGCGCCGATCACGGGCACGGCGCGTAATTTGTCTTTGTTCTCCTCGAAGTATGCGAGGCCAAAGAATCCGATCGCATCTTGATCGCCACTCACTCCCAGAACAAGAACATTGTCATCTTCGGAGACGCTGATATCGGAGCGAACTTTGCCTTCTTTTCCAATGACTGCTTCCTTGAAATAGTCGAAGGTTCCAGAATCTGTACCGGGCGAATAGATTTTCATGGTTCGGTCGGGCCAGGTTGGGTCAATATCCTTCCATTTCTTCGGTCCACCGGCGGAATAAATCTGCTTCAGTTGTGCGATGGTGATGCTCTTCGCCCAATCGTTTTTCGGATTGGCGACGATCGCGAGCGCGTCGTATGCGATCGGGATTTCGATGAATTCGATTTTGTTTGTGGCGGCAAGTGCAACTTCACTTGGGGTGATCGGTCGCGATGCATCCGAAATTGCAGTTTCACCGGCACAAAATCGTTTGAAGCCTCCACCAGTTCCGGAGATTCCAACAGTGACATTCACCTTTGGAGCAACTTTCGAAAACTCTTCTGCGACTGCTTCGGTGATCGGATAGACCGTGGATGATCCGTCGATTCGAATCGATCCTTTCATTGTCGCTTGAGTTGGGGGCACATCTTGATTCGCCGCGAAGAGAATTGATGCCATTGACACGAAAACGACAAATGCTGAGCACTTGGCGAGCGTGCGGAGTGAACGGATTTCAACGAGGGATGTGATGTTCAGTTTCATGGGTGAGAGTATCGGCGACGAAGGTTTAGATTGCGTTTAGATTGTGTGAAGGGGGATGTAGAACTCTCGATCCTTGGGGAATTCTAATCGAAAAAATGGTTCCGCCTTCTTTGGGGCAGTTGACGCTGACCGAGCCTCCATGAAGCATTGCGATGTGTTTGACGATGGAAAGACCAAGACCTGTGCCGCCAAGTTCGCGACTTCGAGCAGTATCGACTCTGTAAAAGCGCTCAAACAATCGCGGGAGATGGAGCGCATCAATCCCAGGTCCTTCGTCACGGACGCGCAGTTCGATGTGCCCATCATCAAGTTCGGCGGAGATAAAAACGCTCGTATTTGGTGGAGAATATTTGAGGGCGTTCGAGATGAGATTGAGGAGTGCTTGCGAGAGCAAACTCGCGTTGACAACAAATCGCAAATCAGGATTGATTTGCAATTCAATCTTCATCTGCTTCGCGGCGCACACAATTTCAACTTGCTCGGTGGCATCACGCACAACGCTGAGTGGGTCGATACTGGCAAAGTCCACTTGCAAAATTGCTTTTGGTTGATCAAGAAACGCAAGAAGCAGGATGTCCTCGACCAGTGTGGAGAGACGGATCGTGTTGCGATGCATCACGCCAAGAAAGTGAGCGACTTGCTCTTGATCTTCCGCTCCAACTTGCATCAGAGTTTCCAGATATCCCTTGATGTTGGTGATTGGCGTGCGAAGTTCGTGCGAGACATTTGCGGCGAAGTCCGTTCGGACATTTTCGAGTCGGCGAATTTTGGTGACATCATCGAGTGCAAGCAAAACTCCATCCGGGGCGCCAGCAGAATCTTTGAGCGGATCCGCCGCCACGATGATTGACTCGACAGAGCCACCAGAGAGTTTGATTTCGCGGGTGGATGCTGTAGGTGCAGAGAGTGATTCTTCCGCGAAGCGCAAAAGTTCTGGCTGGCGGATCACCTCTGCAAGAAGTCGCCCACGATATTCACGCGAATCCAAACCGAGCATCTTTTCCGCAACTTCATTGGCACTTCGAAAGCGCAGTTGGGCATCGAGCGAAACAAGTCCAGTTTGAATTGCGCCAAGGAGAGTTTGAAGTTCGTCGCGTTCGATCTCTGCTTGTGCGAGTGCTTCTGCATACCCGCGCTGTGCGCGTGCGATTCCGCGCTGCATTCTCAGGGTCAATTCATCATTCGAATCCTCAAGCGAGGCTCCAAGTTCTCCATCGCCAATTCGACTGAGCAAGGCATACATCTGATCCACGCGTTTGCGATTGATTTTTTGTGTCGCCCAAGCCCACACTCCTCCCATAATGAGCATACTGATGATGCTTGTGATCACGCTGATCCCGCAGAGTGCAAGAATTGCAGAGGAGAGAAAAATGACTATTGCACAAACACGCGCGAAAAGAGGCAAGAAGTTCGAGTTCGACGGAACCATTGATGCGGTGCAAGGTATCCGTTGACGAGGGATGTCGGGCGATGTCAGAAGGAGCTATCCCTGATCGCCGTCGGAGAATCGATATCCCACGCCGCGGACGGTTTCGATTGAATCGCCCAATTCATTCAACTTTCTGCGAATGGCAGTGATGTGAACATCGATTGTCCTCTGCGAGAGCACGGTCAGTGGACCGTGAACGGTTGAAATAATCTGATCGCGCGTGCGAACGAATCCCGGTCGCTTTGCAAGCATAAAAAGCATTTCAAATTCAGTGTTTGTCAGAGAAATCGTTTCGCCGTTGCGAGTCACAATATGTCGTTCTTTGTCAATACACAATTTGCCGCCGCAGCGCACAAGAACGCCATCCTGTTGTTCAACTCCAGGAATACCACTCTTGCGCATTGCATTTTGCAGACGCGCCATTAAAACGCGCGGACTGAATGGCTTGGTGACATAATCGTCAGCGCCTATTTCAATTCCCGCGACAATGTCCGCTTCGCTTCCACGCGCAGTCAGCATGACGACAGGAATTTTCTTGGTCTCGTCATTTTCCTTCAGTCGACGACAGACCTCAAGTCCATCAAGATCTGGCAACATCAAATCAAGCACCAGCAAGTCTGGAATTGATTTGCGCGCAAGTTCCAAAGCGCGTCGACCCGATCGAGTGATCGTCACCGTAACCCCTTCGCGCTCGAGATGAAACTTCACAAGATCTGCAATTTCCGGTTCGTCTTCTACAACAAGCGCAGTTCGATTTGTATTGATCATCAATTTGGTCCTTCCGTGGGTGGATAGGCATTATGAGGTTTGCGACACTTTGACGCATCGAACTTGTGTGAAGATTGAGTGAATTGATTTTACGGGACAAGCAAGAAAGCGCCGTCAATCGCTCGGATCGCCTGTCTGCCGGTCACCGCTGGCAGTGTGATGGACACTCCGTCTGTTGCGAGGACCCCCAAAAGAGCCATTGCAGTGGTTTCGCGAGCATCGCTTGGCACGCCATATTCGTCGGTTGTTCGCACCGAACCCTTCCAAGAACCGCTGGATTTTATGGCACGTCGCATCGCACTCATCAACCCTGCATTTCGCACTCCGCCTCCAGCGAAAAGCACAAGCACGCGGGAAGTGCGTTGATTTGCGGGGAGTGTTTCGGCAATCGCGTGAGAGATAGTTTGTGCGATTGCTTGCGCTGCAGTTGCAAGCGCGTCGGCAGGCGATAAACCAGAAAGATGCGCTGAAGCTTGCGCCACAATTTCGTCTGTTGTTCCCAGTGATCGTCCTGATCTGCGTTGGTGATCGAGAAGATTGTGCAGAGGTTCGAGAGCGGAAGTATCCACACGACCAGCAAGTGCGAGTTGTCCATCCATATCAAATGGAATGTTCGCCATCGTTCGAGAAATGTGATCGAGCAGTTGATTGCATAAACAGAGATCGAATCCGCGGATGCCATCAATCCACGCGGCGCGTTTTTCGGCAGGAGTGAAAACTGAATTGCCAACAGCGCGTGGTTCTGCTGGAAGAATGGTCGCGTTGGAGAATCCACCAAGATTGATGACAACTCTGCAGGATGCCTTTGAGCGAAACATCATCCAGTCCGAGAGTGGCGTGATTGGCGCGCCTTGTCCTCCTGCGGCAAGATCCGCAGCGCGAAGATTGCTGACAACGGCGCAACCAAAATCTTGCGCGACAATTGATGCGTCAATCAATTGCAACGAAAGCGGTGGCTTATGAAAGAGTGTTTGACCGTGAAGTGCGATCAGCTGAGGCGTTCCATGGATCTTTGCAAGTTCGCGAAGTGGGGGCAAATGCGCGAGGGCTAAATCTCTTGCAAGTGCGGTGAATGCGCCGGCGGTCAGCGGTTCCTGTCTTTGTGCCGCGCGCAGTCGCGCTGTCAATTCGCCCAAAGGTGCGCTGACTTGTCCCAAGAGTGTCGCGCGTGCTTTCAATCCGCGGCCAGAGACTTGCACCGCAGCAGTATCAATGCCGTCGATACTTGTGCCAGTCATCGCGGCGAAAACCAAACGTGTCTTTGAGGAGAGAGCCATTCAGGTGCAGTATCGCATTTGCTAGACTTGTGCGCCAATGAGCAAAAGAATTCTTGTCACAGGTGGCGCTGGATTTCTTGGTTCCCATTTATGCGATCGATTGGTTGCGCAGGGGGATGAAGTTGTTTGTTTGGACAATCTTTTTACGAGCCAGAAATTGAATATCGAGCACTTGTTGCAGAAGCCGAACTTTCAATTCGTTCTGCACGATGTCACCGAACCATTCAAGTTTGAGGTCGATGAGATTTACAACCTTGCCTGTCCGGCTGCACCTGGGCACTATCAATACAACCCGATCAAGACGATGAAGACAAGCGTGCTTGGAACGATGCATGCGCTTGGATTGGGCAGGCGTTTGAATGCGCGCGTGTTGCAAGCGTCGACAAGCGAGGTCTATGGCGATCCTGATGTGCACCCGCAGGTCGAGAGTTATCGCGGCAATGTGAATCCGATCGGTCCGCGCTCGTGCTATGACGAAGGAAAGCGCGCTGCTGAAACGCTGATGTTTGACTATCGCCGAGTGCACAAAATGCGAATCAAAGTGGTGCGAATTTTCAATACATACGGGCCGAGGATGCATCCATTCGATGGGCGAGTCGTCAGTAATTTTATACGGCAAGCGGTGGCTGGCGAGCCGTTGACAATTTATGGTGATGGCAATCAGAGTCGATCATTTTGTTATGTCGATGACCTGATCGACGGACTGATGAGTGCGATGAATACTCCAGATGATTTCACGGGGCCAGTGAATGTTGGCAATCCCGTCGAGTTCACAATTCGCGAATTGGCCGAGCAAGTTGTCCGATTGGTCGGAGGCGCCGCGAAGATTGAAGTTGCGCGGCCACTTCCGCAAGATGATCCTAAACAGCGTTGCCCGGATATTTCTCTTGCGCGAAGTGTGTTGAAGTGGGAGCCGAGGGTTCCGCTGGAAACTGGACTGAAGCGAACGATCGAGTGGTTTCGGTCGGTTGATATGTCTCAGTTCAAAGCGCCAACCCCGAATTATTGATTCAAACTATTGATTCAAAGTTTTCGCCACTTGCTACTCGTGGAAAGTTTCGCGCGGTTTTCTGCGGGGGTGAAGAATTGTGTCAGTCCACACTTTGCGCAAACGACGACATCGAAATTTGGCGCGGCAAACCATTTCGTGCCAAGTTGCGGCAAGTAATTTGGCGCATAGCCACCGCCGCTACTGACTTGAGTTTTATATAACTCGAAAGATTTGCATCGATCGCAGGTGCGCGGGAGTTCGTTCGCATCATTCATAGTGTTCTGGCTTTCGAATTTGGAATGTTTGATCGACAGAGGCGAATATGTTTTCGAGGGTGAGAGCGTACAAGGGGAAATTGGGGGGCGGGCGAGTTATTATCGGACTATTTTGATAAGAAAAAGGGGAGTGAATTGAATTGGATGCGTGCGGGTGGTTATTGTGATGGTTGAGCGGTATCGCATAAATAGACCCTAAAAAAATACGAACAAACCTTGACAGCAACCGATACTATCTATACCGTACAAATACCAAACGAAGCAAGGATGCCTCAATCAGTGCTTATTCAGCGTGGATAAGTGAAAGAGGCGGAAAGGAATCCAAAATGATTTCAAACGGAAGCATCGCAACAAAGTCCCCCGTCAGCACCTCTAACCCAGCAGCCAATGCGCTCGCCGCATCTGCGACGACTCAGGCAAAGACCGTGACCACTACACCAGTTGCGGCCGCGGCGGCCGCGGCGGCCACTACAGCTACAGCCGCGGCAAAGCCGGTAGATGGAAAATTAGGCAAGTCAGAAGGGAGGAGCTCAGATACAAATACACCTATGAATACAAATGGAAATACTGGGCAGGCTGGATCACAGCCGCAGGTTGGCGCAAAGCCCACAGCTGCAGCAATTGCTGCCGCCAAAGCAACCGCCGCAGAATCAGCGGGTCGAACTCGCGCACTCGAAGCCGCAGTGGGACAGATCGAGAAGGCCTTCGGCAAGGGATCGATTATGCGATTCGTCGGCGACAATGTTCCTGACGTTCAGGGCATCAGCACTGGCACGCTGAGTCTCGATCTCGCTCTGGGAGGTCGTGGGCTTCCAAAGGGACGCATCGTCGAAATCTTTGGGCCAGAATCTTCGGGAAAGACCACCCTCGCGCTGACTGTGATTGCCAACGCTCAGAAGAACGGTGGCAACGCCGCATTCATCGATGCCGAGCATGCGCTTGATCCATCGTGGGCAAAGCGTTTGGGAGTTGATCTAGAAGAGATGCTCATTTCACAACCCGATACTGGCGAACAAGCTTTGGAAATCTGCGAACTTCTGGTGAGATCAAATGCAGTTGATGTGATCGTCATTGATTCGGTCGCTGCGCTGATTCCACGCGCGGAAATCGAAGGCGAAATGGGCGATAGTCACGTTGGTTTGCAGGCTCGTTTGATGAGTCAAGCGATGCGAAAACTCACAGGTGCCATTGCGAAGAGCGAAGTGATCGTGATCTTCATCAATCAGTTGCGTGAGAAGATTGGCGTGATGTTCGGCAGTCCTGAGACGACGACAGGTGGACGAGCGCTCAAGTTCTATTCGACGATTCGCATCGATATTCGACGTATTGGTGCGATCAAAGATGGCGAAAACAATGTCGGAAATCGTGTGCGTGCAAAGGTGGTCAAGAACAAGATTGCGCCGCCATTCCGTGAAGCAGAATTTGACATTATGTTCAACGAAGGAATCAGCGTTTCAGGTGATCTCATCGATCTCGCTGTGAATCATGGCGTTGTCGACAAGGCTGGATCTTGGTTCAGCTATGGCGATGTTCGTTTGGGACAAGGTCGCGAAGCATCGAAGCAGTTCATTCGCGAAAATCCCGATCTTGCAGCCGAGATTCGCAGTGGGATTATTGCCAAACGCGCGCTCAATCCAGATGCGGCGATCACCCCTCGAACGCCTCGCAGCGGCGGCGAGTGATTCGCTGAAAATTAGAGTTTCGCTTCGGAGGCTTCGCGTTGTTCATCATAAAGACGCGCTTGCCTCCGAAGCGGGATCTCCAATTTTGAAGATGTTTGAGCAAGTTTAAATCTGAAGTCGGTCGACGCAAATTGAACGCAAAGTCAATTCAGGGCCAGGGCGTCGACCGACTATTTTTCTAATCGCCAATAGTTCACCAGATATTCCATAAAATTCAGCGAATTCAGAGCGTGCTACAATGTCCAACCGTCGCGGGCGTGGCGGAATTGGCAGACGCGCAAGATTCAGGTTCTTGTGGGGTAAAACCCGTGGAGGTTCGATTCCTCTCGCCCGCATTCGGTTGTTTTCGCAGGAAGAGATTTTGATGCTGAAATCAAATCGCAATCACCGCCCATAGGGTCCAGTTTGAACAGATTGGCGAAATGGCGAAAGACCGATAGCAACCGATAGCAGGAGAAGCTGTGATCTATCTGGACAATAATGCGACTACTCGACCTGCGGAAGAGGTCGTCTTGGCAATTCAAGATTCACTGCGGGAAAATTGGGGAAATCCGTCGAGTCTCTATGCCGGCGGAGAGCGCGCGCGACAGGCAGTAGAGCATGCACGCGAACAAATCGCGCAACTCATCGCTAGTTCACCGCGCGAGATCATTTTGACATCTGGTGGGACAGAATCGTGCAATCTTGCGCTCGCTGGATCGCTGGGTACAGAAGCTGGTCGGCGCAAGGTCATCGTGACAACTCGCTTCGAACACAGCGCGATTCGCGAATGCGCGCAAGAACTGGCAAATCGATTTTCCAATGACGGAGTTGAAGTTGTATGGCTTGATGGCGTCAAAGATGGAGTGATTGATCCGAAAACTCTCGAGCAATTACTTCAGAAACGTGCAGGCGAAATCGCAATTGTTTCGGTGATGTGGGCGAACAATGAGACCGGCGTTCTGCAACCGATTGCCGAATTAGGTTCTCTTTGTCGCCGCTATGGAGTTCGTTTTCATACAGATGCGACGCAGTGGGTCGGACGAATGCCCACCGACTTGTCGTCGATCGAAGTTGATTTGCTCACATTGTCGGCTCACAAATTTCACGGCCCAAAGGGAGTTGGCGCGTTGTACTGTCGTCGCGGAACCGTTCTTCGATCGTCAATCATCGGCGGTCCACAAGAACGAGATCGCCGTGGCGGCACTGAAAATGTTTCGGGAATCATCGGGATGGGAGTCGCCGCTGAATTGGCGCAGATTTGGCTGAATCAGACACCCAATCCATGGACGCAATTCGAGGCAATGCGCAATCGATTCGAAGAATTGATTTGCGCGGGAATACCAAATGTAACTATTCAAGCAAGTCAGAACTGTCGAGTCTGGAATACGAGCAATATTGCATTTACAAATTTGCAGGCCGAAGCCGTGCTCATCAATCTGGCAAAGCACGGAGTTGCAGCATCAGCGGGAGCGGCGTGCTCATCTGGATCGCTTGATCCATCGCCAGTTTTATTGGCGATGGGCATCGAACCGGAAATCGCTCATGGCGCAGTTCGATTTTCGATATCGAGGCACACGACTGAATCGCAAATCGCCGAAGGCGCGCAAGCGGTGATTGAATCCGTGCGAAATCTCTCGCGTTCAATGCCGACGCGTTAAACGAAAAGCACTCGTCTTTTTTTGACGATCGGTTGGGACGATCGGTTTGGACGATCGGTTTGGACGATCGGTTGGGACTATCTGCCACGACCTGCGCGATATCGTTCAATCAACTGTTGAGTGCTCGAATCATGCGCAGGCTTTGGCGCAGCGCCAGAAAGTTCCGGGATGATTCGCTGTGCCAAGACTTTGCCGAGTTCGACGCCCCATTGATCGAAGGAATTGATTCCCCAAATCGTGCCTTGCACGAAAACTTTGTGTTCGTAGAGCGCAATGAGTCTGCCAAAAGTTGCGGGCGTCAACTTCGGGCACAAGATTGTTGTTGTTGGTCGATTGCCGTCAAACTCGCGGTGCTGAGCAAGCCACGGAGCAGAGCCTTCCGCTTCAACTTCACTCAAAGTCTTGCCGAATGCCAATGCTTCCGCCTGTGCAAGCACATTGGCGATCAACAAATCCTGATGCTTGCCGATTGGATTGAGCGGTTCGCAGAAAGCAATAAAGTCGCAAGGAACAAGCGGCGTTCCTTGGTGGATCATTTGATAAAACGCATGCTGGCCATTCGTTCCAGGTTGACCCCAAACAGCAGGGCAGGTGGACCACTGCACGCGCGCGCCATCAAGCGTGACATGTTTGCCGTTGGATTCCATTTCAAGTTGTTGCAGATACGAGCTGAATCGATCGAGATATTGATCGTATGGAAGAACCGCAAGAGTCTGCGCACCCAGAAAATTCGTGTTCCAAATTCCAACAAGCGCCATCAGCACCGGAAGATTCTTTGCAAACGGAGTCGTGCGGAAGTGTTCATCCATTTCGTGAAAACCGCCAAGCATTTCCTTGAAAGCCGCAGGTCCAACTGCAACCATCGTCGAGAGTCCGATTGCGGAATCCATCGAGTATCGCCCGCCGACCCAATCCCAGAAACCAAACATATTTGCGGTGTCGATTCCAAAGGCTTTCACCTTTTCCGCATTGGTGGAAACCGCAACGAAATGTTTGGCCACAGCAGCCACATCGCCGCCGAGTCCCTTCAGCGCCCAGTCACGCGCAGTGTTTGCGTTGGTCATTGTCTCGAGCGTGGTAAAAGTTTTCGAGCAGACAATAAAGAGAGTCTCCGCGGGATCGCAGTCACGCGTCTTCTCCGCAAAATCTGTTGCGTCAACATTTGACACAAAGCGGAATGAAATGTCACGAGCGGTGTAGGCGCAGAGAGCGTCATACGCCATTGCCGGTCCGAGGTCGCTGCCGCCGATGCCGATATTGATGACATTTCGAATTCGCTTTCCAGTGTGACCCTTCCATGCTCCACTGCGGATGGAATCTGCGAATGCGCTCATTCGATCAAGAACTTGGTGTACAGATGGGACAACATCGACACCATCAACCATAATGCGACTTGTTCGCGGTGCGCGAAGCGCAATATGTAGCACCGCACGATCTTCAGTCACATTGATCTTGTCTCCACGAAACATCGCATCGATGCGTGCGCGCAGTCCACTCGCATCAGCAAGGCTGAGCAGAAGTTCCATCGTCTGCGTTGTGACGCGCTGCTTGGAATAATCCATAAACATCTTTCCAGGCCCTTCGATGCTGAGAGATTTTGCACGTGCGGCATCGCCCTTGAACATGTCACGCAAATGAGCATTCGCTTGCTGCGAACAATGGGACTGCAACGCTTTCCATTGCGCAAGGCTGTTCAGAGGAGCGCGGACGGCGTGGGAAGATGCGGTTTGCATATTTGTCATTGTGGCAATATAGCACTGCACTTTCGAAAAATATGTTGCCATTGTCTCTTGGCGAATTCTTGACTGTTTCCCAATTCAATTTTCGTTATGCTTATCATTGTTCAGTAGACAAACAAAAGGAGATTCTTCAAATGCGATCAACTGCTTTACTTGCCATGACTGGCCAATCCATCTGGCTCGACAACATCACTCGCAAGCTTCTTGACTCTGGTCAGTTGGCGACTTGGATCAAAGACCTTTCAGTTGTTGGTCTGACATCAAACCCATCGATCTTCGAGAAGGCAATTGTTGGCAGCAGTGATTATGACGCGCAGATTCGTCCATTGATGGCTAAAGGAATGAAGTCCGAGCAGATTTTCTTCGAATGCGCTCTCGCAGATTTGAGCCGAGCGTGCGACCTTTTTAAACCAATCTATGACCGCACTGGCGGAATCGATGGATGGGTTTCGCTCGAAGTTTCTCCGCTTTTGGCCAATGACACGAAGGCAACGGTTGCACAAGCGCGCGACCTCCATGCGCGGGCGAAGCGCCCAAACTTGTTCATCAAGGTTCCAGGAACTCCAGAAGGAATTCCTGCGATTGCGGATTTGATTGCCGAGGGAATCTCGGTCAATGTCACGCTGCTCTTTTCCAAGGCGCACTTCGATGCTGCGTCCGATGCATATCTGCGTGGTCTTGAAAGACGTGCCGCCGCTGGACTTCCACTTGGTGCCGTGTCGAGCGTCGCAAGTCTTTTCGTTTCACGATGGGACCGCAAGACCGCGCCCAAGTTGCCAGCGGAATTGAAAAATACCGTTGGTATTGCTGTCAGTCGTCAGTGCTACAACGCATACTGCGCGCTTTATGCATCCGACCGATGGCTTGCCCTCGAAGCCAAAGGTGCGAGACCTCAACGCTTGCTTTATGCCAGCACAAGTACGAAAGATCCAGCTCTTCCACAAACTTTATATGTCGAAGGTCTTGCTTCGCCTCGCACGGTCAACACAATGCCAGAGGAAACTCTCATCGCTCTCAGCAAGGGAGCAGCGATCAAAAATGTGCTTGCCCCAGGCGATCTTTCTTGGCAGAACACGCTCGATGCGGTGAAGAAAGCCGGCGTCGACTTGGATGCGTGTGGCAAGGAACTTCAGATCGAAGGCCGTGATTCATTCGACGCAAGTTGGAACGAACTCATTGCCAAGATCGAAGCCAAGGCAACAGTTTTATCGAAGTGATTTGAGAAAACAGTTTCGCTCTTTTGCGCGCGGATCAATTTGACCATGACGAAAGCAGGCTTGTCATGTCGGAACCATTTACGGTTCCATCCTGATTGATATCTGCATTGGGATTGTTCGTGCCCCATGCGGACAAGAGCGCGGTCAAATCTGGGCCGCCGACGCTGCCGTCTTGGTTGATGTCCGCTCGATTGGCTGTGCCGCCTTTGCTGAGCGCGCTTGCAGGGATGAGTGCTTTGGGAGTGTTTGGCCCAGACCAAGAGGCAAGCAATCCTGCGCCGCCACCATTTTCGAAGAACTCCACACGCACAGCATGCTTGCCAGGAGCAAGATCGATGGTTCCACTTTTTTCAACCATTCCATGCAGCCCATCGTTCATCACAACCGGAGTTGTTCCAATGAGCAGTCGTGATCCATCATCTGAATTTGTATAGAGCGTCCATGTTCCCGCAGTTGGAACATTCAGCCAACCGGTGAAGACCGCGCCGACTTCATCCGCTCGATTGCTGTTGGCAAAGTTTCCGCCCGTGCTATCGAAATTCACTTGCGCCACGCTGGTTGTGCTGTACGGAGTGAGTGCAACAAAATTCGGAAGGACAGCTGGTGCGCTGAGGATGTAATACTGTGTTGTCAATCCTGGAGTATCGCCAATTGGATTTTCTGGCAAGCGCATCGGTGTGAGATCGATAGTCACAGTTGCAGTTGCTTGCGAGCCTGTCAGTTCCGCAATTTTGTAGGTGAAAGTCACCGTGGTCGCAGCCAGAACTGGAGAAGTGAATCGCACAATGTCTCGCCCGCTTGGTCCAGCTCCAACAATGATGCCCGTCGAGCAACCTTGATCGGGTTGTGTTATGCCGACCAAAGAAATACTTTCGCAGTTGAATCTCACATCGTTGCCCATCACATCAATATCAAATGTCGTGCCAGGAATTGCGCTCATACGCTCTGGAACTGCAGAGGCAGGTTGCGCTGCTGCGGAGAAAGGGCATGGGGCAGATTGCAAGTAAGCCTGAATCGACCCAACATTGAGCGGATGAAAGTAGAGATTCACATTCGCCATACCGCCGGGGCAGATATGGCAGTAACTCATGATCGTTCCAAGATCGTTTGTCGCCGCGGAGCAATCTTGCGGATTCGATCCGCAACCATCTGCTGGTGGCGAGTAGTTGTGAGTATGAGGCGCGCCATAGTTGTGGCCGAATTCGTGCGCGACCACCATGATGTCCCAATTGGAATCGTTGTTGTCGAGCAAGGGATATGGAAAAGAACCCGCAAGATTTGCAGAGACCGAGTATGCGTATGAACCGCAACCCGAGTTCAGCCATGCGATTCCTCCACCAAGTCCACGACCCGAAAGCAATGCAGCAGATTCTCTTGGTGCTGTCTCGGGTTGATCTTCCCAGAGGTTGCGAAATTCTGTGAGTTGAGCTGAAGTGCTTGTCGCATTCCACGGGTCACTGCCGCCCGTCCAAAGTCGCAACGATGCCATGCCTGGACGCAAACTTGTATCGCGAGGATAAATATCCGACAGGGCTGCAAAAAGTGTTCCGACATACCCAATCGCAGCTGCTTGATTGTTTGTAAAGAGTGCGAGAAACTCAACATCAGTATCGATTGCAATTCGGGATTGCCAACAGGGTGCCATCGAATCGGCGATGCCACCATCGGATCCAGTTCCTGCAACCCAATCAGGTGACAGAAGCGTTTCGCAAGTCCACTTGGGAATCTCAAATGTTCCAGGCGGCACATCTTCCATTCCATATGAGACGATCGGTCCATTGCCGCCCGCGCGTTCGTTGGAAAAAATCCATGTCTTTCCATTTGCCTGAACATATCCAACAAGAAAACCGTCGCCGCGCGAAAGCAGTACGCGCGAATCTGGATCATCGAGGAGTGAGCCGATATAGCAGTCGATTGTTGGAATTGCGATTGGTGTTTCAGTGACCACGCCATTTGCTGCGATCGTTGCGCCAACGATTCGCGGATGATTCTCGAATGGATCGACCCGATGCACAACCATGGAGTGATTTTGGGATGGTCCCAATGGAACTGACTCGATCAGCGCATCCCGATGAGCGCTGAAGGTTTTCCATTTTGTTTCATCAATGGTGATCGCAGTGACAGAATCACGAAGATGCTTTGGAATGAGTGTTTGATCTTGACTGCGCACCAGGGGCGAATCGACTCGAACCACAGTTCGAACTTCGTTTGGTGCGGGATCCACAGGCTGCATCTGCGCAGCAGCAGAAGCAAACGAGAAGACGCTCAATTGAACGGAGAGAATAGAGAGTGATCGGAGAATATTAATTTTCATAAAATGACTTTAGGTAAACAATAACACGTAAAACTAACAATCAAAATAAATTCTTCAAGATTGCAAAATTGCAAGTCTGCAAAAGGCTTCAATCCCTGTTTCAAGCGACTGGTCGTTGAAATCAAATGATGGATGGTGGAGCGCGGGCATATTTGGAAGTGTTGGATCTTGAATGCCAAGCAGAAAAAAGCTGGCTGGGATCTTTTGGCCATAAAACGCAAAGTCTTCGCCGCCCATGAATGGATTTTCCATTTCAACAAGTCGCGCTGTTGGAATTTTGTTCGCAGTACGGCGAACCGCATCAGTTGCAGTGGGATGATTGACAGTTGGCGGGCATCCAGCAGAAATTTTTACTTCCGCAGTGCAGCCATGCATTCTCGCTGCGTGATCGACAATTTCCTCGATTCTCTTAATGGTGTTTGTGCGGACCTGTTCATTGAGCGTTCGGATCGTTCCCTCGAGGGCGCCATCTTGCGCAATGACATTAAAAGCATGTCCCGCCTTGACGACGCAGACAGAGACAACGACTGCGTCATTCGGGTCTGTATTTCGGCTGACGATCGTTTGCAACGCAGTAATGATTGATGCCATGGCGATGACTGGATCGTGCGACAAATGTGGCCACGCTGCGTGAGAACCACGCCCATACACAGTAATAGAAAAATAATCTGTCGAAGCGAGAAGTGGTCCATTTCGAACTCCAATGGAATTCACTGGAAGCCACGGCCAGCAATGCAATCCGTATATTTCACTGATCGAAGGGCCGAGTAGGCCAGTCAAGCAACCATCAGCGATCATCCGCGACGCTCCCCCGAGATTTTCCTCCGCAGGTTGAAAGAGCAGTGTTACAGGGCGGGGCAGCGGAGCGATCGCTGCCAACTTTGCAAGCACACGAGCGACGCCTATGAGAATAGTTGTATGCCCATCGTGACCACAAGCGTGCATTACTCCAGGATTTTGCGATGCGTATGCGAGTCCTGTTTCTTCAATGATCGGCAGCGCATCGATATCCGCACGCAAACCAATTGTTTTTTCGCCAACACCAGGCAGATGCGCAAGCACTCCTGTTCCTCCGCCCAAGCCACTCTGGAATTGTATCCCCACGGAATGCAACTCACGCTGGATCACTTGCGAGGTTCTTACTTCATTCAGCCCAATTTCTGGATGCGTGTGCAAATCTTGACGAATTGCGATGAGACTTGGAAGCTCGTTCTGAATCAGTTGCGTAAGTTGTGCGCTGTGCGACATTGAAAGAAGGGTATCGCACGCCCCCGATTGGGGCTTCTCCAACTCAATATTCCATTCAATCGCGCAGAGGTCCCAGTCCTGCAGATCTTCGACCTGCATTCAATTTCTCTGCCGCGAATTTGTCTTGTCGAATCAATCGAGTCAACTGACTCATCGAAACGCCCAAAATTGCTGCGGCCGCGGAGACATCAAAATGAGCAGCAGTGACCAAGTCGAGTGCTTCAGCCAGAACCACCGCGAAGTCCCAGTGATCAATGCTGACCTGAATTTTACTGTCTCGGCGTCGGCTTTCCCAAAGCGCGCTGGGTTGGTGTTCCGCGGTGACTTCGAGTGTGCGCACAAGAACTGCAAGTCGAATGCGAAGACGGCGAATCGCAACGCGCCGATTTTCGACTTGACTGCGACGCTCCGTGCCTTGCGCATCAACTTGGGTTGGGATGTGCGTGATGAAGACAGCAGTTTCGACTCGATTGCGATGCTGACCTCCTGGGCCCGAGACGCGACCAGTCTTCAATTCACATTGGCGAACAAGTTGTTCCTCGTCAAGTGCAACTGGATGTAGTCCTGAAATGAAAATCAGGTCTGAAGCGGGGGGGAGATCATTCAACTGCCTCGCCTCCGAGCCCCACGATCGCCCCGTGCGATTTGGGAGAGTGGATGTGCGGCAAGATCCCATCCATCGCATTCCCCGCGAGCGATTCTCAGTGCCCCTGCGCCAGCGATCATCGCTGCATTGTCGGTGCACCATCGAAGTTCTGCGATTCGAAGTGCGACACCGCGCTCTGCACATGCGATCGCAGCTTCGCGCCGTAAAAGCGAATTCGCTGCAACACCGCCACCGATTAAACAGGAAGGTGCTGCATGCTCATCAAGAGCGAGCGATAAATTGCGAATGATTTGTGCGACTACGACCTTGCGAAATGACGCAGCCAAATCTGCTGATTTCCCAGCGTGCTGTGGATCTCTTGCGGCAAGTGCAAGCGCAGTCTTTATTCCGCTGAAAGAAAAATCTCCACCATTCAGCCGAGTCATCGGCAGTGCAATTGCATCGGCATCGCCAGTTTCGGCGAGTGCATCAAGTTTCGCACCGCCTGGATATCCGAGTTCGAGAATGGACGCGGCTTTATCGAATGCCTCGCCTGCAGCATCATCGATTGTTGCGCCAATCAATTGCGCTTCCATAGGTGAGCGCATAAGAAAGAGACTCGTATGTCCACCCGATGCGACAAGTCCAATCGCAGGCCACTCAAGCGCAACTTGATCGAGCAAACCCGCGATAAGGTGCGCCATCACATGATCGACTCCAACGAAAGGAATGTCGAGCGACCACGCCAACGCTTTCGCAGTGCTCGTTCCAACAAGCAACGAGCCAATCAATCCAGGACGATGACCCGCGGCGACTCCAGTGATTTCCTTCATCGTGATGCCACCATCCGCGCACGCGCCTCGAATGACGGGGATGATTCTGTCCAAGTGCGCACGGCTGGCGATCTCGGGAACAACTCCTCGATATTCCGCATGTAAATCATCTTGTCCTGCGGTGCGACAAGAAAGAACACGCAGTTGATCGCCATCAATGCTGACAAGCGCCGCGGACGTTTCGTCACAACTGCTTTCGATACCGAGGATGATTCGCGCGGACATATGCGTGAGGGTATCGCCGTTCGTGCGTAGACTTGCTGATCTATGGAGACAGGTCTGCGAAGCGCATCAATTCAGGCGGAGCGAGCCATTCTGGCTGCGGTGATCTTGAGTTCTGATGATGACGCGCTCAATAATCCAGATCCGCTGAGCGAACTTCGCGCACTTGCCGAGACTGCGGGGGTGCAGACGGTCGGGCAATTGATCCAGAATCGCCACGGAATGGACGGTCGAACTTGCCTCGGCAAAGGCAAGATTCAGGAATTGAACGCTGCGGTCAAGGAACTGCGTGCCGGAGTTGTCGTGTTCGATCACGATCTGAGTCCGAGTCAACTTCGAAATATTGAGAAGGAACTTTGCTGCAAGGTCATCGATCGAAGCGAATTGATCTTGGATATTTTTGCCAATCGAGCAACATCTCGCGCCGCACAATTGCAAGTTGAAATTGCGCAGCTTGAATACACCGCGCCACGATTGCGAGCGATGTGGTCGCACTTGGGCCAAGTCACGGGTGGATCGCCGATGGGCGTGGGGACGCGCGGACCTGGCGAGCAACAACTCGAAATCGATCGTCGTCTTGTTTCACGGCGCATTGTCGCTCTCAAGCGCGAACTCTCCGAAGTCCAAGCGCGCAAGACCCGCGAAGTTCAGACTCGGCGTGCGGAACATTTCACGGTGGGGATCGTGGGTTATACGAATGCGGGAAAGAGCACGCTCTTCAATGCGCTGACAAATGGTGGCGCATTCGCAAACGATCAACTTTTTGCCACGCTTCAGACTCGAACAGAATCTTGGAATCTTGGTGGTGGAAATATTGTGATGCTCTCGGACACGGTTGGGTTCATTCAACGACTTCCGCATCATCTTGTGGCAAGTTTTCGTGCGACGCTCGAAGAGACGGTGCATTCACATTTGTTATTACTGGTCGTGGACGCGGCAGATCCAAATGCGCCCGCGCAACTTGCGACTGTTCGTGAAGTTCTCGACGGTATTGGCGCGAAGAATCAGCCGCGATTGGTGGTCTTGAACAAGATCGACAAGATGGGCGCGGCAGTCGGTCCCATTGGAGAACGACCGTCAACTCTGGAAGAATGGCGCAAGAAAGAACCAACTGCCATCGCCGTCTCTGCGCTGACCTTGGCTGGGTTCGAAGAACTTCGCAATATGGTTCGCGGAAATTTACTTGGCGAAATGCGCGAGGCTGTTCTTCGGATTCCGCTGCGTGACGGTCGCGCAGTGGATTTTCTGGAGTCTCGTGCGACTGTCACCAATCGCGATTATGACGAAACGAATTGCATCATCACCGTCACGTTGGGGCGACGGCATATCGAACAACTCATTGCGATGGGATCTCGATTCACCGTGAATGATTTGCCCGTTCACGAAGGCCTGCTTGCTCTTTGGCCACCGCCGAAGGAATGCTTCGTAGAGCGAATTCCGCCGCATGAACGACTCGTCGGCGACGGCGCATAGCTTTCTTCAGCGGTTTGTGGGCAGGACTTGTCGAAAAAGTTCGGCGCATGCGCCGCGAACGACGGGTGTGACTCCACTTCGAATCCACGCCGACGAATCATCGCGAACAGAGTCGAGTGATGCCCATACCGCTATTCGACTGAGAGTGCCGCTTGCACATCCGTTTGTTCCTGAGCCGGACCAAAATCCATCATCTGCATTCCCCAAAGCAACGCGCTCCCCGCGCCGTGGATATTCATCCCATCGTTCAACTGGTGTTCCTAGTAGTGCCTGTGAAAAAATCCACTTTGCTGACTTGGGGCCGAAGACCACAATAAGATTTTCGCCGCCTGCAAGAAATTGTTCACGCGCTCTACGCAGAAGTCGGCGCACGCGATCAACAGCAATTCGATGATCGTCGGTGATGCCGCTCGTCAATGACACGCCGCCAGCATCGCGTGGTGAACGCACTCGACACCTTCCGCGAATTTCACCGCTTCGACTTCGCACGACACATTCATCTCCAACTGCAGCACGGCCGAGGAATTTTCGCATCGCATCTGCAGTTATTCGTAGCGCGCTTGAGTTCAATCCATTTTTCCACTCGACTTCGATCAACAGTCGGCGGTCGACATTTTCGAGCGCGCGAATCGCGGAAGGAATCCTCGGCGATCGAGGCTGAGTCAGATCATCGTCTGCGTCCATGCACTTCACATGCAAATGCAGAATGAGTGAACCTCGCACAGCGACAAGATCGCAGGAACGACCTGCTAGCGTGGGGATTTCGCTGCGCACGCTGAATCCCGCTGCGCTGAGTCTTTTCGCAAGCAACACTTCCCGAAGTAGCGAAGTGTGCAGTCGCGAATTGGGTATTGAACGAGTCAATCGCTTGGACATTTGTCCCATTCCTGCAGCGGCGGGGGACTTGAGCCAACTTTGAGCGTGATTTGAAAGCGTGTTGATTCGCAGATTCATGGTTTTTAGGTGTGAATCGAGTGTATTCGCCCAAAGAATTTTCAATTGCAAGAAATTTAGAAACTTGCAAAAGTCGCCCCCCAAGTCATCCGATGAGCCTTATGAGAAAGAGACCCAAACTATGACACTCATCAACATTCATCCGCGGATTCCACGACTTGGAGAACTTCTTGTCGCACAAGGACTGCTGAAACAAAGCGAAGTCGACGCGGTCTTGGCTCGCCAAGCGAAGAATGGTCGACCATTCGGACTTCTTTGCGAAGAAATGTTTGGTATCGATCCAGAATTTATCGAAGCAGCGTGGGTCGATCAATATCGCGCGCTCTCTGCATCATTTGATGCAGATTTCACTTGCGTCAATCCTGCTGCAATCGCACTTGTCACTGCTCGACAGGCGTGGCAGTTTCGAATCTTTCCCCTTCGAATCGAAAACGCAACATTGATCTCAGCAACAACGCCAGGACACCTTGCACGCGCATCAAGATTTTGCAGTGGCGTGTTGGCAATGCCTGCGTTGTTCGTGGTTGTTGATTCATACGAACTTTCTAGCGCATTGGAGACGCATTATCCAATTGATGGAATGGGAGTGGAGACCATTCGGTCGATCCACAAGCGATATGGGAAAACTGGGTAAGCAGTCAATCCGGAAAGAATAAAAGCCACTGGCAACACCCGGACCACTGGCAACACCCGGACCACTGGCAACACCCGGACCAATGGCAACACCCGGACCACTGGCAACACTTGGACCACTGGCAACACTTGGACCAATGGCAACACCCGGACCAATGGCAACACCCGGACTTGAACCGGGGACACCCGCATTTTCAATGCGGTGCTCTACCAACTGAGCTATGTTGCCTGCGGCACCCGTTCGGAAACGGAAGCTTCATATCCGAGAGTACGCAATTGGGGCATTGTGTCAAGAATGGCATCAACGCTCGAGCCCAATATGCTCGATCCCAACGGCAGTGATTCGATCTGAGTCAGAATTTGCGACAGCAACCACCGAGTGAGCATCTGGCCACCGCGGTAATTCTGCATTCGTAGCCCGTGTGTGCATTGGGAGTTTGCCGAGCAGGAATTGGTGCGTAAAACCCGCCAGAAACGCTCGACCAAAAGACTGGCTTGTTCTGGGCTGAGTCGCAATTCTGCTGCTTCGCGCATTCGCCATGTATTTGCAAATTGCACGTGATGCCACGCTTGCTGTTCGCCTCGAATGCACGCGCAAGCGATCACCACATCCTCCACCCATTGTTCAAGTTGCGAATCTTTCTTGCAATCATTCCAATTCACTTGGGATATGACGGATTCCACGTCAACTTTCCAGCGAGCGTGCGAAATGGAACTTGCAAAGTATGCGCGCCGAAGAGAGTTTGTTCGCTCAACAACATTGATCGTGTTGCGCTTCTTCAGCTTTGCGGATGGCAATGCAAGTCTATTCATTTCGATGTGTGAGACTCGTAAAAATCTTTCTCGACCGACCTTTGAAACGTGAGGGAAGTTTACGAAATCTCAGGCAACCGTCAACATCATCAGACGAAATTTGACGCGCCAAGAAATTTTCTCTGAATGTCCGATATGACTTTGAACTTTGCGCGGAAAGTTCGCAATTCCTCCACATCGATATTGTGGCTGATAAAACTTGGCTCGCTATCACAAAGCGCCTTGGTTTCCCCAAGAAAGTCGATGATTGTCGATCCACCTATGTATTGCGTGGTTGGTTCGCTACCTGTTCGATTGGCAGCGACAACCCACGCTTGATTTTCGATTGCACGCGACGCAAGCATGGCGTGTTTTTGACGCAATCTCAACGCGGGCCAGCACGCGCTCATCGTAAAAATTTCTGCGCCGCCAAGAAGTGCGTGGCGCCATAACTCGGGGAATCGCAAGTCGTAACAGATCATTGGCGCAATTTTCAGGCCGCCACAATCAAAGACAACTGGACCAGAGCCAGGGGAATAGGAACGATCCTCGCCTCCAGGAGTAAACAGGAAACATTTTCGATATTGACCAACTTCCGACCCATCTGGCGAAAAAATTGTCGCTGTATTGGCGATACTGCCATCTGACTGGCGCCGGGCAAGTCCGCATTGCAGCCAAATTTTGTGCGATTTGGCAACGTGCGATCCCCACTGCACGCAATCAGCCGTTGCGGCGAGATCACTTCGCATCGTAAAACCAGTTTCGCAAAGTTCTGGAAGAACAACGAAATCCTTCTCTTGCGGCGAGCATTGGTGCAAAGCACGCTCGATTTCCGCACGATTTGGAAGCGGCTGCTCCCAAATGGGATTCGTTTGAAGCACATGAAAACGCATGGTGAAACTTGACAAGGGCGACCGACGGGACTTGAACCCGCGACATCCAGGATCACAACCCGGCGCTCTACCAACTGAGCTACGGCCGCCAACTGATGAGGGAAGATAGTAGAAAACTTATGCCGACTCCGCAAAGGAGCCAAAGGCGATCCCGTGCTAACCTATATGGCTCACCCTATAAGGAGTCCAATATGAGCACTATGACCGCCGTTTCGTCATCCCATCGCCACGCATTTGGCAGCGCCAAAATTCTGAACAATCTTTCCGCTGCGATTCTTGTCGAACACGCGCTCGCCCGAGGAGAAGGAACTCTTGCAGCCAATGGTGCGCTGGCATGCGACACTGGAGATCGAACGGGACGCAGTCCCAATGACAAATTCTTGGAAGATTCCGCTGGCATTCACGACAACATCGATTGGGGCAAAGTGAATCAGCCGATGTCTCCTGAACATTTCGATGCGCTTGAAAAATTAGTCTTGGCAACACTTGGTCGTCGTGAGACTTTGTATCGATTCGATGGATATGCCGGCGCAGATCCGGCATTTCGCCTGAAGGTTTCTGTCTTCACTGAAGAAGCATGGCACAGTCTCTTTGCAAAGACCCTCTTCATCAATGCGGCTGCTGCGGATTTGAACAATTGGAAGCAAGACTGGACGATTATCGATGCGGGAAGTCTGCGACTTGATGATCCAGCGAAGTATGGCGCAAAAGGTCCAGTCTGTATCGCGCAAAGTCTAGAAAAGCGAACTGTGTTGATTGTTGGAACGCGGTACGCAGGCGAGATCAAGAAGTCGATTTTCTATGCGATGAATTATGACTTGCCGGATATGAAGGTCTTCCCGATGCATTGTTCGTGCAATGTCGATCGCAAAGACTCATCAAATGTTGCGCTTTTCTTCGGGCTTTCCGGAACTGGAAAGACCACGCTCTCCGCTGATCCAAATCGAGATCTTGTCGGTGATGATGAACATGGTTGGAGCGAAAAAGGCGTCTTCAATATGGAAGGCGGTTGCTATGCGAAGTGCATCAAGCTTTCGCGCGAAGGCGAACCAGAAATTTGGGATGCGATCCGATTTGGAAGCGTGCTGGAAAACACTGTCATTGATTCGACGACTCGTATTCCAGATTATGACAGTTCTGCCAAGACTGAAAACACGCGCGTGACATATCCCGTGTCGTACATCAAGAATGCTCGAATGCCTAGTGTTGCATCGCATCCCCGCAATGTGATCTTCTTGACGGCCGATGCATTCGGCGTGTTGCCGCCTGTGTCGCGACTCACTCCCGAGCAGGCGATGTATTACTTCCTCAACGGATACACATCAAAGCTTGCAGGAACCGAAGCGGGAGTCACCGAACCAATGCCGAATTTCTCCGCATGCTTCGGCGGGCCATTTATGCCTCGGCCTCCGATGCGTTACGCTGAAATGCTTCGCGAGCGAATCGCAACACACAAATCCGATGTGTGGTTGTTGAATACAGGATGGACTGGCGGTCCATACGGAACAGGATCGAGATTCAAGTTGGCATATACCCGTGCATTTGTCACGGCCATCTTGGATGGATCACTTCGTTCCGCTAAATTCGTCAAGCATCCAATTTTCGGATTGCAGATGCCGACGGCGGTTGTGGGCGTTCCAACTGAAGTTCTTGATCCTCGAAATACTTGGGCAGATAAGAATGCCTATGACGCGAAGGCGCAAGACTTGGCGAAGCGATTCCGTGCAAACGATGCAAAGTTTGCGATCACGGACGAGGTTCGTGCTGCTGGTCCGATCACCGCCTAGGAGATCACATGTCCGTCACGATGACTGCGACCCCAACATTTGATCAAGTCGTCGAGGCTGCGAGGCGAATTGAAGGCGGAATCATTCGCACTCCCTGCGTGCGAAGTGCCGCGCTTTCAGAGTTGTGCAATGCAAATGTTTGGTGCAAGTTGGATTATCAACAGTCGACGGGTTCCTTCAAGGAACGCGGCGGTCGAAATGCGTTGATGCAGTTGGATGCCGCGACACGCGCCAAGGGTGTCATCGCGGCAAGCGCTGGCAATCATGCGCTCGCACTTGCATATCACGGTCGTGCGCTTGGAATTGCAGTCACAGTCGTCATGCCACGATTCGCGCCGCTTGTGAAGCAAGTTCGATGCCGCGAATTTGGCGCGAATGTGTTAGTGCATGGCGACAACATCGCCGATGCTCGTCAACGCGCTGATGAACTTGTTGTTTCGCAAGGCATGACATACATCAATGGTTTCAATGATCCGAACATCATCACTGGAGCGGGAACATGCGGGCTGGAAATCTTTGATCAATGCCCCGAGCCTGATGCGATTGTCGTTCCCGTTGGTGGAGGTGGATTGATCGCAGGTATCAGCCTCGTCGCCAAGACTCTGCGCCCCGCAACAAAAGTGATCGGTGTTGAATCCTCGCGCTGTCCAAGCATGTCTTCAGCGTTGGCAGCGGGGCATCCAGTACGAGTGACATCCGAATCTTCACTGGCCGATGGATTAGCGGTTCCAGAAGTAGGACCGCTCGCATTTGAAGTTGCACGGAGCAGAATCGAACAAGTTGTGACGGTTTCTGAGGAAGCAATCACGCGCGCAATTTTGCGCATTGCCGAATTGGAAAAAGGAGTCGTCGAAGGTGCAGGCGCAACTCCGCTTGCCGCACTTCTGGAAGGCAAATTGTCGCAACTTGTTGGACGCAAGGTTGTGCTTGTTCTCTGCGGAGGAAACATCGATCCCAACACTTTGTCGCGGGTCATCGAACACGGTTTGATGCTCGATGGACGTCTCGTTCAATTTCTAGCGGTCATTCGTGATCGACCAGGTGGATTGGCAGATCTCGCGACTGCAATCGCTTCGACTGGCGCAAGTATCAAGCAAGTTTCTCACGAGCGTGCGTTTGGCGAGGCAGATGTCTCTAAAGTGCAAGTGCTTTGTCAGATTGAAGTGCGGGGACCGGATCACTGTGAAGAAGTCTTTCACGCGCTGCGAGCCCGCGACATCGAAGTTGTCGCCCGTGGTGGCCTGCGAAATATCGCAGCGATATAAATGCAAATGCGCATCGCGCTTATTCAAATGGATTCGGTCGTCGGTGATCTGGCGCACAATGCTCAGACCATTCTGGCGCGCGCTGTTGCCGCTGCAAAGATCGGCGCGCAAATTGCAGTCACTCCCGAATTGTCGTTGGTCGGATATCCACCGCGTGATCTTCTGCTGCGAAGTGGCTTTACGGATGCGTGCGCGGCAGCCACGAATGAACTTGCGAAACGTTTGCAACACGGTGGGGCGGGAGACCTCGCAGTCACTGTCGGTTTGCCATGGCACTTCGACAATCGATCTTTGCCGATATCCAATGCTTGCGCTGTGCTGCGCGGAGGAAAGATTGAGCGCGTCTATGCGAAGCGACTTCTGCCACACTATGACGTCTTTGATGAAGCGAGATATTTCGCTCATGGATCTGAAACCGTAATCATCGATGTTGCTGGTGAGAAAGTTGGCATTCTTGTTTGCGAGGATTTTTGGCAGGGGGCTGATGTCGGCGAAAGTGGGGGATATCAAACTGATCCACTGACTCAGACTGTGCAAGCGGGTGCGAGAGTGATTATCGTTCCAAGCGCATCTCCGTTCTTCCTCGAAAAACAAAGCCGGCGAATTGATTTGCTCGCGCGCGCCGCGGCGGCTCATAAAGTTTCGATCGCAAGCATCAATGCTGTTGGTGCGAATGATGATTTCGTCTTTGATGGTGGTTCGTGCATTATTCATCCAGATGGAACTGGTTCATTTGCCAAAAGATTTGCCGAGGAATCGATTGTTGTGGATTGCGCGGCAACATCTAAGCGACCTGCAAATATGCCGCTTGACGAAGAACTCGCACATGCAATGACCAGCGCAATTCGGGGATATGTTGGCAAGACTGGTCATCACGGCGTGCTTCTGGGACTTTCTGGCGGAATCGACAGCGCGCTCGTTGCAGCACTTGCAGTTGCCGCCCTTGGAGCGAAGAATGTGCGCGGTGTTTCGATGCCGGGTCCATTCTCTTCCGAGGAATCGCGCACCGATGCGATGGATTCTGCAAATCGACTTGGAATGAATCCTCCCGATGTCTTGTCGATCAATGATGCGTATAAAATGATGGGCGCAAACATCTCTCCATCCGCCAAGATCGATGGTGTGACCGACGAAAATCTGCAAAGTCGCTTGCGAGGTTTGACTTTGATGACACTTTCGAACGCGACTGGAGCGTTGGTTCTCTCAACGGGAAACAAGAGCGAATTTGCGGTTGGCTATGCCACGCTTTATGGCGATATGTGCGGCGGAATGGCTCCGCTTGGCGATCTCTTGAAGACGCAGGTTTTTTCGGTTGCACGCTGGCTGAATGCAAATCCAAGCGCGCTTGGCTTTTCTTCGCCGCCCATTCCATCGTCGAGTTTGAACAAGCCTCCGTCAGCGGAGCTTCGCCCAAATCAAACTGATCAAGATTCGCTGCCTGAATATTCCGTGTTGGATCAAATTATTTCAGGCTGGGTCGACGACGAAAAGTCCGTTGAAGAAATTGTTCGGACGACCGGATTAGACCGAGTGTTGGTTGCGCGTTGGACATCAGCAATCGATCGAGCTCAATACAAACGCAATCAAGCGCCGATGATTCCCAAACTCAGCGCAAGAGCTTTCGGACCGGGACGACGGATGCCGCTTGCCATGCGCTTTCGCTTGGTCGACGACTCGTCCGCCGTTTGAAATTGAATTGACGGCGCTGCTTGCTTGGAATCATCAGCAGTCGATCCGCGCCGATCCGATACGCGGTCAGAAATCCTCCGTACACACACCCCGTGTCGATTGCTGCAACAATCGGACGGCCATCAGGTCTACGCAGAATCAACGGACGGGAGAGTGGTTTATGCCCAACGATCAACAGCCCGTCTTTTCCATCATAATTCCACCACCAATCATTCTCGCCTTGCGCGGACTTGATCGTCATCCGCATTCGTTGCGATGTGCGTTTGAATCCAAGCGCCGGATCAACGCCTGCATGCACCGCAGTCCAAACTGGATTGCGCCCTCGCAGAAATGGAGTGCGCATCGCACGACGGAGAAGTTCCTGTGCATCATCCAGTAAATCAGCATCGGCGAGAATGTCGACCATTTCAGCAAGCCGTGGCGGAAGTTCGCTTGTTCTTCCATCTGGACCAGCGCGCCGAAGTGCGGCAAGCGCGCGAGACTCGTGATTGCCACAGACAAGATCGATCTGCCATCCAGATCGTTGGCGAGCAAGTATTTCTTCGACCACAAGATCGGGGCGCGGTCCCTTTGTCAGCAAATCTCCGATGAGAATGATGCGTGAATTTCTCGCCCAAGTTCGAAGTCGATCGAACATTGCTCGAAGTTCTTCGCCACAGCCGTGGATATCTCCAATCACGACCGTGTCACGCATCGCCGTACAATACTTTGACAATGACGATTCGGATTCTTCCAACCGCGCTTGTCAATCAAATCGCCGCCGGTGAAGTTGTCGAGCGGCCCGCCAGCGTGGCGAAGGAATTGATCGAAAACTCGCTCGATGCTGGGGCGACCAAGGTGATCGTGCGAATTGAAGGTGGAGGGCGCGAACGATTGGAAATCATTGACGATGGAGGCGGGATTGCCCAAGAAGAACTTGCGTTGGCTCTCGCGCCTCACGCAACCAGCAAGATCAGCACAAGTGACGATCTGAATCGAATCAACACATTTGGATTTCGCGGAGAGGCGCTTTGCGCAATTTCATCCGTTGCGCATGTGCGGATCACTTCTGCGCTCAAGAGTGCGGCTCAAGCGTGGATGATCGAATCTCGATTCGGTCAGTTGAGCGATCCCAAGCCTGCCGCAGGCAGAGTTGGAACGACCATAGAAGTTCTAGGGTTATTCAATAATGTTCCGGCTCGGCGAAAGTTTTTGCGGGGCGATCCAGCGGAAGCTGCGCGTGTAACAGAAGTTGTTTGCAATGCCGCGCTCGCACATCCATCGGTTTCATTTCGATTGGAGAGCGGCGGTCGAAAAGTCTTGGACTTTGCGGCGGCAAAGGATGTCTTTGGCCGAGTCGCGGATGTCTTCGGCGATGCGCTTGGCGAAAGTCCATTGACAATCGCGGGCGAGGCAGAGGGTGATGATCTGAAAAGTCGAATCATCGGCGTGACATGTCGGCCAGAAAGTATGCGATCAGTCAGTCGAACCCAGCGCATCATGGTGAATGGTCGACCCATCGTCGATCGCTCGCTCATTCATGCCGTACGCGAGGCGTATCGCGGCCTTGCAGAACCTTCATTGCAGCCTGTGTTTGCAATCTTTCTGCAAGTCGATCCGGAGATGGTTGATGTCAACGTGCATCCTCAGAAGAGTGAAGTTCGTTGGCGAAATCCTGCGTGGATGCACAGATTGGTCTATCGATCAGTTCAAGATGCTTTGCGTGCAGCGGATCTCACCGCAGGTGGTTCGAGTTTGCTTTCAAGCACGCAGAGTGATCTAGCACCGACAATCGATATGACTTCGACTCAGCATGCGCGCCAGAGCAACTGGTCGTCCCGAGCGCCGAGGTCCATGCCGAGCATGCCGAGCATGCCGAGAGATTCAAGCGGGTCGAGCACAGTGCGAACTCATTCCATCCCTTCATTCATTCGAGATTCAAGCTCATTTGAAACTCCTGCGCACGAGAGACTTCTTCCAACTCCCGCAGTTGCTGTTCGGGAAGTGCTTCAAGTCGACAACACGTGGTTGATTCTTGCTGAGGACGATGCGTTG
>SXGT01004316.1_pt1 | contig 34965 bp, 25 predicted proteins | sample 3176221 | NCBI WGS metagenome assembly SXGT01 (sample SAMN11356862, study PRJNA531348) | freshwater metagenome | isolation source: freshwater sample F1-120 | place: China: Fuxian Lake, Yuxi | collected 2017-12-25 | reverse complement strand
GACCATTCTCAATACCTCGAGGTGCTCGCCCTCAGCCATTTCAACCTGGGAAACGTGCTGGCCTGGATCGACCGCAGATCTGAGGCGGAACAGGAATGGCAGCGGTCGGTCGAACTGGCTAGGAAATGCGTCGAGCAGTTTGACGGTTTGGGCAGGGACACGCTCGCCAGCAGTCTGGGCAACCTGGGCACCCATCTGAACAAGCTCGGACGCAAAGAAGAAGCCGAAAAATGTTACTCCGAAGCGGTCAGCGCCGGGCGCGAACTGGTGGCTCGATATTCCGACTACGCGCACTACAAGTACGTCCTAAGCACGTCGCTTGCCAACCTGGCGGAGGTCCGCTGCGACCTCGGTAAACCGGCGGAGGCGATCAAGCTGCTGGACGAGGCGATCGGCTTTCAAGCGGAGGCGTACCGGGGCATGCCCTGGCAAGCGGCCTGCCGCAAGTCGCTCGTGAATCAATATCTGACACTGGCCGAGTGGCTGGCCGATACGCGCGACCTGACTCTGCGCGACCCTCCGCGGGCCAGCGAACTGGCGCGCAAGGCACTGCAGCTGGACCCAGCCGCAGCCGACGCACACCTCGTCTTGGGCCTGGCGAATTTTCGAGCTGGTGACGCGGAGGACGCCGTCGCGGAGATCACCCAGGGACTGAAACTCAACCCGGTCGTGAACCTCAACACCGTGACCAATTGGTTCACCCTGGCCAAGGCCCACTCGCAGCTCGGCGACAAGACTCGGGCTCGCGAATGGTACGACCGGGCCGCCGGCTGGATGCGAGACAACCCGGAGCAATTGGAAGGCCTTCGCCGCGCCCAAGCCGAAGCGGCCGAGTTGCTAAGAATCGAACTCAAGCAAGAATAACGGTTATGAGCAACTAACAGCACATTGCATTTGGAAAAACAAACCGGCCGGTGAGGTTCAGCCGCGAAGCAAGACCCTCACCAGCCAGTACGCTCCGCTGCGCACGGTCTGCGCGCCGCGGTCGCGTTTTTATTCTATCGCGGACCATGAAGAGAACCACACATGAAGACTTCGATGAGTTGGCAACTGTTGACGGAGACTCTCGCCTGGAGTGGATCGCTGATGCGGTTGTCCCGAAAAATCCCTGGCCTGCTCCTGCTGGCGACGGCTGTCTTGCTAGCTGGGGCGAACGTGCATGCTCAGGCACCGGCGGCATCTGGTTCGCTGGCCAGCTGGGGTGCTTATTACGGTGCTCCGGTGTGGGAACCCCCCACCGGAAACAATTTCGTGGCAATCTCGGCGGGACAGTCCCACAGTCTGGCGCTGCGGGGGGACGGCTCGTTGGTTGGCTGGGGAAGCAATTTTGCGGGCGTATCGAATGTCCCCGCCGGGAACGATTTCGTGGCAATCGCCGGTGGAGCTACATTTAGCCTTGGGTTGCGGGCGGACGGCTCGCTCATTGGTTGGGGTGTCAACGAATATGGGCAGACTGAGGTCGCCCCCGGTAATGGTTATGTGGCAATTGCGGCGGGCTGGTATCACGGACTGGCGTTGCACGCGGACGGTTCTCTGGCAGGATGGGGATGGAATGGATACGGCGCAACAAACGTTCCTGCGGGGAACAGTTTCGTGGCTATCTCGGCGGGACAGTTCCACAGTTTGGCTTTGCGGGCGGATGGCTCAATTGTCTCATGGGGCTATTACCTAGCGGATGTTCCCGCGGGAACCGATTTCGTGGCCATTGCAGCGGGAGAGTATTTCAGTTTGGCGCTGCGGGCGGACGGTTCGCTTGTTAGTTGGGGCGACAATTTCCACGGCCAGACGGACGTGCCCGCGGGAACCTTTGTTGCCATCGCGGCGGGAGACCGTCACGCCCTGGCGATGCGAGCGGACGGCTCTGTCGTCGCCTGGGGAGACAATTCCTTTGGCCAGACGGACGTGCCCGCGGGAACCTTCGTGGCCATTGCGGCGGGAGGCTCCCACAGTCTGGCCATCGGCACACTCCCTTCCGAACTGATCGTGAGCTTGATCGTGCAGGTTTTCAACCTGAACCTTCAGCACGGCATCGAGAACAGCTTGGACTCGAAGCTCGACACCGCCTTCGCCGCTCTCGACGACGCGAGCGACAATAACGACATCGCCGCCGTCAACGCGCTCACGGCCTTCATCAATTCCGTCCAGGCGCAGAGCGGACAAAAGATCCCCACCGACGATGCCGACGCGCTCATTGCGGCAGCGTTAGAGATCATCGAGCTACTCCTGGAATAGCTCGTCGCTGACGTTCTCTCCTTGTTCCCACGGTCTGCGTGGGAACAAGCGGCGTGGACGCTCTGCGTCTCTTCCGGGCTCCGGCAAGTCCCTTCATCCCTATCACTTCATTACTACATCACGTCGCTGACCCTTTCAAATTGGAGCCTTACGATGTCCCTCGCCACCTCACTCCGCACTCTGAAATTCGCCCGCCGGCCCGCTTCACGCAAACGGTCGACGACTAGGCCCCGCCTGGAGCGGCTCGAAGACCGCTGCTTGCTGGCCGGCTTCGGACCCGAAGATGGGGCCATCATCGTGGAACCTTGGCTCGGCAGGTATTTAGACGTGCAGATTCAGCCGGGGGACCAGAAGATCGTGGCTGCCGGAGGATTCCATGGGATCCCGGGCGTGGTCGTCGCCCGCTACGATTCGCAGGGCAATGCCGATGCCAGCTATGGCATCGGCGGTCTGGCGAATCCGCAAGCGCTGCTCGCGATGGGTGGGTCGAATCTGGTCCTGCAGCCCGACGGTAAAGCCGTCGTGGCAAGCTCCATGGACAATCCCGCTTTTGACGATCCCGATGACGCCATCGACCTGCCCGACGATGCCATCGCGGTCGGCCGCCTCAACGCCGATGGCTCGGCGGACACCAGTTTCGGCGTCGGCGGGTTGAGCAGCTTCGCCATCCCCGAGAGCACCTACTCCACTCAAACACGCGGCGTCGGCCTGCTCTCCAATGGCAAGATTGTGGTGGGTGGTTTCATTTCTGGGGGCACGTACCCGCAAGCAATTACTTCGGCGTTTGTGGCCGGCTTTACGGCCAATGGCGTGATCGACACCGGCAACAAGGGATTCGGCTTTCGGGGCGAAGGGTACCGGCTGGGTAACTATGGCTGGAACTGGAGCTCGTTCGACGACATCGCCGTACAAGCGGACAACAAAGTGGTGGCCGTGGGTTCGTACACCGACGCCAGCAATTGGGCACACAACCTGGTCGTGGCGCGGTTCACGGCCGCAAGCAGCAACATCCCCGGCGGCAACCCGGACCCTTCGTTCGCCGGCACCTATGCCACCTTGTCGGTACCGGGCATGGATATCTCGGCCAGGCGTGTGACGCTGCAGGCCGACGGCAAGATCGTGGTCGTGGGTTTCATTACAGGGCTCGACGGCGGCGACGATCTGTTCGTGGCCCGCTTCACGGCCAGCGGCACCCTCGACACCAGCTTTGGCGGCGGCAACGGTTACGTGCGTTTCGACGCCGATGGCAACGCCTCGGCAACGGCGGAGGGGGCTTCCGACGTGGCCATTCAGCCCGATGGGAAGATCGTGGTGGCCGGGGGATTGTCTTCGAATGGTGTGTCAAACTCGCTTGTGGTGCGCTTCAATTCGAACGGCACACTCGATGGAACATTCGGTACGGGTGGCGTCAAGGTTGCAACTCCGCCAGCGGGTTATCGCTCCATCACTGGTTATTCGATGGCTTTGGCGGTCGACGGCAGCATCATCGTTGCCGGCGCCCTCACACTCCCGGACTCGAACCCCGACCCCGAGATCGACAATTATGACATACAGCCATTCGTGATGCGGTTCCTGGGCGACCCGCCGCCGGTCACCAAGTTTTATGTGGTCAACGACGCCACGGCCAATTTCACCTATGAGTATTCGGCCTCGGGCGCGGCGGTCGAGAACTACGCGCTATCCAGCGGCAATGCTACGCCGCGCGGGGCGGCCAGTACCGCGGCAGGCGACACAGTGTGGGTCGTGGACGCCAATCGGAATGTGTATGTCTATGACGCGAGCGGCGGATTGTTGGGCTCGTGGTCGGCAGGCACAATCGCGACAAATGCCACAGTGGAAGGCATTGCCACCGATGGCACGGATGTCTGGATCGTCGATGCCAGGAACGACAAGGTCTATCGTTATGCCGGTGCCGCCAGCCGTCTGTCGGGGAGCCAGACCGCCGCCAGCAACTTCAGCCTCAATAGTGGCAACACCAGTCCCAAGGATATCGTCACGGATGGCACGAGTATCTGGGTCGTGAATGACGCTGCCACGAACAAGGTGTTCAAGTACACCATCGCGGGGACTCTGCAGGGAAGCTGGACCATCGATGCGGCCAACGCCACCCCGACCGGCATCACCCTGGATCCCGCGAACGTGAGCGACCTCTGGATTGTCGATAGTGGCACCGACCGGGTGTACCAGTATAGTGCCGCTGCTTCGCGCACTTCTGGCAGTCAATCGGCCGATGCGGCTTTCGCCTTGGCCGCGAGCAACACCAATCCGCAAGGGATCGCCGATCCGCCGGCAGGAGCTTCACAAGCATCCGCTGGCAACGACGCTGCCGCAGCTCAGTTGTTGGCTGGATATTCAATTCTCCCGGCAACAGGCCAAATATCCTCGCCGGCTGGAGGACGAGGCGAACAAGGAGACCAAGACCGTATGGACCCACTATCGGCCATGATGCACGAACTGGGACACACTTTGGGGCACGCTCACAACGCCGATGGCCTGATGGCCGAGACGCCGGCGACTGGGGAACGCAGCACCGAACTGGAAGAGGACCACGTCGCCACCGTTGATCAGGTCTTCACCGAACCGGCTGGTCTCTACCCGAGCGCCTGGCTGAGTAGCGTACTGGCCGAACAACTGGAATCCACTCGTCCAGGAGGCAGGCAGCGCCGGTAGAAAACCCGCGTCGGCAGGCCATTGGTCTCGAAATTCCCACGGAGGACCGTGAGAACGAGGGATTTCCGGCCGTCCAGAATTCTCCAAATAGTTTTGGAAATGTGCCTAATTGGATACTGGACAATGGTATAATATGACCGGGCCTGTTGGTGTCCTGCTCTCAAGTGGAGCGGGGGACGGCAGTGCCTCGCGGACAGTGCCATGTTGGGCGAGGGTCTCCTGACCCCGTCCGGATGATCGACCGCAGGTCTCCCGGACAGGCTCACGCAGGAGACCTGCGGTCACGTGTTTCGGCGAGGTCGGAGGCCTGCGCCGAACGGAGCTGGAGAGGTCGTGCTCTTTCTCAATCTGGTTGTGGGAATTCCAAGAGGGGAGAAGATTAGCCGCGGAGTTCGCGGAGGAGCGCGGAGAGAATGTGTTTGTAAATCGGCCTCCCTTTGCGACTCTCAATGATCTCCGCGGTTCAATTACGGATGAATCAAGAATTGGCCTAATTCACGCTTCGAGATGCCGCAAGTCTTTGACAGCAAATAGTTTGCGGATGTGACTCTGCTGAAAACGGAGAGCCTGAATCATGAATCATTGCGGCGTGAAGCGTGGTTGTTTTCAGGCAGGTGGAACTAGTTGGGCGACTAGTTAGGCGAGGGTCTCCTGACCCCGCCCGCATGATCGACCGCAGGTCTCTCGGACCGGTTGTCGAAGAAAACCTTCGGTCAGGTGTTTCGGCGAGGTCGGAGACCTGCGCCGAACATGCCGCTCGGATGGCGGATCGTGGACCCAAAACCCTCACCCCGGCCCTCTCCCAGGGGGAGAGGGAGATTCTCAAGACCACACTATCGGCGGGGTGGTGTTGCAAAAGTCCTGGGGCATATTTTTGCAAGTCGTGACGTGTCCACGAGTTGCGGCAAGTGGTAGTTGGAATATTTCACCATTTGTTCCCAGTGTGGACAAGAGATGGACCATGGTTTTCAAGAATGGGTTTTTGCTACAAGCGCGGCCTCCGCATGGCCTCGTGGAATCGAAACGGGGGACTTATGATTCTGGCTCCCGTCTCTGACGATTTCCAACGGTCCTACCATGCTCCCGCGAGTGCTCTCCTTCATGCTGCGATTTGCCTTCGCCTTGATTCCGGTTTTCGTGTTGGCTCTGGAGGCCCGTGCCGAGGAGCCCAGTCCGGCTGCCCCGCTGATGAAGCTGCTGCAAAGCGGCCGCCTGCCGGCGGAGCGGGTGGGGACCGTGGTGGAGATGGTCTGCCAGAAGGGAAACGCCAAGGACCTGGCGTATGTCTTCGAGCAGTTGCAAAAGCCGGACGTCTACAAGCCCGCGGTGCGGCTGAGGGTGGTGGAGTTGCTGACTGATGCGGCCGTGGTGCGCAAGGTGAAGCCGGAGGGGAACCTGGCGGCGCTCAAGACACTTTTGGCGGAAGGTATCGAGTCGCGGCTCAGGCTGGCGGCGCTCAAGCTGGCGTCCGTTTGGAAGGTGAAGGAGATTGCGCCGGAATTGCAGGCTATGGCTGCCAGTTCAAAAACCGAAACGGCGATTCGCGCAGCGGCCATCGACGGCCTGGCCAATATCGGGGATGCGAACAGCAAGGCGGCACTGCTGACAATCGCCGCCAAGGACAAGTCCATTCCCGTTCGAATGCAAGCCGTCGCCGGTCTCGCTCGGCTCGACGTTCGTGTCGCGGCAAAACAGGGGGCAGAGGTCCTGGCCGCGGCGGGGCCCAAGGACGACCCTGCCCCGCTCATCGATGCCATCCTCAGCCGCAAGGAGGGGGCGGAACAGCTCGCAGCCGCCTTGGGGAATGTCAAGCTGCCGAAAGAAGTTGCCAAGGTCACGCTCCGTTATATGTACTCCATCGGCCGGAGCGACGAAGGGCTCTCCAACCTGCTCAGCAAGGGGGCTGACATTGCCGTCGATGCCCCGCCTCCCAGCCAGGAAGTGGTGCAGAAAATCTCCGCGGAGGTGATGGCGAAAGGAGACGCGGCTCGCGGCGAAAAAGTTTTTCGCCGGGCCGACGTGAATTGCCTCAAGTGCCATGCCATCGCCCGCGCCGGCGGCCAGGTCGGCCCCGAACTGACGGCGCTCGGCTCGATTTCGCCTCCCGAATACATCGTCAACTCGGTCCTCAACCCTAGCCTGAACATCAAGGAGCAATACGTCACCAAGGTCATCCTGACCGCGGACGGCGAAGTCGTCACCGGCATTGTCATGGACCGCAACGACGAGCGGGTGCGGCTCAAGGACGCCAGCGGGAAAGTAATCACTTTGGCCAGCAGCGACATCGAGAGCGAAAAGGAGGGGCCGTCGCTGATGCCGCAGGGGCTGACCAAATTCCTCACGCACGACGAGTTTCTCGATCTCGCCCGCTTCATCACGGAACTGGGCCGGCCGGGCGACTACGCCATCCGCGCGACACCCACGCTCCAGCGCTGGCGACTGCTCAAGTCACCCGCCCCGGAAATCAGCGGCGAAGTCCCCAACGTCGAGCACTTTCGTCAGCATGTCCTGGAACTGCCCGCGGATGCCTGGCTGCCGCTGTACGGCACGGCTCGCGGCCCGTTACCACTAGGGGATGTAGTCGCCGCGCTCCCAGCGGCATCCCTGGTCAAAAGTCCCGCCGATAAGACGGTGGCGTTCCTGCAAGGGGAAATCGAAGTCAGCCAGGCCGGCGACTTGCAAGTCGAAGTCCAGACTCCTGTCCAGGCTCACCTCTGGCTCGATGCAGAGCCCTTTGAGAAGCCCGCGAAACTCACAATCCCCCTCACTGCCGGCCGTCACAAGCTCACTCTGCGTCTCAACCTCCCCAGCGACCTGCCCGAGGGTGCCAGCCTGAAAGTCGAGCTGAAAAAACCGGCGGACTCAAGCCTGCAATTCGACGTGGTCGGGGGGCAGTAAGTGCCGCTGGGAGGGCTTTCTCAACAGGTCTGGCTCCATCTTGCGGATACGAAAGTCACCGATCAGGGACGGGTTCATCTAACCGGGCTAACGAAGCTGGAGAGACTGCGATTGGATTAGACGCAGATCACCGATGCGGAGTTGGTGTTTCTGGCAATGCTCAATCGGCTGCACACGCTCAATCTCTATCGCACACGTGTTACCGATGACGGAGTGAAAGAACTGCACGCAGCGCTGTCGGAACTGGAGCTCATTCGTTAGCTCCTTGCCAAAAGAAAACGCGTCCTGAGCCGGAGAGTGGCTCAGGACGCGTGAATTGATGCTTGGTGTGTGTGAAACCTAGAAGCCAGCTCCGGCACCGGTGTCCACATTCCCAACCATGTGGAAGTGATTGTGGTCGATGTAGATGACTTCTTGCGAGTCTTCGTCCGTCAGGGTGTGCGGCACCGGCCAGCCAACGCGGGTGACTTCGGTGTAATAGATGGTGCACTTGTAGTGAGCGTGGTGCAGCTGCACGGGGCCGATAAGCGGCACGACGCGCGGCGGATCGATGTAGTCGGCAATCTTCTCCGTCACGATGCGGACGTTGTTCCGCTGGATTTCGTGCAGGAAGGGGAGGCCCCCTTGCACCGGGTTGGCCTTTTCCCAAGCCCGGACGACTTCGTCATCGCTGGGAGGGTCGAGAGCCTCGGTCGGAGCACCCGGCACCAGCGGTCCCAGGATGGGAGCCCGATCGTACCGCTCGTGGGCCCAGAATTGGTCCTCTTCCTTCTTTTGGAAGTAGGGGCTGATCGGCACGGGAATCCCAAGCGGGCCCAGGTGCGGGCCAGCTTTGAGCCCTATCATGCAGCCCGTGCTGGAAAGAGAGGCCGCAGCCAACAGGAGTCCGAGAGTCGCGATTACCATCCTGTGAGACATGACATTCCTCGGTAAATCAAATGCCGGAGTTGCTCCGGCTGCTGTGGGGTTGCCTTGCCCGTGGTACGGCCTTGTGAAGGTCCAAGGGAATCCGCGCGGGTAATGCCGTGCGTTATCCAAACCTATTTATCGTGTGAAGCTGTATCGAACTTGCGGATTTTTCCGGTCGCAGGGAAAAAAAGGGTTAGACAGCGTGCTAGCAAGTTTCGGCGTGGCCTCTCTCTCGCTCAGAGTGGCGGAGTGAGCGAGCTACTATGTTGACCTTCCCTGGATTACCCGGTTTTGGTATTTCCCCGCTGTTTGGGCCACTTTGCATGGCCAGATCAGCGATGGAATTTCCCAACTGCCAGGTGTCCTATGTCGAAAATCTGGGATCTTTTGAAGCGTACTCAGGCCATTGGCAAGCAGGTCAATCTGCGGCTGGCGATTGTGGCCGTGGTGCTCGGCGTCGGCGGCTTTGCCGTCTACAAAGGCGCGCAGCAATTAAAGCCGGCCAAGGTGGCCGCGAAAAAGGTCGTCAAAGCGGGCGAAGAGAAGTTGCCGGGCGAAGGGGATCCTGGGGCAACTCCGGAAGGGGAACTGACCGGTGCAACCGAAGGTACTGGTGGCGGCCTTTATCAGGCGGGAGGTGAAGCGCCGCTATACGGAGCGGGCGCTGTTACCCAGGAGAAGGGCCCCCCTCAGTATGGAGCCGCCGCCGCAAGCGAAATCACCGTGAACGACGGCACGGAAGGACAACCTGCCGAAACCAGCGGAGCTTCCGCTTATGTCGCGGACAACTCCAAAGAGCCACCGGTTCAGGAAGTTCCCGAAGGTGAAACCGCCCGTGCGCCCAATCGCCTCCGTCCGCCGACGCGGCCTGGTGGCGCGTATTCCCTGAATGATAACAACCAGGGCGCGGAACAGCCCGCCGCCACGGAAGAGTCTCCTGGCGCAGTCGAGGGAGCGCTAGTTCAAGAGGTCCCCGCTGTGGAAGCGGCTGATGCTGCCGAGGAGCCGGCTGTGGCGGGTCCACTGCCGGCGACACGTCCGCCGGGCAGGCTTGCTTCGGTGAGGGCCAATCCAATCCCGTCCAGCCGACCATTCCCTGGTGCAGCTTCGAGAACAGAAATGACTCCGCCGGAAGACAATGCAGAACTTCAACCGGTCCGTCCCAACGCCTATGGCGCCAAACCCAGCGGCGGCAATGACCGCGCTAGCCGCCATATTGCTGCTCCCGTCTCACATGCGCTGGCCGCCACGCACGGCGTTCCCGGCGAGCGGCAGATGGAAGGAATGCAGGCGCCGTCGGTCGCGCTGGAGAAGCTCGCCCCCGCCGAAGTGCAGGTCGGCAAGCTCGCCACCTTTGAGGTTCGTGTTCGCAACGTCGGCCAGATTGCCGCTCATGACGTGATTGTCACCGACCATGTTCCCCGCGGCACACGTTTGGAAGCGACTACGCCGCAAGCGACCGAAGCCGCGGACGGCACGCTCACCTGGAACCTGGGGAACATGCAGCCAGGGGACGAGATTGCCATCTCGATGCAAGTCACTCCGGAAGAAGAAGGGGAAATTGGCTCCGTGGCCCAGGTCGGCTTCGCGGGGAAGGCGACGGCTCGCACCATCTCCACGCGGCCGCTGCTCAAAATCGAACACACCGCTCCCAAGCAAGTGATGATCGGCCAGGAAGTCCGGCTCGGCGTCACCATCACGAACCCCGGCAGCGGCGCGGCAACTGGCGTTGTTGTCGAAGAAGACGTGCCGGACGGTCTGTCGCACGTTGCCGGCGGCGCTCTGGAATATGAAATCGGCGTCCTTCGTCCCGGCGAGACTCGCGAGCTGGAGCTGACTCTGAAAGCCGAGAAGCCGGGCTTGCTGGAAAACACAATTCTGGTCCGCGGCGAAGGAAACCTGACCAGCCAGCACAGTGTGCAGATCGAAGTCATCTCGCCGCAGTTGCAGGTCGGCGTGAGCGGGCCGAAGAAGCGGTTCCTCGACCGGCAGGCCACCTACAGCGTCACCGTCGCCAACCCCGGCACCGCGGCCGCCCGCGACGTGCAGCTCATCGCGTATCTCCCCAAGGGGATGAAGTATGTCTCGTCGGATTCGGAAGGTCAGTACGACGCCGTCCAAAACGCCATCCTATGGGGGCTGGAAGAACTCCCCGCCGCGAAGAGCGGCACGGTGAAATTTGTGGCAAGCCCGGTCGAGACCGGCGAGCAGAAAATTCGCGTCGAAGGGAAAGCCGACCTCGGCCTCTCCGTCGCCAGCGAGCAATCGGTGCAGGTCGACGCGGCCTCGGAGTTGGTCTTTAGCATCTCGGACATCAACGACCCGATCGAAGTCGGCACCGACACGACCTATGAAGTCCGGGTCTCGAACAAGGGCTCGCGTCCCGCCACGAACGTCCTTCTGGCAGCCGCTCTCCCCAATGAGATCAAGCTCGTCAGTGGCGAAGGGCCCTCCCGCGCCACCACCCGGGGCCAGCAAATCAGCTTCGCCCCCGTCGGCCGCATCAACTCCGGCGAGGAAGTCACTTTCAAGATCCACGCCCAGGGTCTCCGCGCCGGCGACCACCTCATCCGCGTCCAACTCAGCAGCGACGAGTCGGCAACACCGGTGACGAAGGAAGAGAGCACGCAGGTGTATGTGGATAAGTAGGGTAGGGTGCATGAGCCTCAGCGAAATGCACGGGTATTAGAGCAACCGTTGGCCTCTTGACGTCTGCTTGCCACCCCCATCCCGCATACATTTCGCTACCGCTCATGCACCCTACGCACTGTTCTTATAGGCTCCGCAAGGTCGCCACATCTTGTTGCAAATCGTCACTCGTTAATCGATAGAGCGGAATCTTCCGCCGAGAAAGCTCCTCGTCGAACTCGCTGCGGCTCATCGCCAGCCATTTCGTCGCCGGGCTCTTGGTAATTCTTCCCGAGTCGAACAAACGGCAGGCGATCTCCACCTCCCACTCGCGCTCACTGAGTCCGGCTGATTCCAACACAAAGTCAGGAATAGTGAGCGACATGGAGATCACCAAAAATCAGAGGACTTAAGACACAAGACAATTATAGCAGACAGTCCCGAAGGGGCTTTGCCTACAAACGGGCGCTTTTGACTCAGTTTTTGGGCAACTCGACACTCTGCTCACAAACGCCAGTTAAAAACCCCGTTGGCCTTTCCCAATCAAAGCGGTCGATAAACGTCTCGGCGAAGTTCATGGCTGTCCGGGAGTCATCAACTCGCTTGTTCAGTTCTCTAGTCCATTGATTTGGGGCGCTCAGGGGCCGCGTCGGCGAGCTATCAATGACAAGTAGGCATTCGCGATTGTCCCAGGAACACCGCAGCACATTCGGGCCGGGAGCCTGTAGCGGGTCAGGGCCCTGTATCGCCGTGAGGTACAGATCAGTCGCCGTGCCTTGTTGTACGTTAATCCTCCAGAACCCAAAAAAGCCCCAGTCACACGTCAAGTTCATAACCACAAGGCCATTCTCAGCCAACCGCTGGGCGAACGCAGAGATTTCATGAATTGTTTCCCAGGCTGCCGTATGCGAGTTTTGCATTGTTACACTCCTCGGATAGTGGCGATTGTAGCACGGCCAGTACAGCAAAGAGCCCCACTAATCTGACGGGGCGGGCGGCTGACCAGCTCGCCTGCGCGAAGTCCGGGAAATCCCTAGTTCGTGCATCGCGGAGATGGCGCAGCAACGTTGCGGCCGGCCAGTTTGGCCAGCTGCTCGTTTCTTGGCCCTAACGAGTTTGCCTCCGGCTGCGGTGCTTTAGGAGGCGAAAACACTTGGCAAATTCTTGTCAGAAGTCACTGGATTGTGCCAACCCTAGTATATAATGTTTTGTACACTTACCGAGGGGTCCCGCTGCGCCCGGTGGAAGGGGAGCGGGGCTGTGTTCTTTGGCATCCTGGTTGTTGCGAATATGCTGTGTGGCTGGGGAGATTCTGCGCGCGGAGGGAGCAGGAGTTTGGGACACGGAGCACAGAGAGAACACTGCGAGAGAGGACGGAGAAAAAGCGTCACGCAGTTAATCCATTTGATTTCTTGCCGTGTCCTCTGTGTTCTCCGTGTCCCATCCCTCCGGAGCGATTCCGGGCGATGATTCATGGGTCAATTCCTTGCAGGACAAGGACTTGCGAGTGACTCATGAATCAGAAAAGGCTGTTTTTTGGCCTGAATCAGAGACTTGCGTCGAGATGAATCATCTTAAGTTGTGTATTTGCAATGGCTTAAGAGATACAAGGTTGACGTAACTTTTTGCTGAAAATCACGCAAAAATGTGAATCAAGAACGGGATGAATCACATCTAAGGCATTGACAGGAAATGCTTTGCGTCGATAACCCTGTGAAAGCCGAGTCTTGTCTGGCTACATCTCAAAATGAAACGTCCGGCAGGCGGTGCGCCAGAGGCGGCGGTAGAGGGGTTGATAGCCGGCGTGGATTTTGGCGTGGCCGGTTGCGCCGGGCAGGAGCAGGCCAGTTGAATCCGAAATGGGAGTGCTGGCCTGGTAGGTGACATCCACCGGCCGCTCCATGCCGCTTTCGTCGGTCCGCGTGGCCATGTCGCCGCCGGATTTGAGGGTCAGGTTCCGCGGAGCGGCTTGCATTTGCTGCTGGGAAATGTGCTGGATGCTGCTGGTCCGCTTGAGGTTGGGCTCGGCGGAGAGGAACAAGTCCACGGGTTGGTCCGGGCTGACAAATTCCAGCTCGTCCTGACCGATGGCGAGGATTGCTTCCAGCTCTCCCGGCTGAGCGATGTGGCAGATGAGCGTGCTTGGTTCGAGCCAGGCCCCGACGTTGTGCAATTCCAGCGGCCGGCCGGACCAGGTGGCCAGTGTGCCTTGGGTGGACGCGAACGGCACTTTGGTCGGCGCGGGAACGACGATGCCATCGATCGGGGCGACGATGGTCAGCTTTTTGATCTCCTCGCGGCGGCGGGCGAGTTGGGCATCGACGGCGGCGAGTGCCTCTTGCCCTTCGGCGAGCTCCAGGTGGGCGGAATCGTCGGTGTGGGCCCGCTGACGAAGCGCATCGAGGCGGGCGGCAAGCTGCTCGCGCTCGCTCTCCAGCTTTCGCTGACTAAGGCGGGCGTCGATGTTCTCTAGCGTGAGGAGCGGTTCACCGGCGCGGACCTCGCCGGCTTGCAAGTGAATCTGCCGCACTTCTCCGGGAACATCGACGTAAACGTTCGTCCCTCCGCGCGGCTGGACATAGAAGCTGCACGAGATGTAATACGGGAGCGGCACGCAGAGGAGGCCGATGAGGGCGGCGGCAAAGAGGCCGAGGATGACGGCGGCGCGGAGCTTTTTCACTTTGGTGGCCCTTCCAGGGACGTGAAAGAATTTCGCCAGCCGCCAGGCCGGCAGAATGACGAGGCTGAAGAACATCATCGCCGCCAGTGCCTGGCCGAGCACCTTCAGCCCCCACGGCTCCAGCGCCCGGTAGAGAAACCAGAAGATGGAGAGCGTGACAAACCAGCCGTAACAGGCGGAGGCGATGCTGAAGAGAGCGAAGAGCCAGATGCGGCGGCGCGGCAGGAACGGGTCCGGCGGCTCCGGCATTCCGAGCACCCAGGCGGCCGCTTTGCGCTGCAGGACGAGCGAGGCTTTTTGCCGCAGGTTGGGAATTTCGAGCAGGTCCGAGAGGATGTAGTAGCCGTCGTACCGCATCAGTGGATTGGCGTTGAAGAGGAGCGTGCTGACCGAGCAGACGAACATCACGTCGAGCGCCAGGCCGTTCACAATTCCCGGCCGCGTATACCACCAGAGGAACGTAGCGAGCGACGCGAGGATCAGCTCGATGTACATACCGCCGGCTCCGACAGCCGCCCGCCGCCAGCGGCTGGGGATCATCCAAGAATCAGTGACGTTGCAGTACAGACAAGGAGTGAAGACGAGCAGCATCAGTCCCATCTCGTGGCACTCGCCGCCGAACCGCTTGCAGGCCAGGCCGTGCCCAATTTCGTGCAGGATTTTGGTGACGCAGAGCGTGAGCGCGAGCCAGAGCCAATTCTTGGCGGCAAAGAACTCGCGGAATTCCGGCAGTCGCGAGCGGAAGACCTCGAACTCCGCTCCGATGAGCAAGAGAGCCGAGACCATGAGCAGCAAGGCGGCCGCCAGTGCGGGAAGCGAAAACAGCCAGCCGAAGTAGCGATTGAGCCATGTCAGCAGGCGGTCTGGATCGTAACCGCGGAATCGAACCGCCAGGATGCTGCTGAGTTTTCCCCAGAATACCTGCCGCTCTTTGGTTCTTGCCCGCTCGGCAAGCTGTTCTCCCTGGCCCGGCAATTCGGAAAGGAGCAGGCCATTGCGATAGAGCAAGCCGATGAGCTGATGCAGTTCGGCGGCGGAGATTTTCTGTGGGGCAAATTGCAATTCGAACCGCTCGCGGATCGTGTCGAGGCTGGACTGGCCGTCGAGCAGGGCAAGCAGAGCGTATTCTTCGTCCTCGAAGCGGAAGTACTTGAGGGACATGGGGTCTTTGATGACCCAGTACTCCCGCCCTTGGTACGACTGCCGCGTCACCTGCAAGTCCGGCCGCATCCGGAGTTGCACTGTGCGGCTGGAGGAGGAGACGAGGGTGGAGGAGGGAGAGGGCATAGCAATCCTCGTTCCCAAGCGGGGCTTGGGAACAAGTGGTGTTATTTGCCGATGGTCATTATCGCGTTCATCCCCGGCCGCAGCAGCCACTGGTTCAGCTCGAGGCGGTTCTCCACTTCGGCCCGTACGCGGTACTTGCCGCCCGAGGTAACGAGGGGGCTGATGAAGACCACCTTGCCGGCGAACCGCTCCTTGCGGCCGCGAGCCAGCTGCACGTCCACCACCACGTTGCCGCCGGCAATCTCGTTGACGTTCACCTCTGCGGCGGCTACGAACCCTTCCACCCGCAGCCGGTCCATCCGCACGACTTGCACGACGGGCTCGCCGACATTGACCCACTCTTGGCGTTCGTGAAAAACGGTCGCGACCTCGCCTTCGACGGGCGAAACGATCTGGCGGCGGGCAAGGGCCACATCCACGGCATCCACTTCGGCTTGATGCACATCCGCGGTCATCTTGGCGACTTTCAAATCCAGCCTGGCCTTCTCAATTTGCAGCTCGTCTCGCTGACGGGCAAGTTTGGCCTTTTCCAGTTCGCTCCCCGAAACCGTGTTCTGGGACTTGCGTTCAATCGACAGCAGCCGGTTGAGCTCGGCAGTGGAGTATGCCAGCGACGCCTGGGAGAAGCGGACTTCGACATCGTCCGAAGCTTTCGTCAAAGCCGCGTCCCGCTCGAGCTCCGCCTTGAGCTTGCGAACGAGCGGCTCGCGGTCGTCGAGGATGGCGAGGGGCTGCCCCTTCTTCACAAGGGCACCTTCAGTGACGGTCAGCTCCTTAATGGCTCCCGCTTCCAGCGCCGGCACTTGCACGTCTTCCAGCAAGTAGATGAAGCAATCCGGAATCTGCACGACACCGGCAGAGGATTGCGACAATGAGCCACTGGATGCGCCGCGTAACGGACTGGGCTGCCGCGGTTCGGTGGGTCGCTCGGGAGGGAGCGCCAAAACACTTGCGGCCATCATCGCAACCGTTGCAATGGACATAACTTTGAACCTCGAACTTGAAACTTGGAACCCATGCTCTACAGCCAGAACAGCACCTTTGCCTGCACCGTCTCGATCAAATCGCAGAACAACGTGTAGCCAAGGCTTTTTTTTCCGCAGTACACCTTGGCGGTAACGGTTGTCTGGTCATGCAAATGCGGCAGCGTATCGCGGTCCACTTCCACGCGGACGAGGATGGTATTCCCTTCCTCGCCCCGGACCTCGGCTGATTGTTCGAACTCGATGATCTGCCCTTGGTACTCTGCCCCCGGATGGCTGCTGAGCATGAAAGTGACTTCTCGGCCAACAGCGGTACCGTGCGCCAAAATGTGATGCAGCCGCCGCTCGGGGACGTAGAGCTCCAGTTCCCACGGTCCGTCGGGGTTGGCGAGCGTCATCAGCACCTGGCCGCGCTGCACGGGGCGGCGAAGCAGGCTGGCTTCCACTTCCCAAGTCACCACCTGGCCCGCTTCTTCCGCCAGCACCCGCAGCCGCTTCTGTTTCTCGGCGAACAGCTCCTGCTCGCGGCGGATGTTCTCGGCTTCCTGGCGAAATTCGACCAGTTCTCCGGCCAACCGGCTCTCTTCGTAAGGTGTCAGACGAGACGCACCGCCACGATTGTTGTCGAGCAGGCGCTTGTTGGTCGACGAAATCTTCTCCTGCACGGTTTTCTGCCGCCCCAGCAGCCGCTCGAACTCCTCCGCGAGCTCCGGGCTGTTGAGCTCCGCCAGCACGTCGCCGCGGCTCACCATCTGGCCATGCCGGACGGGAACATTCACCACGTCGCCGTCGATGCGGGCAAACACATCCCGCCGCTCCACCGGTTGCAGCTTGCCTTTGGCGGCAACTTCAAAATCAGCCGGGATGACAGCGAGTGCGTAGATGATTCCGCCCAGCAGGGCCAACACGCCAGCCGTCTTGAAGAGCGCCCGGCCGCGGAAGAACGACGCTCCCTTTCCCAATACCTTCCAGAGCGGCATCAAAAACAGCCCGCTGTGTTCCAAGGCATTCGCCAGGGCGGCGGCACTGTGCTCGGCCACCAACTCGCTGCGGCTGCGGAGAAGGTCCGTCGCTTTGGCTTCCCGAAGTTGTTCGATGATGAGAGCGCCTACGAGTTTTTTCGCAGTCAAGAGCGGCAGCACGGCCACGAGACGGGCATGGGAAGCGTCAACGTACGGCTGCAGATGTGCGTCGATCTGCGGCGCGGCTTCGCCACTGCCCGCGGCATGCCAGAGCGGCTCTTTGGTTTTCGCGACCGCCTGGGCCAGATTGCCGAGGTGCCGGACTTCCGTCGCGCGCCGGTCGATGGTATCCAGCCCGCTCACGGCAACGATCCGCAATCTCCCGCCGTCCTGCACGGCCAATGACACTCGGTCGCACCCGATCAGCCGCCGCCCTTCGTTGACAATCGAGTAACCGGCCTGCCGCACGTCGAGCGAGGAATGAATGGACCGCAGAAACTGCTCGAGCTGCTTCCAAAGCTGTTGCCGGTCGTTCAACGACCGCAGCCGCTGGTTCTTCAGATAGCCGGCGGCCAGGTCGGCCATCTGGGAGAGGAAACGGACATAGCCGCGCTGCGTTGTCGGCCCGCCGCCGGGCCGCTGAAAAATTTCAACGACGCCCACCACTTCCTGCTCCACACGGAGCGGCGCGAGAACGAGCAGGAAAGCGGAGGGGTTGGCTTCGGCGTCTTCACCGCCCCCTCCTGACTGCGGAGGCACAATCAGCGCATTTCCCGAGGACATTGCCTTCCCAAGCAATCGGCTGTGTTGTTGGCGGCCGGCGGGAGTGTCGTCGAGCTCCGCGCCGGCGAGATTGACCTGATATGCAAGTGACAAGCCATTCTCGCCGCTGTTCCAAACGGCTCCGCCGACGGCAGCCATCGCGGAGACAATGCGCCCCAGGAAACCGGCATAAAATTCTTCCGCTGGAATCTCTTGCTGCGCGAGCTGATTGATTTCCTGGACCAGCGAGCGAATCTCGTTCTTCGTCTCTTGCAGCAGCAGCGGATCGGGACCTGGCGGCGGAATTGTCGAGGCTCCCTTCTTTCCGGTCGGCGTAGCAATCTGCGGCACATGCAGCGGCGATGTGTTTGTTGTGGAAGAAAACGAGGTCGCCATTTCAAGCAGACGTGCTAGCGGATGAGGCGCGGGGGTACACTTCTTATCTTCGGCCCAGGCGCACCTTGCTCTGCCGGAAAAATCGGTACCCGTGGCAGAGTCACTGATAGCACTCCCCACTCCCAGCCCACTGCGTTACGCTGAAAGCATGTCCCCGCTTCCCCATCTTCGCATCGGTGCCGTCGAAATCGGCTCGCCGTTTGTCCAGGCGGCGCTTTCCGGCTACAGCGACTGGCCGATGCGGCTGCTGGCGCGGCGGCATGGGGCCTCGTACACGCTGTGCGAGGTACTGCTCGACCAGTTCGTTGTGGCGATGAAGGAGAACCGCAAGCGGAACAAGCACTTCCTGCACATCAGTGACGACGAGCATCCGGTCGCCGCCCAACTCATGGGGGCGGAGCCGGAGCAGTTTGCGGCGGGGGCGGTTCGGCTGGCTGCGGCGGGTTTCGACGTCGTCGATATCAATTTCGGCTGCCCGGTGAAAAAGGTTCTTGGCCGGTGCCGCGGCGGCTTTCATCTCAGTCAGCCGGAGGTGGCTCTGGAAATCGTCCGCCGCACGCGGGAGAGCGTGCCGCCGCACATTCCGGTCACCGTCAAAATGCGGCGCGGCATCGACGACACGCAGGAGAGCCGCGACCGCTTCTTCGAGATTCTCGACGGGGCGTTCGCGGCCGGCATCGCCGCCGTTACCGTCCACGGCCGCACGGTGGAGCAGCGCTACATCGGCCCCAGCCGCTGGAGCTTTTTGACCGAAGTGAAGCGGCACGTCGGCAGCCGAACCATCCTCGGCAGCGGGGACCTGTTCTCGGCCCAAGCGTGCCTGGACATGCTCCGTGAAACCGGTATCGACGGCGTCACCATCGCCCGCGGTGCGATTGGCAACCCGTGGATTTTCCAGCAAGCCCGTGCCCTCGCCGCCGGCCAACCGCTGCCGCCACCGCCATCACTTCATCAGCAGAGAGACGTCATCCTGGAACACTTCCGCCTGGCGATGGAGCTTTACGGCGAACAGCGGGCCAGCGCCGAGATGCGGAAGTTTGGCATCAAGTACGCCGCCCTCCACCCGCAGCACATTCCCCTGCGAGAAGCTTTTACCAAAGTCCGTTGCCTGGAAGATTGGAAAGCTACCCTCGCCCAGTGGTACACCGAAGACCTCCCGGGTTGCCATCCTGATCCCGCCATTCACCGCGTGAACGGCGGTTGCGAAGAGGCAGCGTGAAGAATCGCCGCCTCAATTTCTCTCCGCACACAACCATCCTCTTCATCCGCCAATCGTTCTTTCAGGGCCGCATTCGCTTCCTCGGTCCCAACTTCCCCCAGCGCCCAGGCACTCGCTCCGCGAATCAGCGGTTCCGAATCACGAAGTCCACACAGAATCGCTGGAATAGCTTTTGCGTCGCGTTGATTGCCGAGCACAATGGCAGCGTTGCGGAGGAGACCGCGGCGCTTGGCGCGCCAGAGAGGGGTGTGGCGGAAACGGAGGCGGAAGGCGGCGTCATCCATGTCAAAGAGCTCGGCAAGTTGAACTGGATTGGATGGAGCGTCTTGCCGCGGCTCAAAAGCAGGCTCCGTGGAGGGTGGGGCGAAGCGGTTCCAGGGGCAAACGTCCTGGCAGACGTCGCAGCCGAACAGCCAGTCGCCGATGCCGGGGCGAAGCTCGCGGGGGACCGGGCCATCCAGTTCAATCGTCAGGTAGCTGATGCAACGAGTGGCGTCGAGCAGGTGCGGCTGGACGAAGGCTTCGGTGGGACAAGCATCCAGGCAGGCCGTGCAACTGCCACAGTGGTTGGCGTCCTGCGGCTCGTCGTAGACGAGCTCCTGATCGGTGAGAAGAGCGGCGAGAAAGAAGTAGCTTCCTTGCTGACGGCTGAGAAGCAGCGTGTGCTTGCCAATCCAGCCGAGGCCGGCGAGCTGGGCGAATTCTCGCTCGAGGAGCGGAGCGGAATCGACAACGCCGCGGGCCTTCGCACCGGGTACATTGGTTTCGACAAGCTTCACAAGCTCTTTGAGCCGCTCGTGGATGACGTCGTGATAGTCGGTCGGCCCCCAGGCATAGCGGGAGATACGCCCCTGGCCGTCTTGGGGCAGCTCAGGCTCCGCAGTGCGATAGTTGAGCGTCAGCATCAGGATGCTACGAGCCCCTTCGAGCACCATGCCTGGATCGGCATAGGCTTGCTGGCGGAGACTGATGTAATCCATCTCGCCTCCATAACCGAGATGCAGCCATTCTCCCAGCCGCGTCGCGCCCGAAGGCGAAACCGCCGGACACACCGCCGCCTGGCTAAAGCCGAGTCGCTCCGCTGCCGCTTTGAGGTCGTTCGTGAGTGAGGCCACGTTTGAAGGCATGACGTATTGTATTGCGCGATCTACGCCGCCTCGCGCAGCACCGCCTCCGTCTGCCGCCAGCGGACGGAGATGCGGCCCGCGAAGAAAGCGAGCAGGGTCATCACGCTCATCATGCAGAGGCACCACAGGGCCGCCTTGCCGCCGGCGACTTTATCCGACAATTGCAGGAAGCGAACCACCCAGCCATCCTCGCCGGAGATGATGGTCAGGCCGAGGGCCATCGCGTAGAGGGCCGTCGAGGCCAGAGCGAACAGCGTCACCATCCAAACTGTTGTCCAGTCGGGCAACTGGATGAGATAGATGGCATACGCCACCTGCACCGCTCCCAACATCCCGAGCACAATCGCCCAGCGGCCGAGGGGTGATGCAGAAGAACCGCTGGCGTAAGCGAACAGATCCCAGGCACTGGGGAAGATGCTGAACACCGCAGCGACAATCATCGCGGCGGCCAGTTGAAAGACAACGGCGACTTGCTGGGGAGTGTGGACGACTGGAGAAGGGAGTTCGACTGCGGGTGCCGGAGATGGGAGACCCAGAGCAGGCGCGGGAGGTGCCAATGGAAGCGGCTGCGGGGACGGCGGAGCGGGAGCAGGCTCCACAGGTGCGAAATCCTTCAAAAAGGTCACTGACGTGGGGCTCGGTGAGACTATCGCTTCCAGGGGGACTGCTGGTGAAGAATCTTCCGCGAGTTTTGGAAGCTCGGCGACCACTGCAACCGGCGGAGGTCTATCGGCAGCGACCGGCGGAGCTCGAAGCACGACCGGCGGCGGCTCAACCTCCTTGAACTCGATTCCCTCGCTCGCGAGATTCAGCGGAACTGGGGGAACGGTTATAGGCGGAGGGGTCGGCTCTGCGGAAGACTGCGTCTCCTCTCGTCGCCAGCGGTCCCTTTCCCTTGGTGGTGGGGGAGGCGGAACGGGCGACTGTTTGGCGACCGGGGGCTTGGCGAGTGGCCTGGGTTCCACCGCTGGCGGCTTTGCGGGCTCACTTACTATTGGTGGCCGAATCTCTACCGGCGAAGGTGGCCTGTCAGGGGCACTCCCCGGCACGCGCACTTCTCCCTGGCACTTGGGACAGCGAAAGGATTGACCCGCTCGGCTCTCCGAAACAATCAGCGAGTGCCCGGAAGGGCATTTGATCCGCAGCGGCATGAGGTACTTCCAGGCGAGGAAAATCCTTTCAATTCATTCTAGTCGGTGTGCTCATGCGGATGCTGCTCCTGCCCTCCATGGACATGCTTGTGCTCGAAAAATCCGATCCCAATCGCCAGGGCCACGCCGAGAAAGAGTGCGGCGGTCAGCCAGAACTGGTCGTGGGAGTGGAAGGTCACCTCCGGCAGCAGGTCGGCCAGGGAGATGCAGAGGAACACGCCCGCGGCAAAGGCCAGCGAGCAGCCGATGACCAAATCCTGCGGCCCGCCAGCGAGTTTTCCCAGGCCAAAGACAAATCCGATTGCGCCGAGCGGACACATCAGGGCAAAGGCAATGTTGGCGAACAGAGCCGCTCGCTTCGACCAACCACCGGCCGCCATCAGTGAAGTAATCGAGAGGGCGTCGAGGGGTTTGTGGAGGGCGACGGCAAGAAACGCTCCGACACCGTACAGCGCCCAGCCGTGACCATGTCCCGCTTCACCCGCCTCGGCAGCCACTGCCGCGCCGAGTGCCAGTCCGTCGATGATGGTGTGGAGCGCGAGGCCAAAGGCGAGACCCACCCAACTAAAACTTTTTTCCGTGGTCAATGCGGGCGGATGCGCGTGGCGGTGATCATGGTCATGCTCGTGATCACATCGCTTGTGGCCGTGGTCGTGGCCATGATGTTTGTGGTCCCCCTCCGCCCCTTCCCCATGCTCGTGGGCATGCACATGGAACACGCGGATCAGCAGAAACATTGCCAGGAGTCCGCCCAGCGTCCACCAGGCCGCCATGTCGAGAGAGACTCCTTTGGCGACCGCATGGGGCAGCAGATGCAAGAGGGCGACCCCCAGCATCAGGCCGCCGACGAAACTCATCATGAGCTGCATTCGCCGGTGCGTCAGCTTGATGAGCCACGGCAGCAGGCCCCCCGTCAGCGATGCCGCCACAATCAAGACGCAGTAGCACGCCAAGATGACATAGAATTGCATCTGCCAATCTTAGCTATCGCAGGGAGGGGTGCGAAGGGGACTCATTTCTCACAGCAGGTCGCGTACGAGCAGCGTGTCATTTCGAAGCAGCCGTGGTCCTTGCAGGAAGAATAGTTGGCGTTGAAATGAGTGTCGGTCACCGCGGCAGAGAATTGAAAAGTGCCGAACATCCGGCCCAGGTATTTGCTCCCAGACATGGTCACCACGCCATCCTGCTCGCTGGCGGTCAGCACCACGCTATAGCGGAACGGTAGAATCGCGAAGAACTTCCCGCGAAAGAAGACTTCGTACTCACTGTCGCTGAGCCGCACGAACTCCGCTTGCAGTGGCCCATGATGCCGCGTATTTCCGCTGGCCCAAGTGCCTGACCAGTTGCCGGACAAATCCGTGGCGCGGCAAACATTGCCGAGAACCAACAGCGAAACAAGGGCCAAGGCAACGAGACGCGAGCGACTCAGCAAGGTTGCGGGGAGCATGGTAGGACTGGGCTTTGAGGAGGGTGTCTTCCGCGCATCCCTGCAAATCCATCGCTCCCTCACTTTTTATCTTCGGCTGCCACACCGGCCAATTTGCAGACCTTCCGCAACAGTGTGCATTGCAGCTTCTAGGCAGGATTTATGGGATCCCCGCATCAGCCGCGTTTCGACAATCCCGTCCGCCACTCTTGCCCGCGGCTTTCCAGACTGTCGAGTGAATCCTGAAGCTCGCATCGCCGGGCTTCCATCTCGGCTTCGTCGGCATCAGACTGGACAAAGATCGGCTGGGCCATCTCCAGGCGGGCGCGAGTGAAAGGCATGGGGATTACGAATGAGTCCCAACTCTTGGTGAACGACCAGCAGCGCGCGGCGGTGACCGTGAAGGGAAGGATGGGATTGCCGGTCTTCTTGGCGAGGATCACCGCCCCCATTTTGGCGACATGCCGCGGCCCCTTCGGTCCATCGATGGTGAAAGCCGCCGGCTGGCGCTGACGCATCAAGCGGATCATCTCGATGACCGCTCCGACGCTTCCCCGCGTCGAAGAGCCCCGTGCCGCGCCGTAGCCGAACCGCTGAATGAAGCGGGCAATGTACTCGCCGTCAAAACTCTGCGAGGTCATCACGACAATCCCCCGCTGCCGCCAATAATAGGTGCTCAGGAAAATGCAGTCATGCCAGAACGTGTAGATGGGAATGTGGCCATCTTGTGAAGAAGCCTCCCAGTTTTCCTGCCCTTCAACCTCAAACTTCACGGTGCGGCCGATCAGGCTAATTAGCCCGAAGAAGCCCAGATCGGCGGCGCGAATGGAGGCCCGCTGAAAACACGTGTAGTCGGAAAGGTCGCTGAACCGATGGGCCCGCTGGACGAGATCACCCACTCCCTGACCCACGCGGTTTGCCAGAACGGCCTCCGTCATCGTTTACAACTTTCCCAGTAATACAGCAAGAATAAAGCAGTAGGACGTTCGTGATTGGGGAGTCTAGTATTGCCTTGTTTGCGTTGTCAAGGCAAGCCCAGCCGGGTCTCGATGGCCGTTCCATTTGCTCGCGAGTGCTAGCGTGTCCGGCCTCGCCTCCAGCCGACTTCGTGACGGAGTCCGAGGCTGACAAAGTGAACGCCAAAGAACTAATCGCCCATGTCGGCGCGCGAAGGTGCGCGAATGAAGGAACCCGCAAACAGATCGCCCAACTGCGGACGGAACACGGCCTCGTCTATGCCGTTGCCTTATCCCGCGAACTGCGCCAGGGCCACTTCTCGAGCCTTGACGAGCGCTTCGGGAAGTTTCTCCGGCTGCTTGCCTCCGGCTTGGGCGAGGTCGGGCTTGCCACCCCCGCCACCGCCAACGATGGGGGCGACGTCCCGAACCCAGTTGCCGGCGCTGTGACCCTTGTCGACGAGATCCTTAGTGATGCCGGCAACAAGGACGACTTTTCCTTCCCCTTCCACAGCGGCCAGAAAAATAGCACACGGATTCACCTGTTTGCGAATCTGGTCAATCAATTGCCGCATCAGGTTGGCGTTCGCGCCGGGAACTTCAGCCACGATCACTCTCGTCGCGCCGACCATTTCGGCTTTGGCGAGAAGCGAGGCGGCGGAGAGCTCGCCGGACTGGGAACGCTGAGTAAGCTGCTTCTTCAGTTCTTCGACTTCCTCCAGCATCGCGGCCACGCGCGCCGGAGCATCGAAAGGGCCGACGTTGAGGGCCCGGGCCACTTCGCGGAGAGCAGCTTTGGTTTGCGACGTGGAGGGGACGGACTTGGAAATCACGACAGTCTTTCGCGATTCCGTATCCGCTCCGCCCCCCTTGGAGCCCGAGGAAAGCTGCTTTTTCAGGTCGCGGACCTGCTGAGCCAGCGTCTTGGCGGCAGCGGGAACGTCGAGCAGGCCCACGCCGAGATGCCCGGCAATTTCTTTCAGCGCCAAGTCAGTTTTCTCGAGGTACTCTTTGGCCTTGGCTCCGGTCAGGGCGACGAGGCGGCGAGTACCGGCGGCGACTCCTTCCTCAGCGATGATCTCGAACGGGCCGACCTCGGAAGTGTTGTCGAGGTGGATGCCGCCGCACAGCTCGCGGCTAAAGCTACCCATGCTGACCATCCGGGCCGGATCGGGGTACTTCTCGCCGAACAGCATCATGGCCCCGGCAGTGCGGGCTTCCGTCAGTGGCACGAACTTCCAGCCAATCGGCTCGGCAGCAGCGACTTTCTCGGCGACGTCCCGCTCAATGGCGGCTAAGTGTTCGACATCCACCGGAGCTGGATTGCCAAAGTCGAACCGGAGCCAGTCGTCCTCGACTTTGGAACCCATCTGATGGGCATCCTTGCTCAAGTTCTTCTGTAAGGCGTAATGCATGATGTGCGTGGCGGAGTGAGCCCGGCGAATCCCCTGCCGGCGCTCCGTGTCTACCTTGGCAGTGACTTTGGCACCGGCTTTCATCGTCCCGCGGACCAGATGGCCGATGTGAATGATGAGGTCGGCATCTTTCTGCGTATCGGTCACCTTGAACTCAAAGCCGTCGCCGCTGATGACGCCCGTGTCACCGACTTGGCCGCCGGACTCGGCATAGAACGGGGTTTTGTCGAGGACGAGTTGGACCGATTTCTCGTGGCCAACTTCCGTGAGCTGATCGAGCAAATGATCCTGGGCGACGATGCCGCGGATTTCAGCGGTAGCTTCGCTTTTCTCGTACCCCAGGAACTCCGTGTTCTTGAGAGCCTTCTTGAGGGACTCGATAGGGCCGGTCTGAAAGACGACGTCGGCAATCTTGCCCGACTTCTTTCCATGCTCCTCCATGGACGTTCTAAAACTGTCCCAGTCGAAACTGTAATTGAGCTCGGCAGCCATGCTCTCGACCATTTCGGGCGGAACCCCGTAGGTTTGATAGAGGTCGGCAGAATCGCTGCCGCTGACGCCGACCCGCCCCGACTTCTTCATGTCGTCGAACATGCTGGTGATGCGAGCCAGACCCGCTCCAACCGTTCCAAAGAAGGCATTCTCCTCAGCCTTAATTCCCTTCTGAACCCGCTCGATCGTGTCACCGAGCTCGGGATTGGGATTCTTCATCATCTCGGCGACCTTCGGCACCAGTTGGAAAAGAAACGGGTCGCGAAGCCCCATTTGATAACCGTCGAGGACAGCCCGGCGGAGCAGGCGGCGGATGACGTACTTTTCTCGGTTCGGTCCCGGCAGCACATTCTCATGAATGGCAAACGTGCAGGCCCGAACATGGTCGGCAATCCGCCGGAGCCGGCGGCCGTTGTCGCTGGCGGGGTCGTACTTGCTGCCGCAGACTTCGCCGGCAGCTTCGACGAGGGGGCGGAGGGTGTCGATATGGTAATTAGTATCGACCCCCTGCATCACGCTGGCGATCCGCTCCAGTCCCATGCCGGTGTCGATGTTCTTGCTCGGCAGCGGGCGGAGATTGTTCGGCGGCTCGCCGACCCGGTTGAACTGGGTGAAGACCAGGTTCCAGATTTCGACCGACTTTTTCCCCTCGGGATGAAAGTAGATTTCGCTGCACGGGCCGCAGACGCCGTCGGGCCCCTTGCTGGGGGCACTGGCCGGCCAGAAGTTGTCGTCCTCCCCCATTCGTTCGATGCGGCTCGTCGGCAGGCCGATCTCCTTTTCCCAAATGCCGGCGGCTTCGTCGTCGTCGAGGTAAACCGTCACGCTGAGCTGGCCGGGATTGATGCCGAGCCACTTTTTGTCGGTCAAAAACTCCCAGGCCCAGTGAATGGCGTCCCGCTTGAAATAGTCCCCGAAGCTGAAGTAGCCGAGCATCTCGAAAAATGTGTGGTGATAGGCGGTCCGCCCCACGTTTTCGATATCCCCGGTCCGGAGGCATTTCTGGCAACTGGTGGCTTTGGTGAACTCCAACTTCACCTTCCCCAGAAAGTGGTCCTTGAACGGGTTCATCCCAGCCGGGGTGAACAGGACCGAGGGGTCCCAGCGGGGAACCAGCACGTCGCTGGGGCGGCGGGTGTGCCCCTTCGATTCAAAAAAAGCCAGATATTTTTCGCGGAGTTCGTCGGTTTTCATGGGTCTTTTTAGCTTGAAAGCATCCGTTCCAACATCAGTCGCATCATAACGGTCACGGGAAAAACGAACCAGACGCTGTGTCCCCGCCGCCTTCGGTCAAAGCCATCTTATGGCCGCCGCTTCGCTGCCTGAATCCGAAACTCTTAGCACACCGAGCGGCTAGGTCAGCGGAATTTTGACGCCGTCGTAGCCGAGCTCCATGCCGGGAGGGAGCGTCGCGTTGGTGGCGGCGTGGCCGAGGTCGTGGCTGATATGGGTAAAGAGCGTGCGGCGGGGGCGTAGTCTTTCGGCGACGGCGATGGCTTCATCCAGGGAGAAATGGGTAACGTGGGGGCGGGGGCGGAGTGCGTCGAGGACGAGGACATCGAGTCCCTCCATCAGGGCCAGACTTTCGTCTGGAATGCCGTTGGTGTCGGTGCAGTAGGCGAAGTTGCCAATGCGAAAGCCGAGAACCTCAAAATTGGGACCGTGCTTGAGCCGAATGGGGATGATCCTCTGGCCGAGGATGTCGAAGGGGTCGAGGCCGATGCGGCGGAATTCCAGGCTGGGGACCGCGCCCCGATGGGTCTGCTCGCGATCCGAGAAAGCGTAGCTGAACGACAGACGGATGCGCTGCTCGACAACTTCCTCGCAATAGAGTGGCACCGGATGCCCCAGGTAGAACGGAAAAAGCCGCACGTCGTCTAGGCCGAAGATATGATCGGCGTGCTCGTGGGTAAAGAGGACGGCGTGGGCGATGCCGACCTTTTCCCGCAGGAACTGCTGCCGCAAATCGGGGGGCGTATCGATCAGCAGATTTCCCTCCGGCAGGCCGAGGAGCACACTGCACCGCGTCCGCGTATCCCGCGGGTCGATGCTTCGGCAAACCTCGCACCCGCAGCCGATGGAAGGGATGCCGACGGAGGTTCCAGTGCCGAGGAGGATCGCCTGGCCGCGGATGTCCGTGGTTTGAAATTCGAGAGGCATTTCTCAGATTTTAACGCAGGGGGCCGGGAGCGGGGAGGAGAAGGAGAGAATCTAAGGCTTCCCAACTCTCTGTCTCTCCATCTCCCCATCTTTTTCTGAGCATGCTCATTTAACCCCTTGACGCCCGCCAACCGAAGAGTAGAATATGAACGTGCTCATATTACTGCGAGGATGAGACTCATGCGGATTACGGCTGAGGAAAAGGAGGCGACCCGGCAGCGGATTGAGGCTGCGGCGCTGGAGCTGTTCCGGACGCGGGGATTTGAGGCCACAACCACCCGCGACATCGCCAAAGCGGCTCAAATTGCCACCGGCACGCTGTTCAACTACTTCGTCGCCAAGGAGACCATCGTTGCGGCCCTGGCCGAAGAGGGGCTGGCCAAGGCTCACGCCACAGTAGAAAAGCAGCCGGCAGCGGAGACGCTGGAAGAAAGTCTGTTCACCCTCGTTGCCGCCGAGCTTCGACAATTGAGACCGCTGCGGAAGTTCATTACGCCGGTGCTGGAGACGGCTCTTTGCCCGCTGGCAAGCGCGACTCAAAACGGCGAGGCGTCACTTCGAGTCCGGCATCTAGAGACCGTCGCCCGCATCGCCCGCGCTCACGGAGTGGCGGAGAATTCTCCTGTCGCGTGGCAAGTTTACTGGTCCCTCTACTCTGGCGTGCTGGCTCACTGGGCCGCCGACAAATCACCCAAGCAGGAAGACACCCTCGCCCTGCTCGACAATTCACTCCACATGTTCGCCGCTTGGCTGCAGGACGCGGCGGCCGAACCTCTCTAAAGAAAGGCGCTCGCCATGGCAACTGTCACTGAACTGATCGCTGCTCTCCCCGAAGAAGACCTGGCAATTGGCTCACCGTCGGCCAAGGAAATCTCGGATGTTCTCTCCCGAGCCTCCCAGCAGCCGGTCCCAGTCGGCCGCTTCCGCCGGCTTACCGCGCTGGGGACGCTGCAAGCCAAAATCGGTGCGGCTTACCTCTTCCACTGGCTGCGGGGCTTTTTCAAGTCCGCGGACGAGAACAAACGGCTGCTGGCAGAAACGCACTGGAAGACGGCCCTGCGGATGCTCGATTCGATGACCTATCTCCGCGGCGCGGTGATGAAGGTTGGGCAGACGCTGGCCACCTTTCCCGACATCGCCCCGCCGGAATTCGTCGAGACGCTGCAGAAGCTGCACTTTGACGCTCCGCCGATGCATTGGTCGCTGCTCAAGGAGATGGTCAACAACGAACTTTGCGATGATCCGGAAAGTGTATTTGCCAGCTTCGACAAACAGGCTTTCGCGGCGGCTTCGCTTGGCCAGGTTCATGGGGCGACTCTCAAAAGCGGCGAGGAAGTGGCGGTGAAAATCCAATACCCTGGCATCGCCCGGGCCGTCGAATCCGACTTCCGAAATCTGACTCTATTCCTGCTTCCCGCACGGCTCACCAAGGATTGGGAAAGCACCAAGGACCAGTTCGCGGATCTCTCCCGCCGTCTGGCTCTCGAAGCGGACTACGAGTTGGAAGCGGCTAACCTTCGCAAAGCCGCCGCACTATTCCATGAAGAGGATGGAATTGTGATTCCGCGGGTTTATCCGCAGTGGTCCACGGCCCGCGTCCTGACGATGGAACGGCTGCCGGGGATTCACCTGCGGGAATATTTGGATACGCATCCCTCGCAGGAAGAGCGGACCGAAGTGGGCCGCAAGATACTCAGGGCCTGGTACCGGATGATGTATGCCGGCAAGATGTTCTATGTTGACGTGCATCCGGGCAATCTGCTCATGATGGAAGGAGGTCGCCTGGGAGTGCTCGACTTCGGCTTCATCATGCCGATCGAGGGAGAGGAGGGGGAATTGTTCCGCAAAATGGACCGGGCGCTCACCACGGGGCGCATCGAAGACCGGCTGGCGGCGAACAAAGAATGGTGCAATCTCCGAGATGATGAAACCGATCGGATCAACCTGCACGAACAATATGCCGACTGGTGCTGGCGACCCCGCTATTGCGGCGGCGTCTTCGACTTCGGCAACGAAACGGACTTCCGCGAAGGCATCCGCCTCTTCACCGAAATGTTCCGCCGCCGCTACAGCCGGGCCCGGCCGAACACGCCGGCTATTGCCCGCTGCCAGTTCGCCTGGCGGTCGATGCTCTATCAGCTCAAGGCCAAGATCAACATTCGCGACATCGCGGAAGAAGAGGTAAAGGCGACGGGGTGGGACCGGAGCGAATATGCGGAGTGACAGGCATGATTGAATTGCTGCGACGAGAATTCACGGTGCAACTTCCCTTAGAGAAGGCGTGGCAACATCTGGCCCGCCTCGAACAATGGCCGAGTTGGGCCAGGCATATCCAGCAAATCAAGGTTGAACCGCCAGGTGAACTTGCAGCCAGCTCCAAGGGCTCGCTCTATCTAAAGAATGGAATCAAGCCTTGCTTCAAGGTGACCGAGTTCAACCCGTACCGCAATTGGAAATGGGTGGGGGGCTTTTTGTGGGCGACAGTTCATTACGACCATCATTTCGAGGAGCTGACTCCGACACAGACGAAGATGACCTGGGTCGTGGAAGCAGAGGGGTTCGGCATTTCAGTCATCGGAAGGCTGTTTGCGAAAATCTACAGCAAGGACTTGGATAAGGCGATTCCGGCGCTCGTTGCAGAAATGAACGACGGAAGTGGATGACGGGCCAAAGTAATGAACTCAGCCGGTTCCTCTTCGAGCTTTGTCACTTTGCCTTCTCGCTGCTCGGCTGGCTGGATTCGTCCTTGGTTTTCACCGCGGCGGGTTCATCAATCAGGGCATGTGCCTCGCGGCGGATGGGCTGCAAGAGGCTCCAGATCATCGACGTTTCGTACCAGTCGGTTGGTGGCCCATCGAACGACGGCACGATCATTGCAGCCCGCTCCTCGGCTCGTTTAAGGCGTTTCTGAGCCTCTAATTGGTTGCCTTCCCGATGGTAAGCCATCGCGCAAAAGTATTGTGCGACGATACCCAATTCGCTGCCACCCTCCCAACCTTGCAGAGCATCGATCGCTTCACGCCATTTACCACTTCGATAGGCCAGCATGCCCTTCACCCAAATGATGTCCTGCCAATGTGCGTTCGACCGTTGCACGGCTTTGTCGCACATCTGTCGCACATCCGGAATGTCCACGCCGCTGTTATCGAAGACACAACATAGGAGCGCAACATCGCGAGCGGCCCATTGGTAAAACCCCTCTGTCATCGCCGGTTGCATGGTCTCGCGGCACAGTTCTCGGTATGCGATGGTATCTCCCACCTGTAACAGCGCTCCTCCGAGCGCCAATCGATGGAAACGACATTCAACCGCCAAGGAATCGCGCGGACCCAATGCGACGGACTTTTCATAGGCCTCCCGCGCCTCCTGCCACCGTCCTTGGCGCGCGTACCACGCGCCCAAAAGATAGTGGGCATGTGGACTACTCGGACGGCGCTTCAGGATGCTCAGAAGCAAGGCATGCTTGTCCGTTTCCGTCCAATCGGCTGGGGGCCAATCGGATTCCCATCCCTGAGTGCGCGCCCACTCAGCCATTGTTATTGCGCCGGAGCGGTTGTTGGACTGCTCAAGATTTGCCATGGATTCTCGCGTGGCAAGATACCAGTCGTGAGCTACTTCCTTTTGTCCGCTCCCCGCCAAGATCATCGCTTCCACTCCCCAATCCCAATGGAAGTCGGGATGTCGCTGTAAGTGACTGTCTAACGCCACCCTGGCTTCCTTCACGCGCCCCAAATGGACATCGATCCACGCAAAGAGCAGGTCGACGTCCGCTCCGAGTTCCCGGGCATAGGACGCCAGTTCACGCGCACTTTCCAGTTGGACCTTTGGAGTTGGCGGGTTAAGACACATGTCTAGGGCCGACTTCTATAACATACTATACAGTTGTTTCGTATCGGAATCAGGCAACGTTTTGAGCTGGTTGATGGTCCATTCGGAGCGGACACGGTCAATCACGGCATGTGACTTTTCCAGTTGGCCAGAATTCGCCAGCGTGGTGGCCAACTGAATTCCGCCTGCGGCCACCGCTGGATTGTGCGAATGGGGACTGCGACCCAGCGCTTCAAAGGCCTGCTCCGCGCCAGGCAAGTCGCCGGCGGCAAGCTTCTCACGAAGCTCGGCAACTCTTTGGGCAAACTGCGCGTCGGTGCGCGCGGTGTAGATCGTATTGAGCCAGAGGCCGCAAATCACCAATAAGGATGCAACCAAACAACCGACCGCAATCCGGACCCGATGCCGCCGGGCAAACTTGTTCAGCGAATAGAGCATGGACGGAGGACGGGCGACGATTGGCTTTTCTTCCAGGTACCGCTGCAAGTCCATTTCAAATTCCCGCGAAGTCGCATACCGGCGCTTGCGATCCTTTTCAATCGCCTTCATGACGATCCAGTCCAAGTCACTGCTGACATTGGGCCGCGACGGCTTGCTCTGCTTACCTGGTCCCTTGAGGCCGCGGGACTGCGACGCCAGGGTGCTTAGCCGAACACTGGGCCGGGGCGGGTCCTCTTCGCGAATGATGCGGCGGACTTCATCAAAGGCCGCCTTCTGCAAGCGGTCTTTCTCGAAGGGGGTCGTCCCGGTGAGCAGCTCGTAGAGCAGAACCCCCAGGGCATACACGTCCGTCCGGATGTCCACATCAAGCCCGCTCAGCTCCGCCTGTTCTGGGCTCATATAGAGCGGCGTCCCGACCATGCCGCCAAATCTCGTGAACAAGGTCCGTTCGGTCAACCGCTGATTGGTCGCCTTGGCGATGCCAAAGTCGATAACCTTGACCACCGGCTCGCCGTCGTGCAGCGTTACCAGGATATTGCTCGGCTTCAAATCGCGGTGGATGATCCCCTTCTGGTGGGCATGCTGAACCGCCTGGCAGACCGTCTGGAACAATTCGAGCCGCTCGCGAGGGGCGAGCTCTCCCTGTTCGCAGTACTCGGTAATGGGAATGCCATGCACCAGCTCCATGACAAAATAGGGGCGTCCGGATTCCGTGGCGCCGCCATCGTAGATCGCGGCGATATGCGGATGATCCATGAGCGCCAGGGCTTGCCGTTCCGCTTCAAAGCGGGCAATCACCTCGCTGGTGTCCATCCCCGGCTTGATGACCTTCAGAGCAACCTTGCGCGTGACCGGGGCTTGCTGCTCCGCCATGAACACCACGCCGAACCCTCCCTCGCCAATCTGCTGAAGGAGTTTGTAGCGGCCCACGGTCATGCCAGGGCGTTCCACAATCGGCGCAACATCCATAGTGTCGCCAACCGCGGGACCACCAAGGAAGTTTCCGACTCGAAAGTGCGCATCGAGCAGTCTCTGCACCTGCTGGCGCAGCTTGTCATCATTGCGGCAGGCCTGGTCGAGATACGCCTCGCGCTGCTGGGGAGACTCGATTTCGAGAGCCTCGGAAAAGATTGAATCGAGGCTGATTTCGCTCGTGGCCATTGTGGAACTCCCCAGTGAGGGAATGGGATTGAATCGACTTCTACATCCCTATGCGACGTGGGAACATAATTAGGCTCACGATTCGTCAAGATTTTTTTGTTTGGCCGGGTCAGTTAATTCGGCGAAAAGCCACGCCCGGGCGTAAGTCCAATTGCGATTGGCAGTTGCGCGCGAGATGCCAAGCGTCTGGGCCGCATCTTCCACCGACAGACCCACGAAGAACCGGAGCTTGATCAACTCGGCCTTGATCGGATCAATCGCTGCGAAGCTGAGCAATGCCTCATCGATGGCCAGCAATTCGTCATCGGATACATTAGTAGCTAGGTCACAGTCGCTCAGTTCGACGCGTCGTTGACCGCCGCCATGCCTCACTCGCTGCTTTCGACGGGCATTTTCCACAAGTATCCGGCGCATGGACTCGGCAGCTGCGGCAAAGAAGTGGCGACTGTTCTGCCAGGCTTGTCGATTGGGTTGATCGACGAGACGTAGGTAAGCGTCATGTACCAGGGCTGTCGCCTGGAGAGTTTGCCCCGGCTTTTCGTGGGCCAGCCTTGCCGCTGCCAGCTTCCGCAGTTCGTCATACACGAGCGGAAGCAGCTCCTCGGCCGCGGCTGGATTGCCGGCTTCTATCTGCGACAGGATGCGAGTAACGTCGGACATCCGGTTCTAGCTCACACAAACTTCGGCACATCCGGCTCTTTGATTTCTTTCAGCAGCCGGTTGATAATGTCTTCGTTGGTCATCCCTTCGGCCTGGGACTGGAAGTTGGTGCTGATGCGGTGGCGGAGGACGGGGATGGCGATCCGCTTGATGTCGTCAATGGCGACGGAGAAGCGGCCGTCCATGGCGGCCAGGGCCTTTCCGCCGTTGATGAGGTTTTGGCCGGCGCGGGGGCCGGCGCCCCAATCGACCAGCTCCTGGACGAACTTGGGGGCCGTTTCATCCTTGGGGCGGGTTGCCCGGACGAGCCGCGCGACGTACTTGATGATGAACTCGCTGACGGCGACGGAGTTGACGAGTTTTTGCAGGTTGACGATGGCCCGCGCGGAGAGGACCTTCTTCACTTCCACCTTCTCATTCCGCGTCGTCGTCATCAAGATCTTCTCTTCCTCCGGAGCGGTCGGATAGCCGACCTTGATATTAAACATGAAGCGGTCGAGCTGGGCTTCGGGGAGCGGATAG
>SXGT01392440.1_pt1 | contig 34984 bp, 25 predicted proteins | sample 3176221 | NCBI WGS metagenome assembly SXGT01 (sample SAMN11356862, study PRJNA531348) | freshwater metagenome | isolation source: freshwater sample F1-120 | place: China: Fuxian Lake, Yuxi | collected 2017-12-25 | reverse complement strand
GCTCGCGCTCGAGATCCATGCTGTCGAGGAACTGGCTCTTCATCTCGCGCGAGCTGACGGCCTCGCACGCGAGCAGGAGCTGATCGGCGAGCGTCGACGTCCCATGGTCGATGTGCGCGATGATGCTGAAGTTACGGACCTTTTCTGACAATTCGGGCATGCGGGGCTTTCGGCGCTGCCGCTAGGCGCGGAGCGTCTTCAAGTAGTCGTAGGTGGCGCGCATCCCGTCCTCGAACGTCGTGCGAGGCTCCCACCCGAGCAGGGTGCGCGCGAGGCTGATGTCGGGGCGACGCCGCCGCGGATCATTCTCGTCTTGCGGCGGCAGAGGGCCGGAGCGATTGAAGGGCGCGTCGAACACGCGACAGAGGCGCTCGGCAAGCGCGAGGATGCTCATCTCCTCATGCGGGTTGCCCAGATTGACGGGACCCGTGTGGGTCGAGTCGGCCATGCGAGCGATGCCGTCGACCAGGTCCCCGACGTAGCAGAACGACCGCGTCTGCGTGCCATCGCCATGGACCGTGAGCGGCTTGCCGTCGAGGATCTGGCCCAGGAACTCGGTGACCACGCGACCGTCGTCGGGCCGCAGGCGGGGACCGTACGTGTTGAAGATGCGGACGATCGCGACGTTGGTCCCGCGCGTCTTCTGGTAGGCCACCATGAGCGCCTCGGCGAAGCGCTTGGACTCGTCGTACATCGAGCGCGGCCCGATGGGGTTGACGTTGCCCCAGTAGGACTCCGACTGCGGGCTCTCCAGCGGATCGCCATACACTTCACTGGTTGACGAAAAGAGAATGCGAGCGCCCTTGAGTGTCGCGAGCTCGAGGGCGTTGCGCGTGCCAATGGCGCCGACCATGAGCGTCTCGACCTGAAGCCGCTTGTAGAACGGCGGGCTGGCGAGCGAGGCCAGATGCAAGATGAGGTCGAGCGGGCGCCCATCGTCTGGGAGGCCGTCGCAGATGTCGTGAACCTGATAGGAGAACGCGGGGTTGCCGAGCAGATGCGCGATGTTCTCGCGCCGGCCCGCGAGCTCGTTGTCGAGACCCGTGACGCGCCAGCCGCGAGCAATGTACAGGTCACACAGATGCGAGCCGAGGAAGCCCGAGGCGCCTGTGATGAGGACGTGACGGCTCACGCGTCACCTCCCCGGGAGACGGCGTCGTCGTCGCCTCCGACGAGCGAAAGCTGCTCGGGGAGCGCCTGCCGGTGCTGCTTGAGCACGAGGTCGATGCCGTTGCGGATGTACTGCGCGACCGACACGTTCGTTCGCTCGGCCAGCACCTTGAGCGCCTGGTCCTGTTCGCGGGTGATGTAGACGGTCGTAGCGACCTTGCGTCGGGACATGGGCTCCTCCGCCCCCACGGGCGCGCGGAACGTATGGCACCATAGCTGCAAAGTCAATCATGTACTTTGAACACATACCCTCCTGCGCCACTTTCGGCAGCGAGGAAAACACGCTCGGGGACCGCATTTCCACTTGCAATTCACGCCACTTTCGAGTACATGCCGCGCCACGAAGTCACTCATCTCACTGGAGGTCCTCATGAAGTACACGAACTGGATGCGATGGCTCTCGGCTGGTGCGGTCGCCACGTCTCTGGCGGCTTGCGCGGCGGAGATCGATGACGTGTCCGCACCCGGCGCCGGCGAGGACGAGGCCCCGGAGATCGTCGCCTTCGGCAAGGAGGACAACTACCTGTCGAAGTCCTCGCAGGAGTACGCGGTGGAGGGCGAGGTGACCATCGTGCTGGACGCCGCGGACAAGGCGCTCCCCGAGGAGCAGAAGCTCGCCAAGGTGCAGCGCCTCATCCCGTTCAAGCAGATCGCCATCGGCTGGTTCCTCAACAGCTACATCACTTCCAAGAGCGACAAGGACGCCAACAAGGACTACGGGGACTTCCACTCGCTGACCAAGAACGGCTCCTACGAGGAGCTGGCGATTCGGCCAATGGGTGACGGCGTCACGTATGCGTTCACGGTGCGCCAGGAGCTCGGCGGTCCAAACGACCTGCTCAAGGGCAACCGGCTGCCGGTGGTCACGGGCGCCGACGGCAAGATGACCTTCGAGCTCAAGGTCGGCAAGACCACCAATGAGGAGATCCAGCGGCTCGAGATCAACGACGAGTGGTACCGCAAGGCGCCGTGGAGCTCGTTTGACCCGAGCAAGCTCGACCCGAGCCAGCTCGAGACCCTGACCTTCGCCATCAAGGCCGAGCCGCGCTCCATGGACGGCTTCGTCGACGCGGCCCGCCTGTTCGCCGACGGCAAGGTCACCATCGCCATCTACTTCGGCTGGGACTACCACTCCGAGTACCACCTCAAGCACTCCAAGGAGATCTACGACTGGCTCGTCTCCAAGGGCTACAAGGCGCCGGCGGCCTACGACGCGCTCACGCGCAAGTCCGCGCCGCTCACGCGGTCCATCCAGGCAGGCGGCAAGCCCGTGCAGGTCGAGGTCACGCTGCACTGGGGCAAGCCCGGCTCGGAGACGGATCCGGACACGGCCGCGGGAGGCAAGGCGCTCGAGGAGGACATGCGCGCGGATCTGGCGACCAAGGAGGTCGTGATCTTCTCGGGTCACTCCGGTCCGTTCTATGGCTTCGCGCTCGCCAACTGGCGCAAGACGGACGAGGGCGACCTCGACGACTCGGAGATCGCGGGCCTCACGCTGCCGGACTTCTACCAGGTCGTGCTCGCCGAGGGCTGTGAGACGTACGCGCTAGGCCAGGCCTTCTTCATGAATCCGGCCAAGTCGTCGCGCACCAACATCGACATCATCACGACGACCACGTACTCGAACGCGGCACAGGCCGATGGCCTCATGGACTTCATCTCCGCGGTCGCCGGCGCCGATAGCAAGGGCAACTACACGGCCACGACCTACGGTCAGCTCATGGAGAAGCTCGACGGCAACTCCTGGAGCCCCGCGATGTATGGCGTCCATGGCATCGACGACAACCCGCACCTCAAGCCGTTTGCCGACAAGTCCCGCTTCTGCAGCAAGTGCGCGGTTGACGCAGACTGCGGTGGCAGCAACCAGTGCGTCAAGCTCGGCGCGAGCAAGGTCTGCTCCGCGGCGTGCACGGCCGATGATGGCTGCCCGGGCGGCTACACCTGCCAGATTACGGCCTATGGACTCTCGGTCACCGGTCGCGTCTGCGCGCCGCTCAACTCCAAGTGCAGCGAGCCGCCTCCGGTCGCGGCCACGCTGGTGCTCAATGAGGTCCTGGCGGATCCGCCCACCGGCGCCACGGGTGACGCCAACGGCGACGGCAAGACCGACAGCGCTCAGGACGAGTTCATCGAGCTCGTGAACCCGGGCAGCACGCCGCTCAACGTGGGTGGCTGGACGGTCGCCGACGGCGCCAAGGTGCGCTTCACGTTCGCGCAGGGCGTTACGATTCCCGCGCGCGCCGCGGCCGTGATCTTCGGCGGAGGCAAGCTTCCGGCCTCGACCAGCACGGTGAAGTTCTTTGCGGCCACGGCTGGCCTCGGCCTGGGCAACGCGGGTGACACCGTCATTCTGCGCAATGCCGCCGGCAAGGTCATGGACAAGATGACCTACGGAGCCGAGGGCGGTAAGGACCGGTCGCTCGTCCGCGGTAAGGAGACGGACGTTACGTCGGCCTTTGCGGCGCACCCCGGCGGACCGCAGAACAAGGTCGTCTGCTCCCCCGGGACCAAGGTCGACGGCACCGGCTTCTAGGCATCAGTCCATCGACTCGCGTGATTCCGGGGTGAATTTTTGGTTCATTCCGGACACTTCGCCTATGCTTTCCCCAACATGAGTTCACCCTTGCAGGCACCGGCCCTCCACCTCTCGCGACTGAGCCTGGTTCCCGACGCGCAACGTCTGTCGTTGCCTGCGATCGTGCCCATGCCGCTGTCGCAGGTGCTCGGCGCGGGTCGCGACCGGCGCTTCACGCTGCCGCAGTTCCTGGTGGACCTGCCCGCCGAGTCCGGAGGACGCACGGCGTTCTTCGACACGGGAGCGCCTCCACGCCCGCAGCGAGGCGCCCTTCCGATCGTGTTCGTTCACGGGCTGGCGGGCAACGTCACGCAGTGGATCCACGTGGCGCCGGCGCTGGCCAGCCGCACGCGGGTCCTCGGGCTCGATCTCGCCGGCCATGGGGAGAGCGCCTTCGCGCCACGGGAGCGGCCGTATTCGGTGGCCGCCTACGCGCGGCAGGTCGCGGCGTTCATGGACGCAGTCGACGTCGACCGGGCCATCCTCGTGGGGCACTCCCTCGGCGGGATGGTGGCGAGCGAGACGGCCATCCACTTCCCGGAGCGCGTTGCGCATGCGGTGCTCGTGAACCCCGCGGGCTTCTCGCCGGTGCCGCGCTGGCTCCAGAGCGCCGGACACCTCATCCTGCGCCCGCGCGTACTGGAGCCGCTCCTCCCGCGCGTTTGGCGTTGGATCCTCCGGCAGGTGTTTCAGGAGACCAACGACCGCACGCGCGAGTTCATCGAGACGTGTTCGGATACCTATGTCTTGCACGACATCATCGGCATCGCCCGCGTCATGCACGACCTGCGACACGACTTCATGGAGCGCGATCTGGCCGAGGAGCTCAGTGGCTCCGGCGTGGCGACGTCCATCGTCTTTGGGGCCGAGGACAAGCTCGTGCCACCCAAGCGCATCCGGGCCGTCCGAGACCAAGTAAAGTTCACCGTGTTCGACGAAATCCAACGCTGCGGGCACATGCCCAACATCGAACAGCCCGAGCGCGTGATTCGGGCGCTGCACCAGGTGCTCGACAGCAGCTCCTAGCCGCTGAGCTCCCGAACCGCGCGACGCAGCTCCGCCGACGGGAAGCCCGTCAGGATGACCGTGCCATCGGGCCGAATGGTGAGCTCGGCCACCAGCCCGTCACCAGAGAGCTCGTCGAGACCGTGACGGTCCGTCAGCCGCACGAGGCGCTGATTGCCTGAGCCCAGGAGCCCACCGCCCGGCAGCTTGACGTCATAGCGACCCGCGACGACGACGTCGATGCGCTCCAGGATGGACGGTCCGAGCGGCAACTGCTCGAGCTCGTCGAGGGCGTACCCGGAGAAGACGAGGAGCGACGCGACTCCCCGCGCACGGAGTCGCGTCACCAGCGCCAGCAGCGCCTCCGGTTGCTGAAACGGCTCGCCTCCGCTGATGGTGACCCCGTCGGGTCGCGAGGCGAGGAGGGCGTCGCAGACGGCGTCGACCGTCATGGTCGTGCCGCCCAGAGGCGCGTGGCTCTCGGGGTTGAAGCAGCCGGGGCAGCCAAGCGTGCAGCCTTGCAGGTGGACGACCGCGCGGCGGCCCGGGCCGTTGACGTGCGACTCCGGCAGCAAGCCGAAGACCCGCAGCAGCGGCTCGGTCACGCGCCTACTCGTCGCAGTAGCCGGCGCCCCAGCCGAGCGGAGTGCACGGGATGGTGATGTCGCTACAGCCCTTCTCGACCTGCTGGAGCGGATCGCAGAGCTTGCGACACGCGTTGCCGACGCAGGTCGCGCCCGCAGCGCAGTCGGTGTCCGACGTGCACGGCTTCCCTGGCGCGGCGGTGCCCGCGGTCTCGCAGCGCGGGCCGTCACTCGAGCTCGTGACGTAGCAGCCCTCGCCGGAGGCGCACTCCTTGCCCGTGAGCAGCGTGCACTTGGGCTTGTCGCTCTTCTCGGAGCAGACGGCGACGTCGTCGTTTCCGTCGAGGTTCCCCGTGCGGTCGGGACAGACGTTGGTGCACTTGGGGTCCGGTCCGCTCGTGTGCGGGTTGCACACTTCGTGGCACTTGTCCGACACGCAGACGAGGCCCTTCTCACAGAAGCTCGTACCGTCGCAGGCCTCGCCCTTCTTCTTGGGACCCGGCTTGAGGCAGGACTCCTTCGAGCCGTTGAGCGTGCAGGCAAGCCCGTCGGCGCAGTCCTGCTTGAAGATGTCGCAGACCTTGGTCGTCGCGTTGGGGCCACAGAGCGTGAGCGTGACGCTGCTTGCGGAGAGCGAGAGCGCGCACTTCTGGCCGGCCTCGCAGTCGGCGTCCTGGGCGCAGAATGGCTGACACTTCCTGCCCTTGCCGGGGACCTCGACGCAACCGCCGGCCGCGCACGGCGAGATGTCGTTGCAGCCAAAGCCGAGCTTCTGCTCCCCGACAGGCACGTGGCCGACCTTGCCTGCCTTGTCCACGCCACAGTACTGGCCGGCAGGCGAGGCGGAGGCGCCGCACAGCGGGTTGCACGGCAACCCGGACCACGCCGCCACGGGCTGACACGCTACGGCGGTGTCCGCACCGGGGGAGACCGTATCGCTCTTCGGCGCGGTCGCGTCCGTGGTGCTCGAGCTGGTGTTGCCGCTGGCCGCACAGGCCCCGAGCCAGAACATGAACAGCAGTGTCGCGATGGGTCGCATGTGCCTATCCTCGTGCGTGGCCGAGCGCGGCCGCGGCGATGGTGTCCCTGCGCGCATCGGGCGTACCGTCGGCAAAGCGCAGCGCCCGTGCGTCGCGATAGAGCCGCTCGACGATGAAGTCGGTAACGTAGCCGTAGCCGCCGTGCAGTTGGAGCGCGCGATCGGTGGTGCGCACGGCGGCCTCGGTCGCCAGGACCGCAGCCTGCGCCGCCAGCCGGGCGCGACCGGGACGCTCGGCGTCGACGGCCGCCGCGGCGGCCAGCGTGACGAGGCGCGCGGCGTCGAGCTCGGTCGCGGAGTCGGCGATCTTCCACTGCGACGCCTGAAACCGCGCGATTGGCCCGCCGAACTGATGCCGCTCCTGCGCGTAGCGACACGCGGCCGTGAGCGCACCGCGAGCGATGCCGAGCGCGATCGCCGCAATGCCGACGTCGAGGGCGTCCCGGGCCGGCGGCGCCATGGCTTTGCCACCGACGGGACCGAGCACGCCGTGCTCCGCCTCGCGCAACCCGAGCACGGCGGGCGTGGCTTCAACGGGCAGCGGCCCCGCAACGAGTGTGGCGTGGGCGCCTGTGAGATCCATGAGCCACTGGGCCCGCGCTGCGAACGGCACGAGCTGACCGGTGCGCAGCGTGCCGAGCGCCCTGCCCTCCGCGAGCGCGCGGGTCCGCGGGGTGACCCCTTCGACCGCGAGCAGCGGCCGCAGGACGCCGAGCGCGTGAGCCTGAACGCCGCGCGCGAGGGACGGCCAACGCGTGGCCAGGACCTCGAGGCAGAGCGAAAGCTCCACGACGCCAAGGCCCGAGCCGCCGGCGGTGACGGGCGCGATGACGCCGAAGAGCCCCAGCGCGCGCAACGCGTCGACTGACGGTGGCACGTCCTGCGCGACCACGTCGCGGACCGCGGCTGCGATCGCGCGCTGATCCTCGGACGGACCGAAGTTCACGGCAGCGCCTCGATCGTCTGTGCACGTCCAGCGCACGCCTTGCCGACGGCGACGACGACCGCGTCGAGCGGCGTGCCGGGCGTGAACACCTCGAGCACCCCTTGGGCCTTGAGCGCGACGACGTCCGCCTCGGGGATGATGCCACCCAGAAAGATGGGGATGTCCGTCGCGCCGCGCTCCTTGAGCTCGCGCAGGATCTCGGGGACGAGGTGATTGTGCGCACCCGAGAGGATGGACAAGCCGATGCAGTCGACGTCCTCTTGGATGGCGGCTGCGGCGATCATGGCCGGCGTCTGGTGGAGGCCGGTGTAGATGACCTCGAAGCCCGCGTCACGCAGCGCGCGCGCGATGACCTTGGCGCCGCGATCGTGGCCATCGAGGCCCGGCTTGCCGATGAGAACACGCCCTCGTTCGCTCATGTGCTCCTCCCCGTGGACAGGATCTCGCGTGCAATCACGTGTCGCTGAATCTCGCTCGTGCCCTCGTAGATGCGCGTGACGCGCACGTCGCGCACCAGGCGCTCGAGGTCCACGTCGCCCAGCAGGCCAGCCTCGCCGGCAATCTCGGAGGCGAGCTCGACGGCGCGCCAGGCGGACTCGGTGGCCACGACCTTGGCCATGGCGGCCTCACGCGTCATCTTTCGGCCCTGCTCACGGAGCCACGCACCGCGCAGCATCATGAGCCAGCCCGCGTCGAGGGCGGTCGCGGCATCGGCGACGCGCAGCAGCTGCGCCTGGCTCGGCGCGGCGCGACCGAGCGGCTGAGCGGCCAGGCGGAGCGCCGTCCGCGCGATCCCCAACGCCTGCGCGCCGATGCCGATGCGACCACCGTCAAGCGCCGTCATCGCGACCTTGAAGCCGGCGCCCTCGCCGCCGAGCAAGCGATCGCCAGGAACCAGGACGTCCTCCATGGCGATCATCGCGGTGTTCGACGCACGGAGGCCCATCTTGTCCTCCGCCTTTTGGGGCTGCCACCCGGGCTGGTCCGTGTCGACCAAGAACGCGGTGATCCCGCCGGCCTTGCTGGGGCCCGTGCGGGCCATTACGAGCGCGACCGAGCAGGGCGCCCCGCTCGAGACCCACATCTTCGTGCCGGACAGCCGCCAGCTTCCGTCGCTCTGCAGCTCGCCCTTGGCGCGGAGATCCGCCGCGTCGGAGCCGCTATGGGGCTCAGACAGGCAGAAGGCGCCCACGGGTCGCTCGCCGGTGAGCAGGCGCGAGAACGCCCAGCGCTGCTGCTCGGGCGTGCCGAAGCGGACGACCATGTCGACGACCATGTTCGTGACCGCCATCGTCACCGCGGTGGACGCGCACGCTCCGGCGATCTCATGCAGGGCCAGCGCGTAGGCGACCGCGCCGAACCCGAGCCCGCCGGCCTCGACGGGTGCCGTGACGCCCATGAACCCCGCCTGCGCCAGCTGCTGTACCTCGGCCATGGGGAAGGCCTTCGTGCGATCCCGCTCGCGCGCCCCGCGCCAGAGCACCTCCTGCGCGATGGACCGCGCCCGATCGCGCACCGCGAGCACCTCCGCGGGCAGCGTGAGGTCCATCAGCCGCCGAGCTCCTTGAGCGTGGCCGCCGCGACGACGAGGCGCTGGATCTCGCTCGTCCCTTCATAGATCTCGGTGATGCGGGCATCGCGCGAATGCCGCGCGGCCTGAAAGTCCTCCAGATAACCGTAGCCGCCGTGGACCTGGAGCGCCTGGTGCGTCACGCGCGTCGCCATCTCCGAGGCATACAGCTTGGCCATGGCCGCCTCCTTCGAGAACGGCTGGCCCTGGTCTTTCAGCCACGCCGCGCGGTGGATGAGCAGGCGCGCCGCGTCCAGCTCCATGGCCATGTCGGCGAGCTTGTGCTGGATGGCCTGGAGCGCGGAGATGGGCGCGCCAAAGGCCTGGCGATCCTGCGCGTACTGGAGCGCCTCCTCGTAGGCCTGCCGCGCGATACCGAGCGCTTGCGCGGCGATGCCGATGCGTCCGCCGTCCAGCGTCTTCATGGCCACCTTGAAGCCCTCGCCCACGCGCCCGAGCATGGCGTCTGGACCCACGCGCACGTCCTCAAAGATGACCGACGAGCACGGCGAGGCGCGAATGCCGAGCTTGTGCTCCTTGGGCGCACACGAGACGCCCGGGGTGCGCATGTCGAGCACGAACGCGCAGATGCCGCGGTTGCCGAGCGACTTGTCGCTCATGGCGAAGACGACGATGGTGTCGGCGATGGGCGCGTTGGTGATGAAGTTCTTCGTGCCGTTGAGGATCCAGCCGTCGCCGTCGGGCACGCAGACCGTCTGCTGATTGGCCGCGTCCGACCCGGTGCCGGGCTCCGAGAGCGCAAAGCAGCCGATCGCCTTGCCTTGCGCGAGTGGGACCAGGAATCGGCGCTTCTGAGGCTCCGTCCCAAACGTCTGGATGGGGTCGATGGTGAGCGAGTTCTGCACGGAGACCGTGACGCCCACCGAGGCGCAGGCCGCAGACAGCTCCTCCATGGCCACGATGTAGGCCAGCACGTCGAGCCCGGCCCCGCCGTAGTCTTCGGGCACGTACACGCCCATGAGCCCCATCTGCGCCAGCTCGCCCAACAGCGCGCGCGGGAAGTGGCCCTCGCGGTCGAAGCTGGCTGCGTGCGGCAGGATCTTGGCACGGGCGAAGGCGCGGACGCTCTCCTGGAGCAGCCGATGGTCCTCGGACAGGTCGAAGTGCATCTCAGGCTCCCCGGAAGTCGGCGCGGCGCTTGTCGAGGAAGGCGCGCATGCCCTCCTTGAGGTCCTCGGTCGCAAACAGGCCCGAGAAGGCCATGGACTCGAGCTCGAGCGCCGTCTCGAGCGTGAGGTCGAAGCCCATCTGGATGACGCGCTTGGCTTGAGCGACAGCCAACGGGCCCTTCTTGGCGATGATCTCGACGATCTCGGTGCACCGTGGGATGAGGCGCTCGGGCTCGACCACCTCGGCAGCGATCTGTGTGCGGGCAGCCCAGTCGGCGTCAAAGATCTCGCCAGTGAAGACCATGTAGCGCGCAAAGTTCTTGCCGACGAGCCGCGAGAGCCGCTGCGTGCCGCCGAAGCCCGGGATGACCCCCAGGTTGACCTCCGGCTGGCCAAACCGCGCCTTGGTCGACGCAATGATCACGTCACACGCGAGCGCGAGCTCACACCCGCCGCCGAGGGCAAAGCCGTTGACCGCCGCGAGCACGGGCTTGTCGACCGTCTCGATGCTCCGCAACGTGCGCCCGCCGAAGCTCGAGAACTCGTGCGCCTCGCGCGGACCGAGAGACGACAGATGGGCGATGTCCGCACCCGCGACGAACGCCTTGTCGCCTGCACCCGTCAGCACGATGCCGCGCACGTCCCGATCCGCGCCGAGCTCGTTCACCGCCGCGTGCAGCTCCCGGAGCGTGGTGATGTCGAGCGCGTTCAGCACCTTGGGGCGGTTGATCGTAATCAAGCCAACGACGCCGCGCCGTTCGACCAGCAGGTTCTCGTAGCTCATCTGGCGTTGCTCCTCGGATCCGGGGTCCAGCCGGCGCGCTTTCTACCACCGTTTGCGTGCGTTGGGGCCAAAAAGTTGGCCGGAAATCTTGGTCGACACGATGGGCCCGACTACAGTCGCCGCGCATGTCGCGACTCGCTCCCTGGCTCTGCTTCTGCGCGCTCGTGGCGTCCCTCTCACCGACCACGGCGTCGGCGAAGACGCGCCTGCGCCACCTCCGCCACATCGTGTTGGACCCGGGGCACGGCGGCGAGAACCCTGGCACCTCCAGTTCAGACGGCGTTCATGAAAAGACGCTCACGCTCCCCATCGCCCTGGAGCTCGAGCGTCTCTTGCTGCGGCACACCGACGCGAAGGTGACCCTCACCCGGCGCGAGGACACGGGCCTGGGGCTGCGCGATCGCGCCCGGGTCGGGAACGAGGCCGGGGGCGATCTCTTCCTCTCGATCCACCTGAACGCGAGCCCGAAGCCCGAGGCTCACGGCCTCGAGGTCTACTTCCTCTCGCCGGAGGCGACCACCGAAGAGGTGCGCCGCCTCGTGGCCCGAGAAGAAGGCGCGCATCCGGCCACCACGGGCACGCCCGTCAACCATCCCGCGGGCGCGCCCGGGACCCAAACGCCACCCAGCGGCCTCGACCGCATCCTCGCCGAGGCCTCCCGCGTCGGCGCCCATCGGGACGCGGAGCTCGTCGCTGGCGTCATCCTCGATACGCTGCATACCGAGCTACGCGCGCCGCGCCGCGGGGTCTTCCAGGCGCCCTTCGGTGTGCTCAAGGAGGCAAACATGCCGGCAGTCGTCGTCGAGGTCGGCTTCCTGAGCCACGCCATCGAGGGAAAGAAGCTCCTGACCGCGGCCTACCAGAAGAAGGTGGCCAAGGGCCTGTATCGCGCGCTCTTGGCGCTCGACAAGAAGCTCGTCCGGCGGTAGTGTCACGGCTCACGCGGTGGCGACGTTCGTTCCGGACGTGACCTCTGCAAAAGTGGAGGTTCCGTCCCGAACGGGCGTCGCTTTCCCTGGCTCTGGCAGTTCGATAGAATGCACAGCTCATGAAACCTGAAGACTACGTCAAGATCTACAACGCGGTGCCCATCTTTCGGTCACTGTCGCGCGAGGAGATCGACGAGGTCGTCGGCGCAAGCCGCCTGTTTCGCGCGCCCGCGGGCTACACCATCCTGAAGGAAGGACTCCCGGGGCAGGGCATGTACGTCATCGTGAGCGGCATGGCCAACTGCCGGCTGAAGCTCCATCAGGGCGACGAGACGCCCCTGGCCACGCTGCACAAGGGCGACGTGTTCGGCGAGATGTCGCTGATCGACGACGGACCCGTGAGCGCCACCATCACGACGGTCGATGAGTGCGTGCTGTATCACATCGACAAGGCCCGCTTCGCCGAGATGCGCACGGCCATGCGCCCCGCTGCCTACAAGATCCTGCGCGCGCTGGCACCCACCATCTGCGAGCGGCTGCGGGCCATCAACGCACGGATCGGCGAGGTCTTCGCGGAGCCCGAAAAGAGCCTCGCCATCATGGAGCAGCGCTACAAGCAGCTCGCGCAGCACTCGCGCATCGTGGACGCGCCACAGACGGACGTTCGCAGGAGGGAGCAGCGGTGAACGGTCAGCCTCCGGCGGACAGCACGCAGCGGTTCATCGAGACGTTGCCCATCTTCCAGGGGCTGTCGTCGCGCGAGAAGAGCACGCTCACGGCCATCCTGACCACGCGCGTGTACAAGCCCGGCGCTATCCTGTGTCGCGAGGGAGACCGCGCGTTCACGTTCTTCATCTTGGCGCGCGGGACCGTCGAGGTGTTCAAGGAGCTCCCGGGCGGCAAGCGCGAGAAGCTCGGCCAGCTGACCGACGGCTCCATGATCGGCCAGGTCTCGCTGATTGACGGCAAGCCGCGCTCGGCCACGGTTCAGGCGCGCACGCAGGCCGTCTGCCTCGAGTGCACACGGGACGACTTCGAGCGCATGTTCACCGCGGGCAGCCCGTTCGCCTTCAAGATCCTCGACCAGATCGTCATTCACCTCACCAAACGCCTGCGCGACGCCAATCATCAGCTCTACAACCTCTACTCGCGGCCCACAGAGACGCTGCTCAAGCTCCACGCGGCGTGTCTCAACATCGAGCGTACGTTGAACGATACCCACGACTCGTCCGATGGTGCCAACGTCTACCACGTCAGCGAATAGCCCCTGACCTGGTCTGCTCAGAAATGACCGACGCCCGACTCGTCATTCGTCCCGATCTGCCGATCTGCCAGACGGACCTGCCGCTCGACTGGTATCAGGACGCGTTCAAGCCCTACGCGGAGGAGTACCTCGCGCTGCCAGACCGGCTGCCCGAGACCGTGCTTCCGTGGATGGACCGGTATCTCCGACCGGCGCTCGCGCACTTCGGGCCCGACCTGATGCTGCTCGCGCATTACTACATGGGCGGCGAGATCGTGAAGCTCGTCGAGCGCTACGGCGGCCGCATCGCGGACAGCTACGAGCTCGCGCTCCAGACGCGGCGCGCGCCGCACACGCGCCTTTTCGTCGAGTCGGCCGTTCACTTCATGGCCGAGTCCATCGCCATCTTGGCCAGCCCCAGTCAGGAGGTCTTCATCACGAACCCGAAGTCGGGCTGCACGATGGAGATGATGGCCAAGGAGCACCACCTGGCGCCGGTCGTCAGCGACCTCGTCGCCCGCTACGGAGACGCGCTGGTCATCGTCGCGTACATGAACACGTCCGGGCGGGTCAAAGCCATGGCCGGGCGCTCCGGCGGCGCTGTCTGCACCTCGAGCAACGCGACCAAGGTCGTCGGCTGGGCCCGCGCTCTGGGCAAGAAGGTCTTCTTCGTCCCCGATCGCCACCTCGGTGAGAACACCGCGGCTCGGCTCGGAATCCCAAGCGACCGCCAGGTGGTCTGGCCGGGACCGCACACGCTGAGCGGCTCGCGCTGGGACCGCCTCTCCGCTGCGGAACGCGAGGCGTGCGACCGCGCCGAGATCATCCTGTGGGGCAGCTTCTGCGGCGTGCACACGATCTTCACGCCGAGCCATGTCACCTACTGGAAGGAGCGCGGCTTCCGCGTGCTGGTCCATCCGGAGTGCCCGAAGCCAGTCGTCGACGCGGCGGACGGCGCCGGCTCGACGCGCTATCTGTGGGACGCGATGCTCACGGCTGCGCCCGGAGACCGGCTCGCCATCGCCACGGAGGGCCACTTCGTCCGCAATGCGCGCGAGCAAGGCGCGCTGCGCGGCGTCGAGGTCGTCCATGTGGCCGATATCCCCGACCCATCGTACGCGTCCATCGGCTGCGGCTGCGCGACCATGAGCCGAAACGACCCGCCGCACCTGGTCGCGCTCGTGGACCTGTTGCGCCACGGCAAAGCACCGGATCTCAATCGCGTGTTGGCCGGAGACCTCGTCGACGAGCACACCGCACGCCGCGAGCGGCTCACCGAGGCGGAGCGCCTGGCACTCATCGGAGACGCACGCCGTGCGCTCGAGCGAATGATTGAGATTACCGAGGTGGGTTAGGGCGCTCCGGCCATTCCGGGCGCCCCGCTGAGACCGACGAGCCTAGTGCCCGCTGCACTCCGAGCCACACGCCTCGATGCACATGGCGTTGCCCTGACAGCCCTTCTCGCACAGGTCCTTGCAGCTTCCGGTGTCCGTTCCGCCCGTGCTACCGCCCGTCCCGGCGGCGTCGCAACCCTTCAGGCAGGTCCCGAGGCAGCCCTCATCGGCCTTGCAGGTCGCCTCGCAGGCGCCTTCGCAGCTACCGATGTCCGTTCCGCCAGTGGTGCCACCGCCGGTGCCCGCCGCGTCGCAGCCCTTCTCACACGTGGCAACGCAGGTCGCCTCGCCCTTGCAGGTCGTGCCACAGGCCGACTTGCACGCCGCCCCGGTATCGCCACCGTCCTCGCCGTTCCACCAGTCGTTCTGGCCCGCGGCCTCGTAGAAGCCCTTCTCGCCGTCCTTGAAGCACCACTCGGCCGCCTCGGGCTTGGAGCAGTCATCCTCCGAGAAGAACTCGCCGGCGTCCTTCGGCTCGCACAGACCCGCGGTGTCGGCGTCGAGGTCGCACAGGTCGTTCGAGTCGAACCACTCCTCGGCTTTGCCCGCGGCATCCTCCCAGGCCTCGTCGGTCGCCCAGTTCATGTCCGGGTCTTCCCAGTCCGACTTGCCGTCGCCGTCGGCGTCACTGAACTCGAAGATGCTGTTCTCATCGGGATCGTCGCCGCAGGTGATGTCTCCCGCGCCGTTGTCGTCGGTCCAGTCGAGCGCGCCGAGGTCCGCATCGCCCACGAACGCGTCATCGGGGATGGAGTAGTCGAACTCGTCCGCCGTGGCGTCCGTCTTGCCGACCTTGAGGTTCTTCGGGAACTTGATCTTGCGAATCACGCCCTCGACGTTGAGCGCGATCTGGGCCGGCTGGCCCTTGGGAAGATTGATGCTCCACTTGTTCGTCTTGGGGTCGATGACGGCCTTGAGCTCCTTGCCGTCCTTCGTCTTGGCCGCGACGGCGACCTTCTTGCCCGCCGGAATGCTCTTGAGCGAGCCGGTGACGGTGCGAATCTGCCCCTTCTTGGTCCCGGTCGTGTTCGTGTTGCTGCTGCTCGACGGGCTCGACGAGCCGCTCGTGCCGCACCCCAGCATCAGACCTGCGGCAATACATGCGGCCGCTCCCGCGCGAAAAAACGTATTCATGAGGTCCTCCTTCGGCTCCGCCCGCGGCGCGCTCCCATGTGCACTGCGGTTCGCCGGCTATCAAAGCCGCACGATTGTACGGATCTCCGGAGGCTTGTCGAGTTTCGAGGACGTCCCGCCCTACTCGGAGTAGCAGAACACCTTGTAATGAATGTCGATCGTCTGTCCCTCTTGCGGCATGCACGAGCCCTTGTCGTCAAAGATGACGGTGTTTGAGACCTCCTCGTACTTCCAACCAGTCAGACACTGCTTACCGGCGACCGTAACCGTGATGGTCTCGACGACCGGCGGACGCGACAAGAAGAACTGCACCTTGAGGCCGAAGGCGACCGTGCCAATGTCCTTGAGTGCCTTGGCCCAGTCGGTCGTGCAGATGCTGACGACCTTGCCTGCGGTCTGACTGGCGACCTCGATGTACCGATTGCCCGGGGCCGCCTCACCGCCGGCGCCCTGACAGCCATTGTTCTTGTCTCCGACGATGGCGTGGACGTGCAACAGGTTCGTGTTGGCGTAGCCCTTGATGGCCTTCAAGAAGTCCACGTAGAAGTTGAGCTGCGCGGGCGAGCCGTCCTCCTCGTCGGACACGATGACGATCTCGAGCGTGGCGTCCTTGCGCAGGAACTCCATGTTGTGGCCGCCGCAGTACTTCTTGCCCGGCGTGATCACGCTGGCCATGCAGTCGAGCGGCTTGGTACAGTCGTTGGCCGAGTTGCACTCCTTGGGCGGCTTGAGCTCGGTCGTGAGCGGCGCCGACAACGCCGCCTGAGCCGCGGCGAGGCCCTGCTCGTTGCCCGAGCCGTTCGCGCCCACCTTGAGGCTCGGCCCAATCGCGCTCACGTCCTTGTTGGTCACAAAGCGCGGCGACCCCTGGAACTTGCCCGAGTGCTTGGCGTCCTCCATGTCGGTCGTGGTGACGGCGATGTGGTAATCCGTCTTCCAGGTCGCGTTGGCGTCCTGGACGAACGAGCTGAAGTTGTTGGCGAGGTTGTTCTGCTCCTCGCCCATGGAGCCCGAGTTGTCGACCACGATGAGGACGTCGACCTCCTGGCCCGAGCCCTGCTTGAACGTGTCGGTCTGCTCGGTGTCGTAGGTGCCTGCGCCGTTCAACGGCACGGAGACGGCCGGCGCCAGCGGGTCGTCGGTGTAGACCTCGATGGCGCACGAGTCCGAGCTCGTGTCCTGCGGCGCATAGACCGTCGACAGCTTGATCGGGCTGTTGGGCTTGAGCTCGATGCCGCCCACGCCGCCGGTGCAGCCGGGGATGGGTGGGACGTTCTTGAGCTTCATCTCGGGACCGCACCCGACGAGCTTGATGTCACACACCGACAGCGGCGCGACACCCGTGTTGTAGATGCTCACGGTGTGCGTCTTGGAGTGGCAGCCGACGGTCGTGAGGCCGAAGTCGATCTGCCCGGGGATCGCGGCGATCTGCGCCGGCCCGCTCTTGCCCAGGATGTTGCACGCGATGGCATCGCCGGGCTTGCCCTGCGGCGACAGCAGCTGCGTCGGCTGCGTCGTACCCGGCTTCAGGGTGCTGTAGTCGTAGACGAGCACCTGGAGCGACGCCGAGAAGGTCGCGAGCTGGTCGAAGGAGAACGCCGCCGAGAACGGATCGGGCTCCGGCACGAAGCGCACCTTCATCGAGACGGTGTCACCCGGCGCGATGCCATCCTGGATCGCCAGCGGCGACTCGACGATGCCGAAGTACTTGCTCTTGTTCGACGAGGGCACCGTACACTGCGGGCCCGCGCCCGGGAGGATCGCCGCGAACGGGTTGCTCGCGCCGTCGGCCAGCACGACGCCCTGGAACGAGCAGGGTGCCGAGCCCTTGTTGTGCAGGTTCATCGCCAACGTGCGCTCTTTGCCGTAGGGCACGACGCCGAAGTTGATGGTCGGGGGGATGAGCTCGATCTCGCAGGAGGCCTTGGCCGTGCGAATCGCGCGCAGGTCGATGCTGGTCGGCCCCTGCGGATCGGTGCTCGTGAACGCCAGCGTCCCGGTGACAGTCTCTCCCTCGGCGCCGCCCTGATTGGTGAACTCCAGGGTCACGGCCTGCGACGTGCCCGGGGCGACCAACACTGAGGCCGGCGTGCCGTTGGACGGCTTGAACTCGTTCTGCGCCGAGTTCTTGGAAACCGCGATGCCAGACACCGTCACATCCGCCGAGCCCGTAGTGGTGAACGTGAGCGTCCGCGTCGAGGTCTTGCTCGTGGCCACGACGCCAAAGTCGATGACGTCGCCCGGCGCGATCTGCAGCTTGCCGGAGGCGACAACGCCGTACACCGTCACCTTCGTGATCGGGCTCGTCGCGTCGTTCGTCTTGACGTCGATGAAGCCCAGCGGCCCATTGACTGCGGGGTAGGTCTTGCCGGGCGCGAATTTGACCTCCACGGGCAGCTCAGCCGTGGCCTCGGCCTTGACGAGGGTGCCCTTGGGGACGGCCGTGACGATGGTCACCGCCTCGAAGGCATCGCCCAGCGCTGCGCTCTTCTCGACCGAGTCGATGGTGAGGTCCTGGGTCCCCTCGTTGGCGATCTTGAACGTGAGCGTCTTGGACTGGTTCATGGGCACGGCCGCAAAGTCGAGCTTGAGCTCCGGGCGAATGACGACCTTGGGGCCGGTCTCGCTGCCGAACACCTTGGTGGTCGTGATCTCCTCGGGCTTGGGCTGGCCGGGGAGCTGCGGCTTCATGATGCGGAGCAGGCCCTCATCGCTGGTGCCGCCGTGCGGCACGTAGGTGATGTCCACGCAGTAGCCCTGATTGAGCCCAAGCTTCAGCGGATAGGTAACCGGAGCGCCCTGCCCCTGGACGCACTTGCCGTCGGCGCCGAGCGCGTACGCCAAGACAAGCTCGAAGTCCGGCGAGTACCCGAGCGAGAGCGCCGTATTGCCGACCGTGATCTCGTCGGAGCCGACGTTCGTGACGCTCACGGCGAGCGTCTTGGTCGTGCCGCTCTGGACCGCACCAAACTGGATGGGCTCCGGGCTCACGAGCAGATTCCCGGCCTGGGCGAGCGTGGTAATAGGCACCTCGGTGGCGCCGCCGTCGAACTCGATCTTGATCTTGCCAGTGTCATATACGCCGTCGGTCGGCTTGTAGATGACCTCGAGCGAGGTCTCTTCGCCCGGCTTGAGCTCGCCCTTGACGGGCTGGGTGATCTTGAGGTCCTTGAGCGCCGACTCAACGGCATCGAGCCGCACCGACGTGAACTTGATGGAGCGCGTCGAACTCTTGTCGCAGATGAGCCGGACCGTGCGCTTGGCCTCCTGATTGAGGTCGACCGAGGCGAAGTTCACGAACTTCGGGTCCACCACCAGGATCGCGTTGGTGCCCTTCGACAGGTTGCCGGAGCCGTCGCCGCTCCCGTCGGAGCCGCAGCGCGCGGCCAGCAGGAGGCCGGCCAGCAAGGCAAGCCGGAGCTTGGGAGTCCCGAGTGAAGACAACGTCAGCTTATTGAACACATTCCGCATGGTCTCACGTCCCTCCGAGGTCAGCGCAGAGCGCGCGACATTAAATCATCGCGGAGGGGGCGGAGGCAAGGGAAATGGCGCGACGGGCGCCGATTGACAGCGCCCGGTCAACAGGCCGCGCCAGAAGGGGCTCTAGGGGTTGAAGAGCTTGTTCACGTAGGGGCAGGTAATGAAGTACGGCTTGGGCGGGTTGCTGGGATCTGGGACCTTGGTCACCTTGCCGCTCGGCCAGTCGATGAGCGCCGCGTTCCACATGCACAGGTTCTGGAGCTCGACGTCCTTCAGCTCGAAGACGAGGTTCGAGAAGATGTAGACGCGCAGCGTGGCGAACGCGGGGCCGTAGTCGTGATCCGCCCAGTAGTGGACGCCAACGCGGTACTGCGTCCCGTTCTCCGGAATGTTGAGGTTCAGGTTCTCCGGACCGGCGCCGTCGGTGTCGTCGCGGTCAAGGCTGGGATCGTCGTCCACCGACGGATCGAAGCTGCCCCACGCGGGCTTGGGGTGATACCAGAACGAGTCGTAGTCGGGCGAGAACCAGGGATCCGGCTTGCCGTCCTTGTCGAGGTCGTCGTACCACGGCGCGAGCTGATCATGGACGAAGTGGAGGTCCAAGTCGGAGCCGGCGTCCGGGCCCGTGTCCGTCTCGTCGGGATCGTTGGGCGTCTTCCACACGAGCTCGACGTGGATGGCCTCGTCGGGGACGACGACGACCTCGACCTCGGCGGCCGAGCAGCTCTTGTTGCCCGCGTTGTCCCACACGTCCAGGCTGAAGAAGTAGGAGCCCGCGACGTTGCACTCAAACGTTGGGTTGGGGAAGGCGTCCGACGGCACGAACAGCGACGCCGAGCCCGACGCCTGCTTGACGGCCCACTTCCAGGCGCTGATGGCGCCCGTGGGCGCGTAGCTCTGGTCACCGAACAGGTGCAGCTTGGTCTGCGGGATGACCTGCTCGCCCTCCTGCACCACGATGACCGCGTTCGGGCACTCCTTCTCCACGCCAAGGCCCGTGAGGCCGATGTTCACCTTGGACTCGAACGCGTTGGACTCGACGAGCACGGTGCCGATCTCGGGGATGGGCTTGCCCGTGTCCTTGTCGACGTCCGACACCTTGGCCGGCGTAAAGGTGACGTTCAGCGTGGTCTCTTCGTTGACCTTGAGCGTGACCGGCTTGTCCGCCGTGGGCGCCGTACCGTCCTCGTGGCCCTTGAGCGACTTGTACTCGAGCGCGTAGGTCGTTGACGACTCCGTGGTGAGCTCAATCTTGGAGATGACGAGGTCCGCCGTGCCAACGTTCGAGAGCTGCACGGCCTGGAGGTGCGGCTTGCCGATCTTGCGCGCACCGAAGTCCACCTTGGGGGGCAGCACGCGAATCTTGGGGCCGTTCTCGTTGGCGAGCAGCTCGACCTTGGTCCCGGCGTCCGCGGCCGGGTCATTGGAGTCGAACACCAGGAAGCCCTTGGCCGGGTCGGCGTTCTTGGGCGCGTACTGGACGGTGAACTTCAAGACCTCCTGCGGGTTGACGACGATGGCCGGATCCCAGACGACCTTCTTGTCGTCGAGCGCCGGCTCATAGCTCTGCGTGCCGTCCTTGGACGAGTAGAGCAGGCGGAAGTCCGGGTGACCCTTGAACAGCACGGCGGAGAGGAGCAGCGGATCCGAACCCGTGTTGGTGACGGTGATGGTCTTCTTCTGCTTCTCGACGGGGTCGTCCTTCTTGATGACGCCGAAGTCGACGACCTTGGGGTCCACGTCGATCTTGGGACGGCCACCGGAGGTGCTGAACTTGATGGTGATGCGCTGCTGCGCCTGAATGAGCGTGTCGCTGTTGATGATCAGCGTGGCGTCGTGTTGGCCGCCGTTGTCGACGTTCGTGTATACAACATCAATCTCGACACCGGTGTTGTTGGCCGTCTTGGCCTCGATTGAGACCGAGGGGATCGCACCGTCGGCGCCCGCCGTCTTGGCAGCCGAACCCTGCCGGATGGCCGCCAGTCGGATGGCGGGGTTGGCCGCCGTGTCCGTGCTGACGGTGTACTTGAACGACCCCGAGACCGACAGCGGCCCCTGACCGTTGTTCTTGATGCTGATCGTCGCCTTCTGCTGAGCGCCTGGCTGCGTGGCCGGAAACGAGATCTGCGTGAAAGGCGGGCTTCCCAAGGAAGCGGTCACTGAGATCTCGCCCTTCTTCGACGTGGTCAAGCCGCCGCCGCCCCCCGAACCGCCACTGCTGTCTGAACCGCAGCCGAGCAGCCCGATCGAGGTCAGGACGGCCACAGCCCATGAACTCCGCATCCGCTTCAACATCGTTCGCATCGTCTCAGCTCCTTGTACGCAGCGCCTGCAACACGTCAGCATCCATCGTGGCTCGGCTGGCACCAACGCGGGCGCAGGCCGGCGCTGGAGTATAGAGAGGGCCGCTGCCAGCGGTCAACGGCTTTGTTTGCAAAGCGTCCGTTCGGAACACGCGGGGATGGCGAACCTCAAAAGTCCCACAAGGGGGTTGACGATTCCCACCAACCTGCCAAGAATGTCGGCCCTGTAGCGGCGGTCTGTCCGTCGCTGTCGCCGCGTCCCTCGTTTGGGGCGCTGCCTGCTGCTGTGATTCGGAGGCGGTTCATGCGCTCGCTCCCGTTGTGGCTGAAGCTGTGGTCTGGGAAGCTGTGGTCGTCGAAGCGTTGGGCACCCCTCGTTGGGCTGGGCTCGGCGGTCGCGGCGTTCACGATGTGCGACTCGACGGCTCGTATTTACTTGAAGCAGGTCCAGTTCGACGATCTCGCGGTCGTCGGCGCGACCCCGGTCAAGGTCAAGCAGACCGCTGCGGGCCCGCGCTGGGTCCCCGCGTGCGGCGGCGACGCCGAGGCCATGCGCCTCGACTTCGTGCTGCGCTCCACGCCGCGCACGGACGCCGACCAGGACTACCAGATTCGCCCTGGCGAGGACGCGGTCGGCTCCAGCGTCGTGAAGCTCGGCAAGAACCTGGCGACCAGCCACTTCGACCTCAGCTTCTCGTGCCTGGACGGCCATGACGGCACGGGCGCTTCGGCTGCCTGCCCCAAGCCCAGCCCCAGCTCGGCGCTCGCGGCCGAGACGCCGATGACGCCCCCCAGCCTGTTCTTCACCAACCACGTCGGCGGCGAGAAGGTCGTGCACGCGGGCGACGCACGCTCGAGCGGGCGCGGCAAGTCGGTCGGAGTCGCGATCTTGATCGACGCCAGCGGGACGCTCACTGGGAAGGTGGACCCCAAGACCTGCCTGGAGGCCAAGGAAGGCGCCATCGACTCGTGGGACTCGGCCAGCCTCAAGAAGTGCCAGTCCGACTCGGCCGGTCTCCGCATCCTCGCCGCCAAGCAGATCCTCGGCCTCCTCAACCCGCAGGATCCGGCCATCGTCTTTCGCTACAGCGAGGAGGGCTGCAAGGTCGTGTGCAACGCCGAGGACGTCTTCGGTATCACCGGCATCAGCGAAGAGGACAAGCTCAAGAACTGCTACACGACCGACCGCTCGCTCACCCTCGGGACGGACACGGTACAGCCCGGCCTCGACAAGGACCTCACCGGACTCGGAAGCGGCCGGTCGAGCCTCTGGAGCTGCGCCAACCTGGCGTGGAGCCTGCTCGCCACCAAAGGCGAGGCGGCGCGCCACATGGTCGTGCTCACCGACGGCCCGGACACGTGCAGCAAGGACGGCAACGAGAACTTCCAGAGCTGCTTCCGCATTGGCGAGGACGCGACCGGCGCCGGCGGCGTGGCCAAGGCACAGGACGGGTGCCCGAACGCGGTGAAGTTCACGGAGTTCAAGAAGGCCGTGACCGACTTCACCGAGTCGGGTCGTCAGGATCAACACGTGAGCTTCGTGCACTTCCAGTCCAAGGGCTACGGCAAGGCGGACCCGCGGATGCAGGAGATCGCGTGCATGACGGGCGGGCACTATCAGTTCCTCAACTTCAACGCGATCGCTCAGGAGACCTCGGAGCGTCAGACCGCAATCATTGAGGCCGTCACCAACCTGCGCTACACGTTCGGCGGCTTTTGGAGCCTCGTGACCAAGATCCCCGCGCTGGTCGACAACGCGCAGGATCCGGCCAACGCTCGGGCAGGCGGCATGTACGCCCTCGAGGGCCTGCTCCAGCTCAAGTCGGACAACGCGATCGTCCCCAAGGGGCAGACTCCGATCTCGGCCTTCCTGAAGGTCGGCCCCGATCCCGCCAATGGGCTCGGAAGCCTGGACGGTCGACTCGTCGTCAAGCGCGCGTGCACCAAGGACGCGGACTGCGCAGGCGCGGCCGGCGGCTGCGGCATTCGCTGCAACCTGGAGTCGGGCCTCTGCGACGCTCCGGCGCCAGGCGCGGCGTGCACCGGCGCCGGTGGCACCTTCGGCGTCTGCTGTGCGGGCAGCTGCGACACGGCAAAACAGGTCTGTACGGACCCCCAGAACCCCCTCGCCTGCCCCTGAGCCGGGCTCGAAGCGACCAAGGAAAGGCGACACCATGTCCATGACGACCCTCATGCGTCCCGCCACGACCGCGCTGCTTGCGGCTATGGCGCTCCTCGTCGGGCCGGCGGCGCGCGCCGATGAGCCCACCATCGACGATCAGCTCGAGCAGTACTGGGGCAAGGTCCGGCAGCCGTCGGTACAGAAGCGCCTCTACGCGCAGAAAGGCCGGCACGAAGGCACCCTGTTCACGGGCGTCGTGCCCAACGACTCCTTCTTCGTCTTCGTCCCCCTTGGCGCGCGGTACAACTGGTACCCCATCGAGGACCTCGCGCTCGAGTTCGGCGGCGCCTACAACTTCGAGAAGAAGGACGACCTCCAGAAGTTCCTCGAGAAGGAGCTGCGTGAAGGCGGCGAGGGCGTCCTCCCGCAGCGGTTGATGTGGGACGTCACGCTCGGCGTCGTGTGGACCCCGCTCCGCGGCAAGGTCGGCGCGTTCAACGCCAAACTCGGCCACTTCGACTTTGGCCTCGCAGCCGGGCTTGCGGTGCTTGGCACGCAGCTCCAGCGTTTCGAGAAGGACGACCCACAGCACACGGTCGCCTTTGGCGGCTATCTGGGCGCCACGCTCCGCTTCTACTTCACGTCCTTCTTCGCGCTGCGCGTCGACTACCGGCACTTCCTCTACGGCGGAAAGAAGGTCAACGAAGACGGCGAGATCCTGTCCAACGGCGTTGCCGCGCCGGCCGAGATCACCTTCGGCCTCTCCTTCTTCAGCCCCGCGCCCTGAACCCGAGGAACCCCACGATGAAGCGCACCACCACCTTTCCTGGCCGCAGCACTGGCGCCAACGCCGTCCTCGGCTTGCTGCTCTGTGTCGGCTCCCTGTGCCTCGGTCCGACAACCGCGTACGCCGATCCACCGCCCGATAGCCGCGCCTTCGACGTCGAGTGGGCCAAGCGGCGCGAGATCCGCGAGATCCACAAGAAGCTGTTCCTGAAGGACGGCCGCGGCGAGTTCGCGATCTTCGGCGGCGTCATCCCAAACGACGAGTTCAACACCTACTTCCCGATCGGCCTCAAGATCGACTACTACTTCCTCGAGGACGTCTCGGGCGAGATCGCGTTCGGCTACTTCGTCCAGCGCAAGGGCAAGCTCAAGCCCACGCTCGAAGAGGGCCTGCAGCCGCCCATCTCCGGCATCCAGGTGCTCGTGCCGCAGACGCTCGAGTACATGCTCTCCTTCGGCGCGCTTTGGGTGCCGTTCAAGGGCAAGATCGGGACGGGCTCGGCGCTCATGCACTTCGATCTCGGCCTCGCCTTCGGGGCGATGACGTTCGGCACCAAGGTCGAGAAGGAAGGCTCGTCGGACGTCGCGCGCCGTACCTTCAAGGACTGGGGCGGCTACGTCGGCGCGACCGTGCGCCTGTTCCTCAACTCGTTCATGGCGCTGCGGCTCGACTACCGTCACTACCTGTACCCCGGTCGTGACGCAGACGACAACGTCCGTGGCGTGTCCTTCCCGCTCGAGCTCTCGCTCGGCCTGAGCTTCTTCACTCCCGAGCGCAAGTAGCGGTGCAGCACGTGACCCTGAATTTTCTCGAACGCTTGAACGTTTCCAGCGCCCGCCGCGTCGGGTGCCCTGGAGGTGCCCAATGACCCGCTGGTTCGCGAAGCTCACGCTCGCCCTCCCTCTCGCTACGGCGATCGTCCTGCAGGCCTCGCCTGCACGCGCCATCTCGATCGAACAGATCATGACGCTCTGCCAGGTCGGCGTGCCCGGCGACGAGATGATCAAGGCCATCGAGCGCGACAAGACGGTCTTCAACCTCACCGTCGGACAGATCCTCGAGCTCAAGAAGGCCGGCGTTCCCGACGCAGTCCTCAAGTACATGCTCAAGACGCCGCAGCTCTTCGGCAAGGAGCCCGCACCGGGCGAGAAGAAGCCCGACGAGAAGAAGACCATCACCATCGAGGAGATGACGCCCGAAGAGCGGGCGGCCCTCGAGGCCAAGCAGCGCGCGGAGGCCGAAAAGCTCGCGGTCGAGGCCAAGCGAGCCGAGGAGTCGCAGCGGCGCGCTTTCGCGCAGGGCATCCTCAAGAACGGCATGGACCTCGCCAACGCGGGCCGGTGCACGGACGCCATCAACACGTTCCTGGACTTCATCCAGAAGGGCGGCTTCCAGAAGGGCTCCGAGGAGCACTACAACGCGTGGTTCGGCATCGCCAACGCGCTCGCCTCCTGCGGCTGGCACCAGTCGGCCGCCAAGTACTTCGTCGACGTGCTGCTCGAGGGCCCGGAGAAGCAGTTCTTCCAGCAGGCGTTCTGGAAGCTGCGCGAGGTGCGCAAGAAGGTGAACTACGCGCCGCCAGACCTCGAAGAGCTGACCAAGTTCAGCACGGCCAACTTCAGCAAGCGGTTTCAGGACGAGTACAACTACTTCCTGGGCGAGTTCTTCTTCGACTACAACAACTTCAACCGCGCCCTCGCCTTCTTCGATCAGGTGAGCGCCGAGGCCCCCGACTACGGCAAGGCCGTCTACCTCACCGGCCTCGTCCAGGTGCAGAACAACCTCTACAAGTCGGCGGTCGAGAACTTCCAAAAGGCGATCATCGCCACCGAGAACAACAAGTCGGACGCCGAGGTGTCCGATCTGTCGTACCTGGCGCTCGCCCGCATCGCGCACGAGGCGGAGAACTTCGACGCGTCCATCTACTACTACCGCCGTGTGTCGCAGGACTCGAACAAGCTGCCGGTGGCGTTTTACGAGTCGGCCTGGACCTTCTTCAAAAAGGCCGACTACACGCGCGCGCTTGGCACCTTCCAGGCGCTGCACTCGCCGTTCTTCAAGCACTACTTCTACCCGGAGCTCTGGATCCTGGAGGCCACGGCCTACGTGAACATGTGCCGCGCCGACTACGCGCGCGAGGCGCTCAAGCAGTTCACCGACCAGGTCGAGTCGCTCGGCGTCCCGCTCAAGCAGCTGCTCGGCCAGCTCAAGACCCCGCAGGACTACTTCAATGCGCTCATCGGCATCGCCGAAAAGAAGCCGCCCTACCAGATCGACAAGCGCGTCATCCAGCCCATCCTCGCCAACGTCGAGTTCTTCAACCTCTACAAGACGGTGCGGCACATCGAGTGGGAGGAGGGCGAGCTCAAGAAGAACGAGGGCAAGCTCGGGCAGTTTGGGACCGACCTGTCCATCAAGCTCGCGCAGCTGCGCCAGAGCCGCGTGAACGAGGCGGGCATCAAGGTGCAGCAGATCCTGAAGCAGCTCGAGGCGGAGATGGCCGACTACTCGGTGAAGAAGACCGAGATCGAGATCGACCTCACCGTGATCGAGAACGAGACCATCGAGAGCGACCTCCAGGGCAAGCCGGTCGAAGACGGCAAGCCGGGGGCCGCCAAGGAAGGCTCGACCGCCATCGTTGGCACCGACGCCATGTCGTGGCCGTTCGAGGGCGAGTTTTGGAAGGATGGCATCGGCGGCTTCCGGTCGTTCCTGAAGTCGCAGTGTAAGCAGTAGACTGGTTGAGTCGCGGCCATCCCGGTTCATGCGGTCGCCAAGCGAGGCGGCCCGAGGAGAGTGACATGCGTCGGCACATGCTGTTCTGTTCCAAGCTCACGCTGTTGGTGCTGTCGTTGTCGAGTGCCAGTTCGGTCCTCGCGCAGACGCCCCCACCCGGAGGCGACGCTCCCGTCGATGGGAGCAAGCCGCCGGCGGACAAGAAGCCGACCAAGCGCGGCGCGGACCTGAGCAAGGTCGAGCAGGGCTGCTTCGATGCCAAGCAGGAGGCCTCGCTCGAGACCATCTCCAAGAATCGTCAGACGATGATCCAGAAGATGGAGCAGCTGCTGCGCGATCGGCCGCTGTATGACGGGAAGGCCGAGATCTTCCATCGTCTCGCGGAGAGCCACTGGGACGAGGCCAAGCACGTCTACCTCAAGGCCCGGTGCAAGTACGACAAGGACCTGGAACTCTTCGACAAGAAGGCGCTCACGCTCAAGCCGGTCGAGCCCAAGGAGGACTACCGCACGGGCCTGGACTACTACCGTAAGGTCATCCAGCAGTTCCCCGACTACAACCGCATCGACGAGGTCATCTACTACCTCGGTCAGGGCGCGGTCCTCCAGGGCAAGGAGAGCCAGGATCGGAACCTCATCAAGGAGGGCGTGAGCTACTTCCAGAAGCTCGTGCAGACCTACCCCAAGTCGAAGTACATCGCGCAGGCCCACCTGGCGCTCGGCGAGTACTTCTTCGAGACGGATTCGCTCTACTACGCCAAGACGAACTACGAGAAGATCATCAACGGGTTCCCCAACTCGCCGATGTTCAACTACGCGCTCTACAAGCTCGGCTGGGTCTACTTCAACCTGCGCGAGTTCCGTAAGACCATCGAGACCTTCCAGAAGGTCGTCGTGAACGTCGGCAGCGTGGCGGGCGCGGTCAACTTCCGCGAGCAGGCGCTGAACGACCTGGTCACGACCTGGGGCGAGATGGAGGACTCGTGGCGCGAGGCGCTCGACTACTTCAAGGGCGTCATCAAGTCCGACGAGGGCGTCTACAAGAAGATGGCCGCGCTGGCCACGCTGTACGTCAGCTATGACAAGGACAAGGAAGCGCTCGAGCTCTACAACCACTTCGTCGCGACCTATCCAACCTCCAACCGGATCCCGAGCTGGCTCGAGCAGACGCTGGCCGTCACGCGCAAGGGCAACGACCTCGGCAAGATCGAGGCGGAGATTCGCCGGATCCTCACCTACTTCGATCTCCAGGGCACCTGGAACGCGGCCAACAAGGGCGACAAGGAGGCCCTTGCGGCCGCCGAGGAGCTCGGCGAGAAGAACCTGCTGTGGCTAGGCAACAACTGGCACCGCGAGGCCGAGAAGGCGGAGGGGCTGAAGAAGGCGGAGATCGCCAAGGACCTCTACAAACGCGCCGCGAGCGACTACAAGTTCTTCATCGAGCGCTTCCCGAAGGCCAAGAAGGCTTACTTCATCAGCTTCTACTACGCTGAAATTCTCTATACGCAGCTTGATGACTACGACAACGCGCTCGTGCAGTACCAGAAGACGATCGAGCAGGACAAAAAGGGCGAGTTCGTCGAGGACGCGGCGTTGGGCGTCATCTATTCCTCCTACGAGCTGATGTGTCGCGAGAAGGTCATCAAGGACTGCGGCGAGCGCGGTTCGGGGCCCAAGTCGCGCAAGCTGAGCAAGGAGGAGTTCAAGAGCGAGGAGAAGGACCTCCAGGCCGAGGCCGACGGCGAGCGCAAGATCGTCAAGATCGACCTGCACAAGCTCGAGTCTGCCTACGTCAAAGCCGCCGATCAGTACGTCGATCTGCTGTTGGGTCTGCGCAAGGATCCGGAGTTCGTCAAGAAGAACCCCAACCGCGGCGAGAAGATCCCGGAGATCATGTTCCAGGCCGCCCAGACCTACTACAAGAAGAACCACTTCCGCGAGGCGACCGAGCGGCTCCAGAAGATCTTCGACTACGATCCGAGCCACAAGTACGCCGCCATCGCGCTCGTCACGCTCGTCGAGCTGTACGCCAAGCTGCACGACTGGTCGAAGGCCGAGGAGATCTGCCGGAAGCTCATCAAGCAGAGCAACTACAAGTTCAAGACGCGCGAGCAGCTCGAGCGCTACATCGCCATCGCCATTCAGAGCAAGGCCGTCGAGCTGTTGAAGGCCCGCCGGTTCGACGAGGCCCTCGCCGAGGAAGAGCGACTCATCAAGGAGTTCAAGAACAACAAGAAGATCGCACCCAAGGCGCTCATGACGCTAGCGTTCCTCTACGAGCGCGCCAAGGACATCAAGAAGTCGGTCGCGAGCTACGAGCGCGTCATTCGCGAGTTCGGCAAGTCCGACGAGGCGCCCGAGGCGCAGTTCAAGATCGGAGTCATGTACGAGTCGCAGACCCGCTTCGCCGATGCGGCCGCGGCCTTCCTCAAGATGGAGGGCTATAAGGCGAACAAGGACGCACCGGACGCCATCTGGAACGCCGCGCTCATCCGCGAGGCGCAGAAGGACTTCGTGGGCGGCATCGCGGCGCTAGAGAAGTGGCTCAAGATCTTCGGCTCGGAGACCAAGCGGGAAGAGGTCAAGAACATGGCGCCGCACGTGTTCTTCAAGATTGGCCTGCTGTATGAGCGCATCGGCGACGCCAAGTCGCTGATGAAGGCGCACGACCAGTACAACGCCTTCGCCAAGAAGTTTCCCGAGAAGCACGTGATGCGCGTCGAGGGCTACTCGCGCGCGGGCGACATCCTGCGTCGCATGGACGAGACGGCGTTCGAGGAGGCCAAGAAGAAGGCCAAGGACCCGGCGAAGGTCACCAAGACTCTGAAGAATCGGGCCAAGGCCACGGCGTTGTTCAACCTGGCGGTCGCGGAGTTCCCGCAGGCCATTCAGGAGATCGTCACGCTCGCGGGCACCGAGAAGGTCGCCAAGCAGGCCATCGCGCAGGCGTATGTCGCGCAGGCCGCGTATTGGGCCGCCGACTACGTGTTCTTGGACTTCGACGCGGCCAAGATCCCGGGGACGACGAACGTCAACCTGCTGAAGAAGGCGCTCGAGGACAAGGGCAACCTGCACCAGAAGGCGGAGAAGGCCTTCGACGTGGTGCTCACCTACAAGGACGCCAACTGGCTCGGCTGCGCGGCGCTGCGTCAGGGATTGCTGTACAACAACTTTGCTGACGAGCTGCTCAATACGCCGACGCCGTCAGCGCTGATTGGAACCGACGGCGAGGGCGCCTACCGGGCGATCCTCGAGGGCATGGCGGGCCCGATTCAGGAGAAGGCGCGCATCCTGCTCCAGGCCGCCATCGCAACGGCGCACGAGAAGGGCGTCTACAACCGCTGCTCCAAGGAGGCCGGCACGTTCGCGCAGAAGCTCGACCCGGAGAAGTTCCCGGTCTCGGGCGAGGAACTGCTCAAGCCGGACAAGACCAAGGACACGCTGCTGTCGGCCAACCTGATTCGGTTCCTGAAGCGCGGCAACACGTCGGTCGACATGCTGCAGAAGACCAAGAAGGACGTTGAAGGCGGTTCCAAGTGAGGCTCACCATGCTGAAGTTGCTGAAGTCGACGACGTTGGGGCTGAGCGCGGGGCTGATGCTCGGTGCGTGCGGTACTGCCGCCGTCCAAAAGAAGGATGGCCCCGTTCAAAAAGATGAGCCCGTCAAGAAGGACGATGGCGGCAAGAAGGAGGACGACCCGTTTCGCGTCAAGGGGCTGGAGCAGGTCGAGGACGCCAAGTACGTCGAGGGCATCCCGGAGAACGTGCAGGACGCGTTTCGGCGGGGGACTCAGCTTGCGAGCGAGTCGCCGCCCAAGTATGCCGAAGCGGCCGCGCAGTTCGAGGACGCCATCAAGCTCGCGCCCGACTTCCTGGAGCCGTACTTCAACCTGGCTACGGTCTACGAGCAGCAGCGGCAGCCGGACAAGGCGCTCGAGGTCTACCAGCGCGCGCTCAAGCAGAACCCGGACAGCTATGACGCCAAGGCGTTCGTCGGCAAGAACTACCTGGCCAAGGCCAAGGAGCTGCTCGACGCGGGCAAGGCGGGCGAAGCCGAGCAGACCATGGCCAAGGCCAAGGCGCTGTTCGACGAGGTCTTGACCAAGGACTTCGAGAACGTGCCAGCCAACAACGCGCTCGCGCTCTATTGGCTGCTCAAGGGGGACGTGGCCAAGGCGGAGGAGCACGTCAAGCAGGTGCTCACGATTCAGCCGTTCAACGTCACGGCGCTCAATACGCGCGGCCTCATCTACCTGAACCAGAACGAGCTCAACATCGCGCAGTGGATCTTCGAGCAGAAGGTGCTCTCGCTCGATCAGAACTCGGCCGAGGCGTTTACGAACCTCGGGATCGTGTACGTGCGGCAGAACGAGCTGCCCAAGGCCGTGGGCGCGTTCAAGCGCGCGGTGGATCTGGACCCGACGAACGTCGCGGCGCGCATGAACCTCGGCGCCATCTATCTCGACTTCATGAACTACAAGCCCGCCAAGGAGCAGTTCGACGCGACGCTCAAGCTTCAGCCCAACAACGTCGAGGCGCTGATCGGGCAGGCCACGTCGACGCTGGGCCTGCACAACGCGGAGGAGGCCATCGGGCTCTACGAGAAGGTCGTCAAGATGGACGAACGGCGGGCCATCCTGCTGTTTCGGATTGGCGATCAGTTCGAGAAGAACGCGGGCGCCGACAAGCAGAAGATCATCAAGGCCATCGACTACTACGAGCGCTATGTCGACAAGGCCAAGCTCCCGGCGACCGACAAGCTGGTCAACAAGATCAAGGTCATGAAGGACGCGTTGGCCAAGGGTCTCTACGACGCGCCGCCGCCGACGCCGGAGCTCAAGGAGCCCAAGAAGGACAAGGCCGCGCCGCCCACGGAGCCCAAGAAGGCGGCCGAGCCGCCCAAGGCCGAGCCGCCCAAGGCCGAGGAGAAGAAGGCCGACGAGAAGAAGGCCGACGAAAAGTCCAGCGATTCCAAGGGCAAGAAGGGCAAAGGCAAGACAGACGCGCCAAAGGCGGATAAGGTGGACGCGCCCGAGGCGCCCAAGGACGCGCCGAAGAAGACCGAGGACAAGAAGGAGGAGACGAAGTGAAGCGACTCATTCTCAGCATCGCGGTCGCGGCATTGACCGCGGGACTCGCCATTCCGGCGTTTGCGGCTCCGCCTGCCAAGGGCGGCGACAAGTCCAAGTTCTACGACTTCTCCGACCAGCTCATCGACGGCGAGATCCGCAAGCCGACCGCGCTGTACACGGACTCGCGGCAAAAGGCCAAGTTCGAGCGGCTGTTGCGCCTCAAGAAGTCGTTCTTGCCCGCGATGTTCCAGACCTCCAAAGAGCGCGTGTTCAAGTAGGCCGGGGCGTCGCTTCCGTCCTGACAGGTTCTCGCCACGGCGCTCGGCATCTCCGACGTCACCAATCATCGTAAATCACGTTGCCCTGCGACGACAAGCCTTGGTTGTCCATGGCGTTGCCATGGGTGCACTCCGCCGCTGTGGACTCGCCTCAGCCGCGCCGCGTTCGTCGGAGGCGCAACCAGACGACGCAATAGAGCCGCGCCTCGGCGGCCATCGGACGGCGTGAAGCCGGAATCAACGACACGCGGGTCTTCGGGCGGTTCACCCAGGCGTGAGGTGACGCACGGGTTCGGCGTGGCGAATCTCGGTCCGAATGCGATCGGCGTTGCGCTGACGCCACACTGTCGCCTTTGGGCCGCGTCTGAGGCAGGCCCGTCGAACCATCGGAAACTCCAGCGTGTTTTACCTCCGGACGGTCGAAGATCGTGCATGGCCCTGAGCTTGCACTAGACTGCCGCGGCGGCACCCTCTGTGAACCGGCCGCCCGGAAGTGAGGTTTCCCATGTTGACCAATTTCTCCCGAGCCGCATGCACTCGCGCGATGCGCTGGCTCACCGCCGGCTCGATCTTCGGCGCGGCACCGATGGCCGTGCTCCTCCCCGCAAGCGCCGCGCTGGCGGCTCCTCCCGCCAATGACGGCTCCTATCCGGCCACGCCGGGCGAGGACTTCGTCTGGGTCGAGGGCTGCGTCCGACCGGACGGGACCGTCGTCGAGGGCTTCTGGCGCAAGCGCGACGAGGCCGGTTACGTCTGGCAGGAGGCCGGCTACGACGACCAGAGCAACTGGGTCGACTACGACTTCATCCCGCAGGACGCCGCGCCTGAGGGCTACCAGTGGGAGGCCGGCTATCGCGGAGATGACGGGCAGTGGCACATGGGCTTCTGGCGTCAGCTCGAGCGCGAGGGCTATCAGTGGCGCCAGGGCGAATACAACGAGGGCAGCTACGTGACCCCGGACTGGGAGCCCACGGAGCCGGTGCCGCAGGATCATGCCTGGGAGCCGGGCTATCGGGCCGAGACCGGGTACTGGATTAGCGGCTACCATCGTCCGCGCGTGCGCGACAGCTTCGCGTGGGTCGACGGCTACTGGGACGGGCCCGTGTGGGTCTCGGGCTACTGGCGGCCGACCGTGGTGCGCGTGGGCCACACCTGGACCCCGGGCTTCGTCGGCTACGACGGCTACTACGTCGACGGCTTCTGGCGGCCCGCCGCTCGGGACGGCTTCATGTGGACCGACGGCTACTACGTCGGCGACACCTACATCTGGGGCTTCTGGCGGCCGCGCTCGCTGCGCCCGGGCTTCTATTGGGAGGTCGGGTACTGGGCCGGCGGGACCTACTACGATGGCTTCTGGCGCCCCGCCGCGTACACGGGTCACTACTGGATGCCTGGCTACTACCGGCGTGGTGCGTGGATCGGCGGGACCTGGATGGCCGGCGCGCCTCCGTCACGGGGCATCCCGCACTATCACGTGTATCGGTATGCCGTGCAGCGCACGTACTACCACCAGTACCACACGTCCCACGGCGCCGCGCACATGGGCCCGCACTACCGCATGGGGCGGAGCGCCGTCTGGAACCGCTCGGCCGTCTACACGCCGCGCTATGCGTCTCCGGATCGCCGGCCGTCCGCCGCACAGCGACCGCCGTTCATTCCGCGGGCTCAGGCGCGCTCGGCCGCAACGCAGCCCATCAACCCGCGACAGCCGGTCCAGTCCCGTCCCGCGGGCCGGGCCACGCAGCAGGTCCAGTACACGGGCGCGCCGCGTCCTTCGATGGCACCGGCACGCAGCTCCGCTCGGCCGACCCGCAACCCGGAGTTCCGTCCGACGCAGCGTGGCCTGACCGACCGCATTCCGGCGCGACCGACCATCACGCGGCCGGCACAGCCGACGCAACCGGGACGTTCGATTCAGCCCGCACAGCCGACGCAGCCGGGGCGCACGATTCAGCCCGCGCAGCCGGGGCGCACGATTCAGCCCGCGCAGCCCACGCAGCCGGGGCGCACGATTCAGCCCGCGCAGCCGACGCAGCCGGGACGCATCGTCACGCCCGTCCAGCCGACGCAGCCGGGGCGCACGATTCAGCCCGTCCAGCCGACGCAGCCGGGGCGCACGATTCAGCCCGCGCAGCCGACGCAGCCCGGACGCACGATTCAACCCGCGCAGCCGACGCAGCCCGGACGCACGATTCAACCCGCGCAGCCGACGCAGCCGGGGCGCACGATTCAGCCCGCGCAGCCGACGCAGCCGGGGCGCACGATTCAGCCCGCGCAGCCGACGCAGCCAGGACGCACGATTCAGCCCGTTCAGCCGACGCAGCCAGGACGCACGATTCAGCCCGTGCAGCCAGCCCAGCCGGGACGCACCGTCACGCCGGTACAGCCCGCGCGACCGACGTCGCCGACTCAGCCGGGACGCACGATTCAGCCGGTCCAACCGACGCGACCGGTTCAGCCGACGCAGCCGGCGCCGGTCGTGCGCCCGGTCGCTCCGCGGCCGTCGACGCCGGTCGCTCCGCCGACCACGCGCCCGGCGCCGAGCTTCCAGCCCAGCGCGCCGTCACGGCCAGCACCGCAGCCCATCAACCCGCGGCAGCCGGTCCAGTCCCGTCCCGCGGGCCGGGCCACGCCGCAGGTCCAGGACACGGGCGCGCCGCGTCCTTCGATGGCACCGGCACGCAGCTCCGCTCGGCCGACCCGC
>SXGT01355476.1_pt1 | contig 34992 bp, 25 predicted proteins | sample 3176221 | NCBI WGS metagenome assembly SXGT01 (sample SAMN11356862, study PRJNA531348) | freshwater metagenome | isolation source: freshwater sample F1-120 | place: China: Fuxian Lake, Yuxi | collected 2017-12-25 | reverse complement strand
GCTTGGGCTGGCGAAAGAACTGCGCCTGGGCAATCTGGACGCCCAGCGCGATTGGGGCTTTGCATTGGACTACGTGCGCGCGATGTGGCTGATGCTGCAACAAGATGGTCCGGACGACTACGTAGTATCCAGCGGGCGCATGCACACCGTGCGCGAGGCCTGTGAAGTGGCCTTCCGCCACGCGGGGCTGGACATGAAGGACCACGTCATCGTCGATCCGGCCTTCTACCGCCCGGCCGAAGTGCACGAATTGCTCGGCGATGCCTCGAAGGCGCAGCGCAAACTTGGCTGGAAACCGGAAGTCAGCTTTGAACAGCTCATGGCGATGATGGTCGACGCCGATCTCGCGCGGCACAGGAATTCGGCGGGACGATGAAACGGCGCGTCCTCGTCACGGGGGCCAATGGCTTCGTTGGCGGATACCTCTGTCCGCATCTGGCACAGAATGGCTACGAAGTTTCGTGTGGCGTGAGCGGGCCACCGATGCAGTCCTTCGCGTCGCGGGATTTCAATCTCTCCGATGCGGCCTCCGTCGATGCGCTCGTACAATGGGCGGCGAAACCGGATGTGATCGTTCATCTCGCCGCGATTGCGTACATCCCCGAAGCGGCGAAGAGTCCCGCGGGCGTAATGGATATCAACCTGCTCGGCACGATTCGCGTGCTCGAAGCCGTGCGCAAGCATACGCCGGGCACACGGGTGCTTTTCGTTGGCAGTGGCGATGCGTACGGCCGTCCGGAGCGCCTGCCGATGACCGAAGACCAGCCGCTGCGGCCGGTCAACCCCTACGCCATCTCGAAAGCCGCGGCCGATCATTACTGTGCCTACGCCGCCGCAGCCGGTCTGAACGTCGTCCGCGCGCGGCCCTTCAATCACGGCGGCGCGGGGCAATCGGACGGGGTGGTCCTATCGAGTTTCGCGAAACAGATCGCCGAGATGGAAGCCGGCACCCGTCCGCCCGTTTTGCATGTGGGCACGCTGGAGACCATCCGGGACTTCAGTCACGTCTCTGATGTCGTGCGCGCGTATCGACTGCTCATCGAGCGGGGTAAGACAGGCGAGGCGTATAACGTATGCTCGGGCACGTCGCACCGGATTCAAAACCTGCTCGACGCGTTGTTGGGTATGACGAAGGTTCGAGTGGAAGTACGCCTCGATCGCGAGCGACTCCGTCCAGTGGACATCCCGGAAGTACGCGCGTCCCATGAGAAACTCACGGCAGAGACCGGCTGGCAACCGGAGATTCCCGCGCAGACACTGCTCGCCGATCTGCTCCACCACTGGCGTTCGGTCGGCAAGGCGTAGACATGTACGTACCACAATTTTCTTTCATCGCCGGCCCGTGCGTGATCGAGAACGAGGGACTCACGCTCGAAATCGCGCAGCGGCTCAAGGAAATCACCGCGCAGTTCCCGGTGCGTTTTCTGTTCAAAGCGAGTTACGACAAGGCCAATCGCACGTCAGCGAAATCGTATCGGGGACCGGGGTTGACGGAAGGCTTGCGCATTCTTGCGGAAGTACAACGGCAGCTTCGCGTGCCGGTGTTGAGCGACGTGCACGAAACGGCGCAGGTTGTCCCGGCCGCGGCGGTCCTCGATGTAATCCAGATACCCGCATTCCTGATGCGCCAGACGGATCTTGTCGTCGCGGCGGCGCGCTCTGGAAAGATCGTCAACATTAAAAAAGCACAATTCGCTGCGCCCGAAGACGTCCGTTATACGATCGAAAAAATCGTGGCGCAAGGCAACGACCAGATCATTCTCACCGAGCGCGGCACGACCTTCGGCTATAACAATCTTGTCGTCGATTTCCGATCCTTCAGCACGCTGCGCGCGTTCGGCCATCCCGTAATCTTCGACGCGACGCACTCGGTGCAGCGGCCTGCACTTGGCGGGAAATCCGGCGGCGATCGGCAATTCGTGATGCCGCTCGCGCGCGCGGCGGCGGCCTACGGCATCGACGGGCTATTCATCGAGACGCATCCGGATCCCGACAAGGCACCAAGCGACGGCGCGAACATGTTAAAGCTCGATGACGTACCGCGGCTGCTGGAGCAAGTGCTGCACGCACGCGAATCGGAACGGAAATAGTTATCGATCGTTAACACGGACAGGCTCGCTCTTTGCCGAATTTCGGGGTTGTGCGTTAGAATTCGTCCGGTGGTTCCTACCAGGTTGGGGAGATTCCCTCGTGAAGATCGCAGTTGTGGGCACGGGTTATGTCGGTCTGGTCGTGGGTACCGTGTTCGCCGAACACGGCCACGAAGTGACCTGTATCGACAAGGACCCCAAGCGCATCGAGCCACTCAAAAAAGGTAAGGCGCCGATCTACGAACCCGGCCTCGAGGAATTGGTGCAGCGAAACCTCGACGAAGAGCGTCTTCGATTTACGACGGATCTCGCCGAAGGCATCAAGGATTGCCTCGTGATCTTCCTCGCGGTCGGCACGCCCGACGGCCCGGACGGCCAGGCGGACCTCTCGCAGGTGTGGGCTGTGGCGGAGGCGGTAGGCAAGACGCTGCCCGGCTACCGCATCATCGTGCAGAAGAGCACCTGCCCGGTGGGCACGGCGCGGCGGATCAAGGAAATCATCGGCAAGCTCACCAAGCATCCCTTCGATGTCGTGTCGAACCCCGAGGTCCTCAAGGAAGGCAGCGCGGTCAACGACATGATGAAACCGGACCGCGTGGTCATCGGCTGCGACGACGTGCGCGTGCGCGAGATCATGCGAGAGTTGTATGCGCCCTTCCTGCGCACGGGCAACCCGCTGCTCATGATGAGTGTGGAAAGCGCGGAGCTGTCGAAGTACGCGGCGAACACGATGCTCGCGTGCCGCATCTCCCTGATCAACGAACTCGCGAATCTCGCCGAAGCCTATGGCTCGGACATCAACGAAGTGCGGATCGCAGTCGGCTCGGACGAACGCATCGGGCCGCACTTCCTCTTCCCCGGGCTCGGCTTCGGCGGCTCGTGTTTCCCGAAGGACGTGCTCGCGGCGACGCACATGTCCCGCGCAAAAGGTCTCGAATCGCCCGTGCTCGAGGGCATCTCGAAGACAAACGACTATCAGCAGGAACGTTTCATCAAGCGCATCATCGCCAGTTACAACGGCAAGCTCAAGGGCAAAAAACTGGCCATCTGGGGCCTGAGCTTCAAACCGGGCACCGACGATTTGCGCTGCGCGCCGGCCTTGCGCGTGATTGATGAAATCCTCGCGGCGGGCGCGAGCCTCACGGCCTTCGATCCCGTGGCCGGACCGGGCGTGCAGGCGCGCTACGGCGACAAGGTCGAAATCGCGAAGAAAATGTACGACCCGATCACGGGCGCCGACGGGCTGGTCATCTGCACAGAATGGCGCGAGTTCCGCAACCCGGACTTCGCGCGCATGGGCAAGGCGATGAAGCAGAAAAGAATATTCGACGGCCGCAATCTCTACACGCCGGCAACCGTGGCCGAACACGGCTTCAAGTACGCCAGCATCGGCCGCCCGGACGCCTGAAAAATAGACATTCTGGTATCGCCCTCGGCCCATCGGACACAATGAGCGCCACGCTCACTTGGAGATCCACTGATCGATGGCGGAAGACCGTTCCAGAGTCCTGACGCTGGTCTTCAGCGATCTCGCCAATTCGACCGCGCTGAAAACCGAACGTGGCGATGCAGCGGTGCGCCAGTTGATCGCGCGTCACCGCGAGCATGTCAGTGACCTCGCGGCGAATGGCCAGGGCCGCATCGTCGATTGGGCCGGCGACGGCTGCTTTCTGACGTTCGAAACCTCGAGCGCGGCCGTGACCTTCGCTTTGCGCCTGCAACAGATCCACCATTACGAGTCCGATCTGCCGGGCGTGCGCGTCGGCATCCACATGGGTGAAGTCTCGGTGCATCCCCTCGACGGCAACGATCGCGTCGAAGGCCTGGTGGTCGATCTCGCCGCGCGCATCTCCGGCTTGGCGCGTCCGGGTCAGGTGCTGATTTCGTCGGCGGTGCAACAGAGCGCCAAGCAGCGCCTCGGCATTCGCGAGTTCGGGCAGCCGATTCGTTGGGAAAACTACGGGTCCTACACGCTGAAAGGATTCGACGAACCCGTCGACATCCGCGAGGCGGGGTTGGAGTCCATCTCCGTCTTTCGCGCGCCGGAGGCGAGTGATAAAGCCTGGCCGACGAAGCAGGCGGCACAAGCCGCACCCACCGAGTCGCGCCAAACTCCCATCCGGAAACTGGCTGTTCTTCCGCTCTCCAATCTTTCCGGCGATTCGAAACAGGACTTCTTCGTGGATGGCATGACCGAGGCCATCACCACGGAATTGGCGAAGATAAAGGCGCTCCGCGTCATTTCGCGCACCTCCGTGATGCGTTACAAGAACACAACGACGCCGCTGACCGAGATCGCGCGCGAACTCAAGGTCGACGCTCTGATTGAAGGCTCGGTGCTGCGCGCGGGCAACGAGGTGCGCATCACGGCGCAGCTCATCCGGGGCGATTCCGACGAACACATCTGGGCGGAGCACTACGACGGTAATGTCGAAAATATCCTGAAGCTTCAGAAAGACATCGCCCTCGCCATCGCGGACCAGATTCAGGTCGCCGTTACCGCCGACGAGCGCGCGCAACTGCGCTCCGCCGCTCGGATCGACCCCGCGGCCTACGACATGTTCCTCAAGGCCGCCCGCTTCGGCGGCAACTGGTCGCCCGCCAGCATCCAGCGTAGCCTCGAACAATTCGAAGAGGTTGCCCGGCTCGCTCCGGACTTCGGCCGCGTACACACCATGAAAGCCACCGCCTACTTCTTCCTGGGGATGTGGGGATACGCGCCCAGCACCAAGACCTTCGCGGCCGCCCGCCGGGCCGCCCGCCACGCCCTGCGTCTCGACGACAACGATGGAGGCGGTCACACCACCTTGGCATGGCTGGCCATGTCCCTCGAGTGGGACTGGGAGGAGGCCTTATACCGGTTTCAACGCGCGATGGAGCTAAGCGCCAACAATTACTTTGTTTACGGCGGCCTGGGATTTTGGCACGCCTTCGCTGGCCGTCACGACGAAGCCATGCGCTACGCGCTCAAAGGGGTCGAGGTCGATCCCAATAACGGAGCGACGGTCCATAACGTGGCCATGATGTACTTTCTCAGCGGAGATTATGCACGGGCCTTCGCGAAAATGCGTGAAGCCCTTACCATCAACAAAGTGGCCCTACCCGCACTCACCGACGGCGCGCTCATCGGTGCCATCGCCGGTGAGCACGAAGCCGCACGTGAACTCGGCGCGAAGGCCCTCGAAATTGGAGGTCCACAGCCGCACATCCTCGCCTACAACGCCTACGCCCGCGCCAAAGCCGGCGATATCGACGGCGCCCACGCGCTGCTGCACCAACTCGAGAATTACGCGGGACAGACCCACGTCCTCGCCATCGATCTCGCCACGGTCTACATCGTCCTTGGCCGCACCGACGACGCGCTCGACGCCCTCGACCGCGCCCAGCGCGAACGCGAGTACTCGGTGGCGCTCATCGGCAAGTCCCCCGTCTTCGATCCCCTGCGCGATCACCCAAGGTTTCAGGCGCTGATCAAAGAGATCGACTTCCCAACAACCTAATCCACGAAACCTTGGCACAAGCCATAGAAGAAATTTTGGCGGAAGCCATAGAAGAAACCTTAGAAGAAGCCCCAAAGGGGCGATCCCAGAATAGCCCAGGGCAGAGCAAGCAAAAGCGAGCGTCGCCCTGGGTCAGCCCCACCCCAAAAACCAAGCCCTGAAAGGGCGATCCGAATTCTTTGTCGAAGGCTCTATTGTTGGCCTGATCGGTCGCCCCTATTGTTTCCCCAGCCGTATTTCCCTGGACAGAGTCTGGTCATCGCTACACCCATACGTCCCCGGAGTGCAACAGACGGCCAATACCTATAGAGGGTGTCCTGGACTCCCGCGGGAGGGTGCCCGCCGGTGGACAGGCCCTACGAGTGCGGCGCGAGGTGTGTGGCGACGTCGGTGGCGTAGGCGCGGAGGGCCGGGATGACGCCGGCGAGGGCGCCCAGCGCGATCATGCCGAGCGGCGCGAGGACGAGCACGGGGTGATAACCGAAGACGTCGAGCACGACGCCCGTCTGCTCGCGCACGATGTAGTACGCAGCGCTGAGGATGGCGGCGTAGACCGCGAGGCCGAGCGCGGCGCCCATCGTTGCAATCGCGGCGGACTCGAGGACGATGGCCGTGAACACGGTACGCCGCCGCGCGCCGAGTGCGCGCAAAATGGCGAATTCACGGCGGCGCTCGTTGATGGTGTTGTACATCGCGGCGAGGATCGACGCGCCGGAGACGATGACGACGAGGTACGCGACCAGCTCCAGCACGCGGCTCATCCAGCCGATGCGGCGGAAGAGGTCGGACATCACGCGCGCAATCGGGAACGCGAGGGTGGCCACGGTGCCCTGCCGGTTGATCTCCTGATCGAGCTGGAAACCCGCGGTAGGCGCGCGGAACTTGATCATGATCGCGCTGACTTCCTTGTGCTCGTCGGGAATCGCCTCGCCCGCGTGCGGCGTGAAGACTTCGCCCGTGCCGCGCAGCACGTGGCCGCCCATCCAGTACACGCCCTCCATCGGAATCCAGATGACGCGGTCCGACGGCGTGTTGGTCGGCTCCAGAATGCCGACGACCACGTACTCTTCCTCGTGGTGCTCCGAGGTGGTCGGGTCGTAAACAAGGCCGTGGAAAGGCTCGAAAGTGTCCCCCACTTTCAGGCCCGTCTCGCGCGCGGCGAAACTGCCCACACACGCCTCACGGCGGCCCGGATCGAAGGCGCGGCCTTCGGCGAGTTCGAGGTGGCGGCCGGTTTGATACTCGAACTCCGTGAAAATTTCCGGCGTGGTGCCCACGACGCGATAGCCCAGATAGTTGTCGCCGGTGGCGTAGGGGATGGCGAGTTTGACGCGGGGATCGTTCTTGATTTGTTCGTACATCGAGAGCGGCAGATTGCCCGGCGAGGTTTCCAGATGGAAAACGGTATTCAGCACCAACTGCAAGGCGCTTCCGCGCGCGCCGAGCACGGCATCGAAGCCGATATCGCCGCCAGTGAAGGCCTCCTGCGTCTGTTGCTGGATGCTGAACACGGAGATCACCAACCCCGACGCGAGCGCGACGGCGAACACCGTCACCGCCGTGGACAATGCATGACGCCGCAAACTGCGGCGCACCAGAAGAAAAAGACCGCTCATGCTGCGCCTCCGGCGCTAAGTGCCGATGTCGCGCGGTTGAGCGCGGCGAAATCCTGCACATCGTCGAATTGTGCGAGGATGCCGGGGTCATGGCTGACGAGGAGGAGCGCTGCGCCGCTCTCGGCGCACAGGTCACGCAGCAGGCCGAGCGCTTCCCGCGCGTGGTGTGGATCGAGGCTGCCGGTGGGCTCATCCGCCAGGACCAGCTTCGGCCGGTTCGCCAGCGCCCGGGCCAGCGCGACGCGCTGCTGCTGGCCCACGCTGAGCTGGTTTGGCCGATACCGCAGGCGGTCCTTCAAACCCACGCGATCGAGAAGATGTCGCGCGAAAGCAGCGTCCGGCCCGGGGCCGAACATCATGCCGAGCAGCACATTTTCGAGAGCGGTGTAGCCTTGCAAAAGATTGAAGGTCTGGAAAACGTAACCGAGCGTCCGCGCGCGCACGACGTCGCGCGCGGGCTCGGACAGCGCGCTAATCTCCGTGCCGGCGACGCGGATGCGGCCGGCGTCGGGCCGCAGAATGCCGGCGATGAGGTTGAGAAAAGTGGTCTTGCCGGAACCACTCGCGCCGCGCAGCGCGATCTGGCGGCCCTCGGGGACGGAGAACTGCGCAACATCGACCACGAGCGAAGGCCCACCCTCGGGCGAAGGGAAGCGCTTGATCAAGCCGTCAACGACAAGCACATCCATCGCATGCATCCGATCCGTAAGGAGAGTCCGACGAGTTTAACAAATCCCGGCGCGAACAGCGGCGGGCTCAACGGGGTTGAACGAGATCCTCTTCCGTGAGTGTTTCGAGTTTAGGATCCTTGAGCAGTTGGTCGCGATCGATCACGAGTGCGGCGTAGCGCTCGGGCGTGGTGTGGCCGAGAACGTACGGGAAAGGCCCCCACGTGTTTGAGTAATACGCCGCGCCGACATGGAAATTCCACGTGCTCGCCCAGGGAAATACATCGAAGCCGTAGGCGTATTTGTGACTGTAAATCTCCGGGACGGCAAAAGGCCGCATATTATTGTCCGGCAGAATCAGCATGTCCCCGACGGAAAGCTGCGTACCTTCGAGGTTGAACTGCCGCGCGTTGCCCTGCTGCATGTAGTACTGGAAGCCCCAGTGACCCATGTACACGTTGCGCCCGGCTTCGGCCGGCAGTGTCTGGTAGAGCTGGCGAGCGGCGGCGCGCCCGGCGTTGGCGATCGTGAAGTCCGCGTAAACCAGTACGAGCGCGAGGGCCGCCATCGGCGCGATGGGCAGCCACTGCACCCACGAGCGGAGCGGCACCGCGCGAACGCGATCGAGATGGCGCACGGCGAGGATCGCCGCGGGCGCGGCCATGCCGAGCAAAGAGCGCGCGTTAATCGTCCAATTGAAGATCGCCGCGAAGGCGAAGGCGCCGAAGATCCACAGGGCGAGCAGTACGGATTCCGGCGAGCGCTCGCGCCAGAGATCATAGAGTGCAAGACCGAGACCCAGCGCGCCGGCAACGACAAAGACTCCGAAATGCAGCGAGACAGACCAGCGCGAGATCTCATCACCCTCGCGCGCGGAACCGGACAGGAGCGATTCGAACAAGAACCAACCGAGCACAACGGACGCGCCTGTCAATGAAACGACGGCCAATGCAACACGTCGTCCATACAGCGGAGTGAACCAGAACGCAGTCCACACGCAGCCGCCGGTGTAGACGAGGCCGGCGAGTAACCGGAACCACGCAGGCGTCTGCTCACTCGAACGATAGAGGCTGGCGTAGCTGCCGGCGTCGAAAAAGAGCCCTACGCCGAAGAGGTACCGCGTGATCGCTTCGTAGTCGAGCAAAGCAACAACGGGAATTGCCAACGCAAGCAGCCATGCGCCGGGCTTGTGCCGCTTGAGCAGTGTGTACGCAAGCATCAGGGGCACCGTGCTCGCGCCGAAGTATTGCGATAGCGCGGAGGCCGTCATCAGCGCGGCGGAAATGAAGAACCAGCGCGCGCGGCTGGAGTCGAGACCGCGCAACCAGGTCTCAATCGCCCAGAGGTAAAACGCGAGCATGGTGACTGTTGTCATGACGGTCGAAGATGAAATGAGCACGGCCGGCGTGAGCGTGGCGGCCGCGCTGGCAAGTAAGGGCTGGCGACAAAAGCGTCGAGCGACGAAATACGTGCCGAGCGAGGCGAAGGCCGAAGGCAAAAGAAACGCAAGATGCATCGGAACCTCGCCCCAGCCGAAGATCGCGCCGATGGCGGCCATGTAGTACATCGACAGCGGCGGATTTTTGATGACGAGGTACGCAGGGCCCTCCACGCCGGTCCAGTTCAACGGATAGTCGAAGAACCGGATGGGATCCTGAAGAATGTGTTGCGCGGTCCAGAGGCTCAGCGGATCGTCGAGGTGGTAGGCCTTGTTCGCGAAGGGCGCAAGCAACACGATCGGCAACAGGAATGCGCACAGCGGCGCCCCCCACCTGCGGCGCCGATCCTCGGAAGCTGCGGCCATCGTCACGCGCTCGGGCGCGACCCGGACTGCCGCCATGCGTATTGCGTGCTGAGCGTGTAATTCCAGATCGCGCCGACGGCCGCGCCGAGCAGACCGGCGAGCGGCACGTAGATGCCACGATCGAAAAGATAGGTGCCGACCATCACCGTGATGACCGCGCCGGCAGCACAGGTGAGGTAGAAAATCAACAAGCCGCGGATCATCCGGCGGCCCTTGAGTCGGCGATCGGCGTAGGTAAAGAGGTTGTTAAAGAAGAAGTTGGCCGTCATCGCGACGAACACCGCGGCTGTCTGCGCGGGAGCGAACTTCGCGCCGAAGGAGTAATAGAGCGATGTGAGCACGGCGAGATGGAGCAGCGCACCGAGGAGTCCTATCATGACGAAAAAGATGAAGCGCACAGGGACGACCTTGCCGAAGGATTTCTCGCAGAGGAGCAACAGGTATTCCCACAGGACGACCGTGTCCAGCTTGCTGTCGCCGTGCATGCGTGCGCGCATGTCGTAGGGTTCGTCGGCAAACTTCACTTCTCGCTTGGCGGAAGCAATCAGATCGAGCAGGATTTTAAAGCCCTTGCCGGAGAGATCGCGGACGACTTCGTAGAAAAACTCGCGCTTGAGCATGAAGAAACCGCTCATGGGATCGGTGGTACCGACACCGAGCCAACGCGAACCGATCCACGTAGCAAAACGACTCATCTTCGCGCGGAGACCGGGCATGGTGCCCGTCGAGCCACCCTGCACGTAGCGGCTGCCAATGACGATATCCATACCATCCGCTTTGAGCGCGGCGAGCATACGCGGAAGGATGCCCTCATCGTGCTGGAGATCCGCATCCATCACGGCGATATAGGGCGCATTGGACGAGCAGATGCCTTCGATGCAGGCGGAGGAGAGGCCGCGGCGGCCAATGCGGCGAATGCCACGGACCCGCGAATCGCGGCGGCTGATTTCGAAGACGAGGTCGGCGGTGCCGTCGGGGCTGTCGTCATCGACGAAGACCATCTCCCACTCAACGCCGGCAAGCGCGACGTCCACGCGGCGGATCAATTCCTCGACGTTGGCGCGCTCCTTAAACGTGGGGACGACGATGGTGAGTTCGGGAGAGGACATCGAGCTGCCGCGCCTTTAGGCCTTGAACGCCGTGCCGAGCAGCAGAAAACCGAGGCCCGGCCTGAGCAACGGATTCTCGATGTTCTGCAGCCGATCCGCAAGTTTCCAGCTCAGCGCCGCCGAGAAAGGCGCCGCGCCCTGAAAGGTGGCGACACGGACGCCGGTAAATCCGAGTCCGCGCAGCAACGCGCGAAGACGGCCCGGCGTGAAGAAGGAAATGTGCTGGTCTTCGTAGGTCACGGGCGCCTTCGCATTCACGACCTTCTCGAGCAGCGGCCAGAGGCTCGCGTAGTTCGGCGTCGTCAGTACTACTTTGCCGCCGGGCTTCAACACGCGCAGGGCGTCGCGAAGCAAAGCCTCTATCACAGTTCGCGGGAGGTGTTCGATAAGCTCGATGACCGTCACCGCATCGAAAGAAGCATCGCCGAAAGGCAGCGCGCCCTCCTTCACACAGGCAAAGCGGTGCGCCGGTGTGCCGTACTCGGAGTTGGCGTAATCGATCTGCGCTACGGCGAGGTCGGTGCCGGTGCAGTCCATCGCCTGCGGCAAGGTACCGATGAAAGTCCCCGGACCACAGCCGATGTCGAGCAAGCGGCTGCATCCGGCCGGCAATTGTCGGCGGACGTGCGCAAATTTAAGGTGATGCCACTTGCTCTGGACGCCGGCGTTGCGGCGAAACACGTCGTCGTAATAACCGGGGCCGATGGCGTCGTAGTCGTATGTCACGGGTTGCTCGGTGGGCATGAGATGAATCGTTCGTCTCGTCTATGGCGTCTTGCGGGTGCTGTTTGCGTAACCGGTCGATTCAAGGCGTTCCATTTCCGCCTTCAACGCGTCTTCATCAGGCGCCGCACCCTCTTCGCCTACTTTCGTAAATCGAAGCGCGCCGAGCACCGTAAGGTCCTCCGGCCGACCCGTTTCCAGCGAGTATACAAAGTTTCCCTGGGTCACAGAATAGGTGCCGAGTTCGATCCAGCCGTCGACACTCTTGCCGGGCTCCGGCGCGGGCAGTCCGAACTCTCGATATGTACTGCCTTCTTCGGGGTACTTGCTGAATTTGAACGAAACGCCGCGGGGCGGGCCATCGGCTGGAAGAGAAACGGTAAAGGCCTGTACGCGATACTCGCCATTCGGAATGTTGACCCCCAGGATCAACGCCGGAGGATCCTCTTGGGAAGGATCGGCCACGAGCAGATCGCTTTCCGAAATTCGGAACAGATACGGTGAACGCTGTCGAGTCCAAAGATTGTCTTTCAAGTCGAGAACGCTCACAACATCGGCGGGGACAACCGATCCCCCTGTGCCGGTTTCGAAATAAGACGGGGTCGTTTTCGGCAGTGCGTTGTAGGCCTCCCATGCCGGTTTGAGTTTTTCGGCGCTGAGTTTGTTCACTTGCGCGGCGAAATCGGGATCGGGTGTGATCTCCTGGCGATGACCGGCCGTGTCGGGCAGCGCATACGCGATCATCTGCGGACGCTGGGCCAGGTGCAGGAAATCAATACCTTGCTGGTCGTAGGCGCTCAAATCGAACTTCACGTCGTCGTAGATCAGGACACGATCCAGATCGGCGTCGATCAGAAAACGGGCCGCGCGGGCATAGGCGTATTCATGGAGTTCGGATTGCTTCGGCGCGGTAGCCGTAGTGCGCAGCGATACCCCGTCGAAAGTAGCGCTCGTCGTCACGCGGAGGAGATCGACAAGTGTGGGAACAATGTCCGTGTTCTCCGTACGCACGAACACGCGATGGCCGGCGGGAAGGCCTGGTCCGGCGATAATCAACGGTGTGCGCAGGACATCGTCGACCGAACTGTTCTGCGGATGGCCAACAGTCTCACCGTCCTGACCAAGGATTTCGCCGTGGTCCGCGCTGATTACCACGATAGTGTTCTCCGCAATGCCCAGCCGCTCCAACGCGGCGCAGATTTCACCCACGCTGCTGTCGGCATAGGCGACACCGCCGTCGTATAGATCGACGATGTGTTTCTGATCTGCCGGAGAAAAAGCGCCGTTCTTCCAACGACGGAGTTCGCCATCGCGGGCACGGGGAAACGCGGGGTCGAGCCAGGTCGTTTTCGTGTTGTTGTGGTACCGCGGCTCGTGGGTATCAAGTGAATGAATGTAAATGAAGAATTTTTCCTTCGCATGCGACTCAATCCAGTTGAAAACGTGCGCGTTTCGCTTTTCGAAGGACTCTTCGGGCAGTTCGCCACCGTAGTTGAGCAGATGGAATTCCCCGAAGCTTTTTCCAAGCCGGGATTCCGCCGAGTACCACGGCGAGGCGGAAAACATCGCCGTCTGATATCCGTTTTCCTTGAGAATGCTTGAGAGCAACTGCTCACCCGCCGGCGGTTCGCGCAGGAACCAAATGCCGAGATGGCGTGCGTCCTGGTAGAAGACCGGATTGTGGCGACCCGTCATGTAGCTGCCGACGGACAGTAGTGTGTTCGGCCCTTGCGCATAGTTACGTTCGAAAAGCACGCCGCGCGCGGCGAGGGCGTCGATATTCGGCGAGGTGGGGCGATGATATCCGTAACTGGAAAGGTGATCCGGCCGGCACGCGTCGAGGAGTATCCACACCACGTTTAGTGGTGCGGCAGGCACGGGAGTTACAGGCAGGGCCGCCGCGGATTCTTCCCGGGAAACCTCAGGCGTGGACTTCGATCCGCATGCGGTTAGGCACGCAGACGCGATCAGGCAAACAATCACTGTAAAACGACACATGGCACACTTTATATCATGCGCGCGGATGGCCGGGCGAACGAATGCGAAGTGCATACCGGAAATCCCAGTACTCGCGACGGTCCGAACCGTCCACTGCTGGTAGCGCCCCGGCCGGTTTGTTATCTTCTCGCGGGCCTGGAATGGAAATGGATGAACGCATTACTCGCTGAATCGAAGAAATTGCGCCACGCTTCCGGTCCTTCCTTCTTCGCCGGGAGCCCCTGTCGTGTCTGAAAGCGCGAATCGATCGCGAGCGCAAACGGCGCTGGCAATTCTTGCGCTGGGTGCATTGTGCTTCGCGATATTCGGACCGGCGCTGCTGAATCGCGAGCGTTCGCTCTCGCATATTAGCGGGGACACATCGCAATTCTTCTTCGCAATGCGCGATTTCGGCGCAGATGAAATTCGGGCTGGTCGGTTGCCGCTGTGGAACCCTTATCTCATGTCGGGCACGCCCTTCGTCGGTAACTTCCAATCTGCACTCTTTTATCCGCCTAATGCGCTGTACCTGGTGCTGCCCGTGGCGGATGCGGCAGACGCGGACTACACCTTGCACGCCTTTCTCTCGGCACTATTCACGTTTTTCTGGGCACGGCGGCGAGGTGTGTCTCGCCTGGGCGGCGTGCTGGCCGGGGCGATCGCGATGTTTGGATCACCCTTCTTCTTGCGCATGCTCGGCGGACAGCTCACGATGGTGGACGCGATGGCCTGGGCGCCGCTACTCTTCCTGGCGATCGAGATGGTCTTCGACGCGGCGCGCGAACGCCGTTCTCTCGCGGGTCCGGTGTTCCTCGGTGCGGCGGCCACGGCGATGCAGATGCTCGCGGGACATCCGCAGACCGTCTTCATCACGGGGTTCACGGCGGCGATGTACTGCCTGCTACGGTTCCCCGGCGCGACGAATCGCATCCGCGTGTCGGTGGCGTTGGCAATCTTTGCGATTTGGGGCACCTTGATCGCCTCAGTCCAGTTGCTGCCGGGATTCCAGACGATGTCGGAGAGTATCCGGACCGGCGGCGTAGGCACGGACTTCGCCACAACCTTTTCATTCCCGCCGGAAAACCTGATCACTCTGATCGCGCCGGCCTTCTTCGGCGACCGTGTTTACCGTCCGTACTGGGGGCAGTGGGCTTCGTGGGACGCCGTTTTATTTTTCGGAATTTCGGGACTGGTCCTTGCGATCTACGGCGCGCGCCATGCCACAGCGAGCCAGCGCCGATACGCGCCGTTCCTTGTCGTGTTGATTCTGTTTCTTGCGATGGGCCGCTACAACCCGGTGTACGACGTGTTCGCGGCCATCCCCGTCTTCAGCGTGTTGCGCGGCGTGTCGAAGTTCCTCTTCGTGGGCACGCTTTTCGCCGCGCTGCTTGCGGGGATGGGTTACGACCTGCTCGCGGCGCGCCCGCCGGCCGGTCAGCCACGCCGGGCCACGATGTTACTTATTGCCATTTTGCCGGCGCTTGCCCTCGGAATGATCGCCATCGGCATGTCCGCGTTCATCGGCGGCGGTGAGTTGTGGCGCCAGTTCTCATTCCGGCAGATGGCGGACAGTCTTTTCGTCGGCCTGTGGTTCGAACCGGCGAACGACTTCTTCGTGCAATCGGCGACATGGGCGATCATTTCTCTCGCGACCGCGGCTGTAACAATGTTGCTCATTGCGATCTTGCTCTGGCGCACAAACGGCGGTCCGCTGGCGGCGCGCGGGATACTCCTCGTCGGTCTCATTGAACTTTCCGCTTTTGCGTATGCCTATTGCGACACCTTTGCCGTGGCCGACATGCATCCGCGCGAGGTGGAGGCGTTCTACGCAGAGCATGCGGACGGCGACTACCGCGTCGCACAGCTACGCGGGCCGAATGTGCCCTACGCGCGGAATTTCCCAATGGACGTGCGACGCTCGGCCGTGTGGGGTTACGAGCCGGTCATGCTGCACCGTCACGCGATGTTCGTCGCGCACGGGGTCGGTGGCGGGATTCCCATTCTGCCGCAACTAATAGAGCATGTACGCTGGGGCACGGACCTAATCGAGTACGGACTCAACGCGGGCTTTGACACCTTTTCTTTCGATGTGGATAACCGCCGCTTCGATCCGCCGCGCGCGCTGGACATGCTGCGGTGCCGCTATGCGCTTGTGCCGGAGGGCCTGCCGAAGTCGGCTCCGGGCATCTTCGAAAATCCAGACACACTCCCTCGGTTCTTGCTGGTGCGCGATTTTATGGTACTCGAGATTCCGCGCGTCATCCTGGAGACAATGAGCGAGGACACCTTTGATCCGCGGCGCACGGTGGTGCTTGAGCAAGCACCCGTGCCCGCGCCGGATCCGTCTTCGGGAGTTACGAATGCGGACGTGGTGGTCGAGGATGAATCGAGCGACCATATGACATTGCGCGTGACACTGGATGCACCGGCAATTCTTCTGGTGACTGATCCGTACAGCGCAGGCTGGGGCACGGTGGCCCTTGCCGATAGCGTGCAACAGTCCTACGTGACGTTGCCGGCGGACTATGCCCTGCGTGCGGTGCCGCTCGAAGCGGGCGCGCACCATCTGCGAATGGAGTATCGGCCGCGCGCGTTTGTATTGGGTGTCTTGATTTCGTTGATCGCCGTCACCGCGTACGGCGCGGCATTCGCCTATTGGGCAACCTCGCTGCTCGCGGGTTACCTCACGAAGAAAGCGGCGTAAACCGCAACCCCCCAGGCTGCCACGGCTCCGGTCGCGATCGCATCGAGAATGGGCCGACGGCCGAGCAGTACGAAGCCCTGCGCGGCAAGCATTCCGAAGCACGGGAGCACGTTCAGCATATACGCGGCTTTCCCCGCGCTCACGGTCGGCAGCGTGAGATAGAGAAACAACATGCCGGCGAGGTGCGTGCCGATCAGGAAGAGACATAGCAACGTACCGCGGCCGATGGCGTCACTCGGACGCGCGACTGCGCGCACGGCGCCCATCAGCATGAGCGCGGCAGGCCCCAGCGACAGCAGCGCCGCGGCGCCAAGAAAACGGAAGTCCCACGGGGGCACCGAGGATGGGCGCGTGGAGGTCGCGGTGTCGTACACATAGTCCGCCGGCACCAGGCCCGAGCTGATGAAGCCGTCCGACCAGAAGGTCGAGTAGATGGAGTCCCAAAATCCGACGAAGCCCGCACTGACGGGGTACCAGAGGCCTTCGCCGAAGGTAAGCAATTGGCCTGGCGCGCGAAAGCCGGGATCCTGGCGCCAGACAGTACCGAGTGATTCGTCGAAGCCCACGCTGAACGGCGTGCCAAGTTCGATCTGATTTCGGACGAAGTACCAGCCTGACACCAGAAACACGATCGCGAGGACCACGAGTGGTTCGGTGACTGCACGTGTACGGCCGCCTGGCCGCCGCCAGGCCGCGATACCGACGCCAAATAGCACGCCCGGCGCGGCAAGCAACCCGGTGACTTTGGAAAGCACGGCCAACCCGAGGCACAGGCCTATGAGCACGGGGCCGGACCAGCTCGAGCGCAAAGCAAGCGCATTCCGGAACGTGAGATAGACCGCGAGCGCGCTCCACAGACCGACGAAGGGCTGGTTACTGGGAAAGAGCGAGAGGTAAATGTTCATCGGGAGCAGACCGCAGATGGCCGCACCGATGAACTGCGCGTGCGTCTGCCCCGGGAATACGATGCGCAACGTGCGCAGCGCGATCTCCGCCTGCGCAATACCGCACAGAAGCGGGATGAAACGCATTGCGACAATATTTCCCTCCGGCGTCAGGTGCGCGTAGATGAAGCGATATGGAATCGACGCGATAAGATGGAAGAATGGCGCTTCGTTCATCTTCCAGCCTTCGGGCGCGAGCGGCAGCCGCCCGGTGGTCACGATGTAGTCGATGTACTCCATGTGCTCGCGCACGTCGAAACCAAACCATACTGGCAGGCGCAACACCGCATTCAATCCGAGTACGCCGAGCGCAAGCAGCATCGCGCCATGCGCTGCTACGCCCAACTGAATGGAACGCAGCTCGGAGAATTTTGGAAAACGTCCGCGGAGATGCGCCCAACGCGCCAGGGCCACCAGCAGAAAAACAGGTACCAGCCAGAGCGCAACGCTCCACAATGCTCGATCGGATCGCGGAAATGCGCGGCTACCCGGAACGGGCTCGATGCGATCGGCCGTGGCCGCGGTGGTCCATGTGGCCGCATCGCGGCTGACTTCCCAGGCGGGACCGGTATGCAGACCCAACGGCCCGCAGACCGCCTGAAGCAATCCGGGGCCGTTGTCGTTTTGCACGACGATCGTGAGCACATGATCGCCGGGTGTTAGATAGGGTGCCAGATCGACCTCGCGCCATGCCTTCCAGGAAGCAGGTGGTACGGACTCCGTAAGCAGCGTCGTTTGATCAAGGCTTACTTCCGCGCGCGAGAACGCGCGAAACCGGAGTAGCGCTGACGGCTGGGCCGCATCCACGTGAATGTGCGCGCGGAATCCGGTCGTGTCCGTGCCAAGCGGGAGCAGATCCATCACCATGGGACGATCATGGCGAATCCATTGCGCGTCACCGTTGTCGACCAGAAAGACAAATCCGGGATCGCGGGTACGTGCTGCGAAAATAGCGAATTCAACCAGTAACCCCGCAACGAAAGCGGCGGCTAAAATCAGCGCGGCGCGGCGAGAGTTAAGCGGATCGGAATACACAGCAAGAGAATGTCATGGCGCGGGAACGAAGGCAAACCACGTGCCGCCCGGTCAGACTGTCGGCGCGGCGGCTGCGGCAACCTCAACGCGGTTCCGTCCGTTGTGCTTGGCGGCGTAGAGCGCGGCGTCGGCCTCGGAAATGATCTGATCGAGTTCAGCCACATTTTCAAAGGCCCTGGCGGACACACCGATGCTCACCGTTACATCGATGGGCCCCCGATCGGTCACGACAGGAGTAGACGCGATGGTCTCGCGTAACCGGCGCGCGAGGGCGGCCCCGCCGGCAGCATCGGTGCCCGGGCAGAGCACGAGGAACTCTTCGCCGCCGAATCGGCCGACGGCGTCATAAGGCCGGATAGTGGAATGCATCCGGTGCGCGACTTCCTTGAGCACGGCATCGCCCGCGGGGTGGCCGTGGGTGTCGTTGATGCGCTTGAAAAAATCGACGTCGCACATGAGCACGGCGAGCGACGTGCCCTGACGCACGGAGCGATGAACTTCGCCCATGAGCTGCTCCATGATGCTGCCGCGATTCGAGATACCGGTGAGGAAATCGCGCGTGGCCTGCGTGCGCAGTTCTTCGCGCGTCGCGATCAACTCCTCCTGAAGTTCCAGGATGCGCCGGCCTGCGCGGAGGCGCACCTGCAACTCATGCATGTCCACCGGCTTCGAGATGTAGTCGTCCGCGCCAGCAGCCATGCCCTGCACGAGATCTTCCACGTTGTCCTTGGCGCTGAGCAACAACACATAGACGTAGCGGGTGCGCTCCTGATAGCGCAGCTCGAGGCAGATTTCCGGTCCGCTGAGACCGGGCATCATCCAGTCGAGAATGGCCAGGCCCGGAGAGTCCTTGCTGTTGAGAATCTTCATGGCTTCGGTGCCGTCTTCGGCCTCAATGACTTCGTAGCCCCACTTCTCCAGCGTCATCTTGAGCACCGCGCGATCGAGCGGCTGATCATCGGCGATAAGTATTTTCACGTGGCCATCTCTTTGCGCAGGAAGCCGCTGACGCGGTGGTATTCATCTTCGAAGGCCGCGAGGATTCTGTCGGCGGCGTCCAATTCCGATGTCCGGCCCAGGCCTTCCAGTTCGGCCGCGAGGCCGCGGAGTGCCTCGGCGCCGACCTGGCTGGCGCCGCCCTTGATCCGGTGAGCCTCGGACTCAACACGTTTGGCGTCGCGTTTTTCGACGGCGTCGCGCAACAATTTGCCGTGCTGGTTCGCGTCTTCGAGGAAGAGATTAATGAGCCGTTCGACGATCGCCTTGTCTCCCTCGGCCAACTGCTGCAAGCGAGAGAGATCGGCGGGCACCACCGCCGGGAGCGCGGCGGGACTCGGTGCGTTAACCAGGGTTTGCGGCGAGGAAGCGCTGTTACCGGATTCATTCTGGCGGTTGGGCCGCAGGATGTCTTTCGTCCATTTTTCAATCGCGGCGCGCAGCACTTCGCCGTCGATGGGTTTCGTGACGTAGTCGTCCATACCAGCTTCGAGACAACGTTCGCGGTCGCCTTTCATGGCGTGGGCCGTCATGGCAATAATGGGGACGCGACGGCCTGTCTTCGCATCGAATTGACGGATAAGCCCCGTGGCTTCGAAACCACCCATCTCCGGCATTTGGACGTCCATCAGAATCAGATCGAAGGCGCCAGAGGTGTAGGCGTCGACCGCGGCGCGGCCATTGTCCACAATCGTGGGCCGATATCCGTACTTCAGCAGAATGCGGCGCGCGACTTCCTGGTTCATGGGGTTGTCTTCCGCCAAGAGAATTGCGACGTCGGCACGGACCGTGTCGGACACGGTGTGTTGCGTAAGGATCGGCGGCGCCAGTTTGGTCTTCGGAGCATCCGTCGCGCCGATGACAACCGCGATGCAGTCATACAGACTCGACTGTTTGATCGGTTTAGTCAGGTAGGCGTCAAAACCAGCCTCGGCGAACCGCGCGGCATCTCCGCGTCCGCCGACCGACGTGAGCATGATAAGGCGTGTGTCTTTCAGGATGGGGTCACGCTTAATTGCGCGCCCGAGCGTCTCGCCGTCCATACCAGGCATCTGCATGTCGAGAATTGCCACCCGGAAGGGATCGCCCGAGGTATGCGCGTCGCGCAGTTTGACCAGCGCCTCATCCGCGGAAGAAGCCTCCGCATGCGGAAACTGCCAAGACTCCAGGTGCAGATGGAGGATTTTGCGGTTTGTTGCGTTGTCGTCGACAACAAGGACGCGCTGCATCTCCATTGCCCGCGGAAACCGGCGGCGTGGCTCGGTCGCGACGGCCTGTTTTTCGAACCAGGCGGTGAACCAGAAGGTCGAGCCTTTGTCTAGAATGCTCGAAACGCCGATCTCGCCTTCCATCATCAACGCCAGCTTGCGCGAAATCGCAAGCCCGAGTCCCGTGCCGCCGAACTTGCGCGTAACCGAAGCGTCGGCCTGTGTGAAAGGTTCGAAAAGTTTTTCGATTTTGTCGTTTGGAATCCCGATGCCGGTGTCGCTCACCGCGAAATGCAGCTTTACCTTGCCTTTTTCTTCATCGTCGAAGGCGACGTGCACGACAACTTCGCCTTCGCTGGTAAATTTGATCGCGTTGCCCAGCAGGTTGATGAGAACCTGGCGCAACCGTCCCGGATCCCCGCGCACGAGCGAGGGCACCTCGTTGTGAATCATCACACCAAGGTTGAGGCCTTTTTCCGCGGCCCTCATGCTCAGCGTGTCGGCGGCGTCCTCAACGGTGTCGCGCAGATTGAAATCGAGAATCTCAAGGTCGAGCTTGCCCACCTCAATCTTCGTGAAGTCCAGAATGTCATTGATGATCACCATCAGATGGTTTGCTGCTGTACGGACCGCATTGGTGAATTCACGCTGATCGTCTGACAGCGGGGATTCGAGGAGGAATCCACTGAATCCGATGATGGCGTTCATCGGCGAGCGGATTTCATGGCTCATGTTGGCCAGGAATTCGCTCTTCGCCACGTTGGCCGCCTGCGCTTCGATGGCCATTTCATTGGCGCGCTCGATGGCTTGTTCGAGCACCCGGTTGGCCTCTTGCAGGTCCCGGTTGTACGCTTCGACTTTCTGCTCTGCCTGTTTACGCGTATAGATCTCTTCCTCGAGATCGGCAGTGCGCTCCTTGACGCGCTGCTCAAGTTCGTCGTGCGCCGTTTGCAGCGCGCGGTCGCGGTCCTGAACGCGATCGAGCATGCTGTTGAATTGATCCGTCAACTGGCCGAGTTCGTCGTTGGCGAGTTTCTCGGCGCGTACCGAATAGTCCTTGTCTTCGGCCACGCGGCGAACGGTCTCCGCCAATTGCGTGATGGGGCGCGACAAGACGCGCTGCAGCACGGCCGAAGGAATGAGCAGGAAGGTCAATGAAAGCAGGAAGAATCCAGCCGCAGCGGTCGACAAGTACCGGATTTGTGCGGCCGCCTGGGGGCCCACGAAGGCCTCGATGCGTACAACGCCAATGGGCTTTTCGGGATTGTCAGACTTTTGGTTCTCATCGACGGCCGGATGTTCGACGGCATATTCTACGACGATCACATTCTGCCGGTTTGCGTTGAGAAACGTATCCAGATCTTCGCCGCGGGTAAATTCCTCGGCACGCGGATTGACGAACTCCGCGAACGGATTTCCCTCTGCATCCTCAACGCGTGCACGGACAAAGGTCGTCTCCGCGACGAGCGCCGCCAGCGATTCGGAGGCCTCATCCGGCCTGTCGAAGTCCAGCATCGGCCTCACGGTGATCGCCGTGGCACCGGCCAAAGTCTGCAACTGTTCTTTCTTCTTCACGCGGAACGAAACGGTGTCGTAAACGATGAACGCGACGGAACTGACCAGCAGCGACACACCGCTGACGAAGGTGAGTAAAATGAAGAGTTTGCTGCGGAAAGACATGTCGCGCAATCGGCGCATGATGTGCAGACTTCCCCCCGCGGGCCCGCGTCAAAGCGACCCGTCCCTGCCGCGTCCAGCCCCCGCCGGACGGGCACCCCTAGCATTCCCGTTTGAGTATACACCAATGACCACTAGACCCCATCAGGAGGGGATCCGATAAAAAAGAACCCGCCGCCCAGAAGGCGGCGGGTCCGTGAATCTTTAAATTGTTAATACTGGCTTAGTTCGCCGGAGCGGCAGCCGGGGCCGCGCCAGGGTTCAACAGGGCAGCAATGCCGGCCGGCACTTCGAAGTTGGCCGCATCAATTTCCTTGTTGAATTCCATCGATTCAAAGGTGATCTCGACCGGGCCGTTCGCGCCTTCAATGGACATCGCGTGGGCAACCGTCAAGCCGTCCACCGCCTTGTAGTCCTTGTAGGTGGTCGTGGCCGGTCCGCCGCCCATGCCGGGGCCGACAGACTGGATGAGCAGACCGCTCTCCTTGTCGTACCAGTTGGTGACGGCTTCGCCCGCCGCCGGGGTCAGCGTGACCTTCCAGCAGGTCTTGTCGCCGACGGCTTCTTCACCGACGGTCTCGGCCTTCGGGTAGTACTGCTCCCAGTGCAGCCACTGCTGAGCATCAAACTGCTGCTTGGCCGCTTCGGCCTCGGCGCCTTCAAGAATCACATCGCCCTGCATCATGTTGGACGACCACAACTTGCCGTCCTTCATGCCGCTGAGGAATTCGCCGAAACCATCGAGCGCCATGATGCTCTTGGCGTCGTCGCCTTGCACGTACTGAGTCATCGTGCCGTTCATGCCCATCGCCACGACCACGAGCGTGCCCTTCGACGAGCGGCTCTTCACACCCTTCCACGCAGCTTCACCGCCGGTCGCCTTGACGTACTTGGCGATGATGTCCTTCGGCGTCGGAGCGTCTTCTGCCTTGGCCGCGCCGGCGAATACCGTCAAGCTCATCGCAAGTGCCGCAGCCACCAATCCCATCTTTCTGTACAACACGTGTGTTCTCCTCGTTTCGCTTGGGGACAACCCAAACAGTTTGGATTCGTAAACAGCCCAGTTGGCGAGTATATCCAACACTGGTAAGCGTGTCCAGTTCCAAATACTGTGATCGGCTGCGCGATTTTCGTGTTTCCCTCAGTGCGCATACCGCGCATCTGTATGGTACAGTAACGAGTTTTCACGCCGGGATTGAACCCACTCATGAGTCCAACAGATGGCCAAGCTGCGCCTGTCCAGGAAGGGCGCTGGGACGGCTTGCGCGAGGTCTCGCGCATGGCCTGGCCCATCATGTTGGGCAACCTGTCTTTCGTCATCATGGATTTCGTGGACAAGTACATCGTGTCCACTCTTGACAAGGGTCAGCCGGAACCCGTGCATCTCGCCGCGATCGGTTCGGCGGGGTTGTGGGCCTATGTCTTGGGCATCTTCTTCGTCGGCGTGGCCGGGTGCGTGAGCACTTTCGTCTCGCAAAGTTTTGGTAAGGGTGAATTCGAAAATTGCTCACGCTACGCTTGGCAGGGTATCTACATTTCGCTGCTGACCGGGCTGGCCGTGGTTGCGTTTCTTCCGTTCGCGCGTCCCTTTTTCGAGCGCATGGGTCACGGTCCCGAAGTCACCGAACTGGAGCTGACCTACTTCCGCATCCGCATCCTTGGGTTTGTGCTGGTGTCGTGCGAAGTGGCTCTCGCGTCGTTCTTCCAGGCGATCGGCCGCGCAACGTTGCCGATGACGTCCACGATCTTCGCGAATATCGTAAATATCGTGCTCGCCTACACGCTTGTACTCGGTCATTTCGGCATGCCGAAGATGGGGATCGCCGGCGCAGCGCTCGCGACATTGCTCGCACTATTGGCGCAGACGCTGATGCTGCTCGGGTTCTTCGTTAGCCCCCGGGTGAACACAATCTATCGCTCGCGGAAGACCTGGCGCTTTCAGCCGGGCAAGGCCGCCGAGCTGTTCCGCATCGGCTGGGCATCCGGCGCGTCCAGTTTCCTGGACGTCGCGGCATGGGGCATTTTTACCAGCTTCATTGTCGGCGGGTTCGGCGCGGTGCAATTGGCTGCACACGTAGGTTCGATCAATTTCATGCACTTGTGTTTCCTGCCGGCGATGGGTCTCGGCATGGCGATGACGCCGATCGTGGGCCAATGGATCGGCCGCGGCGATCACGACATGGCGCGCAAGCGCGCCATCACGGGCGTCAAAATTGGCATGGCGATTATGACGCCCATCGGCATTGTGCTCGCAGTCTTTGGCGAACAGTTGATGCATTTGTTCTCGGATGACCCGGACGTGATCTGGCTGGGGCGGCGCTTGTTGATTCTCGCGGCGATCTTCGCGGGCTTCGACGCCATCAGCATCGTGCTCATGGGCGCGCTGCGCGGCGCGGGCGACACGCGCTGGGTGATGTGGGCGCTGTTCATCGGCGCATGGGTGGTGAACCTTCCCCTGGCGCTGTTCTTCGCCCACTGGCTTGACTACGGAGCGCTTGGTGCGTGGTATGGCGCGACGACTTACGTCATCGTGCTCAGCGGTGCATTCGCCTGGCGCTTCCACCGGGGCGCGTGGCGGAAGATCAATATCTTTACGTCGGAAAACGACGCGACACCGGCCGGCGCTCACACGCCGATTCGGACGGAAGCTGAAGCGGGAAGCCGATAACTATTTCGCTGCTTTGAGTTCGTCCAGCAGCCGACGCGCTTCCTTCATGTACCAGAAGTCGAACCCTTCGGTGAAGGACGCATAGACTGGCTCCAACAACTGATAAGCCTCTTCCCGTTTGCCGTGCCGCTGCCAGAGACGCGCGAGTTCGATCGTCGTCAGGACTTCGGCGTGCAGAGAGCCCCGCTCCTTCGCCAGCGCGATCCCCGAATGAAATTGCGCTTCAGCGGCCGCCTCATCGCCTTTCTCCAGCAGAATGATCTGGCCCATGAGCCGATTCCAGTACAGCCTGCCCTCCGACGCCGGCAAGCCGCAGAGGACCGATCGCGCGAGGTCTGGCCGGTTTGCAGAGATCAATGCACCGGCCGTGTTCTTCCAAAATGTTCCGACCGAAGACATCCCCGAGTCCACCATGCTTTGATACGCTGTCATGAGCGAATCGATGTTCTCCTGCGTTGGTTCGGCCCACGCGCGGGCCGTGTAGAGAAATGTGGTGTTGACCACCAGCCACTGCGCAAATCCGTACCGTTGCGACACGGCAATGCCCTCAGCGGCTTCCCGCTGGGCGGTCTGCATGTCGCGATACAAATCAGTCGCCGTGGTAGCCGCCGCCATCGACTTGTAGGCGAGCGTGGACGGATGTCCGATCTTTGCGGCCAACGCTTTCAATTCGTCGAAGTGACGGATAGCCTGTTCAGGAAAACCGCACGTATCCAGCGCCCATTGCGCAAAGTTATGCGCTGCCACCGCCTGGTCGACGGAGAAAGTCAGTCCGATGTGCCCGTGCGCGTCATACGAATAGACGGCCAATGCAGCGCGTGCATAGTCCAGGCATTCCCGCGGACGGTCTAAAACAAGTTGGGAGAAAGCGGCCTGCACGTTGCCTAACAGCAGGAACGTGTCGACGCCGGTCGATCGTCCGAGTTCGATCACATTTCGCGCAAGATCGATTGCGTCGGCCGCACGCCCGCATGCGGAGAGATTGGCGGAAAGACTCGTCAACGCCATTGCGCGCAACTCGATGTTCGTCACTTCGTCGCACAGCACGGCCGCCCGTTCCATCGAAGATACGGTCGCAGGATGTCCGTATCCGCGGCTTCTGATGGAAGCGTTCCCTGCCGTCAGGAGTAGGACTAACTCCAACTCAGCCAGTGAACCACGTTCTGGCAGTGCATGCAACAACTCGAGGCCGCGCTCGGCATGAGTGAGTGCTTCTAGATTAGCCTGCCTTGCCGCAGCCTGTTCGGCGGCTTTTCGGTAATAACCGATCGCCTCCATAACTTGACCGGACACGTCGAGATGACGGGCAAGCTGCTCCGGTGCGGCTTCTACTTGCTGCGGGAATCGCTCCGTCATCGCACGCGCGATTCGCGCATGCAACTCCTGGCGCGACTTGCGCAGCATCGTTTCGTAAGCCGCGTCCTGCACGAGCGCGTGCTTGAACGTGTAGGTCGCGTCGGGAGGTTCTCCACGCTGGTAAACGAGCTCGGCCTGGACGAGCCGTTCGAGCCCCTGGCGCAGCGCCGGCTCGTCGATGCTGGCGACCGCGGCCAGCAGCGGATAGGCAAACTCGCGACCCAGCGCCGAGGCGATCTGCGCCACATTTTTGGCCGCGCTCAGGCGATCCAGGCGCGCGGCGAGGGAGTCGTGCAGCGTGTGCGGGATCGCGAGATCGGAAAGCAATCCCTTGAGCACGTAACGATCGCCCTCGGCGGTGAGCAGCCCGGATTCGAGCACCATGCGCGTCAATTCCTCGACGAACAGCGGCACGCCCCCTGCGCGTTCCGTGATCGTGTCGAGCACTTCCTCTGGAAGCCGTCGATCGGGTGATATGCGCTGCGCGAGGTCGCGCGACTGGCGCTTGCTCAGGTGCGTGAGTTGGATCGGCGTCTGGTTCGACTGATGCCGCCACGGCGCGGTGAATTCAGGTCGAGCAGTGCCCACGAGAAGCAGCCGGGCCGTAGGACTTTGTTCAACCACGCGCGTCAACACGGCGAGCGACGACGGGTCGATCCAGTGCAGGTCCTCGATCATGAGCACGAGCGGCTGCAGCGCGCTCAGCGCCAGCAACCAGCGGGTCAGGCCTTCCACAGTCTTCTGCCGCTGTAATTCCGGTGTGATGTCCAGCGGGTTGTACGGGGGCCCCACGGAAATTCCCAAGAACGCAGCGAACAAGGGCACCCATTCCGCGAGATCGAACCCCAGTATGCCGATCCCCCGTTCGAGTTTGGCGAGCTTGTCTGTGTCGCTGTCGGTTGGCAGCAAGACCAGGCCCTGCTGCACAAGTTCCATGACCGGCTGGAACGGCGTACTTTGTGCGAAGGGTGAGCAGCGGCACTCGATCCAGGAATGCGCCTGGCCCTCGAGCCGCTGGCGGAGGGCCAACGCGAGGCGCGACTTCCCAACTCCCGCTTCGCCCGTGACGAGCACCACCTGTCCGTCGCCTTCGCGGACCTGTTCCCACCGATCCAACAGAAGGCCCAACTCGAGGTCGCGACCCACCAGGGGCGTGAGCCGATCGCCGGATATGTCCAATCGGCTGCGCACGCCTGTGGGCTGGATCACGCGATGTATGTGGACGGGGCCTTCGACCCCCTTCAGTGTTTGCTTGCCGAGGTCTTCAGTCAGGAACATGCCCGGCACGAGGCGCAGTGTGTCGTCGCTGATGACAAGGCTGCAGGCTTGCGCCGCGGCCTGCAACCGCGCTGCGATGTTGAGCGTGCTGCCCTGCGCCAGCGTCTCCCGGCGATGCGGCCCGCCGACATCGCCCAGCACCACGGGTCCGGTATGAATGCCGATGCGCGCTTCCAAACGCTGCGGCATGGTGTCTGCCGTTTTCTCAAGCTCGATCAATAACCCGAGGCCCGCGCGCACGGCGCGCTCCGCGTCGTCCTCGTGGGCGGTCGGGTAACCGAAGTACGCGAGCAGACCGTCACCCAAGTACTGCGCGATATGGCCGCCGTAGGAGGACACGACGAGCTGGCCGATGCGATGGTACTCGCGCAGGACTTCCTGCAAGTCTTCCGCATCGATCTTCTGCGACATCGCGGTTGACCCGACCAGGTCGCAGAACATCACCGTCATGCGCCGTCGTTCACCAGTACTACTCGGAGTCGCCGCCGTGGTGATGAGTTCGAATGCCGGCTTAGCAGCGCGAGGCTGTTGATCCTTTTGCGCGGCCCCACACTCCGGGCAGAACTTGGCGCCGTCCGGCACTGCCGCACGACACGACGCGCAAGTGCGTGGCATGCGCGTTCCGCAGTCGGGACAGAATTTGGTCGATGAACACTGCGAACCGCATGATGGGCAAACGATGGCCATAACACTCCGAAGGTACTATAAACTCGGAAGTTCTACCAAAATGGAGTGGCGGATCGCACTCCTAAGGCGTTCCCCATTGCCGTCCAAGAGTTGCTTCCGAGGGCCGCCAGATGCTAGTCTCCCCCGTTCAATGTTTCAGGGGCTCCACCCATACCGCCGGCATGGGTGCCCCGCCTAGGGCGGGGTTGTGCTGGCCGGGGCTCCGCAGGCAACCCAAGGAGAGCGTTCCCGCATGTCCACCCTTACCATGAAAGATCTACTGGAGTCCGGTATTCATTTCGGACACCAAACCCGCCGCTGGAATCCCAAGATGAGCCGGTACATTTACGGCGAGCGGCACGGCATCTACATCATCGATCTGCAGAAAACGATCCGCCAGCTCCAGAAGGCCTACAAGACCGTGCGCGACACGGCGGCCAACGGCGGCACGGTGCTCTTCGTCGGCACGAAAAAGCAGGCGCGCGAGGTGATCCAGCAGCAAGCGGATCGGTGCGGGCAATACTACGTGAACAACCGCTGGCTCGGCGGCACGCTGACGAACTGGGCGACGATCCAGAACAGCATCAAGTCGCTCGCCAAGCTGGTCGAGATGGAAGAAACGAAAAAGATTGAACAGTTCACGAAGAAAGAACAGACGGCATTCCGCCGCGACCGCGAGCGCCTGGAGAAGAATCTTTCCGGGATTAAGACGATGCCCGAGTTGCCGACGATCATTTTCGTGATCGATTCGCACCGCGAGGACATCGCGATCCGCGAGGCGCAGCGTATGAAGATGCCGTGCATCGCGATCTGCGACACGAACAGCGACCCGGAGAAGGTCGATATTCCGATCCCCGGCAACGACGACGCGATCCGCGCGATTACGCTGTTCTGCACCGTGATCGCCGATGCGGTGATCGAGGGGCGCCAGCGCTTCGAGAAGGACCGCGAGCAGGCGGCTTCTGCGGCGGCGTCTGAAGCGGCGAAGGCCGTGCGCTCGGCCAAACTCGCGCGCCAGGCCACCAAGGGCAGCGATGCGGAGCCGGCCAAGGCGCGCGCCGCCGAGACCGAGGAAGTCGCAGCGGAGTAATCCCCTTCCGGCCTGCGGGTGCGGCCGGATTTCGCCAAATCTGAAACGAGGGAGTGTCACGCGAGCATGAGTTTCACGGCAAAAGACGTCCAGGATCTGCGCGAGAAGACCGGCGCGGGCATGATGGATTGCAAAAAGGCGTTAACCGAGACCAGCGGCGATACGGGCAAGGCCGAAATCTGGCTACGGGAAAAAGGTATCGCGAATGCCTCCAAGAAGACAGGGCGCGTCGCCGCGGAAGGCGCCGTGTTCTCGTACATCCACATGGGGGGCAAGATTGGCGTACTCGTCGAAATCAATTGCGAGACCGACTTCGTCGCGCGCGGCGAGGGTTTCCAGCTACTCGGCAAGGACCTGTGCCAGCATGTGTGCGGCACGCCGTTCCCGCCGAAGTGGATCCGCCGCGAAGACGTGCCAGCGAACATCGTCGAGGAAGAGAAGGCCATCCTGCGCAAGCAGATACTCGAGAGCGGCAAGCCGGCGAATATGGTTGATAAAATCGCAGACGGCAAGATGAACAAGTTCTACGAGGACTTCTGTCTGCTGGATCAGCCGTTCATCAAGGAACCGAAGACGACCATTTCCAAGCTAGTCGCGGAATTCAGCGGCAAGGTCGGCGAGAAGATCGATGTGCGCCGTTTCGCGCGCTTCGTGCTTGGCGAAGGCATTGAGAAAAAGCAGACCGATCTCGCGGCGGAAGTGGCGGCGGCGATCGAACAGTCCAAAGGAAAGTGAGCCGTCTTGGCCGGACCCGCGTATAAGCGCATCCTGCTCAAACTCAGCGGCGAGGCCTTACAAGGCCCGCGGCAAAGCGGTATCGATTTTGAAACGGTCGAGCGCTTCTGCGAAGAAATCGCCGAAGTGCACTCAATGGGCGTCGAAGTCGGGCTCGTCGTCGGCGGCGGCAACATTTTCCGCGGAGCGGAAGGCCTCAGCAACGGCCTCGACAAGCCGACCGGCGACTACATGGGGATGCTCGCGACGCTGATCAACGCGCTCGCGATGCAGGCCGGCCTCGAACGGGCGGGCGTGCCTACGCGCGTTCTCTCCGCGATCGAGGTGCGGCCGGTGGCCGAGCCCTACATCCGCCGCCGGGCGATTCGGCACCTCGAAAAAGGCCGCGTGGTCGTCTTTGGCGCGGGCACGGGCAACCCCTTCTTCACTACCGATACGGCGGCGGCCCTGCGCGCCACCGAAATCGGCGCGGAGGTCCTGCTCAAGGCGACGAAGGTCGACGGCATCTACGATTCCGACCCCAAAAAGAACCCGACCGCGAAACGCTATGAAGTGCTGGGCTACACTGAGGTGCTCGCGCGCAATCTTGCGGTAATGGACGCGACGGCGATTTCGCTGTGCCGTGAAAATAAACTGCCGATCCTGGTTTTCGATCTGACGCGCCAGGGCAATATCGTGCGCGCGCTGCAGGGCGAGACCATTGGGACCTTCGTGCAAGGAGATTGACACATGCACAAGCTGACGAAAGACGCGCGGGACAAAATGATGAAGTGCCTCAAGTCCTTCGAGGACGAGATCGTGCACATCCGCACGGGCCGCGCCTCGACGGGGCTGGTGGACAGCCTCGAAGTGGACGCCTACGGTCAGCGCATGAAGCTGAACCAGATGGCGACGACCAGCGCGCCGGAGCCGCGGACAATCACGATCCAGCCCTGGGACAAGGGGATGATCGGGCCGATCGAGAAGGCCATCCTGGCCGCGAACCTCGGCATGACGCCGAAAAACGACGGAAAGACGATCCGGTGCACCATCCCGGAGATGAGTGAAGAACGCCGCCGCGATTACGTCAAGCAGGTGGGCAAGCTCGCCGAAGAAGCGCGCGTCGCGGTGCGCAACGTCCGTCGGCATGAGATGGAAGCGGCCAAGAAAGACAAGTCGATTCCCGAGGACGAGGGCCGGCGCATCTCGGACGAGATTCAGAAGGCGACCGACGAGTTCGTGGCGAAGATTGACGGCGACGTGAAAGCCAAAGAAAAAGAGATCATGGAAGTCTGAAGACCTTCACAGAAGGAAACGAAGGGAACAAAGAAACCGATTCGATTCCCTTCTATTATGGGTTCAGCGCTCGGCATATGCCTTGGTTCAAATGCTTCGTTCACGGGAAAAACTTCCCCGGTGAATTGATTGAGGAAACGTCTCCCGTAGGTTTTTACACCATCCGATTTGCCGAGGCCGCATCTCCTGAAGAGGCGGAAATGAAAGCACTAGATGAGCTCAAGAAAGACACGCGCCTCAAACTGCCCGATGGCTTGTCTACTCCTCAGGAGAGCCGGGTGTATTTTGAAGAGATAGTTGAAGTATCGGCAGGCGAAATCCCACTAACAAGCCAAGCATTCGTATGGTATTCGGGGGATGAATCACAAACATGATGGCATTTCGCGACGCAAGAGCATAGTGAATCGCACCCTACCGAATCTTGTTCTTCGTTCTCTTCGTTACCTTCTGTAAAATGCATTCCTAACCGGCAGTGCCGGTAAATTGGGGACGTGATTGACCACCTCGCGGGACGACAGCGGGCTCGACCCCAAACGCCTGCCGCGCCACGTCGCGATCGTGATGGACGGGAACGGCCGATGGGCGAAGAAGCAGGGCCTCTCGCGCCTGAAAGGCCACGAGGAAGGTGCCAAAGCCGTGCGCGCCGTGATCGAGGCCTGCCGCGAAATCGGCGGCGTACAATCGCTCACCTTGTATGCCTTCTCCACCGAGAACTGGCGCCGCTCGAAAGCCGAGGTCTCCGGGCTCTTTCGCCTGCTGAGCAAATACATCCGGCTCGAAATCGACAACCTCCATACCGAGGGCGTCCGCGTGCGCTTCATCGGGCGGCGCGAGGGTTTGCCGGCAAACGTCGTCCGCGAGATGGATGAGTCCGAAGCACGCACGCACGCGAACCACGCCCTGCAGGTGAATTTCGCGATCAACTACGGCGCGCGCGCGGAGATTGCCGACGCATGTCGTGCGATCGCAGCAGACGTGAAAGCGGGAAAGTTGCGGGCAGATGCGATCGATGAGAACACGATCGGCGCGCGGCTCTACGATCCATTTTCCGCGGACCTCGATCTATTGATTCGCACTGGCGGACACGAGCGGCTGAGCAATTTCATGCTGTGGCAGGCGTCCTACGCGGAGATCCTGGTAACGGCGACCTTGTGGCCGGACTTCCGCAAGCGCCATCTAATTGACGCATTCAGCGAATTCGCCGGGCGCGATCGCAATTTCGGAGGTCGCCCTCGCGCATGAACAAGTCTCCAAGCAACCTTGCGCTGCGCGTGATCACCGCACTCGTTATATTGCCGATCGTCCTCACGCTCATTTGGATGCCGACGCTCCGGCCAGGATTCGCGGTGCTCACCGCCTTCATCGTGATGACGACCCTGCACGAATTTCTGAACCTGCTCCGCATTCGGAACATCCCCACGCACGAGCCGACCGCGCAGCTCGGCGCGTTGGCGCTTGTGGCTGCCGCGTGGTGGGGCGACGCCGTGCATCTGAACGCCGCGCTGATTGCCGCGCTTGCTGCACTCGGACTTGCGAGTATCGTGATCACGCCACCCTCGGCCGCCGGAATCTCGGGCGCCTTTGCGGCGTTGATCTACACGGCGTGGTGTCCGGCGCACGTGCTGATGTTGCACCAGCGCGAGCCGGACGGCGCAGGTCTCGTCATGTTCCTGGCGGTCACCGTCGTGTTGACGGACACCGCTGCGTACTTCACCGGCAAGACCTTGGGCCGCCACCCGCTGGCACCGGTGGTCAGCCCGAAGAAAACCTGGGAAGGTTCCGTCGGCGGATTTGTCGTTGCCATCGCCGGAGCCCATGTGATTTATCTGCTTGTACATGAATCGACGGTCTATCCCGATTGGACGCCGCTGCGCTATGCGCTGACCGCGGCGGCGCTGTCGATCGTCGCGCAGGTGAGCGATCTGGTGAAATCCGCCGTCAAGCGCGACGCGGGTGTGAAAGACTCGGGCCATCTGCTGCCGGGCCACGGTGGCGCACTCGATCGGTTCGACGGGTTCCTTTTCGCCGCGCCGGTCTTGTACTATATGGCCGTTTTCTGACGCCGCCATCCTTCTTGTCCGGCCCGAAACCTGAACCTTTGATGTGCGGCGGGAGTGTGAATTTCCATGTTTGAAGAAGAATCCACGCGATTGAAGAAAGTGTCCGAGCGCTTTGAAGGGCTGCTCGGCGCGCTCAACCTTGACCTGACCCGCAAGAAAATCGCGACCATCGAGGAAAAAATGTCGGCCCAGAACTTCTGGGATGATCCCGAGGCCGCGCAAAAACAGGTGCAGGAGCTGAAATCGCTTAAGACCTCGCTGGCCGCGCCCGACAATCTTCGCCGCGAACTCACCGACGCCATCGGCCTCATCGAGATGGCGAACGAAGAGGGCGAGGAATCGATGGGCAAGGAAATCGCCGAGCTTACGGACAAGATCGAGGAAAAACTGACGCAGGTGGAGCTTGAGAGCTTGCTCAGCGATCCAATGGACGAGAAGAACGCCATCGTCAGCGTGCACCCCGGCGCGGGCGGTACGGAATCCTGCGACTGGGCCTCGATGCTCTATCGCATGCTCACGCGCTTCTGCGAGCGGCGTGAATTCTCCGTCGAAGTCCTCGACTACCAGGACGGCGACGAAGCGGGCCTGAAGGGCGCATCGATCCGCGTCTCCGGCCCGATGGCCTACGGTTACCTCAAGTCCGAGAACGGCGTGCACCGGCTCGTGCGCATATCGCCGTATGATTCGCAGGCGCGACGACATACATCCTTCGCGGCGGTCGAAGTGCTCGCCGAGATCGACGAGGACGTCGACATCGAGATCAAAGACGAGGAAATTGAGATGACCGTCTGCCGCTCCGGCGGCGCGGGCGGGCAGCATGTGAACAAGACGAACTCGGCCGTGCGACTGACACATTTGCCGACGGGCATTGTGGTGCAGTGCCAGGTCGAGCGCTCGCAACATCGCAACCGCGAAGTCGCGCTGCAAATGATCAAGTCGAAGCTCTACGACATTGAGATGAAAAAGAAACAGGCCGAGCTCGACGCACAGCGCGGGCAGCAGCAGGATGTGGCTTGGGGTAGCCAGATCCGCAGCTACGTGCTGCATCCGTACCAGCTTGTGAAGGACCATCGCACAAGCGTCGAATCGGGCAACACGACAAAAATACTGGACGGCTACCTCGAACCCTTCATCGAAGGCTATCTGCGGTGGAAACTCGAACAGAAGCGAACCTAGTGAGATCATGTCTGACGAACTGACACAACATCGCCTCGACAAACTCGGCCGCATTCGCGAACGCGGAGACGAGCCGTTCAAGTACAGCTTCTCGCGATCGAGTTCGATCGGCGGAGCGCGCGCCGCCTTCGAGAAAGCGGAGGCCAGCGGCGGTGAAAACCCGAGCGTGGACGCGGTGCTCGCGGGGCGCATGGTCGGCACGCGGACGCAGGGCAAGGTGACTTTTGCCGACCTTCAGGACGAGTCGGGCAAGATCCAGCTTTTCATCAAGAAGGACACGGTCGGCGAAGAGGCCTACGGCCTGCTCAAGGACCTCGACCTGGGCGATTTCATCGGCGCGCGGGGCAAGGTACACCGCACAAAGATGGGCGAGATCACGCTTTTTGTGGACGGCTTCGAGATTCTGACGAAGTCGCTGAAGCAGTTGCCGGAAAAGTACCACGGGCTAACGGACATCGAGACGCGCTATCGCCAGCGTTACCTCGACATGGTGTCGAACCCCGAGGTGATGGACGTCTTCCGCAAGCGCATCCACATGATCGAGGCCATCCGGCAGTTCCTAATTGCGCGCGGGTTCCTCGAGGTCGAGACGCCCATCCTTCACCCCATCGCCGGCGGCGCGACGGCGCGGCCTTTC
>SXGT01752886.1_pt1 | contig 35018 bp, 28 predicted proteins | sample 3176221 | NCBI WGS metagenome assembly SXGT01 (sample SAMN11356862, study PRJNA531348) | freshwater metagenome | isolation source: freshwater sample F1-120 | place: China: Fuxian Lake, Yuxi | collected 2017-12-25 | reverse complement strand
CCTCGCCCACCGGCGAGAAGTACTACACCGCCGAGACCGACGCCGCGGGGTTCACGGAGGTCGCCGATGGCGACACGCCCGTCGATCCTGCCGCCGCCCAGGGCGGCGCCCCCGCCGCCGATCAAGGCGGCGCCCCCGCCGATCCCGCCGCCGCCCAGGACGGCGCTGCGCCCGTCGGCGAGCTCCCCCTCGGCCAGAACGACGCCGCCTTCCTCGAAGGGATCGCTGGCGACGGGCCGCTCTACACCACCATCGTGACCTCGATGGGCAACCTCAACTGCGAACTCTATGAGAAGCAGGCCCCCAACGCCGTGATGAACTTCGTCGGCCTTGCCCGCGGCCTCAAGCCCTTCCGCGACGCCACCGGCGCCGTGGCCAAGAAGCCCTTCTACGAGGGCGTCACCTTCCACCGCGTGATCCCCAACTTCATGATCCAGGTCGGCGATCCCACCGGCACCGGCGCCTACAACCCCGGCTACGGCTTCGGCAACGAGATCGACCCCGGGCTCAAGCACGACCGCGGCGGCCTGCTCTCGATGGCCAACACCGGACGCCCCAACTCCAACGGCTCGCAGTTCTTCGTCACCGAGGTCGCCACGCCCTGGCTCGACGGCAAGCACCCGATCTTCGGCGCCTGCGACGACGCCAGCGTCGAACTCATCAAGAAGATCGCCCGCGTCCCGACCGGCCCTGGCGACAAGCCCCTCGAGCCCATCACCATCACCTCCGTCTCCTTCCGCCGCGGCAAGTAGGCGACCTCCTCAGCGGCTCGCCCCGGCGGGCCGCCCACGTTGAGACTAAGAAGGGCCGGCGCGCGTTGGAAGACGCGCCCGGCCCTTCTTCGTCTCAGCGCGTGAGCGCCGCCTCAGCGCTTGACCCGGACCTTGTTCTTGATCGACGGCTCCAGGCCCTCCTCGCTGGGCTTGAAGCGGATCTCGGTGCGGATTTCGAAGGTCATGGAAGTGAGGAGCTTTCGCATCTCTCCCGAGACGTTGATGGTCTGAAGGAAGCGCTGGATCTCCGCGGTGAGGACGCGCCTGAACTCCTTGCGGATCCCGCTGGACGGCCCGCCGAAGGTCTCATCCTCCTTCGGCAGCGGGATGTCGTCGATCAGCTCCTGGACGCTCTCCTCGGAGATGGCGTCGGCGCCAGAGGCCACGACCCGCTTGAGGAGATCGGGCAATATCGACTCGACGATGGAGCCCACCATGCGCTTGACGCCCTCGGCGGGGTTGCGGGGATCGATCTTGTCTTCGAAGTCCTCCTCGATCACCACGCGAGGCTCTCGACCCGGCGCGGAGTCGGGCGCCGCCTGGGGAGGCGTCGCGCCCGAGTCCCGCTCCGGCGCCGGTCGCCCCTCGGGAGCATCGGCGGCGGGGTCGACGCGCAGGATGAGGCGCTTCTTGCGCTTCTCGATCTTCTTGCGCACGAGCCGGACCTTGCGCCTGAGCTCGCCGCCCTCGCGGGTGTCGTCCTGGTCGCTCATCGCGCCAGCGAAGCCTCCAGCCGGGCGACCGTCTTTCGAGTCTGATCGAGGGCGGCATTGCGACCGGCGGGATCGACCCGCTCCAGGTAGCGCTTGAGGAAGTAGAGGGCGCGACCTGGGTCAGCCAGGTGGACGTAGACCTCGCCGAGGGCGCCCAGGACGCGCCCGTCGCCGGGATCGCTGCCCAGGGCAAGCTCCAGATCCTGGGCGGCCTCCTCATAGCGCCCCAGCGCCATGAGGCTCCGGCCGCGGGACAGGCGCACGCCATGATCGTCGGGGTGCTGATCGGACAGCGGGTCCAGGACGCGCAGCGCCATGGCGTGGCGCCCCGCCTCGGCGTAGGAGGCCGCCAGCTCAAGCTGCGCCTCGACCCCCTGACCAAGGCGAGGGTCGTCGACGCCCTTGTCGGCCTGCGCCTTGAGCTTCTGGCGGGCGCGGGCGATGTTCTCCGAGGCCGCGGCCATGTCCGGCTGGCGCTCCAGAACCTTGTCCCAGGCCCCGATGGCGCCGACCAGATCGCCGCTGATGGCCAGCGTCACGCCGAGCTTGTAGAGGGCCTCGATCCCGGCGTCCTGGCGCGCCGCGCCGCGGTAGAAGCGCACGGCCTCGGTGGGGTTGCTGGCCTCGAAGGCCATATCCCCTCGCTTGAGCAGATCGGCGAGCGCCCCTTCTGCGGCGGGCCCCTCGACGACGTCCACGACGGCAGCGTCGGAGGCGCCTTCGTCTTGAAGGTCCTCGCCCCCCTCCTCACCGCCGGAGGCGCCGTCGGCCGCGACGTCGTCGGCCAGATCAACGCTGTCGATGATCTCCTTGGCCCGCGCGACCCACTTCTGCTCAGCGGGGCGCTTCTCCTTCTCGACGTAGATCTTGAACGCTTCTACGGCCTTGGCGTTGTTGCCGGCCTTGTGGTGAGACTGCCCGAGGCCGTAGTAGGCGTCGGGGTCGTCCGGGGTCACGATGATGTACTGCTGGTAGAACTTGATCGCATCCTCGTACTCGCCCATCTTCCGGTAGGTGTAGCCGAGCAGGTAGAGGCCGCGGTGCCAGTCCGGGATCGCCTCCAGCCCGTTCTTGTAGACCTTGATGGCGTCCTCCCACTGGCGGCGCCCCGCCAGCGCGTCGCCGAGCCCCTCGTAGGCGGCCACGCTCCTGGGGTCCTTGGCCAGCGCCTCTCTGAAGACGGCCTCGGCGCGCTCGTAGGACTTCTCCTTGAGGAGCTGGTTGGCCTTCTTGACCAGCGACTCGGCGCTCATGGCGTCCTGCGCGAGGACGACGGGGGCTTTGATCACCGCGACCGCCGACACCGACAAGGCCAGCGCCAGGCCAAGACACCACCTCTGAAGAACCCTGCCAGTCGCCATCGCCACGATCTCCCTGGCCCTCGTCGGCCCCAAGCGTGCGAACCCTTACGGGAGCAAGGGTCGGGCCAGCAACATCCCACAACGGACCCTATCAGACAAGATGATGAAGATTGGGGAGGAAGGGCGAGGGGGTCGAACCCTCACCGATGGCCCCCGGTGGGCCGGCCCTTCATGTCGCCCAGGAAATCTACCCTGACTCCTGGGCGGGGTTGCCGCCATTTGCGCAGCTTGATGGCGTTTAATCTCCCAGATCATTTTGAGATCGCCCGTCCTGCCATTGGACGATCAACCCATAGAGAGGGTCGAGCCAGATTCGAACTGGCATCTGGCGAGGTTAGCCCGGGAGAGATCGATTCAAGCTTGACGGCGAATGCTGAGTCTGAGCAAAAAATTAAGCTTGAGGTCCGAGCGTGCTGCCTCTTCCATTGGGCTACCGAGCCACAACATGGCCCGGGCGGGAGTCGAACACCGCACTGTGACACACCAGGATTCAATCTCAGCTTCAGTCTCAGTCTTGACCCACCCAGTTTGCCTATGGCTGGTCGGGTGAATCACGCTCTGCCGCCTTCTTTAAGGCAGGAACCCCAGAAGATCCAGCCCCCCGAGGCCTCATCGACCCTCGCGGATGAAGAAAATCCGGGGCGGCGTCAGGGGGCGAAGATCCAGGACAGCACCTTGGCGCCGACCTTGACGTCCTCGACCTCAAGCTCGTTGGCGTCCTCGCGGGCGTGCTTGACGGCGACCTGGAGCTTGTCGACGCGCTCCATGAGCACCTTGACCCGCTGGGCCGACTGCGCCCCCGAGTACTTGATCGTCTTCCAGTTGCCCACCACCACGTCCTCGTGCCAGACCTCCGTCTGCGCCGGGTGATCCTCGGTGGCCTCGTACTTGACCAGCACGCGGGGCACCTTCTTGGTCCGGTGCGTCTCGACCGTCTCGGTCGCGTAGCAGTTCTGGTTCTCGTCCCACCGCCACGACTCCGAGGCGTCCAGGGTCGGCAGCTTCTCGATGAAGGTCTTCAGATCCGAGAGCTGCTTCTCGATGAAGAGCAGGTAGGTCACCGGGACGTCCTTGAGCAGCGGCTCGCCGTCGATCATCACGTCGGCCTTGGCCCCCATGTTGCCCCAGTCCTTCGTCGCCACGACGTCAAAGAGGCGCTCCAGGAGCTCGTGGGCCTCCTTGATGGCCTCCTGCGAGCGCAGCTGCACCCGCGTCTGCTCCGCCGGCAGGATGTCCCCGTCGTCGTCCCGGGGCGTGTAGACCCGCGAGATGCCCCCGATCAGCGCGCTCTTCTGCAGCTGGTGGTGGATCTTCGTAAACTGCTTGTAGACGTTCGACTTGACCGCCTTCTCGACGGACACGATCTTGTTCAACGAAACTTTCTTGGACATGACACTCTCCTTACCATAAATATCAATTATAACACTGAAATACTGACTTGACCCGGAAGGGTCACGGGTCGGCAGGCTCGACGTTGGCCGGAAGGTTAACCACGCATCCGACCCGCGCAAGCCTCAGCGCGCAGCCCCGATCGCGGACGCGGCCGCCGCACCCGCCCTCGGATCGACCCCCCAGCCAAGCTGCGCCAGCGACTCGCCGAGCGCCCCCAGCGCCATCACGACGTCCTCGACGGTGAGGCTGCCGAGGTGCCCGATGCGCACGATCCGCCCCTTGAGGCTGTCCTGCCCCCCCGAGATCACCACGCCCCGATCCCGCACCGCCCTCACCAGCGCCTGCCCGTCGATCCCCTCCGGGACGAGCAGCGCCGTGACCGCGTCGCAGGGCACCTCGGCGAAGCAACCCAGCCCCAGCGCCGCCCCCCCCGCCCGAGCCGCCCTCCCCGCCAGCGCGTGCCTCGCCCAGAGCCCTTCGAGGCCCTCACCGCGCAGCCCCTCCAGCGCGGCGCTCATCCCCATCCACAGGGTGATGGCCGGCGAGAAGGCCGTCTGGCCAGTGGCCTGCTTGTCGGCCTCCCGGCGCAGATCGAGGCTGAAGCGCGGCAGCCCCGGCGATGGCTGGAGCCGCCACGCGCGGGGGCTGATGGCGACCGCGCAGAGGCCGGGCGGGACCGCGAAGATCTTCTGGCTGCCCACCACGAGGCCGTCGATCCCGAGCCTGTCGGCCGGCAGCGGCATCACCCCCACCGCCGTGATCCCGTCGACCAGCAGCACGACGTCATCCCGGCGGCGCACCACCGCGCAGAGCGCCTCGATGGGGTGGACCACCCCCGTCGAGGTCTCCACCGCCGTCAGCGCCACCGCCTTGACCTCCGGATGCGCGTCGAGCAGCGCCGCGAGGGCCTCCGGCTCGGCCGCCCTGCCCCACTGGACGGCCAGCTCAAGCGACGGGACCCCGTAGGCCCGCGCGATCTGCCCCCAGCGCTCGGCGAACTTGCCCCCGCCGACCGAGACGAAGAGCCCGCCCGGATCGACGAAGTTCGCCACCAGCGCCTCCATCCCCGTCGTGCCCGTCCCCGTCAGCGCCACCGCCTCGCCCTCGGCCTGCATCAGCCAGCGCAGGTCCTCACGCACTTGCGCGACGATGGCCGCGAAGTCCGGCGTCCGGTGGTGCGGCATCGGCGCGGCCATGGCCCGCTGGACGGCCTCGGATACGGGGACCGGGCCGGGACAGATCAGCCGAGGTGGCCCTATCTCATTCATGTTGCTCAAGATCTGCGCCCCTGGAGGTGGGTGGAGGCGCGGGGCCGGGAGCCTCAGACGGTCCCGGTGTAGAGGTAGGCCGCGCCGAAGCTCATCTTCTCATGGCGCACGTCGCGCAGGCCAGCCTCACGCATCAGATCGGCGAAGTCCGAGGGCGACGGGAAGGCCTGGATCGACTCCTGAAGGTAGCGGTACTCCTTCGACCCCGAGAGCAGCGCGCCGAGCCGGGGCACGACGTGGTGGACGTGGAAGCGGGCGAAGGGGGCCATGATGCCCTCGGTCGGCTCCGAGAGCTCAAGGACCACGACGCGGCCGCCCGGGCGAGTCACGCGGGTCATCTCGCGCAGGCCGAGGAGGCGGTCGGGGACATTGCGGATCCCGAAGCTGACGCAGGCCGCGTCGAAGCGGTCGTCTTCGAAGGGCATGGCCTGGGCGTCGGCCTCGACCAGCTCGACGCGCTGCTCCAGGCCCATCTGCTCGATCTTGCGCTGGCCGACCTCCAGCATGCCCTTGCTCGGGTCAAGGCCCGTGACCTGGCCCAGCGGGTGGTAGGTGGCCACGTCAATGGCGACGTCGGCCGTGCCCGTGGCCACGTCCAGCACCCGGCAGCGCCCCTCGCAGCCGAGCGCCAGCACCAGGCGGCGGCGCCAGATCCGATCCAGCCCCAGGCTCATCAAGCGGTTGAGGGTGTCGTAGCGCGCCGCGATGCGGTCGAACATCTGACCGCTGCCGCCTCGCGCGCCGTCGATCTCGGTCATCCTGTCTGTCACAGCCATCTCATGCTCCTTGTTCAGCTCGCCGCTCTACGGCTCTGGGGTCGGCCGCGCCGGTCGGCCTCCGCGATCACGTCCTGGCCGATGGCCTCAAGCTCGCGGGCGTGAAGCGCCTGCGGGCCGTCGCTGCGCGCGGCGGCGGGATCAGGGTGGGCCTCGACGAGCAGGCCGTCGGCGCCGACGGCCAGCGCCGCTCGGGAGAGCGGCCCGATGAGGTCGCGGCGCCCCGCCGCGTGGGAGGGGTCGACCACCACGATCTGCCCGTGGACGTGCTTGAGCAGCGCCACCGCCGAGAGATCGAGGACATTGCGGTAGCTGGGCTCGAAGCCCCGGATGCCGCGCTCGCAGAAGATCACCGGGCCTCCGCCGGCCGCCAGCAGGTGTTCGGCGGCCAGCAGCCACTCGTCGACCAGCGATCCCATCCCTCGCTTGAGCAGGGTCGGCTTGCCGGTCGCGCCGATGGCCCGCAGGAGCGCGAAGTTCTGCATGTTCCGCGCCCCGATCTGGAGCAGGTCCGCGCAGGCGGCCACCTCCTCCACGTCGCCCTCGCCGAGCACCTCGGTGATCACCCCGAGCCCGTGGGCGTCGGCCGCGTCCCGCATCCACGACAGCCCCTCGCGGCCCGTGCCGCAGAAGGCGTAGGGCGAGGTCCGGGGCTTGAAGGCGCCGCCACGGAGGAAGGCGGCGCCGGCGCGGGCGACCATCTGCGCCGAGGCGTGGATCTGCGCCTCGGACTCGACGCTGCAAGGGCCAGCCATCAGGAGCGGCGCGCCGCCTCCGATGACTCGCCCTGCGATCACGACCGGCCGATGGGCGCTGGCGTCCACGCCGGGGTGCGCCGACGGCTCGACGCTGACGTCCGCGACACCCGCCACCGCCAGGATGACCTCCGGCGACACCGCCGCCGACCCTGGATCGACGATCAACCCGGCGCCGCTTCGACCCTTGAGCACCCGAGTCCACAGCCCGAGGGCCTGGAGCTTGCTTTTCACCGCGCCGACCTCGGCGCCATCCTCAATCGAGATCCACATGGGCTCTCTCCTCAACGCGCCCTTCGCAGGACGCCGCAGGCCTGCTCCCAGAGTTGCTGGTGCAGGCCGAAAGTATAAAAGTCAACGAACCCGACAGATCGCCGCCTCGACCACCCGCTCCAGGTTGTCCCTGGCCGCCCCGACCGGCAAGCGCGCGAGCTCGGCCGTGGCGGCCTCGCCGCGATCCATGGCGAAGCGGCGGGTCTCCTCCAGCGCCCCGGTCGCGCGCACCTGCGCGACCAGCTCCGACAGCACCCCCGAGGACTCTGGCGCACCGCCCTCGACGATCGCCTTGAGCGAGGCCCTGGCGCCGGGGTCGCGCTCGGCCGCGATGATGAAGGGCCAGGTCAGCTTCCCCTCGCGCAGATCGGCCAGGGCGTTCTTGCCCGTCACGCGCGGATCTCCTTCCAGATCAAGGATATCGTCGACGAGCTGGAAGGCCATGCCCAGCTCCAGCCCGGCCCTGCCGAGCGCGTCGACCACGGGCTGCTCAAGCCCCGCGGCCGTCCCGCCCGCCATCAGCGCGAACCTGAAGAGCGAGGCCGTCTTGCGCTCGATGATCCCCAGGTAGACCTCTCTGTCCGGCACGAAGCGGCCCCGCCGCTCCAGCTGCATCGCCTCGCCGCCGACCATCTCCTGGATGACCTCCAGCAGCGCGGGCATCAAGGTCGGCAGCCCGGAGGCGTGGACCCGCTTGAGCGCCTCGATCAAGAGGTGATCCCCGCCCAGCACGCTGGCCGAGTTGCCGTAGACCACACGGGCCGAGGGCGCGCCGCGCCTGTCCGTGCCCTCGTCGATCACGTCGTCGTGGAGCAGCGTGGCGGCGTGGACGATCTCGCAGGACACCGCCAGATCCCGGACGACGGGCGTCAAGCCCACCCCGCCGACCCGCGCCGCCAGCATCACGCACACGGGCCGCAGCCGCTTGCCCGACAGCTCCAGCAGGTGCCTCGCCGCCAGCCGCCCACGCTGCCCCCGCTCGCCCTCCCTGACGAAGCCCCGGGACAAGGCCACGACCGCCTCCTCAAGCTCGATCAGATCGTCGCCGAGCCACCGCTGGAGCGCGAGCAGGCGCTCCGCGAGCGGATCGACGCCCATCTTGCTCGACACGGACGCGAGCACCTCAAGCACCGGCTCTTGCAAGCCGCTGGCCGCAGGCACGAAGGTGTGCTCTTGCCTCATCGCCGCTCCTCCTCGGGGATCTTCCCCTTTATCTTCAAACACTTGCACTTCCTGATTCGACGCTTTGATCCTGTCGGGCGATCATCGCCCTGACGCTCGACCGCGACAGCTTGCCCAGCGCTCCGCGCGGCAAGGACTCCACCCACACCACTCTGTCCGGCGCCTTGAAGGCCGCCAGACGCCCTCGACACCACGCCCGCAGCGCCTCCTCCGAGGGTCGGGCCGCGCCAGGGGCCAGCACCAGCGCCGCCACCGGGCGGTGGCCCCAGACCTCATCCGGGACGCCCACCACCGCCGCGTCGGCCACCGCCTCGTGCGCCAGCAGCGCCGCCTCGACCTCCCCTGGCGCGATGTTCTCGCCGCCCGAGACGATCGCGTCGTCCGCCCTCCCGTGGACCCGCACCCGGCCCCGCGCGTCGACCTCGCCGCCGTCGGCCGTCACCAGCTCGCCGCCAGCGACGATCGGGCCGCGTATCCTAAGCCGCCCCTCCACCTCGTCCACCCGCGCGAAGGCCAACGGCGCGCCCACGTCCCCTCGCCCGCAAGGCTCCCCTGGCTCAAGGGTGCAGATCTGCGAGGCCGCCTCCGTCATCCCCCAGGTCACCGACACCGGCACGCCCAGCGCCGAGCACCGCTCGATCAGCGCCGCAGGGGCGGGGCCGCCGCCCAGCAGCACGCACCTGAGCCCCGCCGCGAAGGGGGCCGCCGCCCTGGCGTCGAGCACCTGCTCCAACATCTGGGGCACCAGCGACACCAGCGACACCCGGCCCGAGTCCAGCGCCCTGGCCACCTCGACGGCCTCGAAGCCCGCCATCAGCTCCACGGTGGTCCCGTAGAAGGCCGAACGGGTCAGGATCGACAGCCCGCCGACGTGGTTGAGCGGCAGGCAGGACAGCCAGCGATCCTGCGGCGAGAGCCCAAGCCGGATCGCCGAGCCGAAGGCGCTCGTCATCAGCTGCCCCGTCGTCAGCGACACCGCCCTCGGCTCGCCCGTCGTCCCCGAGGTCATCAGCGCAAGCCGGACCTCGTCAAGCGGCCAGAAGCGCTCGGCAGCCTCGGGCGCGGCCACCTCCGCCCTGATCTCGCGCGCCTCGCGCAGCGCCGCCGCACGGCGAGGATCTTCGCTTCGAGCTGGCTCGCGGCCTTCCACGGCGTGAAGATCATCGCCGAGCCGCCCGACCAGGACGACCCCGACCGCCTCCAGGCGACGGATCAGCGCCCCGATCTCGGGCGCAGGAGCCCTCTCCGGCAAGGGGCAGGCCACCGCGCCGATCCAGCCAAGCGCGTGCAGCGCCACCACGAAGGCCCCCGAGGGCTCACCCAGCAGCGCCACCCTGTCCCCGACCCCGACCCCCTGCGCCGCGAAGGCCCCGGCCGCGCGCCGGACCTCGCCGCACAACCGCGACCAGCTCCAGCCCTCCCCCTCCACGACCAGCGCGAGGTGATCCGGGCGGGCGAGCGCCGCGCTCAAGATCGGGTTCGGGATGGACATCATCGCGCTCATCGCCCCACCCCCGGCTCGCCGCAGAGCCCGGCGCCCTGGGGCACCTCGACCCACCCGCCTGCGGCGCAAGGGCGAGGCCACCGCTCGACGCGCCTCGCCCAGCCCTCGGACTGCTCGACAGGGCCGCCCGCGCCTTGCTCCCCCTCGACCTCAAGTCGAGGCCCACCGAGCCCGCAAGCCAGCAGCGGCCCCGGCAGCGACGCGGCCAGGTGCAGCGCGGCCAGCCGCCCGACGACCCCCTCCAGCGCGTGCGTCACCATCACGCCGATCCCCGCCGAGGCCGCGCGGCGCGCCATGCGACGCGCCACCCCGATGCCCCCGGTGAAGGCCGGCTTGAGGACGATAGCGTCCACCGCCTCCGCCTCGATCAGGGACTCCAGCGCCTCGATCCCGGTCAGGGCCTCGTCCGCCGCCACGGGCACCCCGGCCTCTGCCCTCACCCGCGCCAACCCCGCGATGTCATTGGCCTTGACGGGCTGCTCGACCAGCTCGATCCCGTAGCGCGAGAGCCGCCCGAGACGCTCGATCGCCTCCTGCGCCGACCACGCCCCGTTGGCGTCCAACCTCAACGCCCCCTGGCCGATGGCCTCACGGATCGACGCCACCCGCGCCTCGTCCCCGTCGAGCCCCACCTTCACCTTGAAGCGACCAAAGCCCGCCGACCGCGCCCGCGCCGCCTCCTCCGCGCTGTTCACGAGCGCGTGAACTTCAACGCGACCTCGGGGCGCCTCGCAGAGCAGCCCCGCGACGGACTTTCCCAGCCGCCTGCCGAGCAGGTCCAGCAGCGCGACCTCGACCGCGAAGGCCACCTCGGGGCTACCCATGGAGGCCGCCACGTCGGCGGCCGCCTCCGGCGACCTTAGGACCCCCCAGTGCGCGGGATCGGCCGCGCGCAGGGCCTCCAGCGCGGCCTCGAAGCGCGCCCCGTGGCCGCCAAAGCCCGGCCACGGGGCCGCCTCTCCGAAGCCCTCGACGCCGGCCTCGTCGACGAGCCGCACCAGCGCCCCCACCCGCTGGTCAAAGCGCCCGCGCGCCGTGACGACGGGCGGCGACAAGGGCGCTGCGGTGGCGAAGATCTGGACGCGGTCGATCTTCACGGCCCACCCCCGTCCAGGACGATGCCGATGGACAGCAGGAGCCCAAAGGCCAGCTCCAGCCGCGCCGTGGCCCCCAGGTGCGGGTTGAGGGCCGCCCCGTCCAGCCTCCAGATGGCCCGGATCTCCCAGAGCCCCAGCGGCAGCGCCCCGAGAGAGAGCAGCCACCAGGGCCCGACGAGCCCCGCCGCCCAGCCCGCCGCAGGCGCCAAGAAGGCGAAGGCCACCATCATCGCGTACTGTATCCGCGCCGCCCGCGCCCCGAAGCGCACCGCGAGCGTGCGCTTGCTGGCCGCCGCGTCCGTCACCCTGTCTCGCAGGTTGTTGACCACCAGGATCGCCGAGGCCAGCGCCCCGACGGCGTTCGAGGCGAGGAACACCGACCAGGACACCGCCTCCGTCTGGATGAAGTAGGTCCCGCACACCGCCACGATCCCGAAGAACACCCAGACGAAGACGTCCCCGAGCCCGTGGTAGGCCAGCGGCAGCGGCCCGCCCGTGTAGGCCACGCCGCACAGAACGCTCACGAGGCCGATGACCAGCACCGGCCAGCCCGCGATGGACACAAGGACCATCCCCAGCGCGATCGACAGCGCGAAGCAGGCCACCGCGGCCGCCAGCACCCGCCCCGGCGCAAGCCAGCCGCGCTGCGTCGCGCGGGCGGGGCCGAGCCTCGCCGAGGTGTCCGCGCCGCGCCGGAAGTCCTCGTAATCGTTGTACAAATTCGTCCCGATCTGGATCATCCCGGCGCTCGCCAGCGCGAAGAGGGCCGCGTCGAGGCGCAGCCTCCCGGCCGACGCGGCCAGGGCCGACCCCACCAGCACGGGCACCGCGCAGGCCAGCAGGGTCGCCGGACGGGCCGCGCGCACCCACACCATCGGCCCCGAGGGGCGCGGCTCGTCGATCGTCGCCGTCACAGGTCACCTCCGTGCGGTCGATCACCGAGCGGTCCATCACCGTGCGATCGCTCGGAGTGCGATCGCTCACCGAGCGCCTCGGCGACGGCCTCCCAGGCCTCCGCGTGGCGCTGCATGTTCAGCGATCGATCGACGACGGCCTCGATCACCCTCACCCCGCTCTGGCCCTTCATGGCCTCGATGGCCTCGCGGAGCGCCCCGAGGGCGTCGACGCGGGCGTGGCGCGCCCCGGCCGCCTCGCAGAGCGCCCCCAGATCGACCCGCTGCGGGGTCAGGAAGTGAGCGACGAAGGCGCTCGGGTGGCGGGCGACGGGCAAGAAGCCGAAGATCCCGCCGCCGCCGTTGTTGATGACCACCACGAGCAGGTCGCCGGGCGCCGTCAGCAGGCCGCCCGCGTCGTGGATGAAGGCCAGGTCCCCGATCAGGAGCGCCCGCTCGCCGCCGCTCCAGGCGGTCGACTCGCCGAGGGCCGTGGCGATCGTCCCGTCGATGCCGTTGGCGCCGCGGCTCGACAGGATCGCCAGGGGCGCCTCCCGCGCCGGACAGAAGCTGTCCAGATCCCGGATCGGCATGCTGCTGGCGACGTGGAGCATCGACCCCGACGGCAAGCCCTCCACGAGCGCCCGCGCGACCTCGCCTTCCCACAGCCCGCCCCTGGGCAGGTTGTTCAGGCGAGCGAGCGCGACCTCATCGGCGGCGCGCCAGCGCCCCAGCCAGCCCGTCGACCGGGGCTCAAGGTTGGAGGCGAGCGCGGCCAGCAGCCGGGCCGGCTCGGCGACGACGAGGGTGTCGGCGCGGTGGCTCGGGTCGCTCCAGATCCCGTCCGGGTCGATCAGCACGAGCCGGCCTTCCCCGTGGCGCTCGATCCAGCCGGCCAAAGAGGACGCCGTCGGCGCCGCGCCGATCTGGAGGATGAGATCGGGCGCGAGACCGGCCAGCGGGCCGCGCAGCAGGGCGTCGGCGGCGGAGATGACGACCTCGGGGGCGCGGGGGCCGAAGCGAAGCTGGGAGGCCGGCTCGCCGAGGACGGGCCAGCCCAGCGCCAGCGCGAGGCCGATCACCGCTTCGAAGTGGGGCTGGATGTGCTCCGGGCCGCGCCCCGGCCACCAGGGTCCGCAGACGATGACGCCGCGCTCCGAGGCGCGCAGGCGCTCGCGCAGCGCCTCGACCACCTTCGCCGAGGCCGCCGCTGGGCTTCGGTGGACGCGGGCGACGCCGAAGCCCTCAACGCCAGCGTGCTGCCCCAAAGGGAGCCCGCCGTCTGGCCGTCGAGGTTCAGATTGTCCAACAACATCAGCACCTTCCAGAGCGGCTGGGTCCCAGAGCGGCTTTCGGAAGGGCAGGTTGATGTGGACGGGGCCGGGGGGCGATCCCTCGGCGGCGTCGAGGGCTCTGGCCGCCAGGGACCTGAGCCAGCGCGGATCGGGGCCAGGGTGGGGGGCTTCGAGGTGGTGGGCGGCGCGGACGTGGGCGCCGAAGAGGTGGACCTGATCGACGGTCTGGGGGGAGCCGCAGCCCTGGAGCTCGGCGGGGCGGTCGGCGGTCAGCAGCAGGAGCGGCGTGCGGGTGAGGTTGGCCTCGATGACGGCCGGGAGGTAGTGAGCCGGCGCGCTGCCCGAGGTGCACACGAGCGCCACGGCGCGGCCGCCGACGCGGGCCAGGCCGAGGGCGAAGAAGGCCGCGGCGCGCTCGTCGAGGACGGAGTGCAGCTCGGCCTCCGGGCAGGCGTCGAAGGCCAGCACCAGGGGCGTGCTGCGCGAGCCCGGCGAGATGACGACGTGGCGGACGCCGCCGAGCACGAGGGCGCGGGCCAGCGTGCCGGCCCAGAGCGCGTTGGCGGAGGCCGTCGTCATGGGATCACCGCGGTGGAGAGGGCGCGGGAGGCCGTCTCGAGCTTGAGGCGAGTCTCGCGCCACTCGCGCTCGGGGACGGAGCCCGTGACGAGCCCGGCGCCGGCGAAGGCCTCGGCCTCGTCGGCCTGCACGAGCGCGGAGCGGATCGCCACCGCGAAGGCGCCGTCGCCCTCGGCGCCGACCCAGCCGATGGGCCCCGCGTACCAGCCGCGCTCAAGGCCCTCGTGGGCCCTGATCCATTGCAGGGCGCTTTCTCGAGGCAGGCCGCCGACGGCCGGCGTCGGGTGAAGCGCGCCGACGAGCTTGAGCACGTCGACGGCTTCGGCCAGGACGCCCTCGACCGGCGTCTCGAGGTGCTGGACGTCGCGCAGGAGAGCCAGCCGGGGCTTGTTGGCGACGCGGAGCGCGCGGCAGAAGCTCGACAGCGCGCCCTCGATGGCCTCGGCGGTCAGCGCGTGCTCGCGCCTGTCCTTGCCGCTCTCCATCAAGGCGTGGCCGATGGCCGCGTCCTCCTCCGGTGTCTCGCCGCGGGGCGCGGTGCCCGCGAGCACCTGGGCGCTGACGCGCGCGCCGCGCTTGCGCACCAGCGCCTCCGGGGTGGCGCCCAGGAAGAAGCCCTGATCGCCGCTGCCGATGCAGAACACGAAGGCGCCGCCGTGGTCGCGGCGCAGGCGCTCCATCGTCGAGGCCAGCGCGAAGTGTCGCCCGGCCTGCGCCCTGAGGGTGATCGAGCGCGCAAGGACGATCTTGTGGGCGATCTGCGCCTGGATGTCCGCCGTCGCCCTCTCCACCCGCTCGCCCCAGCGCTCCTCGTCCCGCTCGCCCTCACCAGGAACCGCCGCGCCTTCGAGATCCTGCTCGGCGTCGAGGTGATCGGCGACAGGGGCGCGCTCGATGTCGTCGCGAAGGGCGCTGAGCTGGGTCATGAGGTCGAGGGCGAGCGCGGCGGCGCTCTGCCCTTCGAGCCGCCGGGTTGCGATGGCGATGCCGCCGAGGGCGCCCTGGGCGAAGATCATGGCGCGGGGGACGACGGCGCGCCCCTGACCCCAGGCGGCCCAGCGAGAGCGCGGCGCGGGCTCCTGGGCGAAGAAGGAGAAGCCCGCCCAGGCGAGCATCGGCGGGGTGATGAGCCCGTCGATGGGGATGTCGCAGAGCTCTTCGCGCCAGCGCGAACAAGCGGCCGAGGCGTCATCGAAGCGGGAGGCTCCGGCGGCGTCGATCTGAGCGGCGACCCCCACGCCGAGGATCGTCTGCCCCTCGCGGCCGTCGGACCACGCGAAGACCGGCTGCCCCTTCGAGGAGGCCTCCGCGAGCAGGGCCCAGGGGTCCACGCCAGCGGCCGGGGCGACGAGGCGGACGAGGGCGCCGGGCGCGGGGTTGCGCGCCTCTATCGCGTCGACGAGGCCCTTGAGCGCCCGTGCCTCGGACACGGAGGGTTCGCCTGGGGGGCCTGTTCGGGGGATCGTCGCGTCCATCTCGGGTCGCCTCCATTGTTCACGCCGTCGTGAACAACCAGCTTCGATGGCAGAGATAATACAGTCCGCTCGGGGGCGCAAGTGCCATCGGGCGTCTTCACATGCGGATCAAGACGCGCCGTCCTTGGAGGCGTTGCGGAAGAAGGTCACGAGGGTGGAGGCGCGCGTGAGCCACTCGTTGGCGTTCTCGATGGAGCGGGGGATGCCGAGGGCGAAGAGGATCTTGAGCAGGGCCTGGGTCAGCTCGGTCATGGCGAGCAGCATCTTCATCCGGCCCATGTCGAAGGCGATCTCCTGATGGTCGGCCACGGCCATCTCGGCCTCCTCGATGGCAGTCTCCAGCGCGAGGCGGCTCTGCTCCAGGAGCATCCACTCGCGCGAGCGCAGCACGTCCTTGATCGTCGGCCAGATGTCCATCACCGCCCGGTAGGGGGCCGTGCGGTGGTCGCTGGTCTGCTCGACGAGGCCGTACTCGGTCAACTCCGAGATCACGCCGCTGACCAGCGATCGGCTGATCCCGAGCAGGTCGGCGATCTCGGTCTGGCTCATCGGCTCACGGTGAAGCGCCAGCAGCGCCCAGGTCCTGCCGTGGACGGCCTTGAAGCCCCAGTACTCAATCAGAGAGCCCGTCGCATCGCAGACCTGCAGGATGCACCGCGTCAGCCTGTCCTGGCCCCCCGAGCCATCCTTCTCTCGCGTCTCTCGCGCCATGACGCCCCCAATCGACCGCTCCACCCGCCGCGCGCTTGACAAACTTCACGCCGACGTGAACAGCACATACCCGAGGATCGAGGCCATTGCAACGGAGGCGAGATGACCGGGCCGCAGCTGACCACCATCGACACTCTGATCGACCGATACGAGGCGCTGCTCATCGACGCCTTCGGCGTCCTGCTGACCTCCGAAGGCCTGCTGCCCGGCGCCGCAGCCCTCGTCAACCGGCTCAACGCCCTCGGGAAGCCCTGGGTCATCCTGACCAACGACGCCTCCCGCCCCCCCGAGACGAGCCTGTCCTGGTATCTGGACCTCGGCCTGGACGTCAGGCCGGATCAGATCGTCTCCTCGGGCAGCCTGCTCGTGCCGCACTTCGCCCGCCTCGGCCTCGTCGGCGCGCCGACGATCTGCCTCGGCCCGGAGGGCTCCCGGCGCTACGTCGAGCGGGCCGGCGGCGCTCTGGTCGACTTCGACGACGACAGCGCCGAGGTCGTCGTCGCGGGCGACGACGCCGGCTTCCCCTTCCTCGAAGGGGTCGAGGCCACCCTCTCGACCCTGTGCCGCCGCGCCGACGCCGGCCTGACCACCCACCTCGTCCTGCCCAACCCCGACCTGATCTACCCCCGCGGCCCAGGGAGATTCGGCTTGACCAGCGGCTCCATCGCCCTGCTCCTCGAAGCCGCCCTGGAGCTGCGCTACCCGGACCGGCCCGAGCTGCGCTTCGAGCGCCTGGGCAAGCCCCACGCCCCCATCTATCAGGCCGCCGTCGAGCGCGTCGGCACCCGCGACGCCCTCATGATCGGGGATCAGCTCCACACCGACATCCTCGGCGCCGCCGCCTTCGGCCTCGACTCGGCGCTCGTCGCCACGGGGCTGGCCCGCTCGACGAGCGCCGAGGCCCTGGGCGCGGACACCCAGGGCGGGCTCTGGAGGGCCTCCATTGACAAGGCACTCGGCGGCGGCAAGGTTGTCAGCCCGACGTGGTTGCTCGACGGCCTCACTTGAGCGCGAAGACAGACCTCGCCGCCATGACCCAGGAGCTGCTCATGAGCCCCTCAAACAACGATCCCCCTCGCCCTGGCCACCCCAACGACGAAGAAGGCATCCGCCGCCGCAAGGTCGATCACATCGACATCTGCACGCGCGAGCAGGTGGAGTACCGGCTCAAGACCACGCTGCTCGAAGAGGTGCACCTGATGCACCGCTCGCTGCCGGAGCTGTCCATGGGCGAGCTGGATCTGAGCACGCCCTTCGTCGGCCGCACCCTCAAGGCGCCCTTCTGCGTCTCCGGGATGACGGGGGGCGCCGAGCAGGCCCGGCGCATCAACCGGCAGCTGGCCGCGGTGGCCCAGGAGGTCGGCGTGGCCTTCGGCGTCGGCAGCCAGCGGGCCATGCTCGTCGATCCGAGCCTCGTCGACACCTACGCCGTGCGCGACGTGGCCCCCGACATCCCGCTGCTGGCCAACATCGGCGTCGTCCAGGCCGCCAGGATGCCCACCAGGGCGATCCGGGCCCTGGTCGACGCCATCGACGCCGACGCCCTCTGCGTCCACATGAACCCCGCCCAGGAGCTGATCCAGGCCGGCGGCGACCGCGACTTCCGGGGCGGCGTCGACACCTTCAAGCGCCTCGTCGACGAGCTCGGGCTGCCCGTCATCGCCAAGGAGACCGGCTGCGGCGTCGGCCCCGAGACGATCGCCCAGCTCGTCGGCGCCGGGGTCGAGATCGTCGACGTCTCCGGGGCCGGCGGCACCACCTGGGTCGGCGTCGAGGCGCTGCGCGCCGACCCGGCCCGCCAGATCATCGGCGAGGACTTCTGGGAGTGGGGCGTGCCAACGGCGGCCTCGATCATCCACACGCGCCGCGCCGGCCTGATCCCCATCGCCAGCGGCGGGCTGCGCGACGGCCACGACGCCGCCCGCGCCATCGCCCTCGGCGCCCGGCTCGCCTCGATGGCCCTGCCCTTCCTGCGCGCCGTCCAGGCCGGCGGCCCCGAGGCCGCCCTGGCCTTCTACGGCCGCGCCCTCGACGGCCTCAAGACCGCCATGATCCTCTCCGGCGCCCGCACCCCCGCCGCGCTCGCCCTGGCCCCGCGCCGCCTCGGCCCCAACCTGCGCCTCTGGATCGATCCTTGACTCTGGATCGACCCCTGACCCGAGATCGCGGCGCGCTCCACCCCCTGCCCCGGACACGCTCGCCTTGACGGCAGCCGCGCCGCCGCCCACCATCGCCTTGATCTTGACCGGCGCGCTGGCGATCCCCGTCGGCATCTGATCCGGCACCGGCCCCCTCGGCGCCATCACAGGAAGACCGACATCCACGCCGTGCGGCTTGCCTCGATCCAGAAGCCGCCTCTATCATGGCAATATCCTTCGTGATTTGCCACGCGAGCCGCCATGACCCGGACAATCGACAAGACCCAGGCCCGGCGCTTCTACGACGCCTTCGGCCGCAAGCAGGACGCGCAGGCCTTCTACGAGGACGTCGCGGTCAACAAGCTCCTGGAGGCGGTCGACCTCACACGAACCCGCCACCTCGTCGAGATCGGCTGCGGCACCGGGCGGCTTGCCGAGCGCCTGCTGACCTCGGTCCTGCCCCGCGACGCCCGCTACACCGGGATCGACATCAGCGACACCATGATCCGGCTGGCGCGCGACCGCGTCTCCCCCTTTGCCGACCGCGCCCGCCTCGTCCGCCAGGACGCCTCCGAGGCCGACATCCCCGCCGACGCCGACGCCCTGATCTCCTGCTACGTCCTGGACATCCTCTCCGAAGCCGACATCCGGGCCCTCCTGGACAGGATCGCCGACGCCACCGGCCCACCCTGCCGCCTCGGCCTCGTCAGCCTCACCCCAGGCGACTCGCCGATGACCCGCGCCATCTCCTCGGCCTGGTCCCTCATCCACCGCCTCCGGCCGCTGACCGTCGGCGGCTGCCGACCGCTGCGCCTCGCGCCGCTGATCGATCCGGCCCGCTGGTCGATCCAGCACCACAGCCTCACCCGAGCCTTCGGCCTGTGCTCCGAGATCATCGTCGCAGATCGGATCGGACCTGAGCGCGTTCCCAACCCATCCGAGGCCGCCCAAGGCTGACCTCCACTTCACCGCCCGGAACTGGAGCCCCCTCATGAAGAAGACCCTCTCGACCCTCGCGCTGGCCGCGCTCGCCCTGTCGATCCCGGCAAGCGCCCACGCCTTCTGCGGCTTCTACGTCTCGGGCGCAGGCGCCGAGATGTTCAACAACGCCACGCAGGTTGTCCTGATGCGCGAGGGCACCCGGACCGTCCTCTCGATGCAGAACAGCTACCAGGGACCCCCTTCGGACTTCGCGATGGTCGTCCCCGTGCCGGTCGTCCTCCAGAAGGAGAGCGTCAAGACCCTCCCGCCGGACATCTTTGATCGCGTCGACAAGATGGCCTCCCCCCGCCTCGTCGAGTACTGGGAGCAGGACCCCTGCTTCGTGCCCAGACCCTACGACCTCGAAGACGGCTTCGGAGAAGGCCGCAGCAAAGGCGAGATGCGTCGCAGCTCCGTGGCCCGCGATGAGGCGCCCAAGGTCCGGATCGAGGCGCAGTTCTCCGTCGGGGAGTACGAGATCGTCATCCTGAGCGCGGACGACGCCGCGTCGCTGGACACATGGCTGCGCGACAACCGCTACAACATCCCCAAGGGCGCCGAGGCCGTCCTGCGGCCCTACATCGCCTCGGGCATGAAGTTCTTCGTCGCCAAGGTCAACGCCAGCAAGGTCCGCTTCTCGGGCGGCAAGGCGGTCCTTTCGCCGCTGCGCTTCCACTACGACACGGCGATGTTCAACCTGCCGGTGAGGCTCGGGCTGCTCAACGCCAAGGGCCACCAGGATCTCATCGTCCACATCCTTGCCCGCGGGCGCTATCAGGTCGCCAACATGGGCAATGTCACCATCCCGACGAACATCGGCGTTGGCGCGGACGCCAAGGGCAATTTCGGGGAGTTCTACGCGGCGCTCTTCGATCGCACCCTGGCGCAGAACCCCGGCGCGGTGGTCACCGAGTACGCCTGGGCGGCCTCATCCTGCGATCCCTGCCCCGGCCCCACGCTGGGCCAGGCCGACTTCGTGACCCTTGGGGCCGACATGATGCCCTCGGCAAATGACGGCGACCTCGTCCTGACGCGGCTCCACGCCCGATACACGAAGGACACTCTGGGCGAGGATCTGATCTTCAAGGCGGCCCAGCCCATCGTGGGAGGGCGCGAGGTCAGCGGGCGGGGCGGGGAGCTTGAGCAGGGCGCTCAGGTCAGCTCCATGAACAACTTCCAGGGTCGCTACATCATCCGGCACCCCTGGAAAGGCGCCGTCGCGTGCCAGAACCCGCGCCGCGGGATCTGGGGAGGCCCTCCTGGCAACCCGGACGCGGGGCCGCAGGCCAGGGCGGCGCAGAACCTCGCCGACGCCCCGCGCGGCAGGGTCGATCTGGCGGCCCTCGTGCGCCAGGACATCCCCGAGATCGGGCTCAAGGCCAGGAGGCCCTCGCCGCCGCCCCCCGAGCCCGCCTCGGCCCAGCCCCGCACATCGGGGCACGCCGCGGCCTGCGCTGTTGCGCCCGGCGCGTCGTCTGCGGCCTCTCCCTGGTTGCTGCTCGCGCTGCTGGCGGGCCTCCTCGCCATGCGCCCTCGCTGACGCCCTCAAGGCGAGGTGCCGCGGTGCAGACCCAAGAAGCCCACACAACCCTTCAGAATCGCTCATGAATCTCAGAACGCCGATCAGCGCGTGAGCGCCGGAGGTCAGCCTGCGGAGGGCGTATCATACCAGACCACAGACGAAGGGCTTGCTTTGTGGGCGAGGACAGGGGGATGACCTGGGCCTGGGCCTGAGCGAGGCTGGTGCACCGCACCGCCGACTGAAGGCCCAGGCTCAGGCCGCCGCCTGGACCGGCCACAAAGTGAGTCTCTCGGCTGTGGTCTGGTATCAGGCCTTGGCGAGCGCCCAGGCGCCGCTTCTGAAGCGGACGCTGACGAGCACGGCGATGAGCAACCGGTAGGCGCCCATCCCGATCCAAAGGGCCATCATGCCAAAGCCGAGCTCGACGGCGAAGATCCAGGCCAGGGGCAAGAAGAGGACCCACTGGGCCAGGGTGTTGATCTTGAGCGCGGCCACGGTGTCGCCGACCCCGATGAGGATGTTGAGCAGCACCACCCCGATGCCATCGAAGGCCTGATACAGCCCGATGATGATCAAGGGCACCACGGCCAGCTCAAGCGTCGCCGGGCTGTCCGGCAGGAAGATTCCCAGCCAGGTCCTCGCCCCGAGAGCCTGGATCAAGCCCAGCAGACCCATGACGCCGGAGCCGATGATGGCCACGCTCCAGCCCCAGCGGCGGGCCTCGGCGATGTCGCCGGCCCCGAGGGACTGGCCGACGAGGCTGGCGCCGGCCAGCCCCAGCCCGACGGCCGGCAGGGTGCTGACCAGGATCAGGTTGATGATCACATTGCTGGCGGCCAGCACGTCGGTGCCGATCTTGCCCGCGATCACGAAGAAGATCACGAAGCCCGCGCTGAACATCACCTGCTGGAGCCCCGCGGGCACGCTCAGGCGCAGGACCACCGGCAGCGCCTCCTTGACGCCCCTGGCCCGCATGAAGCCGTTGGCGCGGCCCTGGACGAGCCCCAGGACCACGTACATCGACGTCCCGCAGACCAGCGCGATGCTCGTGGCGTAGCCCGCGCCCGCCACGCCCATCTCAGGCAGGCCGAGGCGACCAAAGATCAGGCCGTAGTCGAGGATGATGTTGATCGCGTGCATCACGACCAGGGTGCTCATGTAGTTCATCGGGCGGTTGGTCCCGTTCCAGAACCCTCGGAAGGCGAAGTTCGCGGCCACGAAGGGCACGGCGATGAAGCGCGCGGAGAGGTATTCGGCGCCCTGGCGCTGGACCTGCGGGTCATCGTTGAGCAGCCCGAAGATCTCCTCGGAGAACTGCATGCCGAGGATCGCCATCGGGATCCCCGCGCAGGCCGCCACGATCAGCGCCGCGTTGAGCCCCACGGCCGTCTCCCCCTCCTTGCCCTCGCCCATGCGCCGCGCGGCGGTGGCCTGGACGCCCGAGCCCAGCCCGATCAGCGCAGCCACGAGGAGCCAGTTGACGAAGCCGCCCATCCCCACCGCCGCCAGGGCGCTGTCCCCAAGATGCCCGACGAAGGCCGTATCGATGAGGTTGAGCAGGTTCTGGCTGACCATCCCCAGCACGATCGGCACCGCCAGGGCCGTGATCCGCCTCACCCTTTCCATCGTCAACAGTCCAAACACGCCCGCCTCCTCGCCTCGCGCATTGTCCTCTCGCACACTGCGCCACTTCCCCCACTTTCGGCAAGGGCCACCCACCAAGCCTCCCCAGGCTGGCGCCTGGGGCTACAACTCCAGAGACGCCCACGAGTCCCCCAGGCTCGCGCCTGGGGCTACAACTCCAGGGACGCCCCTGCGGGGCTGGCGACGGAGTGTCAGTGTGCGTGGGGCGTGTCACCCTTGTTGACCTCATAGGAGAAAGAAAGGGGCTCGGAAGCAGACATCGCGCGGCCTTGAGAGGGTCTGTCGCTTGAAGGTTGAAGGCCCGTCGCCAGCCCCGCAGGGGCGTCCCGGGACAAACTGTAGGCCCGGGCGCAAGCCTGGGTCGACTTTGCGATTGCCCTATCTTCGCCAGCCCATCAAATTGACCCTCCCGAGGCCCTGTGTTAGTCAAGAAACGGCTTTCACTCAACCGTCCGAACAGTTCACAGGGGATCTCATGCGCTCGGGTTTGATCCTCCCTTACAAGGACACCGCGCCACACCTGGACCCGACGGTCTTCCTCGCCCCAGGCTCCGTCGTCGTCGGCGACGTCCACATCGGCGCCGGCAGCTCGGTGTGGTTCAACGCCGTAGTGCGCGGCGACGTCTTCCACGTCCGGATCGGCGCGCGGGTCAACATCCAGGATCTGTCGATGGTCCACGTGACCAACGGCGCCTGCGCCACGACGATCGACGACGACGTGACGGTCGGACACCGCGTGGTGCTGCATGGCTGTCACATTGAGCGCTGTTGCCTCATCGGCATGGGCGCGATCATCATGGACAGAGCGCACATCGGGCACCATTGTATCATCGGGGCCGGATCATTGGTCACCGAGGGGACGCGGATCGAGCCCTTCACGCTGGCCATGGGCGTGCCGGCCAGGCCCATCCGGGCGCTGCGCCCCGAGGAGATCGCGGAGATCGAGGCGGCCCCTGGCCGCTACAACACCTACGCCGCCCATTACCTCGAAGCGGGCATCGGGACTGTGTGATATGGCCGTTGTGACCAACCCCGAGGACGCCATCCAGCTGCTCAAGCACTGCCAGTTCTTTGAGGACTTCGGCGAGGCCGAGCTGGCGGTGGTGATCCAGTTTCTGGATGTGAGGACCGGCGACCGGGGCGACGTGCTCTTCTTCGAAGGGGAGCAGGCCGACGCCCTCTACGTCGTCGGCGCGGGCCGCGTCGAGCTGCTCATCAACGACGACAACGAGCAAGCCCGGCTCGTCGGCTGGCTCGGCCCCTCGGAGAGCTTCGGGGAGATGGCGCTCCTGCTCAGGAGCAAACGGCTTGTGACCGTCCGGGCGACCAACGTCGTGACCCTCTACGAGCTCTCAGTGCCCTCCTTTCTGCGCATGAGGGCGCACCACCCGGACGTCTGCCTCCTCTTGATCATGGCCATCGTCAAGCGCTTTGGCCGGATCGTCGAGACGAACCACACGCTCTTCAAGAAAGCGCTCCTGGATCAGCTTTCGAAGGTGTGAAGGCCGCCTTCAGGGCGCGGCGACCTCGACCGTGGCGGAGTCGCTGACCTTGCCGGGCTTGTAGGGCGGTCCAGAAAAGATGGACAGCGCGATCCCCGCGATGACGCAGAAGACGATGAAGGCGAGGTAGATGAGGATCGTCTTCTGGATCTTTTCGTCCATGGGTCCATCCAATCGCAGAGGTTGAATCCAGAGCCCGCCCCACCCTCCCCGGATGGAAGCTCAGCGTCGCGAAGGACGCGCGACCCCACTTCGGAGCGCCCCACGCCAAAGTTCCAGCGCCGGGAGGCGGGCGCATCCTAACGCGTCGATCACGGCGATGGCAAGCTTGATCCGGCTTGTTGGGGCGGTGCCGAGGCCGTCTTCTTCTTGAGCGTCACCCAGAGGAAGGCGCCGAAGCCGAAGGTCAAGAGGGAGATGAGCTGGCTGGTGGACAGGATCAGCGGCTCCTGGGCTGGCAAGCCGAGCGCCTGGCTCAAGCCAGGGCTGGTCACCTCGAAGATGAAGCCCCGGACGGTGTCGCCCCGGAAGACCTCGATGCAGGCCCGCACGACGGCGTAGAGCATGATGTAGGTGGCCAGGATCTGCCCGTTGAACTGCTTGCGGGTCCTGAACCAGAGCAAGAAGATGAAGATCACCAGCGTCGCGCCAGACTCATAGAGCTGGGTGGGGTGCGCGGTGACGTAACCCTCTTGAATGAATCGGAGTTTTTCAGCGCCGTCGGCCATCGATCCGGTGATGACGTCGTAGGCCGCCGTGTCGCTGGGCCAGCGCAGGGCGAAGAGGCGCTCGGAGGGGACGTACTTGCCGTGGCAGCACCCCGCCGACAGGCACCCGAGGCGGCCGAAGAACTGCCCCACGGGGATGCCCACGGCGGCGGCGTCGGCGTAGCGCCACACCTCGACCTTGTGCTTGCGCAGGTAGAGCAGGCCGGCGAGGGTCGCCCCGATGAGGCCCCCGTAGAAGACCAGCCCCCCTTCCCAGAAGCGAATCACGGCCATGCAGTCCGGGGCTGAGAGGCCCTCAAGCTCCGGGGCGAAGCAGCGGTTGTAGTAGGATCGCCACTCGACCATCATGAAGACGACGCGGCTGCCGACCATGCCGGCGATCAACACCCAGAAGGACAGGTCCAGCATCCGCGCGCGATCGAGGCCCGTGCGGTGGGTCTCTCTGGCCGCGAGCCAGATCGCAAAGACGAAGCCCGTCGCGATGCTGACGCCGTAGGTGTGGAGCACGAGCGGGGAGCTGAAGAAGAACCTGTAGTCCTCGGTGAACCAGGCCTGGGCGCCGTAGTAGCCTCCTGCGCCGACCATCAAGGCCGCCATCGCCACCCGGAAGGGCAGATCGGGCGTGTCTGCGCCGTGAACCTTGTAGGCCTTCCAGGTCCTCACCCCGATCCAGACGCCCAGGACGGCCAGCGCCACCCACATGACCCGCTCGAAGGTCAGGCCGTAGAAGACGATCCCGAAGAGATCTTTGAGAAAGTCCTTTAACATTTATCCTTTGGGGTCGTGGGTGTCGGGATCGCTGCCCTTCTGACTGTCGCCCTGCCCCGCTGGTTCGTCAGGGTTCATCACGTCGGGTTGTGGGGCGGGCGAGGTCGCCGAGGGGGTCGCGGGGTCCTGGGGGCGCTTGCCGTGCTTGATGCGGTGTAGGGTCTTGTTGAGCGCGTCGAGCCAGCCCTCCGTGGGGGCGACGATGGCGTCATCCCACAGGACCTGTCGAGGTCGCTGGACGGTGTCCTCGATGGCGCGCCCGAGGGGTGGGTTGGCGCCGTCGTCGATGACCTCGGGCGCGGACTTGAGTCCACGGAAGAGGATCCAGGCGCCGAGGAGCAGCAGCGGGATCGCGATGAGCTGGCTGGTGGACAGGCCCAGGAGCTCGCCGCGCAGATCGGCGCGGAAGAACTCGATGAAGAAGCGGGCCAGGCCGTAGAGGACCAGGAGGGCGCCGAAGGTGTGCCCGTGGAAGCGCTTGCGGCGCCTGATGACGAGCACGATCGCGAGGAAGATCAAGAGGTTGGCGCCCACCTCATAGAGCTGGGTCGGGTGTACGGGGAGCGAGACCCACTCGCCGAGCTGGCCGTACTGGGCCTTGAGGGCGTCGAGGTGCTCCTTGCGGTGGAGTTGATAGGCGAGGCTGCCGGTGGGGAAGTGGACGCCTGCGGGGCCGTTGGTGATGTCGCCGAAGCAGCAGCCGGCCAGCCAGCATCCGAAGCGGCCGAAGGCGTGGGCGAGCGCGATGGGTGCGGCGGCCATGTCGGCGACGGCGAGGATCCCTTCGGGGAACTTGCGAAAGTACTTGAAGAAATGGACGAGGCCGCCGACGAGGGGGGCCTTGGCGGAGCCTGTGCGCGGCAGGGTGTCCAGGCGCGGCGCCCAGAGCATGCCGAGGCGGTGGCGCGTGGCGAAGTAGAGGGAGAAGAGGGTCGCGGCGATGAAGCCGCCGTAGAAGGTCAGGCCCCCGGCCCAGAACTTGGCCCAGCGGAAGCAGTCCTGTTCGGGGTGGCACAGGCCGGTGTCGGTGTTGCAGATCGCGCCGACGTCGTAGCCGGTTTCTTGAGCGGCGAGGCACTGGGGGCTCTCGGTGCAGAGGCGGGCCTTGGCTTCGAAGGTGATGCCGGCCTGATCGGCCATGGACTGGAGCTCGTTGGCGGGGCGGCCGAGCAGATCGCGGCCCTCGACGAGCATGGGGTCGGTGCAAAGGTGCACGTAATCCATGAAGAAGCCGTCGACGAAGACGTGCAGGAGGCGAGCGCCGATGACGCCCCAGACCAGACACCACAGGCCGAGGTCGAGGACGTCGTCGGGGTCCATGCCCTGCCGCTTGCCGTCGCGGACGAAGAGCCAGAGGGCCAGCAGGTAGCCCACCATGATCATGGTGAAGTAGGAAGGAAGGTCGTTGTCGCCGATGGACAGCAGCGTGGGGTACATCGTGGGCCTGGGGTGAGCGCGTCAGTCCGCGTTGGGGGCGAGCGCGCCGGGCTTCGGTTCTTCCTTGTTGATGAGGATCTCGATGGCCATCAGCGCGACGCCGACCGAGATGTAGGCGTCGGCCAGGTTGAAGGTCGGCCAGGTGAAGTCGCGGTAGTAATGCCAGTCGATGAAGTCGATCACCCAGCCGTACAGGATGCGGTCGATGAAGTTGCCGATGGCGCCGCCGACGATCAGGCTCAAGGCCCAGGTCAGCAAGCGCTGGTCGTTGTTGACCTTTCTGAAGATCACGAGGATGACGACGATGGCGAGGATCGAGACGGCGATGAAGAAGGGGCGCCGCCATTCGCTGTGCTCCTTGGAGAGGAAGCCGAAGGCCGCGCCTGGGTTTCGCGTGTAGCGGAAGTGGAAGAAGTCGGGGATGACCTCGACCTTCCGGCTGGTGATCGTCACGACCTCGCCGCCGGCCAGGGTGAGCTGTCCGTCGACGACGGGCTGGCCGTTGATGCGCGCTCGGGAGCGGGCGATGGCCTGGACCTCCTCGGCGGGGGTCCCGGTCAGGTCGTCGATCAGGAAGGCCTCCAGCGAGGTGCCTGCGGCGGAGGAGGGGACCTGGATGTCGAAGAGCTGGGGGTCGCCGACGGGCGGGCTGGCGGAGGCCAGGCGGGCCTCGGCCCATTGCTTGGTGATCTGGTCCGAGGCGACGCAGGCCACCATGATGGCGAAGAAGACGAAGTACTTGCGGTGCTGTTGCATGATGAACCGTCGGGCGGAGCGCCCTGCCTGAGTCATTCTTGAGTGGACGCTGTCTGGGCCGAGGGCGAGGGGCATCTGCCCTGGAACGACCCTCGGCGCCAGATCATGCCGCCGCAGGGGAGATTGCCCCTGCGCGCGGCGGCGCGTGGGTCTAGATCGCGCCCGCGCAGCGGACGCACAGTTCGGGGTGTCGCTCGCCGACGCCGTGGCCGAAGCGGCGGCAGCGAGGGCAGCGGGGTGCGCTCGTCGGGGTGATCTTGACGCCGACGTTCGCGGCCTGCTGGCCGCCCAGGGTCGAGCTCGGGGGTTGCCCCTGCTCCAGGCGGACGCTGGCGGTGATGAAGAGCTCGGAGAGTGAGCCCTCGTGCCTGGAGAGCAGCCCGTGGAGGTCCGGGCCGGCGGTCAGGACGACGTCGGCCTCCTCGCTGGTGCTGATCTGGCCGTCCTGGCGCTCGCCGCCCCGGCTGGCCTTGAGGGGCTCGAGGTGGCGCAGGAACTCGGCGCGGACGGCCAGGAGGGTCTTGAACTCGTCCTCCAGGGCCTCATCGTCCCAGGCCTCGACGGGCTGGGGCATGTCGGTGAGGTGGACGGAGGCGGGATCGCCCTGGCGGTGCCGCATGTGGTCCCAGATCTCCTCGGCGGTGAAGACGAGGACGGGGGCGATGATGCGGACGAGGGCGCTGAGGATCTCGTAGAGGGCGGTCTGGCTGGCTCGACGCGAGGGGGCGTCGGTGCGATCGGCGTAGAGGCTGTCCTTGAGGACGTTGAGGTAGGTGTTGGACAGGTCGACGGTCGAGAAGCGCACGAGGTCGTGGTAGATGGTGTGGAACTCGTACTGGGCGTAGGCCTGAAGGGCGCGGCGCACGAGGGTGTTGGTGCGCGAGAGCGCCCAGCGGTCCAGGGCGCCGAGCTGCTCAAGGGGCAGCGCGTCGGTGTCGGGGTTGAAGTCCCCGAGGACGCTGAGCAGGAAGCGGCAGGTGTTGCGGACCTTCTTGTAGGCGTCCTTGACGGTGGTGAGGATCTGGGGCGACAGGGTGATGTCGCCGCGGTAGTCGACGGCGGCGACCCAGAGCCGCAGGGTCTCGGCGCCGTCGACGTTGATCATCTTCTCGGGCGGGACGTAATTCTTGCTTGATTTCGAGTACTTACGGCCGAACTCGTCCATGACGAAGCCGTGGGTGAGGCAGACCTCGTAGGGGGACTGGTTGCGGGTGCCGGCGCTGGCCAAGAGGCTGGAGTTGAACCAGCCGCGGTGCTGGTCGGAGCCGTCGAGGTAGAGCTGGGCGACCTGCCCCTGGTTCATCTTGCGGTCGAGGACGGCGGACCAGGAGACGCCGGAGTCAAACCAGACGTCGAGGATGTCGGCCTCCTTGCGGAAGGACTCGGAGGAGGCGCCGCAGCCGGGGCAGGTGTAGCCCTCGGGGGTGAGCTGGTCGGGGGTCCGATCGAACCAGACGTCGGAGCCGTGGGCCTCGGCCAGCTCGGAGACGTGGAAGGCGACGCGGTGGTCGACGATGTCGGTCTCGCACTTGTCGCAGTACATGACGGTGATGGGGACGCCCCAGAGGCGCTGGCGCGAGATGCACCAGTCGGGTCGGTGCTCCATCATGCCGAGGATGCGATCCTTGCCCCAGGAGGGGACCCACTGGACCTTGTCGATCTCGCGCAGGGCTCTGTCGCGGAGGGTCTCGCCGGTGGAGGCGCCGTCCTGGTCCTTGATGGGGAGGTCGAGGCCGATGAACCACTGCTCGGTGGCGCGGAAGATGACGGGGGTCTTGGTGCGCCAGCAGTGGGGGTATCGCTCGATGTTGACGGAGAGTCCGGGGTGGCTCAGGAGCGCGCCGGCCTCGTCGAGCATGGCGACGATGGCGGGGTTGGCGCGAAAGACGTGGGTGCCCTCCATCGGGGCGTAGCGGGCGGTGAAGAGGCCGGCGTGGTCGACGGGGGTCAGGACGTCGAGGCCGAAGAGCTGCCCGAGGCCGAAGTCCTCCTGGCCGTGCCCGGGGGCGGTGTGAACGCAGCCGGTGCCCTGCTCGAGGGTGACGTAGTCGGCGGGCAGCAGGACGCTGTCGCGGTCGATGAAGGGGTGCCGGGCCAGGGGGCGCGGGGCGTCGTCGGGGTTGCGGCCGACGAGCTGGTGACCTTGGAAGGTGGCCAGGACCTCGACGTCGGCCTCGTCGATCTTGCACTTGGCGAGGGCGCTCTTGAGGAGCCCCTGGGCGATGATCAGGGCGCCGCCCTTGTGGCGCCCTTCCCCGTTGACGGCCACGAGGGCGTAGTCGAAGTCGGGGTGGAGGGCGATGGCGAGGTTGGCCGGGAGGGTCCAGGGCGTGGTGGTCCAGATGAGGGCGTGGACGGGGCGCCCGGCGGCGGCGTCGGCCAGCAGCGCGGGGGGATCGGGCAGGGCGAACTTGACGTAGATCGAGGGGGAGGTGTGGGCCTCGTATTCGACCTCGGCGTCGGCCAGGGCGGTCTGGGCGGCCCAGGACCAGTGGACGGGCTTGAGGCCCTTGTAGACGATGCCGGCGCGGAAGAACTCGCCCAGGAGGCGGACCGTGCGGGCCTCGTAGGCGTAGGACATGGTCGTGTAGGGGTCGTCCCACTGCCCGAAGATGCCGAGGCGCTGGAACTCGTCGCGCTGGAGGCCGACGTGGCGGTCAGCGTAGGCGCGGCAGGCCTGGCGGATCTCGACCTGGGTCATCTGGCGCTTCTTGTCGCCGAGCTCCTTGTCGACCTGGTGTTCGATGGGCAGGCCGTGGCACTCCCAGCCGGGCACGTAGGGGACGCGGCGGCCGCTCATCGTCTGGTATCTGACGACGAAGTCCTTGAGGACCTTGTTGAGGATGTGACCGTGGTGGATGCCGCCGTTGGCGTAGGGGGGGCCGTCGTGGAGGATGAAGGGGGGCGCGTCGGCCCGCAGGCTTTGGATGGCGCCGTAGATGTCGGCCTCGGCCCATCGCTTGAGGAAGATGGGCTCGTTGTTGGCCAGGTTGCCCCGCATGGGGAAGTCGGTCTGGGGCAAGTTGAGCGACGCTTTGTAATCGGTGGGATCGTTTCCGCCGGACACGGTGGCCTCCTGTGGCGCATTGGCGCGGTCGTCCCGGACACCTCATCGAGGCGATGAGGCGCCAGGGGCACGGGGAGGGTAAAATATCAATGCATTCAGGGCAGTCAAGCGCCCGCCCCGACTATCGTTCTGATGAAAGGAGGGCGTCGGCGCGCAGCGCGGTTGCTCGGGCGTGTGCATGGCTCTATCCTGGGCCGGACGGGCTGAACGCCCCTGGACACTCCCGCCACAGACGAAGCGACATGCCAAGCCCCCTGCGACCCCTCATCTCATGCACCCTGGCCCTCGTCCTCCTGGGGACGTCGACGACCGCGAGCGCGGATCCGGATGACCGGATCGTGAACTTCGACGCGCTGCCCGGAGGTGAACAGCCCGTCAACGGCGCGCCCGTGCGCGCGTCCCTGGTGGGCCTTGGCGTCGCCGTCGCGTCCGAGGGTTCCGAGGCGCGCTTCAAGCAGTTCTCGCCCAGTGAGAACGGGAGCCGCCCCTTCGGGCTGGGTACGGACGACGATCTGCGCAGCGCCGTCGTCCTTCGCCTCGTGAAGGACGGACGGCCGGACGAGCCCGCCCCGAGGTCGCGGGTCTCGCTCTCGATCCTGAGCCTGGGCAGGAGCCGGGTCGAGATCGTGGCGCTGGACGCGCAGGGTGATCCCGTCGAGGGGCTCGAGGCCGCCGTCATCGACGGGACCTCGGGGACGCTGGGCGGCGATGGCCCCTGGGAGCGACAGCGCGGGGAGAGCGGGAACCTCGATCTTCTGGGGCTGGGCTACGTCGATCGGGTGACCTTCGAGGGGGCGCTGGTTTTTGCGATAAGAATCCACGTCACCGCGCAGGCGCCCTCCGACGCGATCTTCATCGACGATCTGAGCTTCGCGCTGGACAACTGCCCCGAGGTGGACAACGAGGCGCAGATCGATCTGGACGGCGACGGCTTCGGCGACGAGTGCGACGGCGACGACGACGGCGACGGCGTCCAGGACGAGGACGACAACTGCCCTGGCGATCCCAACGCCGATCAGCGCGACACGGACATGGACGGGAGAGGCGATGAGTGCTCCGTCGACCCCGATCAGGACGGCATCGTGTCGGACTTCAACGACGACGGGCGACGGGACCGCCCGTGCCGGACCGGGCAGAGCATGTTCTGCGACGACAACTGCCCGAGGGTGTCCAACCAGGACCAGCGCGACGGCGACGAGGACGGCCTGGGCAATGTGTGCGACCCCGACATCGACGGCGACGGCTTTGCCAACGAGGCGGACACCTGCCCTGAGTCGGCCAACACGAACCAGGACGACCGGGACGGTGACGGCCTCGGCGACCTGTGTGACCCTGACATCGACGACGACGGCGTGGTCAATCTGGCCGACAACTGCCCCAACGACGAGGACCCCACTCTGCTCGACACCGACAGCGACGCCACGGGCGACGTGTGCGACGAGGACGACGACAACGACGCCATCCCCGACGTGCGCGACAACTGCCCGTTCATCGCCAACCCCGATCAGCCCGATGACGATCGAGACGGCGTCGGGGACGAGTGCGACGACGACGCCGACAACGACGCCGTCGTTGACGAGGACGACAACTGCCCCGAGATCCCCAACCCCGCTCAGGCCGATCTGGACACCGACGCCCTTGGGGATGAGTGCGACATCGACGACGACGACGACGGCCTGGACGACTTCTCCGACAACTGCCCCGAGATCCCCAACGAGGACCAGCGCGACATCAACAACGATGGGATCGGCGACGCCTGCCAGGCCGACCCGGACGGCGACTCCTTCACCAACACCGACAACTGCCCCCAGACCTTCAACCCCGATCAGGCCGACGCCAACGACGACGGCATCGGCGACGCGTGCGCCCCCCCTCCCCTGCCCGACGACGGGAAGCCCGGCTGCCAGTGCGCAGTCCACGCCCCTTCTCCGGCCTCCTGGCCGACGCTGGCGGCGCTCGGGCTGCTGCTGCTCGGCGTCTGGGTGGGCCGAAGGCGATGAGCGCCGCAGGGCCTGTCTTGCGCCGGGAGGCCGACTGGGCCTCGCTCAAGACCGAGCTTGACGGCCTGCTGCTCACCCTCGATCTCGACGCTCACAGGGAGGACGATCCCGTCTCGATCGTCTGGTCCTACCCGGATCCGGCGGACCGGGAGGTCGTCGCGCTGGTGGCCGCGGCGATGGCCTATGGGCGAGTCGGGCTCCTCAAGAGGGCCATCCGCCGTGCGCTCGCGCCGCTGGGCCCTTCACCCGCCAGAGCGCTCCGCGATCTCGACGATGCGTCGATCGACGCCGAGGGGGGGCTTCGGTCCGCGCTCGACGGCTTCGTCTACCGGATGACGCGCGGGGAAGACGTCGTGGCCCTCTATCGGGCCATCGGGGTCGCGCTCAGGGGACATGGCTCGCTGCTGAACCTCTTCCTGGCCGGCTGGGATGAAGGCGATGAGGACTTTCAGAGCGGGCTGGGCGCCTTCGTTCATGCCCTGCGCGCCTTTGGGGGATCGACCGAGCGCGGCTTCTTCTACCTGCTCTCCGACCCGACCACCGGGAGCGCGTGCAAGCGGCTCAACCTCTTCCTGCGGTGGATGGTCAGGGGGCCGGACGCGGTGGACACGGGGCTGTGGTCGAGCCTGCCCAGCGACCGCCTCGTCATGCCGCTCGATACGCACATCGTGAGGATCTGCAAGTACTTGGGGATCTCCAGCCGCAACGCCCAGGATTGGAAGCTGGCCCGCCAGATCGCGCAGAGCCTCAAGCGCCTCGACCCGGCGGATCCGATCAAGTATGACTTCGCCTTGTGCCACCTGGGAATCTCAGGGGCGTGCCCAAGCAGGCGCGATCCCGTGTGCTGCCGCGAGTGCCCAATCCAGAGCGTCTGCCTCCTTTGACAGGGGCGGCGGGATGCTGAGGGTGGACAACGATGTTGACGAGGCGCAACCGCGCCGGTAGGGTTCGTCCTGCCCTGAGCTTCCCAAAATCTCATCAAGGACAGTCGACAACGCCATGAAGCCACTCCACCACGGCCTGACGAGGCACCTCCTGCGGGCCTCTTTCACGCTCCTCGTCGCCTCGGCCGCAGCGTGCGATACGGACCCGGACAACGACGACTCCGGATCGGTCGACCTCGACGGCGGCGTGACGCCCGAGCCCGATGGCGCCAACAACAGCCCGGATGGGGGAGACCAGGACGGGGGCGATCAGGACGCGGGCGATGATCCCGACGCCCCTGAGTGCCTCCTGAGGGATTGCGAGGAGCTTGCCCCGGAGTGCCTCGACGAGCGGACGCTGCGCACCTTCACGGGGGCCAGACTGGACGCGGAGGCCTGCAACTGCAGCTACGCGGAGGTGTCGGCGACCGATGTGCCGTGCGGTGACGGCGAGCTGTGCCGTGAGGGGGCCTGCGTCGATCGCTGCCTCGGGGTGATGTGCAACAACGACGAGGCGCCCTTCTGCGGTCCAGGCGAGCGCATCTTCGCCGTGGTCGACAGCTGCAACAGCCTGACGGGTCAATGTGAGCAAACCACGGTAAGGGTGGAGTGCGCGGAAGAAGGCAAGGTGTGTGATTCCGGGACCTGCGTCGGCGAGTGCGTCATCGACGCCAACTGCGACCTGCCGCTGAACCGCTGCGACGGCACGACCGCCATTCGCTTCGTGGGTACGCCGCGGTGTGACGTCGTCGAGGCTCGCTGTGAGGGGATCCAGACGGTCCTTGAGGACTGCGCAGCGGAGGGCAAGGCGTGCGTCCAGGGGTCCTGCGTCGCGCCGGATTCATGCGATGAGGTCAACTGCTCCGCCGTCGAGGTCTGCGTGGACGGGGTCTGCGTCGATCCCTGCCTGGGGCAGGAGTGCCCCGCCGAGCATTGCGCCGAGGACGGGCTGTCGGTGATCGAGCACGCTTCGGAGGGCGTCTGCGTCTTATCCGGCGGCGAGGCTCGCTGCGACTACGCTGGGATCGAGGTCATCGAAGAGGTCGAGTGCGACTCGGGCCGCCTTGAGTCGTGCGTGGACAACGGCGCAGGTCCGGAGTGCAACATCCCTGGTGAGTGACCTTGGCTGATTCAACTTCTGTTGACGGGCACGTCGGGATCGGCAAGTCGACTTCGTGTCTCGACGTGTCCACCAACGATGTCGACTTGCCGCTCTCTCCTTGTCCATCAACGAAGTCGACTCGCCGATCCCGACGTGACCGTCGTTGAGCCACCCCATAGCTACCCTTCCCCGTCGTGATGGCCGCGGCGCCGCGTTGTTGGACCGCCACTGTCAAGCCCCCAAAAGTAGATCCACTCCGAATGTTAGCCGATGGACGAGGGCTGTCCCAGGTCCTCCAGAACAGGCCAGCAGCCAGAACGCCTATCGCCTTGAGCCGAGCCCGAAGGCTGGCTGTCAAGGCCGGCGCCATCGGCGCCGAGCGTTAGCGCTGCCTTGACAGTCT